>Ga0209099_1001408_pt1 | contig 24248 bp, 10 predicted proteins | sample AD_JPNHW2_MetaG_FD_184430 | JGI IMG/M metagenome (GOLD analysis project Ga0209099, IMG submission 184430) | Active sludge microbial communities of municipal wastewater-treating anaerobic digesters from Japan - AD_JPNHW2_MetaG (SPAdes) (version 2) | ecosystem: Engineered > Bioreactor > Anaerobic... | reverse complement strand
GCTAACATTTATCTGCCTTTGGTATTGACTCAAAGGTACGAAAAAAGCAGTAAATTACAAGATGTTAACTTGTACTTTACTGCTTTTATTTTAACAATTATGTCCGATGGACTTTTTCAGTGCCCTCCAAATTCGCGGCACTTTTTCAGTGAGTTCAATTTCAGAGAAAGATGACGGTTATCTTTGTATCAGCAATTTGCGTGAGATCACTTTACCGTTTATGTTGATCAGGGCAAAATATGCTCCGGTCGGCCGGTTTTCGAGGTTAACCGTTACTTCATTGTTTGTGATATCTTCAACCATATATACGGTTTTGCCATACACGTCAACCACCCTGATCGAGAAAGGTTCATCAATCTCTTTGTCCACGTTTACTCTTACAACTCCGGTTGATGGATTCGGATAAGCCGTTATCCTGAAGTTGTTGGAGAAAACCGATGAATCACGATACGAGTCCGAGTCTGGTACGGCAACAGCAGGATTTGAACCAGCATTGCCGGATGAAATAAGCTCGTAAAATCCGATATCCTGAGATCCGCCCTGAGGCACCGATGTTCCAAAAAAGTCCTGACTAAGGTTATTGATGGTGCCATGGTTGATACAAACCGAAGATGAACTTACCCTGAAATCATATCCGCTGATGTTCATAAACATCGGATCCGCAAGATATGATTGTTTATCCTGGCCGGTTTTTCTCTTCCATGCAGTCAGGGTGCTGTAATTGTTCAGGAAGCCTGTCTTTTCAACATTAAAAACATTGTAGTTCGAGGTATATGAACCACTGAATTTGTAGACTTTGGTTGAAGTGGCATCAAGATAATAAATACAGTTTTTTGCAACAACTTTCGAACCAGTCAAGCCCTCAATTGAATAGAGCTTGTTTCCGTAAAAAGTATTATTGGCAACGTTAACTGATTTGTATTTCTGAACAGTAATCCCCTTGTTGTTGCCGATGAACTGGTTATAATAAACCTGGGCATTCGTTGCATTTGTATTTACACCTATGCCTCCTTTTGAAACCGTGTTATACCTGACGATCAGGTTTCCACATCCTGCGGCCATTACGCAGTTCTGAACATCGTGCAAATTGCAGTATTCAACGACAATATCACTGCTGGAACCTCCGATATATATACAACTCACTGCACTTCCGTTTGAACTGATTTCCAGACTGCTTACCAAACAATTCCGGCAGTTTTCAAAATCAATAATTCTGGCCTGAGACCTGGTATTATTGATCACGGGAAGATTCCCTATACCATAAGCACCGAGCTGGATGTCGGATTTTTGGCTTATAAGGATATTGCTTACAGCCTGAAATGTAGTACCGCGCTTCTGAAGGTATATATAACCGTTGGTAAATGAAAAGTCATACCATGAGTTATAAGGATGTAAAACACTTCCATTCTCCAAAGGATCGCTGGTATTCGTAGGATCAATATAAACTATTTGTCCGTTTGCAATCTGATGCAGGTTGATAACAACGACTGCAGAAGCTGAAAGAGCGCCATCACCATTGTCCTGGGCATTGACAAGCAACGTAAAAACAGGGTTAGCAGCGTAAACCAATACCGTGGGGTCAGCAACGCTTAACATTCCCGAAGAACTGTTAATGCTGAATGTTTCTCCGATATTTCCCCCGGTTATCGAGTAGGTAAGCGATTGTCCGTCATCAGGATCAGTGGCGACGACCTTACCAACCTCGGTACCGGCAGGAGAATTTTCCATCACCTCAAACGACTGGTTTAACATGACAGGAGGTTCATTCACATCAATCAGGTTGATAACATAAGGAGCCTGGCAACTCAGCGCAGGTTGACCGTTATCCTTTACTTTAATAATAAGCTCAAAAGAAGGAGTCGTTTCATAATCCAATGCCTGTGAGTTTGCTACAGTGACTTCTCCCGTCAATGCCCCAATCGTGAAAGCATTGTTCGTATTTCCGGATAGTATTGAATAAGTCAGTGTTTGATTCAGATCCGGATCTGTTGCTAAAACAGTAAATACTGAGGTGCTATTCGGCAAGTTCTCGTGGATCAGAAGTGCATCGGTTCCGATACTTGCCAAAATAGTTCCGCCTGGTATATTCTGGCCATCAATGGCAGGAGGCTCATTCACATCAACCAGTGTGATCACAATGGTTGCCTGGGCTGACAGATTGCCGGCTCCGTTATCCTGAACCTGAATGACTATTTCAAATTGTGGTGTCTCTTCAAAATTCAGTGCAGTTGAATCATTTACAATAATTTCTCCGGTAGAAGGGTTTAAAACGAAAGTATCATCAGTATTTCCGGAAAGCAGGGTGTAGGTAAGGATTTGGCCTGCATCAGGATCAGATGCAATAACAGTTCCGACCAATGTTCCTTTTAATGAATTTTCGTTCAGACTAAAATGCTGATTTTCTAAAACAGGAGCATGATTGCTTTCAGGAATCAAATTGACGGTGATAACGGCATCTGTAAACAGGCTTGCTGTTCCGTTATCTGTAACCCGGACAGTAAGCGAGAAAACCGGATTTGTGTCAAAGTTCAATGTGGCCTGATTACTAACAGTCAGTTCACCAGTTGATGCGTTAACAGCAAAGGCGCCATCAGTATTGCCTCCTGTTATACTCCATGTGATTGATTGCCCCTGGTCAGGATCTGATGCGATGATATTTCCGACCAGAGATCCATTCGCAGCAGCTTCGCTGATCTCGAATGACTGGTTGCTGATAACTGGCGGTTCATTTACATCCAGTATCTGTATATAAACACTTGCCTGGCTCATAAGAGTCCCTTCACCATTGTCCTGCACCCCTATAACCAGTGTTAAAGAGGAAAGAACTTCATAGTTTAAGGCTAAGGAATTGTTAACAAAGATTTCACCTGTTAAAGGATTGATCGAGAAAGCATCGTTCAGGTTACCGGATAGAATGGTATAGGTGAGGATTTGCCCGGCATCGGGATCTGTTGCAGAAATTGTCCCTACGAATGTTCCTTGCTGTGAATTTTCATAAACCGTGAATGATTGGTTATTGATATCAGGATATTCATTCAGGTCAATCAGATTGACGGTCACAGTTGCCTGCTCGCTCAGGTTTCCAGCGCCATTGTCCTGTACTTTAACAATGAGCCCTATCGATGGTAAGCTTTCATAATCAAGAACAGCAGGATTTGAAACTGAAAGCATTCCGGAAGTTGCATCAATGGTAAAAGCATTTCCGGTATCTCCCGCTTCGATGGAAAAGGTCAAAGTCTGACCGGGATCCGGATCATTGGCAACAACGTATCCCACCAATTCGCCGGCAACAGAGTTTTCAGCTACAGAAAAGGTCTGATCTTCAATAAGAGGCTGCTGGTTCGGATTTTGTAACAGATTGACCGTGATTATTGCATCATCGGTCAGGGGGTCTGTTCCATTATCGGTTACGCGTACATTCAAAATAAAGACCGGATTGCTCAGATAATCCAAAGCTGATGAATTGTTAACAGTAAGAACTCCTGTGCCGGGATTGATGGCAAACGCACTATTTGTATTACCGGAAGTGATCGACCAGGTAAGAGCCTGTCCGGCATCAGGATCGCTTGCCAGTACATTACCTACATTGGCGCCGTTGGGGGAAGCAGCATAAATTGAAAATGTTTGTGCTTCGATTACCGGAGGCTCATTTACATTGATTAAACTCACTGTAACTGTTGCCTGGCTGCTCAGCGATCCTGAACCGTTGTCCTGAACCTTTACACCCAGCGAGAAAGAAGGCGTCAATTCATAATTCAGGGCCGAAGAGTTGCTGACAGTCAATACACCGGTGGATGAATTGAGGGCGAAGGCATTGTTTGTGTTGCCCGAAACGATTGAATATGTCAGCGTTTGGCCGGCATCGGGGTCGGAGGCAACTACGGTTCCGACAACAGTGCTGTTGGCTGAATTTTCATTAACACTGAAGGCCTGGTTGCTGATGACGGGGAGTTCATTCACGTTGATCAGGGTTACCGTGATGGTGGCCTGGCTGCTCAGCGAGCCTGAACCGTTGTCCTGAACCTTTACAACCAGCGAGAAAGAAGGCGTCGATTCATAATTCAGGGCCGAAGAGTTGCTGACAGTCAGCACCCCGGTCGATGAATTGAGGGCGAAAGCATTGTTTGTGTTGCCCGAAACGATTGAATAAGTCAGCGTTTGGCCGGCATCGGGATCGGAGGCAACTACGGTTCCGACAACAGTGCTGTTGGCTGAATTTTCATTTATACTGAAGGTCTGGTTGCTGATGACGGGCAGTTCATTCACGTTGATCAGGGTTACCGTGATGGTGGCCTGGCTGCTCAGCGAGCCTGAACCGTTGTCCTGAACCTTTACAACCAGCGAGAAAGAAGGCGTCGATTCAAAATTCAGGGCAGACGAGTTGTTGACCGTCAATACACCGGTGGATGAATTGAGGGCGAAAGCATTGTTTGTATTGCCCGAAACGATTGAATAAGTCAGCGTTTGGCCGGCATCGGGATCGGAGGCAACTACGGTTCCGACAACAGAGCTGTTGGCTGAATTTTCATTTATACTGAAGGCCTGGTTGCTGATGACGGGCAGTTCATTCACGTTGATCAGGGTTACCGTGATGGTTGCCTGGCTGCTCAGCGGGCTTGAACCGTTGTCCTGAACCTTTACAACCAGCGAGAAAGAAGGCGTCGATTCATAATTCAGGGCAGACGAGTTGTTGACCGTCAATACACCGGTGGATGAATTGAGGGCGAAAGCATTGTTTGTGTTGCCCGAAACGATTGAATAAGTCAGCGTTTGGCCGGCATCGGGATCGGAGGCAACGACCGTACCGACAATGCTTCCATTAGCTGAGTTCTCATTCAGGGAGAACGACTGATTACTGATAACCGGGGGATGATTGGTACTGCCGGTGGAATACTCAGCATAGCCGAGATCCGGAGATGAACCGTAATAAGGGAGCCCGACATCAACGCCTGTATCAATCAGGTCAGAACCGGCTGCGAGTTTCATAAAAGAAAGTGACGGTAAAGAGCCATTACTTTGTCTTGGCCCATCAATTCCTGAGGGATCAACACTGGCAAAATCGGCATCTGAAACAGAATAATTGGTATTTTCGATGCCTATAGAAACGAAAGTGTTATGATCAACAATTAGATTGGCGTTTGAGCCAAGCGAACAATTGTATAAGTTTTCATAGCTTATATTGTTATGTAACTCATGAGCGTAATCCATATTCAGACACATGCCTACCCATCCATTGAGAAAAGTAACGTTGTTATATGCTTTTACCCGGGTTTCGGCAGCGTTTATAAAAATGCCAGTACTCCTGTTATGGTATGCAACACAATGTTTTACTAATCGAAGGAATTCTGTGCCATGATTATATTGGGTATCACCTAATTTGAAACCTGCGCCATCACCCAGTTCTTCTCTGGCATGAATGAAAGTATCAGGTATAAATCCGTTATAGAAAGCTATACAACTATCTACTTCAACGAACCCTTCATTATAAAACATATCAATACCATCACCACAATTCCACCAGAAGCGGCAGCCCTTAACAGTATTATAAGTCCCGGCGTCTATTCTTGCTACTGATAAACCCTGACCGTTGTTGAATGGAGTCGGACTGATACTATCTACATTATGGTGAAAATCGCAATTGAGTACGAGATTATCAGTACTTGAACCGGCTAAGAGCATTCCTGCACCGCTATGATGAATATTCAGCAGTTCATATTTATTATGCGATCCATATGCTCTAAAGGCATACCATACTTCCTGTGTTTCCTGCCTGAAATGGGATATTTCTATCCCCCTCCAGTAACAATAATTTCCTGAAAAGTAGACGCCATATCCATAGTCATTATTATAGGTATACGGATATCCCTTTCGAATGTTCGGCGTTTCGCCCGGGTATGCCCATACTTTTATCATATTCCCGGCGGTCCCGTTTTTCCCGGTCATTACCTGTTGGGTCGTATAGGAATAGGTTCCGCCCCGCATATATACGGTATCTCCGGCCGAAACAAAAGTCCAAGCTTTATTCAGGCTATAAAACGGCGAGGCTAAGGTCCCTGAATTGTTATCACTACCAGTCGGCGACAAGTAATACTTTGTCGCCTTCAGTGTGCCCGGCAGAAATGTAAGAATGAGAGTTAGGGAAATCAAAAGAGGGTACACTACTCCCAGCCTATATATCCAACTTTTATTCAAATCAAGCATGGCAGCCGAATCGCTAGCAGAACGAGTTTGACGAGTTTTCAAGTTTGCAGGTTTTTATTTATTAATAATGCGTAATGGAGAAAAATCCTTTACGATGAATTGCAGGTTTAAATCTTAATCAAGAAAGTATTAAAATGTAACACGCAAAATTAGAGAAAAGTGTTCTAAACGATTAATTACAAGCTATTTAGAGGAATTTCAAAGTGTTTAGGCACAACAGCAGTAAGGATAAACAAATAAATAATAATATGATATTTTGTATGCTTGTATGTCAATTATAGCGACCTATTTGATTTTCCCAAAATTTAGATTTTTTTAGGGTCATAAAAATTGAATCGTAAGCATTATTTATAAATATGTGTACTTCGATGATTCCACTTGCCTGATCAGGATAGCTCTCACAGGAAAAAGACCAGGAATATTTTTGTTTAATGATTTAACAGATAAATTAAACAATTAGGAAATTGCTTCAGAAATGGCTGAATTAATAATTCGGCTCCAATGCATTGATAATCAATTTTATAATGCATGTCAAAAAGTTATGAACAAAATGTTAAAATATGATAATTTCATGCTTATGAATTCATCATCATATATCGTTCAGTTCACTTTTTATAGTTGTTTTAATTTTTCTTCAGTTCATTGGAGAGCCAATTCTGACTTCATCTTTAAACGAAGCAAGAGATTTTAATTACCACTCTTAATGTGATAATACCGATGAACAGAAGATAAGGTGGTAAATGAATTCTTTAACTCAGCAGGAGAGCTGTATAGAACACTGCAAGCATCATCGTGATGAGCAGAAAACGTGCAGTAATTTTAATGCTGATTGTTTCGGAGTGAATAATGGGATCGTTCATCTGCATTTGCTTTCGACGAAACAAAAATAGGTAAAACTATCGTGCCTTCATCTGATCAATGATAAAAGTTGTGAACCTTAAGTTGTTAATATTGAAATAATTCGGTTAAAAAGGAGTTGATTAAATCGAAACGTTTCCCTCAAACAGCGTGCATTCAGGAATCACAGAGGGCAAACAACAATATCACGAAATTCGGGTTCAGGGTTATTCAGAACATAAAATTATTGCCCGCTTCCCATGATAACTGACCGGATGGTTTTAAAAGTCAGAAGTATGTCGTTTTCTAAAGACCAGTTATCAATATACTGTAAATCAAGCTTCATCCATTCGTCAAAGGTAATTTTATTTCGGTGAGGCATAATTTGCCATGAACAGGTGATTCCTGGGCGCATGGATAAACGCCGTAACTGCCAGGGTTTATATTGCATCACTTCTTTCATGATAGGCGGACGGGGGCCTACCAGTGACATGTCGCCTTTAAGGACGTTGAAAAATTGGGGAAATTCATCAAGGTTTGTCTTGCGAAGGAATTTCCCGATTCTTGTTATCCTGGGATCATGTTTTATCTTAAATACCGGGCCGTTGGCCTCATTTTTATTCATGAGTTGCGCCTGCAGTAGTTCTGCATCCTGTACCATGGTCCTGAACTTGTAAATGTAGAATTCACGGCCATGTAACCCGACTCTTTTTTGTTTGAATACAATCGGGCCTTTGGATGACAGCTTGATGGCAATGCCTATGCAAAGCAGGATCGGCATCCAGAGTATTATGATGGCAAGGGAAAAAATAAAATCAAATAAGTATTTCCAGCTAAGGGCAATCTGATTGCTTGGCGTGTTCTTATAGGTCAGGCAGGGAACACCATTCAGATGATTCAACTCCACAGGCATTGATGACATATCCAGCACGGATGAATAATACCTGAAGGCAACGCCTACTTCTTCGCAGGCTGTAACAATCCGTTGAATATCATCCTGATCATAATTTTTCTTACAGTAGAAAACCTCATCAATAATTTGAGATTTAATAAGACAGGGAAGATCAACGATTTTTTTCAGCACTTTCACCCTTGAACTGAAATTCTCATAAATCCGTTGCGAATCCGAGACAATCAGCGAAACGTTAAAGCCTAACTCACGGTTAGCCATTATTTCCCGGATAAAATTCTCATAGCCTTCATCTGCTATAAAAATAATATTGGTAAGATTTTTTCCCATACGGCGTTGACGCATATGGTACTGGTTAACAATCAGATATGAACTGATAATTCCTATCCAATCCAAAATGCTGAACACAATAATGAATTCCCTGGGGACATTGAGTTCAAATAAACTTACTATGGCAAACAAGGAGCCTGCTGCGATAGCCGAAAAAATGATGCTATGCCTTAAAACCAGTTTGTAATGATTAACGCGGGTAACCAGCAATAACACATTGGTTGCCCTCGACAGCCCGAAATACCATATCGGGATCAGCAGGATAAACAGGGCTACATATTTGCTTGAATACCTTATAGCAGGGTCATAGAGGACATTCATCACCTGCAAGGTTGTAAAGTACAGAAAACTTGTCAGGACAATCAGATATATCCTGAACATTGACCGGTGCGCACGTTCGTTTTCGTGGATCATTTTCTGTAAATGAAATGAGGTTTTCATGAATGCCTACAAGTATGTACGTGCGATATTAGGGAGTTCCCTGTGAAAGCAATGACAGTAAAAGTATCTGTTAGTTATTTAGTTCTGGTTGTAAACAAGTATGTTAACCGCATTATCTTCTGTTTTACCGGTATTTGGTTACAGGGTAAACCAGTAAATTGAGTGATATTGAGCAACCCGGATTACGTAGAATGAAGAGTAGACAATTCAGTTGTAACGAGCTTTTGAATTATTTCAAAATTTATGCCCCATATTATAAATCATTTTAATACAACAAATTGAAGGAAGAATTTCAGAGTATCGATTTTCAAATTGTCCCAAAATGAAATTATTGTTACCATGCATGAAAGATGCAGAATGTATCGTTTTCCATAATAAATGACTGATCCGGATCAGATATATGACTTGGTATTAGGCAGGATCAGGATGAGGAAAGGAGGCAAAAAACAGTTTTATCTCTGGTTATTCTTCAGAAAGGCTACAACCATTCGTAATTCGCCCCAGGAGATATTGCTTCCCAACGATTCTTTTGCTGTTCCGAGTTGCTGAACGTCTGTGGCTTCAAAATAGCTTGAAATTTCATTTATCTTATCTTCTGAAACCACATCTTTTACAGCAAGTTCACCTGTTTTAATAAAATGTAACAGGTGATTTTCGATGGTAGATACTGTCAGCTTTCTTATCCCGGCTATTTCTTCAACGGTTTTCCCCTCTTTCAGGAGTTCAAGCGTGATGGATTTAGTATTGGGTTTAGGTTCCGGCCGAAGTCGTTTTTTTTCGGCGGGTTCCTTTGAACCGGGCTCCACCCCGTTTTCCCTGCAATAGGCTGAAATCATTTCTATCAATTCGTTTCCGAAAAAATCGGCTTTGGCTTTACCGATGCCACGAACAGACAGGAGGCTTTTCTCAGTACACGGTAAATGCTTCACCAATTCAACCAGTGATTTTTGGTTTAGCACCTGGTATTCCGGGACATCTGCTTCTTCAGCCTTGTTGAATCTCCATTTTTTCAAGGCGGTATAAAGCACCGGATGCGGTATATGCGAAGGCACCTTGTCTTCGTCACGCTGACGATATTCCGGCTGTTTTTCGATACCTGAAATTGCACGTGTTTCCATATATTTCCGGACGCTGAAACCGGTTTTTGCCTCAATAATACAGGCCTGTTTTTGTCTGGTTTCTTCTTTCAGACGGTCAATGGCTTCGAGAAAGGATTTCTTGAGAGCCTTATTATCGGTTTCAATCACATGCTTGCGCCAAAGCGGGTGCAAGATGGTTTCAAATTTATCATCAAAATAGATGCATGCTTTCGAGATTCTTTCCTGTAAACGGGTATTCTTATCCAAATCAGGTTCTGCCTGATAATATTGATAAAGCTGAATCTGAAACCTTTCTGAAACTGATGCTGCTTCATTGGCAAACCGCTGGAGGATTGCGCTGACTTCTTCAATAAATTTAATGTCAAGGCTCGAAGCATGCTCCTTTGCCAGTTTCAGGCAATAAGAAAGCCCTATCTGAATCGGTTTAAAATCAAACAACTCGGAAAGCAATGAAAGATCATATTCCTGCTTCGCTTTTAATAGCTGATTTTCATCCGGTTGATTGTTTTCTACATCCTTAGTAAATCCTAACACCGAACTGTCGCTCCTGATGCTGTGTGGCTCAATTTTAGAGCTTAATACAAGTCCGGCAAGGGATGTGCACCGGCTTAGTGCAACATATACCTGTCCATGAGCAAAGGCGGCATTGGCATCAATGATGGCCTTGTCAAAAGTCAGCCCCTGGCTTTTATGGATAGTTATAGCCCAGGCAAGTTTTAAAGGTATTTGCCTGAAGGTGCCGATGATATTTTCAACAATTTCGTTGCTCTTTTCATCAAGAGAATAATTGCAGTTGTTCCATTCTTCGGGCGTCACTGTAATTTCTTCCTTATCGCCGGGACATTCTACGCGGATGTTTTTTTCATCATCAATTCCGGTAATGATGCCTATTTTACCATTATAGTAACGCTTTAGAACTGAGCTGTCGTTTTTCACAAACATCACCTGTGCCCCGGATTTCAGCTCAAGTTCGGGCAACGTGGGGAAAGAATATTCAGGGAAGATCCCTTTTATCTCTGCTTTGAATACATGTTTACGTGTCCTGATTTTCTCCAGTCTTTTCTCATTGATTTGCAGCGCCTGATAATTGTGTGTGGTCAGGGTGATAAATCCCGGATTCTTTTCGCTGTCGAAATGGGGATCATATCTTTCATTCAGTGCAGTGATTGTGGCCTCATCGGGAATATTTTCGCGGACTTTGTTCAGCACTTCGATAAACCGGCTGTCGTTCTGGCGATAGATATGTTTGAGTTCAATAGCTGTAAACACTGTCTTTTTCAGCGCCAGGCAACTGAAGAAAAAAGGCGTATCGTAATAGGGGCGAAGCAGGTCCCATTCGTCGTCTTTCACAATGGGGGCAAGTTGCTGCAAGTCGCCGATCATGAGCAACTGCACTCCGCCAAACGGTTTTCCGCGGTTCCGGTATCGTCGCAAAACCTGGTCAATTGCATCAAGCAGGTCGGCCCGGACCATGCTTATCTCATCAATGATGAGCAGGTCGAGGCTGCGAATAATATTAATTTTTTCGCGGCCGAACTTCTGGCTTCCTGCCGCCTTCTGCCGGTAATCCGTAGTAATATGACCGGCCGGCAATTGCGGCCCGAAAGGGAGCTGAAAAAAAGAGTGTATCGTTACACCTCCGGCGTTCAAAGCCGCCACACCGGTGGGAGCAACGACGATAGCGCGTTTAAGGGTACTTTGCCTGATATTCCGGAGAAAAGTAGTCTTGCCGGTTCCGGCTTTTCCTGTCAGAAAAATATTATTGCCTGTAAACTGAACGTAGTCCCAGGCAAGTTTCAACTGACTGTTATCATCATAAAACATCAGGATTACTATTAACGTTCTGATGCAATTCCGCTTTCCTGCCCAGAGCTCACTTCTGGAATGAAGCCTATAAGCCTACCACACCAAGGTATCCAATTGTTCTTTTACAATATTGAATTCAGCATTGATATTGAAAACCAGGGAAGGACTAAGGTAATAAAGTTCTTTTTTCGATTTAAACCTTGCTTCACCGCCGCCGGTAATGTTCAGCATGATGATGGCCGATTTATCCACCACTCCCTGATCAGCGGCTTTTATGAGGGATGCCGTAGCCACGGCTGCTGCCGGATGAAGATCAATGCCTTCAGTTTCGATAAAAAGGTTGTTGGCAGCATAAGCCTCTGAGTTGTCTACGGCAATTACATCGCCGCCCGTATCTTTCAGGGCGTCGTACAATCCACCGGCAAGCGAATAGGGCGGTTTGCGGTTGGAAAGAACTTTGGCCTCTATCTCTTCTGCATGTTTCCTGGCCAGGTCGTCATCATAAGGAAGCATTTCGCGTGAATCAGCTTTCCAGGCATGATAAATCGGAAGGAATGGCGCGTTTTGTGATACCATAAGCTTCATTTTATGAGTACCGAAGCGTCCGTCATCAATCAGCCGCAAATTGGCTTCCCAGGCGGCAATGGCGCCTGTTCCGCTGCCTACTGCCTGGAAATAATAGTCGGGAATTCGCCCGATTTTTTCTGTGGCTGATAAAACCGTTGTCCCCATGCCGTCGCGGCGGGCTATATTTTTAGCCCCGCCTTCGGGGATATAACCATTGCACTTTACAACCTGGTTTGACAGGAAAATTGCATCGAAATAGTCGCTTCCTGCCTGGGTAGCTGCCAGTTTTACGCAGGGATTCAAAGGTTTTTCAAACCAGAGGGCGTTGAGGTTACAGGCAGGAACACATAATAGCAGCGGAATATTATTTTCGGAGCACACTTTGGCAAATGCGCGTGCGGTATTCCCGGCAGAAGCAACCACCAGCACTTTCCCGTTTAAGGAACCAAGCCTGGCACAAACTGAATAGGCTTCGGTTTCTTTAAAGGAGCAGGTGCTCATGTTGGCGCCAATTTCGGGCCAGTAACCGTTGAAGGTGATAAATAAGTTATCCAGGCCCAGCCTTTGTGCCAACCTGGCGCTCCGAAATGTCAACGGGGCGGATGACCCCTGGAGCCTTCGTTTAATTGGCAACCAGGCTGAATACTTATAAATACCCTGAGAATCGCTTCCTGTTATAAAGGATTTTGATTTATAAACTGAGCGTAATAATGCCGGAACAGTTTCACCAGGTGCATCAAGCGTCCAGCCGGTATCTTCGTAAATCTTTCCTGATGCCTGCGACAGAAGCTGGTATTGAGTGGGTTCAAAGGTGTCAGCCATGTTAGTATATATAGTTTTTCCTTGCAACGACAAATGTATGAAAAACAGGATACCTGATATGAAGGGTGAAGATATATAATAATTAATCCGGACAGGTACAAAAATACAGCATTATGGTTTTACTTACTTTTGGCACGGTTAAAGGCATCGAAAAGTAAGGTAATGGAGAAACCATCATGGTCAATCAGGCTGGAAAAATGTGTGACAGCCGCTGTTCCAAAAGGCATGAAAACAGCCTGGTGGCTGATCAAACTGACAATCCCGGTATCGTTCGGGGTTTTGCTGTTAAACTATTTTGGTATCCTGGACAGGATGGCGGTGTATACGGGCCCCGTTTTTAAAACCATGGGATTGCCGGGAGTTTCGGCTATTGTTCTCATTACCAGCATTTTTACCAATATTTATTCGGTTATTGCGGTACTGACAACGCTTAACCTCCCGGTTCGTGAAGGCGTCATCCTGGCTGCCATGTGCCTCGTTTCACACGGTTTTATCATCGAAACGGCTGTTTTGCGAAAAACCGGTTCAACCGTTATGCGCATGCTGTTACTCCGGATCACATGCAGTTTTGTGATCGGATGGCTTCTCAATCTGATAATACCCGGAGATCCGGTTATTGATTCAGGAATAATACGCCATGTTCACACTGATTTCCTTCCTGTATTTCTTTCCTGGCTTAAGGCAATTTTGTTGACTACGTTGAAAATTATCATCCTCGTTAATCTGCTCCTGATCCTTCAGAAAGTAATGGAAGAATTCGGCCTGATAAAATGGTTGGAAAAGCCGCTATCGCCATTCATGAAGATTTTCGGATTACCTGAAAATACGACTTTTTCATGGATCGTTGCCAATGCCATTGGCCTTGCATACGGATCGGCTATCATGATAAGCCTGTCGGAAGAAGGAAAAATGACCCGTGACGATGCCGACCTGTTGAACTATCACATCGCCGTTTCGCATTCGCAACTCGAAGATCCGTTGTTGTTCCTCACACTCGGATATCCAATTCACTGGCTAATCTGGCCAAGAATCATCATCGCGATGGCTGCTGTCTGGCTGCGCCGCGCCGAACTTCACTTCATACCTGCCAGTGCAAGAGCCCGTCGACGCTGGCTTTTGGCCAATAACCGCAGCAATTAGCCTGTGAATGAATAAAGCAGGGCGATTTCATCAGTCCACCGGGATTCGTCGGGAGTTTCAAGGATAAGGGGAATGCCGTCGAAACGGGGATCCATCATAATCCTCTTAAAGAGTTCGTTCCCGAGGAAACCTTTCCCGATATTATCGTGGCGGTCGACCCGACTGCCTAAGGCTTTCATCGAGTCGTTGATGTGCATGCCTTTCAGGTAACCGAAACCGATGATTTCATCAAATTTTCTGAAGGTCAGGTCATACCCCTCCTGTGAAAGCAGGTCGTAACCGGCGGTGAAAGTATGGCAGGTATCGAGGCAAACGCCCACCCTGCTTTTATCTTCCACCAGGTCGATAATAAATTTGAGGTGTTCGAATTTATAGCCCAGGTTGCTGCCCTGCCCTGAGGTATTCTCAATTACGGCAGCTACGCCTTTGGTTTTTCCGAGGGCAATATTGATGGATTCAGCAATAAGCTTCAGGCTTTCCTCTTCCGTGATTTTCCTGAGATGGCTTCCCGGGTGGAAGTTCAGCCTGTCGAGGCCGAGCTGTTCGCAACGCTGCATTTCATCGAGGAAAGCAGAGCGCGATTTTTCAAGCCCTTCCGTTTCGGGATGGCCAAGATTGATCAGGTAGCTGTCGTGGGGAAGTATGTGTTCGGGCTTGTAGCCGAATTTGATGCAATTTTCCCTGAACAGATCGACATTTTTCTGAGTCAATGGCGCCGAAACCCATTGCCGCTGGTTTTTGGTGAAGAGGGCAAAGGCTTTTGCCCCGATTTCGTGGGCGTTGACCGGAGCGTTCTCAACACCGCCCGATGCGCTGACATGTGCTCCCAGGTATTTCATAAACGGTTATTTTTTACAAATCTATTGAATAATAACCCTTCGGCACCGGTTCTGTTCATTTAAAAAAAAGAAAAACCGGCTGAAAAACCGGATTTCCCAAGGTGCTATTCTTTTCACGATACATTATTTCACCGTAACCCTGATACCTTCGGAATGTGCAGCAAACTCAGGCGCATACATGCATTCGACGCTGGTAATGCCGCTGCTGAAGGAACCTTTTTGGGTGGCATGGAGCCGGTACTCAAATACATAAGTACCTTTCGGCAGATAACTGATAAAAAAATTGCTTGAAGCATCGCGGGTGGCTTCATAATAGCCCAGGCCATCCTGCCAGTGATATCCGCTTAACACGTTCACCGGCTCGAAACCCGCGGCACGCATATCTTTGAGGTGGATATATTCCATATCGCGGTCGGCGTTAAGCAGAACGCGTACAACCACCTTGTCGCCAACCGAAAGAGGCTTGCTTTCCGTTATGGATTCCAACACAGGCCCGGTGGCACTATTTATTTCCCGGAATAATTGTTTACTCACGTTAAGCGGAGACCCGGCAGCCGTGATTTTATCGAGCCGTTCAAAGTACTGCCAGTACATGGCTCCCCAGGCTACGGTATTATTAGGATTTGTAACGGTAACACTACCCATTTCGGGAAGAATCTGACTGCCATCCCAGGAAGTTTTGAAATAACCGGTTCCGGCTTCGGGCCTTTGAGAACCTTCAAGTTTGTAAGGATCGACTTCGATATTTCCGATTTTTATTTCGGCCAGCTTTTCGGATGCCAGCAGGTTTGTGCCGCGAAGCAACAGGGCATACACAGCTTCGGTAGTGGCACGGGTAGTCTTCCAATCCTGGGTTTGTTTCTGCTTCAGCAACCATACTTTCAATTCCTCAACCGATTTACGGTCGTTCATTACCTTGTCAAATGCTTCAATCATCAAAGCCTGCGTTTCAATGGGAGCCTGGTACCAAAACCATCCCCGGGGTTCATTGCGCCAGTACATACCCGTTTCTTCACTGTGCAGCGCCGTTTCGCTGAGCGAACGCATTATCAGTTGCGGTGTATTCTCAATCTTCAAGCGATTGAGCGCCAGCGCCAGCATACCTTTCATATAGATTCCCTGCTTATTCCAGTAGGCCAATGCCTGGTTTTTAAAATATGTAAAGGCTTCGGTATTCTTTTCCAGTAAGGGGATAGCGTCCATAAAGCAACTCCTTGTATACAGGTACTGAATATCGTCGCATCCGAGATGATTGTTTTTCAGGTAATCCTTATCCGATTTTTTAACATCATCCAGTTTTTCCGTCGCCTGGTCGTCGAGGCAACGAACAGCCGATTCAATCATCTGACGGGTTTCAGGGGTATTCAGCATGTCCGCTACACCAAGATTGACCAGATGCCCCAGCCCCGAAACAATATGTTGTGTAATGTACCGGTCGTCGGACATACCTTTGAACCAGGGCCAGCCACCGCTCGGCAATTGTATTTCACGAAGTTTTTTCAGGCACAGCGACAATTCGTTCGACATCCTGTTCAGGTCGAAAAGGATTGCAATTCGTTGTTTCCTTTCGCTTTCATTGGCTGCTTCGCGCACCCAGGGCGATTCTTCGAGCAGGATGCTTTTCAGTTCCTGGTTTTTCTCGAGGTTCGATTTGAGGGCGTCGGGCGAGATGTTTTTCCAGCTTTCGAAGACGCGTTTGATTTCCGGGTCGCTGTTGGCGATGAAAGCAGCAATGCTGTTGGCATAATAACGGCTGAAAACCTGTTCGGCACATTCATAAGGATATTCCATGAGATAAGGCAGGGCCTGCACGGCATACCAGGCAGGATTGCTCGTGAATTCAAGTGTAAGTCTGTAATTGCGCAAGGTACTTCCTGCTGTTCCCGAACCGGCAAGCTTTTCGAAGGTAAAGTGCCTGGTCTGGTTGCCATTGATCGGCAACGGCAAGGTTTCGGTCACCATCATACGGTTGGAGAGCACGGGAACCGGGGCTTCCTCGCCGTCGCTGAAGGTACCCGAAGATGCGCTTACCCGGTAGATGATCGCTTGCAATCCTTCCGGAACCGTCATATTCCATGAAACGAAGTTATTGCTGTTGCCGCCGACTGTAAATGCCTGCTGCGAAGGTTCAAGCAGGATATTGCTGTCCAGCTCTTTCATAGTAATGGCGTCGACGAAGTGAAGTTCGGCTGTGCCACTGATATTTGTACCGGATATGTTGGCGATTTTGGCGCTGAACCGAAGCGTATCCCCTTCGCGGAAGAAACGCGGTGCATTGGGGAAAACCATCAGGTCTTTCTGGGTTACCAGCGATTTTTCAATCTGCCCGAATTTCAGGTCTTTGGTGTAAGCCAGCCCCATCATCTTCCAGCGGGTAAGCGATTCAGGAATTTTAAACTTAAAAACTACATCTCCGTTTTCGTCGGTTGAGAGCTGAGGATAAAAGAAAGCAGTTTCGTTGAAATCGGTCCTGATTTTGGGGGCCAACGGTTGTTGCTCTGGAATTTCGGGACTCGTCAAATCGCCCTTTTCACCAGTAATAGCTTCAGGGACGGCAACTGCCTGAACGTTATCATCTATCTGCACTCCTGAAATTCCCCCGGAAGGCATTTTATCCTTCATCATCATCGGTTGTTCGGCAAAACGTCCTTTCCCGATCTTATAGTGCATCAACCCGCCTTCATAAGAAAGTCCGAACCAGTTTAGCTGGTCATATTCGCGATTTTCTACCTGAACTGAAAGTGGAGGAACCCAAAAGAGCTGACTTCCCCTGGTGGCGAAACCGGCGCTGATGTCCCACTGCCTGTATAATCCGAAATAATTCAGAATGTTTAACGTCCAACTGTGCGGCACAAAAGCATCGAGGGAGGCATCATACATACCGGCAAGCAGTTCGGCGGCAGCCTTTTCACCTTTCGGATCTTTGATGGTGATACGCCACTCTTCATCCTGGCCGGGCTGCAGCTTATCGCGGAAAGTACCGATTGCAACATCAAGTTTCCGGTTGGAATATGGAACGCTCACCAGCCTGGAAAAAGCGAAGCTCCGGTTGTATTTTACGAATGCCATGTTCACCGTGAAATTACCCCGGTCTTTTTCGGTAACAGGAATCTTAATCTTTGTTGAACCTTTTATATCAAGTATTTCACGATGACGGTCATCCTGATTTTGAGTTTCATAAACAGCATATATCTTCTTTGCACAGGAACCGGCAATCAGCATAAGATTATCTCCGGGTTCAGCTTTTTCGGCCGTCAGGGTGAACCACGACAGATCATTCCCCGGGACGGAAGCCATCGCGGAACTAAAAGCCGTGAAATAGGTTTTTGATTCCACTTTTTCACCGAAAGCATCGGTGGTTGTTATCTCCAGCAGATAGTGACCGGGAGTAAACTTTCCGGAAGGTGTTATGACGGAATCAGTTTTCGAATCGAAATTACCGGAGTACACCTGCTTTTCCCCCGGCCATGTGCTGATATCGCCTTCGTTTTCATAAATATCGAAAGGATAAAGTTTTTCAAATTCGCTTCGCGTCATGGTATAGACATCAGGACGGTTCCACCGGCGCCCCCGGAGAATACGTTCAGGTTCGGCAAGTTTCCGGATGGCAATTTTCCCCACCGTATTTTCTTTCTGTCCGTTTAAATTGGTGGTTTTCAGTTCGAACCGAACCTTTTGGTCAATATCTACTTCGCCAGGCAAATTCATCTTAATAATCAGCGCCTTATAACCAGCCGATACTGCCATCTCACCGCTGTGTGTTTCTCCGTTAAGGTCGGTGACATCGGCATATACCGTATAGGTGAATACGGGTTCGAATTTCTTTGGAACCTGGTAGTCAGGAATGGCTGAGAATGTAACTGTAAATTCGCCGCTGTTGTTCGTTACGGAAGTACCGTTTGAGATTTCCATCTCGGGTGAAAAAGGAATAAAGTCACGCCATCCCCACCAGATGTAGGGGAACCTTGCCCTGCGGACTACGCGGTATTTCACCTGTCCGTCGGTAACGGCATTACCGGCATATGCTGAAGCTTTTCCGGTAACGGTAATTGTCTTTCCCAGCTTATAGGATCCTTCGACGGGACTGAAAACAACTTCAAATTTCGGCCGCTTGTATTCTTCAACCCTGAATGATGCTGATCCGGTTTCACATTGGATGGCCATCACTCCCGTGAGGCTTCCCTGAGGCGCCACAAAAGAACCTGAAAAAGAGCCGTAGTCATTGGTGAGAACATCAAGGGAGGAAACCTTTTGCCCGTTTGCATCTGTAAAGGTTACGGTTGTCCGGTATTTTGGCAGGATACGGGTATCATCGCCTTTTTTTTCGATAACAATGCCTTTGAAACAAATAGTCTGGCCGGGACGGTAAATTGCCCTGTCGGTGAAAAAGTAGGTTGATGTAACCGCTTTGGCTTCACCGGCCTGATAATGATAACTGTAAAAATAGCTCTCGGTTATAAAATGGTCATTGCCCTTGTTAAATGCAAGGTAATACTGGCTCTGGTTACCTTTCCCGTCTGATGGGATATGGATAAAACCGGCTTTATCAGTTTTGAAAACATTACCGGCTTTATTCTCAAGCCGGCGAGTCCGGTAGTTATAATTTTCGTAAAACGGCTGGACGTTCATTTCGGAAATGGGAGAGCCTTCCTCCCTGTCGAGGACGAAAATATCATATTCCCCTTCATCGCTGCGCGTACTGATGTAACTTATACCGGTCCGCCAGAAACGATTTACGGCAACGGGCGACGATTTATCAAATTTCTCATCGGGGCTTGCCAGCATGATATAGAACCCGTTTTCGAGCGGCGGCAGGCTGATTTCTGCACTATGGGATTGAAAGTCTCCGTCAGAAGGCATATCAACTGCCCATGATTTTATCGGCTGTCTGTTCACATATTCCCTGACGGCATCTTCCTGCCGGTCATTGATAAGATTGCGGTCATCTTCTGCATTGCCTTTGAGAATACGCAGGTAGAGTTTTCCAATATTCTTATAAGTGACCAGCGCCAGGGCTGCCTGCCGGGGAGGTACGGCAAATTCGGTGGTGATATCCAGCAACGGCTGCTCAATTCTTTCGATCAAGGCCAGGCAATTATGGGCTCCCTGCGTATCGGGAAAACGCTTTATTGCTGACGATGCTGTTTCATGTGCTTCCTTTGGTTCCCACTTATGTTCGCCGGAAACCAGGGGCTTGTAATTCGCGGAAGATTCAACAAGTTGGTTGGCAATTTCATAAGAAACATCGGTTGACGAAGGATGATCAAGATAGCGGCTTTCGAGTTTGCGGAGAGAAACCAGGTAAAGGCTGTCGTTTTCGGGCAGGATACAGCATTCATGAACAAATCTGAGCCTTTTCATATCGGCATCCACAAGGGCTGAAGGATCTTTATCCCTCAGGTGTGTCGACAGCAATCCCTGCAGGAGAATTGTTGCATGATATTCGAATGAGAAGGTATCCGGGGTGATAATGTTCATCGCCGCAAAAGTCTGCGGATCACTGTAAAAAACCGGATTTTCAACCAGGAATCGCGATGCGGGCTGAGTAAGGCTGCTTTCGGAAAAGGAATAAAAATCGATGGCGCGATGTGCCAGAAAATCATACAGGGTTGGCCTGAATTTCCGCGATTCCGGATGAACTGTCAGGATTGCATCAAACTGATTAACGGCTATTTTCTTTAAGCTGTCGGATCCGGATAATGACAGGGTGTAATGTTCGATACACTTTGAAACGATCGTTCTGAGGCCCCAGGTACGGATATCTGCCGAAGGCTGTCCTGATGATTCAGTACGTTCAAGGAATTTCCAACGGTTGGACTGGTAATATTTCCAGTAAAGTTCTGCGGCCATTGAATGCAGGATATTCCGTATCGGGAAGGAGGAGGTTCCGACATTTTGTTCAATTTCGCCAATCATCTTTTCCTGGAATTCTTCATCCACGTCGGCAATAAGTTTCATTCGGTATATTGATGCCTTCAGAAACTGGGGAGCATTGTTTTCCTTCAGGGTTTCTGTATAAATTGCTGCTACCATCGGTTTTGCTGTTGCCGGCTGACCAAGATTGAGCAGCGAATCTATCTTGCCCCACTCTTCTTCGTAGTTTTTCTGAGGGAAGGCGGCTAATCCGATCATGACCATAAGTATAATGAATAGATATTTCATGGTTCAGGCTGTTTTTCGATAATGGTTAAAGGTAAACAAGAAGCTGTAATATAGATGCCGGAAGCAGTAATTTTCCATAAATGGATGTCATTTCTGTCAGCCGGTGGTGCCAACTTAATCGGCAACAGGCAGTATCAGAAAATAAAAATTTCGGGCTGTTTCCGGAAACCTGTTACCTGGTTTGGGCGACAGGGTTCATAACTCCCTGGTATGAAGTAAGATCAATACGGACACTGCCTACCGAAAGTTTTGATTCAATCCTGATCGGGATGCGGTTTTTATCATCCGTAACCCAGATTGTTACAGGGAAAGATTCGTCAAATACATATCCTGTAGCTACCATAGGCTTGACTTTGAGACAGGCAAACTTTCCCAGTTTTGTCCTGATGGTTTCACGTCCGACGAATACAATCCTTGATTTATATACTGAATCATCCAGGTAAAACGAAACGGGGAATACAGCCCCCGGCTGAGATTTTGACATGTCAAGAGCCCTGGCATAATAAAACGATGATAAGATGTCCTGGACATTTTCGGGAGTATTTTTCACCGACGACTTGCTCACTGCTATCCGTTCTTTGTGTTTGAAAACCACGTTTTCGTTTTTCCGATAATTGTTTTCACGCGTTTTTCGTATAAAATAGTGCGGGACAAGGGCTTTCTCATCAATGAAACTTTCGAAACGTTCTTCAACCTGGTAAAACATTTCGATAACACCGGTGGTTTTTCCCTTTCCGATTACATGGTAGGTATCGCGGCCATCAAACTTTTTGTTTTCATCCGTAACCTCTATGGTTGCGCTGGCTGCAGGAATATTACCGGTCAATGTCGAATGGAACGAAATGCGAAATTCGAGTTTTTCACCCCGCTGGAAATAATTGTTCTGGATCGTACGGTATTGCTGTGCAAATACCGGCAGTGACATAAGTGCAAGAAAGAATGCAAGAGGGTAACGGTGCATAAAATGTGAATCTAGGTGCCGGATAATTGATTCAAAAAGTGTTCCAAAGCGCTTGCTGGCATGTCTCGGCAGTCATGAAACATGACATCCTGAAAGAAATCCTATTGCTTTCTACCTGCTTACACGCTGATTGTCAATCAGCATCAGGTTCCAATATAAGTTCAGAAAACTGTGTAAAATTGTGTATATGCCCAAATTGCCTATAAACCGGGGAAAATATCGCGGGCAAAACGAAACCGGGCGAAGAAAAATCAATACATTTGGGCGGTAATGTTTTGTTGTAAACAGGAATGGTACTGAATTATATCTGGGTAGCTTTTTTCGTTGTTGCGTTCGCGGTAGGGCTGGTAAGGCTTGTTTGCTTTGGCGATACAACAATCTTCCCTGCCATGATGAACAGCACTTTTGAGATGGCGAAAACCGGTTTCGAAATTTCATTAGGGCTGACCGGGGTTATGACCCTGTGGATGGGATTGATGAAAATCGGGGAGGCAGGAGGCGTTGTCAGATTATTGTCGAAAGTTGTAGGGCCATTGTTCCATCGTTTATTTCCCGAGATTCCGAAAGATCATCCTGCCAATGGTTCAATCATGATGAACATCGCGGCCAATATGCTCGGACTCGATAATGCAGCCACACCGTTGGGACTGAAGGCAATGACGGAACTTCAGGAACTTAACAAGGAGAAAGATACAGCTTCCAATGCCATGATCATGTTTCTGGTGTTGAATGCTTCAGGACTTACCATTATCCCGATTAGTATCATGGTTTATCGTACCCAGCTTGGTGCGGCCGATCCTTCGGATGTTTTTATCCCTATCCTGTTAGCAACTTTTTGCTCCACGCTTACAGGAATCATCGCCGTGTCGCTTCATCAGCGGATTAACCTTTTCAATAAAGTCGTTCTCCTTTATCTGGGAGGTTTTACCTTGTTCGTTTCAGGAGTTATCTGGTACTTCAGCACAATTCCTCAGGAGAAGGTTACCATGATTTCGTCTGTTGCCGGTAACTTTATACTGTTTTCGATCATTATCTCATTCATCATACTGGGCCTTAAAAAGCGCATCAATGTGTATGAAGTATTTATTGAGGGTGCCAAGGAAGGCTTTGGCATTGCGGTGCGCATCATCCCGTACCTGGTGGCAATCCTGGTTGGAATAGGTGTTTTCAGGGCATGCGGGGCCATGGATTTCCTCGTGAAAGGAATCGGTCAGATGTTTGCTGCCTTCGGTATGAATACTGATTTTGTAGATGCTTTGCCCACGGCATTTATGAAGCCGTTGAGTGGTTCCGGCGCCAGGGGAATGATGGTGGACACTATGAAGCAATTCGGAGCCGATTCATTTGCAGGACGGCTGTCCTGTGTTTTCCAGGGAGCAGCCGATACCACGTTTTATATTGTAGCGGTTTATTTTGGTTCTGTCGGAATAAAACAAACCCGTTATGCTATTACTTGTGGCCTCATTGCAGACCTTGCCGGGGCAATCGCCGCAATTTTTGTTGCTTATCTGTTTTTTCATTAGATCTGCCTGTGAAATAATATCAAGATTTGATCACTACAGGTAAACAGCCATATAAAAATATGGCTCCCATCCGCTTTTAGTCTGTCAGGCACTGACATGCGCTTACAGGAAGATATAATAAACCTTGTGTGATAAACCAGACCGGCAGGAAAAAGAAGAAAACCATAGAGAATCCATGTAAATAAATAAAAAAGGGGGCCTTGGTCAGATAAGTGGTCATTAGATGCCACAATTATCTTTGTTGATAATACTCTAAACCAAGGCCCTATGACTAAGGTTCACTAAGGACAATTAAATGCACTATGTTCCTTCACGTTCCTGAGTGGTAAAAAATGAGAGCCATGGAGGCGCCGAAGTCACCGAATTTCACTTAGAAAACATGCAATTCTCTGTGTTTCTTGGTGTTCCTGTGGCTCCGTGGTTTTTTAACTCCGTCTTCCCTGCTTACCTTATCAACGTAATGGTTCCCCACTCTGCATCCTGGATATCATCACGTTTGCCGGTATCCTGGTTATGCCATATCGTGCCGTCGCGGAACACCGCCTGTATCTTCCATACGTAGACATCCTGCTGGCAGGGCACCATCTTAAAGGTGCCGTCCCATCCTTC
>Ga0209099_1001407_pt1 | contig 24249 bp, 25 predicted proteins | sample AD_JPNHW2_MetaG_FD_184430 | JGI IMG/M metagenome (GOLD analysis project Ga0209099, IMG submission 184430) | Active sludge microbial communities of municipal wastewater-treating anaerobic digesters from Japan - AD_JPNHW2_MetaG (SPAdes) (version 2) | ecosystem: Engineered > Bioreactor > Anaerobic... | reverse complement strand
GATTTTGTAACATTTGCCGAAGCTATTAGCAGAGTCTTGGATACGGTAACGCATAAAAGTAATCTTAACCGGTATCCTCTCAATATGCGTATGGCAGAGAAACTTTACGAGATCCGTGATGAATTAGTTGCAGCATCATTTAGCCTGGAACGGTTTGATCCTGAGGATCTTTTTCGCATATTCGAAAATAAACTGGCTAACGAAATGATTAATTTTTCCGGCTCGCCGCTTGCTGGACTGCAGGTTTTGGGCCTTTTTGAAACCAGGTCACTTAATTTTGAGAATGTGATTATCATGGATGTCAATGAATCTGTTCTGCCGAATCTTACGATGTATGAACCGCTCATCCCGCGGGAAATTATGATTGGTTTAGGCTTGAATCGTTTGGAAAAAGAAGAAGAGATCCAGCGGTACCTCTTCCGCCGCCTGATTGCATCGGCAAAAAATGTGCGGTTGATCTATAAACAATGCGATGAGCGCGAAAAAAGCAGATTCCTGGAAGAGATTATCTGGGAAAAACAGCGGCAGGCAGGGTCGCTTGATGCCGTGCCAATTGCGCGGGCGCGTTTTTCCGTGAAGGTTACCACGGAGAAATCACCGGTTGCCAAGAAACCCGGAATAATCGCGTATTTGCGCGGCCGCACGTATTCCGCCTCAAGCGTTAATACGTATCTGACCTGCCCGATGCGTTTCTACTTCCAGTATGTTTTAGGACTTCAGGAGAAAGAGGATCTTCTCGACGAGCCTGAAGCAGCGGATATCGGAACATTTCTGCATGAATTCCTGGAAATGGCATATACTCCGTATCTTGGGAAGAAACCGTGTTTTGATAAAACGTTTGAAAAAGACTTTTTTGAACGTTTTGAGGAGCATTTTGAGAAGTCATTTCGCCGGAAAATGAAATCTGATGCGTTTCTTCTGCAGCAGCTTATCGAATTTCGCCTTAAAAAATTCCTTGAAAATGAACGCCGCAGGGATATTGCCGCAGTAATATCTGTGGAGAGGGAATTACGCGGTCCTCTTACGGTTACGCAGGGTGATTTTGATTTCAGGGCGTTTGTTGATCGTATTGACCGTCTTTCCGACGGCAGTATCCTGATCATCGATTATAAAACCGGCAGTACTAGTGTTATGCCCCACGATATCCGGAAAATAGAAGAGGCGGGGTTTAACCGCCAGGCGTTGCGTAAAACGCTTAAATCGTTTCAGCTGCCGATATATCTTTATTTTGTACGTAAGGAAAAATTTTGCAGCGGCGCACCGATCAATGCCGCGCTCTATTCGTTGCGGGATATGGATAAAAATCAGGGGCTGAGCCCGCTTTTCCGCAGTGGTTTAACGGAGCATGAGCAGAATGCAGCGATGGATGTCTATTTGAAAGCGCTTGATGCGATTTTGTCTGAAATTCTTAATCCCGATATCCCTTTTGTCGCGGAAGAGGATTCAACACGGCAATGCGTGTATTGTCCGTTTGGTTATATGTGCAGATAGTCGAGTCGATAACGTTATGCGCTACCAGTGCCCGTGTGACCAGATTTTTTATTCGTAATGAACCGTTTCATCATCGAAGGTATCTACTATGGGAAAGATCAAACTCGATTTACACGATATCTTTAATAAAGGGAGTCTTATTGAACGCGAATTGCAGCGGGTTATTGATGAAGCCGTTGCAAAACATATTGATGAAGTAGAAATTATTCCTGGAAAAGGAAGCGGTCAGCTTAAAAAAGCGGTTTTGCGTTTTTTAAACAGGCCTGATATCAAGAAGCTGTATCACCGCCTCGATATCGATAACAAAAACTTCGGCAGGTTGTTTGTGTACTTCAGGCACGTACGTTGAGCTCATAGCTCCTAGCTTATAGGAAAAACATCAAACTACGAGTCCGCCTCTGGCGGAAACAACCTGTGAGCAATGAGCTATGACCTACGAGCTACTACGCGGTAAGATTATGCTTGATGCATAAAACGCGGATTTCATCGATCAGCTTTTCAACTTCATTGAAATCATGCATGGAAGCGTTGAGCGGTAAATAGGTAATATCCTTGATGGAACTCCCGCCGAGCCTTTCGATGCGTTCTTTTAAGCGATAGTCTGATGCGTCAAAGAATCCTTGATCAAGAATGACCAGATCAGGGGACTCAGTGGAGAGTTTCTCGAAAAGTTCCTTTTCGTTTGTGGCAAGCCGCAATTCAATAGTTTGTCCCACAGCCGTGAGTTGTTTGATCTGAGAGTTCAGAAAGTGGAAGGTTTCCTGGGAAGGCTCTAAAAGCAATATTTTCGCCTGGATTATGACATCCCTGGCTGAAAATGGGCCCTCCTTCTTAAAGAAATCAATTTCAGGAAATTCTACTTTCTTAAGCAGGCGGATAATCTCTTTGTGCAGGTCATCAAGTTTGAGGGGTTTAATGAAAAGCGCATCATAGAGGTTATCCTTGTAAAGACCCGCTCCTTCATCGGGGAAAGCGGTTATAACGATAATTTGCGTGGTTGGAAATGTGTGGCGGACGATTTTGGCGACTTCTGTTCCTCGAAACTCCGGCATGAGAATATCAAGCAGGATAATATCGAAGCGTTCGGTTTGCATGATCTTGATCGCTTCTTTCCCGCTCAAGGATTCTTTGACAAGGAATCCTTTTGACCGCAAGTAGAGCGAAAGGGTTTCGACAATATCCGGTTCATTATCAACTACGAGTATACGTGAAGGTCCTTTTTCCATAGGGCTCCTTTGAAAGCTTATTATACAATAATTATCTTGCAAAATACGATTTTTTTGTTATACTCACTCTACCAAAGCTGTAAGGAAGTAGGAACTGCATATGCATTCCCTCCCGAGGCGTTTCAGAATCCCTTTCCTGACAGGTAATTTCGAATTTATTTGCTTGAAGACATCGGTAACATACGATATAATATTGACTCACATTGTAAAAGGAGGTGACTACGTTGGTTCTCGTAAAGGAAATGAAAAAGAAAGTAATTGAAGATTATAAAACGCATACGCAGGATACTGGTTCGACCGAGGTGCAGATTGCACTTTTGACCGAACGGATCAATAATTTAAGCGGCCACTTTAAATCTCACAATAAAGATCATAATTCTCGCCGTGGGCTCTTAAGTATGGTTGGTAAGCGCCGCAGGTTGCTGAATTATCTCAAGAAGAAAGATATTAAGAAATATGAAGCAATTCTTGAGAAGCTTAGCCTCCGTAAATAAGTGCGTGTTCGTATTATATATATTAGGTAAAAGGGAAGAAGAGAAAAAGAAGAGAAAGGTTGTGTAATGAATACACGTTTTGGAAGGAATGATATTGTTGTTGAAACCGGAAAAGTTGCGAAGCAGGCGAATGGTTCAGTGACGGTCCAGTACGGCGGCACGGTTGTTTTGGTTACCGCCTGCATGTCTAAGGAACCTAAAGTAGGCCAGGGTTTTTTCCCTCTTATGGTCGATTATCAGGAAAAAACCTATGCTGCCGGCAGGATCCCCGGTGGATTTTTTAAACGCGAAGGAAGACCTTCTGAAAGTGAAATTCTTACTGCACGCCTTATAGACCGTCCCATACGTCCGTTGTTTCCCAATGGATTCCTCAATGATGTTCAAATCGTTGCTTTGGTCCTTTCAAGCGACGGAGAAAATGACCCCGACATTATGGCTGTTAACGGTGCTGCGTTTGCCCTGGCAATTTCCGATATTCCGTTTTCAGGGCCGGTGGCATGCTGCAGGGTTGGCCGCGTTGACGGGAAATTCATTTTGAATCCTACCTATGCAGAACTTGATGCGGCTGATTTAGATGTTGTGTTAGTTGTTAACCGCAAGGGTGTGATGATGCTTGAGGCTAAATCAAAAGAAGTATCCGAGGATATCTTTCAAGAGGCTTTGAAATTCGGGTATGAAAATGTGCAGGTTATCCTTGATGCGCAGGATGATTTTGCTCAACAGTTCGGCAAGCCGAAAGCAGGCGTTCCTATGAAGACTGTTCCGCCTGAGTTATTTGCGAAAGTCCAGGAACTGGCACTCGATAGATTAAATGAAGTGTTCAAGCTTACCAAAAAAGATGATCGCGAAGAAGCGGTCGATATCTTAGCCCGTGAAATCAAAGAAAAATTGGTTTCCGAAGGGTATGAAGAGGCTGATATCAAAAATGCTTTGTATGAAGTTGAGAAAAAGTGTGTACGCGAAAGAATCTTGAATGCAAATGTCCGCGTTGACGGTAGAGGATTCAAGGAAGTCCGTACAATTACCTGTGAAGTCCCTTTCCTGCCGAGAACGCATGGCTCAAGTCTTTTTACCCGTGGGCAAACGCAGAGTATGGCGGTTACCACGCTTGGTTCAGGCGATGATGAGCAGATGGTTGAAGCGCTTGAGGGAGAAAAGACAAAAACATTTATGCTGCATTATAACTTCCCGCCATTTTCTGTCGGAGAGACGGGTCCGATGCGGGGAGCCGGCCGCCGTGAGATTGGCCATGGTGCATTGGCTGAGAAGGCGCTTTTAGCGGTGATGCCGAAAAAAGAAGAGTTTCCGTATACTGTGCGAGTCGTCTCTGAAATCCTGGAGTCGAACGGTTCGTCAAGTATGGCAACGGTTTGTTCTGCCACATTGTCTTTAATGGACGCCGGAGTTCCTATTAAGGCGCCTGTTGCCGGTATGGCTATGGGGCTTATTAAAGAAGGCGATAAGGCGTTAATCCTGACCGATATTGCCGGGATTGAGGATCATTTAGGTGATATGGATTTTAAGGTTGCCGGGACTGCCAAAGGTATAACGGCGGTGCAGGTCGACCTTAAGATTGACGGAATTGACCTTGATCTGTGCCGTAAAATCGTTGAACAGGCCAAAGAAGGAAGAATATTTGTACTCGGTAAAATGCATGAAGCGATTGCCGGACCGCGCGCAGAACTTTCGAGCTATGCGCCGCGTATTGAAGTTATTAAAATTAATCCCGAGAAAATCGGAGGATTAATCGGGCCAGGCGGTAAAACTATTAAGAAAATTATCGCTCAGACTGGCGCAAGTATTGATATTCAAGACGACGGAACGGTTTTTGTTTCCAGTATTGAAGCTTTCCGTTCGCAAGATGCTATTCGGATGATTAGAGCACTTACTGATGAAGTTGAAGTCGGCCGTATTTATCCCGGGAAAGTCACTCGCCTGATGAAATTCGGGGCGTTTGTTGAGATTGCACCCGGCAAAGAAGGCCTCGTGCATGTTTCTGAGCTTTCCAAAACCTATGTCAAAGAAGTTGAAAGTATCGTTAAAGTCGGCGATACGTTTAATGTTAAAGTCGTAGGTGTCGATGAATTGGGAAGGGTTAATCTAAGTAAGAAACAAGCCGAAGACGATTCTGCACCTGCAAAGTGAAAGAAAGACGCTTAAATGAAATTAAAGGAGTAATCCTTATTGCGGCTGGCCTGATTGTTCTGGCCAGCCTCGTTTCATTTGACCCGTTTGATTTATCGTTTTACACCTCACACCCGAATTTTCCCGCACATAACTGGATTCGTACGTTCGGTGCGTATTTTGCCGGAGCAATTCTTTTTCTTTTTGGCTGGGCTGGATACCTTATCCCGGTTTTCATTCTTTTCCTGGGTGTCCGAATTTTCCGGCACGACATTCCTGATTTGCGCGTTCCCCGCATGGTTGGTCTCTTAGTTCTTATCGTGTCCGTCAGTTCTCTTGTCGGGATGTTTAATAGTTCCAATAATGCGTTGTCGTTTTCATACGGCGGTATTCTCGGATATGCTATTTCGACATTTGTGTCGACGTATTTTGGAAAACTCGGAGGATTCATTGTTTTCGTGACACTGATCCTTCTGTCATTAGCCTTAGTTACTGAAGTTCTGATCTCGACACTGTTAATGCATGCGACCAGTAAAGTCAAAGATATGGCCGAGCCTTTGAGCGGATTAGGACGTACTGGAGGAAAGCCCTTTAATCGCCGTCAGCCAAAAGAGGATCAGGAGCCGAAGCAGGAAAAAATATCTTTAATGGCGCAGATGAAAGCTAAAATTCAGGAAGCGGTGCATAAGCCTGGTATGGAAGAAGAGAAGCCGCGGATTCAGATTAAAGATCACCTGAAAGAAAAAAATGCTGAAGAAAAACCGAAACCGAAAGAGCGCCCGAAAGAGGTTAATATCGGCGATTACCGTCTTCCGACGATTGATTTGCTGGAAGATGCCCCGGCGGTGAAACAGGTTGCTGAAGATCTTGAGGGGAATGCCCGTGTTCTCGAAGAGACTTTTTCCGATTTTGGTATTTCCGTCAAGGTTACGGATATTGAACGCGGTCCGGTTATTACCCGCTATGAATTGGAGCCTGCACCCGGTGTTAAAGTAGCTCGTATCGTGTCATTTGAAGATGACCTGGCACTTGCCATGAAAGCGCAATCAGTACGTATCATCGCTCCTATTCCCGGCAAGGCGCGCGTTGGCGTGGAAGTCCCGAATTCACATAGTGTTTCGGTTTATTTAAAAGATGTTTTGGCTTCGGAGGAGTTTACCTCGTCCAAGTCGAAATTGACCCTTGCTATGGGTAAAGATATTGCCGGGCATCCGGTTGTCGCGGATCTCGGCGATATGCCGCATTTGCTGGTTGCCGGTACAACCGGTTCCGGTAAGACGGTGTGCATTAATACGCTTATTATGTCGCTTTTGATGCGTAATTCTCCGAATGAATTAAAGCTCTTGATGGTAGATCCTAAAAAAGTCGAGATGGCCCATTATAACGGCTTGCCGCATTTGATTTGTCCGGTCGTAACTGATGCCAAGAAAGCGTCTGCCGCGCTTGGCTGGGTTGTCAATGAAATGCAGGAGCGGTATGATCTTCTGCAGCAGGCGGTGGCGCGTAATATTACCCAGTATAATCAGAAACGCGAGAAAGATAAACTTCCGTATATCGTTGTTGTTATTGACGAGATGGCTGATCTTATGATGGTTTCCCGCGATCAGATCGAAAGTGCGATCACCCGTCTGGCGCAGCTTGCCCGCGCTGTCGGTATTCATTTGATCATGGCAACGCAGCGCCCGTCAGTGGATGTTATTACGGGTGTTATTAAAGCGAATTTCCCGGCTCGTATCTCTTTTAAGGTTGCTTCCAAAGTTGATTCACGCACGGTGCTTGATGCCAATGGCGCGGATAAACTGCTTGGAAAAGGCGACCTTCTTTTTATGAACCCCGGTGACGAGAAATTAACGCGTGCACAGGGGGCATGGGTTAAAGACCGGGAGATTGAGGCGCTTGTTGATTTTATTAAAGCGCAGGCGCAACCGGTGTATAATGATGCTATCCTTGAGGAACAACAAAAGTCGGCTCAAGGAGAGACCGGGGAAAAAGATGAACTGTATGATGAAGCGGTGCGGGTTGTCCTTGAGAGCAATCAGGCATCGGTTTCAATCTTGCAGCGTAAGATGAGGCTCTCGCATACACGCGCAGCACGCCTTATTGATGCCATGGAGGCCGAAGGTATTGTCGGACCTTTTGAAGGAAGCAAGCCGCGGCGGATCGTTATTGATCGGGATGCATGGATCCGGAACAGTGTTTTGAATAAAAATGAAGGATGAGCATATGCATGTGTATGGCGCAAAATTAAAAGAGATCCGTCTTTCTAAAGGAATCAGCTTGGAAGATGCGCATCGCAAAACAAAGATTCACGTTAATATCTTACAGGCTATTGAAGAAGATAATCTGGTGAATATCAGTCCGGTTTATTTAAAGGGTTTCTTGAAAATTTATTGCGGGTTCTTGGGCGTTAATCCGACCGACTATATCCCTGATTTTAAGGATACGATCAAACGTTCGTATATCCCCGAAGAGGAGCCGGCTGAGGAAAAAATCACGAAAATGAAACGTCCTTCAAAGCCGGGACCCCGGAAAATTAACGCTCGAAGAATACCGTTCGGTGCGATTGCCGCGATCGTCGCGCTTATTATTGCGCTTATTGTGGTTTTTAATATTATGAAGGCGATCGTCGGGGGAATCAGCTCATATTTTGAGTCGCGTAAACGTAGTACCCCGGTCGCTGTTGAAACGAGATTGAAGTCGTATGCGCAGGAAAAAGTATTGAAGCAGCAGGGTCCTCAGTCACCCGCCGTGGTATCGGCAAAACCTGCGGATCAGAATGTGGTGCGTCAGTCGGTTGCACAGAGTATCCGTTTGGTGATTCGTGCCAAAGAAGATTGCTATATTCAGTTGAAGCAGGACGGGCATACTGTTTTTCAGAGCACGTTAAAGAAAAACCGTTTTGAGACCTGGACTGCCAAAGAAAAAATCGAGCTTTCGCTTGGTAACGCGGGGGCAGTTGTTCTTGAAGTCAATGGTAAACCGATTCAGCAGCTTGGCCGCCGTAAACAGGCGATCAAGAACATTGTTATTACCAAAGACGGTTTAAATATTCCTTAATGGCCGGGAAAGTAACAGTCGGGATTTTAAGTTTAGGGTGTCCGCGCAATCTGGTTGATTCCGAGCGGATACTGGGGCGGTTAAGTTTAAAGAGGTATAGAATTGTTGATATTGCCAAAGCAGATGTGGCAATCGTGAACACGTGTTCTTTTATAGAAGACGCCAAGAAAGAATCAATCGATGCGATTCTTGATTTAATCGAGCTTAAAAAGGAGGGCAGAATCCGCAAGATAATTGTCAGCGGATGCCTTGCTCAGCGGTATGGTTTAGAGCTTGCCAAGGAATTGCCGGAAGTTGACGCGGTTGTCGGACGCATTTCACTTGAGGCGTATCGCGATTCGTATCCGATTACTCCGTCGCATTACGCGTATTTAAAGATTTGCGAAGGGTGCGTTCATTATTGCAGTTATTGCGTAATCCCGCATTTGAAAGGGAAATTCGTTACTCTTGACCGGAAGTTAGTTCTTGCTGAGGCGTCACGGCTTAATGATAGCGGTATACAAGAATTAAACATAATCGGCCAGGACATTACCGGATATGGTTTTGAGCGGTATGATAAATTCCGCTTGCCGGATCTTTTAAAAAAGATTCTGAAGGTTACCCCGGACATCCCTTGGATCAGACTTTTGTATTTGTATCCTGGATCGGTGGTTAATGAACTCCTGGATATCATGGCTAGCGACGGGCGGGTGTGTAAATATATTGATCTGCCTATCCAGCATAGTAATGACCGTATCATCAGGCTTATGAACCGTCGCACGAACGAGAAACAAATTCGCCTTTTGATTGAGAACGTTCGTAAGAAAATGCCCGGAGTGGCAATCCGTACTTCGTGCATCGTTGGATTTCCCTCTGAAACTGATGCGGAGTTCCACGATCTGCTTGATTTTATAAAAGAGATGCGTTTTGAACGTTTGGGCGCATTCATGTATTCCCGCGAGGAGGGGACGCCTGCGTATTCGTTTGAGCACCAGGTGCCTCATGCGATCAAGGCTGCGCGCCTGAATGAGGTTATGGCGGTACAACAGGATATCGCGCGGGAAGTCAATGCACGATTTTTAGGTGCGACGCTCGATGTTATGATTGAAGAAGAAGAGGACGGCGGTTATATCGGCCGCAGTCAGTTTGATGCGCCCGAAGTTGACGGATGCGTTTATGTCTCTTCAGATAGAAAATTGAAAATCGGTGATATACTTCCCGTAACCATTCATGATACATTGGAGTATGACCTTGTCGGAAAGGCGTTGAACAGATGAATATCGCAAATAGATTGACTATGCTACGGATCTTCCTTACCTTTGTATTTATGTTCTTTTTATTCTGTCACGGTTTTTGGGCAAAGCTGACCGCATTGATTTTGTTTATCATAGCGGCTCTTTCCGATTATCTTGACGGTAAAATCGCCAAAAAACTTAATCTTATCACGGATTTCGGAAGACTGATGGATCCTATTGCCGATAAGATCCTTGTGATTGCCGCTTTTGCCGCCTTTGTGCAAATGCAGATCATTGAGGCCTGGATGTTCGTTATTATTATTTCCCGGGAGTTTCTTATTACTTCGCTGCGGCTTTTTGCGTTGTCCAAGGGGAAGGTCCTTTCCGCGGCTAAGGCCGGCAAACATAAGACTGTTTCACAGATGATGGTTATTTTCTTTATTCTTGGTTTTATTGTCTTGAAGGAAACGATGCTTACCTTCTTCACCTGGAATCCTGATTGGGAGAAATTCTTTTCGCAGGGTATTTATATTCTGATGATTATTACCGTTGGGCTCACGTTGTATTCGGGATTATCCTATTTGTGGGATAACCGTAAGATCGTCGCCAAACTCTAAAGGTTATTGATGCCGGGTCGTTTCTTCGTAAGAATGCTGAGTTCCTTTTTTGGCCTGGGATATGCGCCGTTTATTCCCGGCACGTTCGGCAGCCTCGGTGGATTGGCGCTTTGGTATGCGGTGAGGCATGATATTGTTCTGCAGTGTGCGACCCTTGTGATTGTTGCCAGTATCGGTTTTGCGGTAAGCGGCCGTATGGAAAAACTCATCCACAAGAAAGATCCGAGTGTCGTTGTTATTGACGAAGTGGCGGGTATCCTGATCACGCTTATTGCCATTCCGTTGTCTTTAAAAGCCGTATTCCTCGGTTTTATCCTTTTTCGGATCTTAGATACGACCAAACCATATCCTGCCGGGAAAATCCAGTATTGCCATGGCAGTTTTGGCATCATGGGGGATGATATTGTTGCGGGTATTTATGCCAACCTCGTTCTTCGTTGTATCCTTGCTTTATCCATCGTTTAAAATAATCCCATATTTTTGGTTTATAGTTTATTGTTGATAGTTTCCGCCACAAAACATGGCGGACAGGTAGATCGAGTTTCTTCAGGTACGGGCGCGTAGTATAAAACAAGATTTCCGAAGTATTGAACCGTTACTGACAGTTATTGCCAGGAGCCCGATAGTATTGTTGCAAGGCGACGTGACCTGCCTGCAGCAGGCAGGCAATCTAACGTGACTACCGCGCCTCCGGCGGAAAACAATCTATGAACCAATGTTTTTATTTTTGAAGAGGTGCTGAAAAAAGTTCCTCGTAGATCGGACCTTGCGGAGAGAGAGTGCTTTTATAGAGGGTAATTTTTGAGACGGGAAATTCCTGCGGATATGTTGCTGTCAGAGCGCTGGCGTTGGTTATGGCATGCAGGAGCTTTTCGATATTCTTGTGCGAGCGGACTCTGCCGAGCGTAATATGCGTGGAAAACGGTTTTTCTTCAGCGGGGATCCCGAGTTTTATTGCAGCTTCTTCGACGCGCGCAGCCAGATCCCGGGTTTCAGAATCCCCCGTACCAATGCCTACCCAGATAACGCGCGGGAAAGCCGGTTTCGGAAAAACCCCCAGTTCTTTGGTGCGCATGATAAACGTATTGTGTCCGGCAGCAATTTTTTGGAGCCCTGCAGTTATATCTGATCCGGTTTTATCGTCGATATCTCCCAGGAATTTAAGCGTTAAATGGATATTCTTTGGTTCAACCCATTTAACATCAGCGCCGCTTGCTTTTAGAATATCCTGGAGTTTGAGGAGATTCTTGTGCGCTTCTTCGGGAAGGTCAAGTGCGATAAATGCTCTCATCCGATTACCTTTTTGAGTATTGCTAATGCTTGCAGACAGGCAAGTTCCCTGATTTTTTGCCGGGATCCTTTGAAATGGAATTGGCGGCATACAAGCGTGTGGTGACTGCATGCCGCTATGCAGACGGTGCCAACCGGTTTCCCCGGGATTGTGCCGCTTGGTCCGGCGATGCCGGTGATACCGATGCCATAGGTTGATTGTGCAAGCGTGCGTATTCCTTCCGCCATGCGTTTTGCCGTTTCCAATGAAACAGCGCCGTATTTTTCAATAATTTCAACAGGGATGCTCAGAATTGTATTTTTAGCTTTGTTGCTGTAGGCTACTACGCCGAGCACAAAATATTTTGAGCTGCCCGGCGTGTCGGTCAAGAGTTTTGCAAGAAGTCCTCCGGTGCACGATTCAGCTACGGCAACGGTTCCTCCCCGGTGGGTTAACAGATAATGGATTGCTGCAATGTGTGCGTTCATGAGAAGTATTATAATGCGGATTTTTGCTTTGACAAGTGCGCTTTTTGTGGTATATTTGTACAGTAATCTTCGGGGAAAGGTGTAATTCCTGACCGGTGGTAAAGCCCACGAGCCCGTGCAGATATTCCAACGGGTTGATCCGGTAGTATTCCGGAGCCGATGGCCCTTCAAAATATTGCCACAGCATTTTGAAGGAACAGTCCAGATGAGAGAAGATTAAAGAGGTTGTATTCTATCCCCGAAGGTGTATCTTCGGGGATTTTTATTTTGAGCACCTCTATAAAACCAATAGAGCGAAACTCCAACGAATGTGTCAAATTTTGCGAAGCAAAATTTACACGACAATGAGTTGGAGTTGGGCACCGTTTCTATAAAACCAATAGAGCGAAACTCCAACGAATGTGTCAAATTTTGCGAAGCAAGATTTACACGGCAATGAGTTGGAGTTGGGCACCGTCTTTATAAAACCAATAGAGTGAAACTGTAATCCATTATTTGAAAGAGAACGTACCTATGTTGAATACGATTTCCGAAATACGTGATGATTTAAAAAAGGGTCGGATGGTAATTGTTGTTGATGATGAGGGCCGTGAGAATGAAGGCGACCTGGTCATGCCGGCGTCGTTTATTTCTGCCAACGAGATTAATTTTATGGCAAAATTCGGCAGAGGGCTTATTTGTGTCCCGATGGAGGCAAGCCGTTTGAAAGATCTTGAGATCGAGATGATGCTCCCGGCAAAGAATCCGTATGGAAAAAAGGATCCGTATTCTACCGCCTGGACAGTTTCCGTTGATGCCGCTTCAGGGATTACAACCGGGATATCGGCTCAGGATCGGGCCCGTACCGTTTCGGTGCTTATTAACGGGCATTCTCAAGCCGAAGATCTCGTGCGGCCAGGACATCTGTTTCCACTCAGGGCGGTTGTCGGGGGAGTTTTGGTCCGCGCAGGACACACGGAAGCTTCAGTGGATTTGATGCGTCTTGCCGGTTTGTATCCTGCAGCCGTTATTTGCGAAATCATGAATGAAGACGGCACCATGAGCCGTTTGCCGCAGCTTTTGGAGTTTGCCGCGCGGCATGCATTGAAGATATGTTCGGTTGCAGATCTTATTGAATACCGCCGCCGGTCTGAGAAACTCGTTGTGTGTGTGTCAGAGGCATCTTTACCGACGGAATACGGGAACTTTACTATGAAGGTTTATCAGGATGTGCTTACCAGGGATATCCATACCGCGCTGGTGATGGGGGCTGTTTCCAGGGAACCGACGTTAGTGCGTGTTCATTCGGAATGTATGACCGGCGATGTTTTTGGATCATTGCGGTGTGATTGCGGCCGGCAGTTGAAAAAGGCAATGGCTCTTATCGGTAAGGAAAAAAGAGGTGTTGTCCTTTATATGAAGCAGGAAGGCCGGGGTATCGGACTGGTGGATAAAATTCGCGCGTATGGTTTACAGGATAAAGGCATGGATACGGTTGAGGCTAATGTCGCGCTTGGCTATCAGCCTGATTTGCGGGATTATGGGATCGGCGCGCAGATTTTAGCTGACCTGGGGTTGCAACAAATCCGTTTATTAACGAATAACCCGCGTAAGATTATCGGGCTTGAAGGGTATGGGCTTTCAGTTGTGGAGCGCGTGCCGCTTGAGACGGTTCCCCAGGCATTGAATTTAAAATATCTGAAGACCAAGAAAGAAAAACTGGGTCATCAGCTGAAGTTAGAAGAATCAAAAGATGTGTAGTCCGGTTATCGGTGAGTGGGGTTCATTGTTCGATAACCGTAATCCGAGTATGTCTGATATATATGTAAGGAGGGTTTAATCATGGCAAAAGTAATTGAAGGGAATCTGATTGCAAAAGGAAAGAAGTTTGGTATTGTTGCTTCGCGGTTCAATGATTTTGTGACAAAAGAGCTTGTCGCTGGCTGTATCGATGTATTCGTACGCCATGGCGCTGATGACAAAGATATCGCGGTGGCCTGGGTTCCCGGCGCGTTTGAATTACCTGCTGCAGCGATGAAGCTTGCACAATCAAAATCGTTTGACGCAGTGGTTTGTTTGGGTACTGTTATCCGCGGAGCAACTCCGCATTTTGAATTTGTCGCTTCAGAAGCCGCCAAGGGTGTCGCGATGGTCTCTCATGATACAGGGCTGCCGGTTATTTTTGGCGTTATTACCGCTGATACCATTGAGCAGGCTATTGAACGAGCCGGCACCAAGGATGGCAATAAAGGTGCGGATGCCGCGCTTTCAGCGATCGAGATGGCTAATCTCTTTGATAAGATATAAACGGGGGCTTGTATGAGAAAACGAACTCAGGCACGAGAAATTGCAATCCAGATATTGTATCAGATTGATATTACCAAGGATACCGTTGATGAAGCGTTGGCTAATTTCTGGCTGGCCAATGTCGATGAACCTATTGAGGAAGAAATAAAAAATTTTTCCCGCGGGCTTATCCAGGGGACCTTGGATAATCAGACTTTGATCGATGAAAAACTTAATAGTTACGCCAATAACTGGTCATTGGGCAGGATGGCGGTGGTTGACAGGAATATTCTGCGTTTAGGTTGCTTTGAGCTTTTGTTCCGCCAGGATATTCCCCCGAAAGTTTCCATTAACGAGGCGGTGGAATTAGCTAAAAAATATTCCGGGGTAGAAGCAGGAAAATTCGTTAACGGTATCCTTGATAAGATTAAGATGGAACGGCCGGCGGCAGGTGATGCGTGAAATTTGCTGATTTACACCTTCATACGCGTTACTCGGACGGGACGTATACTCCTGAACAGCTCGTGAGTGCTGCGCACAAAGCAAACCTTTCTTGTATATCGGTATGCGATCATGATACTGTCGAGGCAGTTGATCCGGTTATGGCTGTTGCAGTAAACAAGGGAATCGAAGTAGTTCCCGGTATTGAGTTGTCTGCTGAGATCGAAGGCGCAGAGATTCATATTTTGGGATATTACATCGATCACAAAAACGCCGTACTCGCAGCGAAACTTGCGGAATTGCGTCAGAACCGTATTGAGCGCATTCATAGAATGCTTGAAAAACTGAACGATCTTGATATTCATATAAAACCGGAAACGGTATTTAATCTCGCGCAGGGCGGGACCGTTGGCAGGCTGCATCTAGCCCGTGCGATGGTTCAGGAAAAAGCGGTGGCAACATCAGGCGAGGCGTTCCGTAAGTATATCGGCGACAAATCGTGCGCGTATGCGGCGGGATTTCGTTTTACCCCGCGTCAAGCAATGGAACTTATTGTGCAAGCAGGCGGTGTTCCAGTTCTGGCTCATCCCTATACTGTGCGTGATGATGCCGTAATCCCGCAGTTGGTCGAATGGGGGTTACAAGGACTTGAAGTATATTATCCGGAGCATACGCAATCGATGATTAATTTTTATTTAGATATGGCTCAGCGATACCGGTTGCTTGTTACCGGCGGCTCTGATTGTCATGGGAAAGCAAAACCTGAAGTGCAGATCGGTCTCATCCATTTACCGTATGAATATGTGGAACTGTTACAAAAGGCGCGACCATGAATGTCCATGAACGTTTTATGCGGCGTGCGTATGCGTTGGCGTGTAAAGCAAAGGGAAAAACAAGCCCGAATCCAATGGTCGGTGCCGTTGTTGTCAAAAACGGCGTCGTTGTCGGACAAGGCTATCATAAAAAAGCCGGAGATAGCCACGCGGAAGTAGTTGCTCTTAATGCTGCCAAAGAAAAAGCGCGCGGGGCGTCATTGTATGTGACGCTTGAGCCATGCGTGCATTTTGGGAGAACTCCCCCGTGTGTTAATCGAATTATAAAAAGCGGGATTAAGCATGTCTATATCGGGATGGTGGATCCCAACCCATTAACAAACGGGAAAGGAATCCAGACGCTTCGTGATCATGGCATATCAGTGAATGTCGGCTTTTGCGAGGCTGAACTTACAGCGCTCAATGAAGTATTTATAACCTATATAACGAAACACAGGCCTTTTATTACCGTTAAGGTTGCGCAGTCTCTTGACGGAAAGATCGCGACTGAATCAGGCGATTCGCGATGGGTTACTTCTGACCGGTCGCGCGCCTTCAGCCATCGCATACGAAGTCAGTATGATGCGATTATGGTCGGTATTAATACTGTTTTACGTGATAATCCCCGTCTTGATTCCTGGTTTTCAAAAAAACATCCCATAAAAATTATCGTCGATAGTCAATTAAGCACGCCGCAAAATGCCGTATTATTTGAGCACGGCAGACCGTGTATTGTGGTTACCATTCCCACGCGTCCCGGGCAGGAGACAGAAAATCGCGCGATACTTGCCCAAAAAGCAAAGATTCTTGAGGTAAAAGAAAAGGCCGGCCAGGTGAATCTCAAGGATATGATGAGAAAATTGGCAGGCCTTGAGATCACGAGCATTCTTGTTGAAGGCGGCGGTACACTTATCGGCTCTCTCTTTGATGAAGGGCTTGTCGACAGGGTGATGTTTTTCGTCAGCCCGAAGATTATCGGCGGGAAAAATGCTATTAGTTCAGTTATGGGAGCAGGCGCTCCGCGCGTTGACCGGGCTGTTGGGCTTAAAAATGTGACCATGAAACGCATGGGAAGCGATTTCCTGTTTGAAGGATATGTTTAGCGGCATAGTAGAAGAATTGGGTGTTGTCGTCGGAATCAACCGGCTTGCCCGTGTAACACGGCTTGCAATTCAGGCTTCCCTTGTGACTGAAGGAACAAAAATCGGCGATAGTATTTCGGTCAACGGGGTTTGTTTAACCGTTGTTTCGTGTGAGTCCGGTACACTTGCTTTTGATGTCATGCAGGAAACTTTTCTGACGACAAATCTCCGGGCATTGCATCTTCAGGAAAAAGTTAATCTTGAACGCGCACTGCTCCTGGGAGAGAGGATCTCCGGCCATTTTGTTTTGGGGCATGTTGATTGTGCCGGAATAATCCGTACGAAAACATACGTCGGAAAAGACCGTTCCTTTACCATAGCGGTGCCCGCATCATACATGCACTATGTCCTTCCCAAGGGTTCTGTCGCAGTTGACGGGATCAGTCTTACTATCCAATCGAAAACTTCCACAACATTTTCAATATATCTTATCCCGCATACCCTGCGCAATACCACGTTTTCTTTTAAAGGCCCTTCGAGCCTTGTTAATGTCGAATTCGATATCCTCGCAAAACGATAGTCGTGAGTTGTGCGCACCGGAGAAACGTACGTGGGTCGCAACGCCATACTATCATAGGATTAGCTTGTCGGTTATAGCCGATAACTCATTGTAAGAACAAGAATAATACGGGTTCAAAGTCACAATGACACGAGTAAATATAAAAATTTTTATGTTTTTTCTTGTGACGGTATAACAGTATGACGTTGTCATCCGGATTTTTTACTCGTAACAATGAGCGATAAGCTCGGCGCTTAGTTTTATCCTGCCAATCGTATTGTGGAAAAATTGCATCGAATATGCTACACTTTTTATATACGCGGAGGAGAGGCATGGATTTGAAAATGCGGATGCAAGACAACATTATTATTTTCGACATCGCCGGCGTAATCGATGTCAATTCCGCTGTCCTGGTAGAGACTGTAGGGCAATGTATCCGGGATGGCTATCCGGATATTTTGTTTAATTTTGAAGATGTGACCAACGTTGATTATATGGGCGTTTCGGTCCTTGCTATTGCCTATAAAGATGTGGTTAATAATAAAGGCAGATTGCGTTTTCTTCATGTTCCGATATTTTTAAAAAACTTATTAGGGGTTGTCGGGCTTGAACGTGAAATAGAAATTTTCACGGATGATAATCTTGCTGTGCGTAGTTTTCAGGAAGACAAAGCTATTGAAGATATAAAGAAGATGCATTTAAGACGCCGGTTCCGTCGCCTGCCTCTTGCTATAAAAGTAGAGGTTCATAAAAAATTCACCCGGAACCCGGTTTGTTATAAAGTTGATATGGTTAATTTGAGCGCAATCGGGGGATATATTTTTGGTTGTGATAAGTTTACCTTAGGAGATGATGTGACGTTGACCTTTCAGCTTCCCCCTGATCAAAAGGAGCTTAAGCTTGATGCCAAGGTTGTTTGGCTTTGTGATCGCCAGGTCCAGCCGCATCTGTACCCCGGAATGGGGGTTGAGTTCTCCAATATTTCCACTGAAATACAGGAAAAAATATTTGAGTTTGTTGAACGAAACGCCTCTCTTATGAACCAGGAAGAATAATATCTTCCTGGTCCAATCTCCATAAAATCAAATAATTATACAACTATTTGCATCACAGCGTGTTAAAGTAATAGAACTATTTTTTTTGCGTTAGAAATTATAGGAAATCGGGCAAATAAACCGTTTTTTAGGTAAAAATCGTAAAATTCTCCAATTTTTCTTGACATATACTCCCTGATGTGCTAACTTAAATTCACTAAATAAGATGCGTAACGAAATCAAAAGAGAGTTTATACGACTTAAGGCGTATCATCTTGTCAAATATCGGCTCTTAACTGAAAAAGGGGCGAGCTCTGAACGAGTGCTTGCTTCTATAAAAGATATAGGGGCAGGAGGGGTTTGTCTTAAAGTTGAAGAGTACCTGCCAGTAGCTACCCTCCTGGAAGTCGATATCAATTTCCCCCAAATAAATACATCATTATCAGCTTTAGTCAAGATTGTCTGGGTTAAACAAATTAAACGTACCAAACGGTATGAGATAGGCGCCCAGTTTGTCGAAATTAAAACCGGCATGAAGGAACTTATCGATCAAAAAGTTAAGAACGTTCATTTCTTGACGAAACACGCAAGTGTCTTAGAAGCATTCTAAGGAGGCATGATGAAGATTTTCTCGTTTATAATGATTGCAGGTTCACTTGTATGTTTATTAGTAGCTTTAACCATTAAGGTTACAACAGTCGGCCATATTGTTCCGGGTCCTGTGCCGGTTAATTGGCTGCGTTTGACTGATACGGCATTATTGTTCTCTATTGCAATTTCTCTTTGGAACCTTAACAAAAAGAAATAGGAGAGCTGAGAGAACCGTATGATAGTAAAACGTATACTGTTATTGGTAATTGCATATATCCTCGGTATAGGCGAGTTTGCTTGTGCCCAACAAATCCCTTTTCAATCTCGAGAGGTAACGATTTTTAACACAATGAGCCAGCTTCAGGAGAGGGAAGCTGCTTATAGTAATGCTATTCAGGAAGCGGAACTGAAGGCCATGGAGCAACCTGCCGTGAGCCGGGTTGTTCCCGTTGTAAAGCAGAAAACGGAAAAAGCTTCCGATAACGAATTTTTCAGTTCCTTAGCCCGGCGTACGCATCCGTATGTAAACATAGGCGTTACGCAGGATGATAATTTCAAGAGTGCCCCTGTCAAACGCTCGGATACAATTACTACGATCAATCCGGGTTTTAAAATGAATTTTTATTCCGGCCCGAGCTCCACTGCTATAGATGCAAACATCGATTCTTCTTATAACAAACATTATCCCGACAATAACAATATTCAGACCGCAGGTACTTCAGTAGTTACCAACCAGATTATCGGACCATATACATTGACATTCAGCGATACGTATTCATCCAATTATATTTCGACACCGGAACTGGGGATACCGGTCGATACATTGGCGTTTAATTGGCAGAATTCGATACTTACGTCACTTTCACGAAATTTCAACCGGTATGGTTTCAATGTCGGGTATTCGCGCGGGGATTCTTATTATGATCAGAGAAATATCGGGAGTGAGTCAGAAAATGAATCATGGACATTGAGCCAGTATTTACGGGTTGCCACAAAAACAAGACTGGTGTTTGATTATTCGCATGGCCGTTCCACGGCGCACCATTCGGCGTTTGATAGTTCTAATAATAACAGCAATGCGTATACGTTGACTGCAACGGGGATTCTTTCCCCGAAGGTCAGTGTTTTGACAAAAATTTCGTATACGGGAACGAATAACAAATCCGGTGCCAATACCATATCCCGGAGTTTCGGCAGTAGTTTGGCGTATCGTCTGTCTGACCGGACGAACCTCAATTTTACATATACAGGGACGTTGCTTGTTTCCGGCAATAAAACCAGTAATTCGGTTGATAATTCTTTTTCGTTGTCGGGGAATCACCGGTTCGCCTTTAATCCCAAGCTTAATCTCAGTATGGGATATTCGTTTGATCCAACCACGTATCCTAAAACGGAAATTCTGACCGGAGAGCTTACGACGTATTCCTTTGATGCCAGCCTTAGTTATGCTTTTAAACAGTGGCTTGACGTATCCTTTGGTTATACGCGAACGAAAACCGCTGCCAATAATTCGAATGATTATCACGACAATCAATATATCCTGAAAGCGCAGGCTCATTTCTAATATGTCTATTCGGATTTTAATGACGGGGATAGTGTGTGCCTGTGTGATGCTATCATCGAGCTTTGCCGTTGGCGGTGATCGGCGTACTTCGGAACAGGAATATATGATTTCCGCCGATGATACGCTGGAAATTTCCGTGTATGGCGAACCGGATCTTTCGGTTACCGTTCGGGTTTCTCCCGACGGCTCAATAATTTATCCGTTCCTCGGGAATGTGCGCGCTTCCGGTTTGACTATCCGGGAGCTCGAGTCGAATATCAGTGATTTATTGGCGGAAGATTATCTGGTTAATCCGCAGGTAAGCATTCTTATCAAAGAATATTCAAAAATTTCCATCCTTGGCGCGGTAAAAAGTCCCGGATCATATCAAATTAAGGGAGTTAACACATTAACGCAGGCAATTGCTTTAGCCAACGGCTTTACGGATGCCGCCGATACCAGCAGGGTCAAAATAGTTCGTGCAACAAGATCGGGCAAAGAAACGATTGAAGTTAATGTTGACCAGATCCTTGAAAAGTCGGCTTCTGATCCTGAGATCCGCAGTAACGATGCTATTATTGTCGATGAGTTCGGAAGGTTTTCCGTGATGGGCCAGGTTATGAAACCGGGCGTTTACATGCTTAAAAGAGGGTTGACCGCAGTTGAAGCTATTGGTCTTGCCGGTGGGTTTTCCACAACTGCTGCACAAAACGGCACTCGTGTTGTTCGTGTGGAGAATGGACAGAAAAAGGTCATTAGTGTCCCTGTCGCCGATATTATGAGAGGCGGCGATTCTTCGCGCGATGTTGTTCTCCAACCGCAAGATACTGTGGTTGTCCCCGAATCATTTTTCTAAGTAGTACCGTATTCTACCGTTTTTCCACAAGACCGTGATAGTTTTTGCGCGTTTTGTCTCATGCTCTCGGATATGCTTGGCGTTTGACCGCGTTAGCGCCATCTCCAATTGTTTTCTCTTGCCAGGAGTTAGGAAAACAGAGCAGAAGCAATGAATAAAATCTTTATTTTTACGGCCATAATGTTACAATACTAGTGATGAAATTTCTATCCTCCCCGTTTGATGTTGTTTTAGGTGTTACCAATAAATGTAATTTTTCATGCAAACATTGCCTCGCCGGCACTTCGTTGAAAAGTGACGATGATTTAACGCGTCAGGAATTATTTTCCCTTATTGATCAGCTTGTTGAGGCCAAGGTTTTCCGTATTTGTATTTTTGGCGGTGAACCGTTTATCCGCGCAGATATTTTTGATATCCTTGACTATGTGCATGAAAAACCAGTCGGGATTTCTTTAAATACCAATGCCACGCTGATTACTCCCGCAAAAGCAATGCGGCTTGCCGGTTACCGGAAGCTTACCGGAATTATAGTTAGTTTTGATGCCGATCGTCCGGACGAGATGGACGAAATGCGCGGGCCAGGGGCGTATCAGACTGCTTTGGCCGGTATTGAAAATCTCCTTCAGCATGAGAAATTTGTCGTAACACTTTCGTGTACTGTTACGAAGCTTAATTATTCGCGTATCCTTGAAACTGCTGCTTTGGCCCGGAAACTGGGGGTTCAGGTTCGCTTTAATTCGGTTTTTTTTGGCGGGAATGCGCAGTGTAATATCCGGGATTTAATGCTTACTCCTGAGGAACAGCGTCGAGCGCTTTCTCTGGTGCGGGAAGCAGTTCATACATACGGTAACATGATTAGCGGGTCGTATGTTCAGTCTTTGGGTATTATTGAGAGTCTTGACCGGGCAGTTGTGGCAGATGCCGAAAGTATCTGCGTCAGCCCGTGTGGCGCCGCAACAAAAAAATGCTGTATCAGCGCCGATGGTTGGGTGACCCCGTGTGAGCTAATATGGGATGTCAAGGCGGGGAATATTAAGGAAGAGACGTTCACGCATATCTGGAATGATTCTTTGGTTATGAATCAGTTCCGCAAATCGTTTGATTTTTCGTTGAAAGACCGGCCGCGATGTATACCCTGCCGGTATAAGCGGTATTGTTATCAGGGGCATCGTTGTATGCCATACTGTTTTACCGAGAATCCTGATTTAATGTATGCAACCTGTATTGAACCCCAATAATCATGCATCCGACTAATTTGAACTGCGTATATTTTTATGTTTCGGGAGGATGTAACCTTTCCTGCCGGCATTGCTGGATAACCCCTGATTCTGCGGCGCATGATATGGATACGGTGGGAGTTCGGCATGCCTTACATCAGTGCAAGGATGCGGGAGTTTCGATTATTAAACTAACCGGCGGCGAACCGTTTTTGAGAAAAGATATCTTCGAGATTTTTGATTGTATGCGTGACCTTGATTTGACTGCGCGGGTTGAGACAAATGGCACGCTTATTACTCCCGCGTTTGCCGAGCGGCTTGCACAATACAAAATTCAGCACATTGGTATTAGCCTTGATAGTACCGATGCTGTTTTTCATGATACTTTTCGCGGTAAGGCTGGGGCGTTTGACGCTGCGTTGTCCGGTATCAGTGCTTTGCAGGAAAACGGTTTCCGCCCGGAAGTGATCGCCAGTATTTATAGCGCCAATGTTGATGAGGTTGAAAAATTAGCGCTTTTCCTTGATGCCCACTCCATTTCCGTTTTAAAACTGAATCCAATTATGACGATGGGAAGGGGAGAAATATTGCAGGATCAAGAACGGCTTTTGAGCATACCTGAGATTCTCGAGTTGGAACGTCTGATTTGCTCTGAACTGCAGCAAAAAGTGCGTACGCGTATTATCCTGGATATTCCGCCGGCGTTCAAATCCCTTGCTTCTTTAGCGGCTCATGATACATGGGGGACATGCGGGATCCGCAGTATCGTGGGAATTCTTGCTGATGGGACCATATCGATGTGCGGGGTCGGGAGAGCAGTGAAAGGGCTTGTGTTTGGGAATATCCAGTGTGATTCTTTAAAGGATGTGTGGGAAGAGAATAAAACACTCTGTTTTATCAGGGAGCATCTTGTTGAGCGGCTCGAAGGGGTTTGCGGGGATTGTATTTTAAAGAATATTTGTTTTGGCAAATGCAGGGCGTTTGCCTACTATCAAACAGGTTCCTTGACTGCTCCGTATGAATTTTGTTCTCAAGCATTGGCGCTTGGGCTTTTTCCTCAAACGCGGTTAACGGCAGTTGAAAAAACACTTGCATAGGAGGTATTTTAATGAAAAAGAAAAAAGCGTATGTATCTCCGACGGTAACATTATTGGCTCCTGATCTAACAAAGGATATTACAGCTGTAGGTCAGGTTTGTTCAACGGGAAGCCCGGTGGCTTCGTCTCAGTACCCTCTTCAATGTGTTACCGGACCGAGTGCCGGCGGGTTATGCAATACGGGTACGAGTGCGGCGGTGTTGTGTACAACCGGAAGTTCTGGAACAGCGGCGTAAATAATATCGGGCGTCATTATTCTTGAAACGGATACATGGCTGATATCTGCAATAATAAGAAGGAATAGATTTATCTATGCGGTTTTCTGTTGATTTCGCTGCTTGTAACACTCCGTTACCAGCAGCATATCTTAAAAGAAAGCTTGAGATAATCACCCGGGATAAATGGCTGCGTTTTTTTCAGAAGAAGATGCCGCTTGTGGAGTTGACCTGTTTTGACGGGACCCGGGAATTGTTGAGGCAAACGGCGTGCCGGATTATCAGCAATTTTGTCAGTAGTGCCGATATGTCGCCGGGTGATTGGAATCTCTTGAAGAGTTTTTCGAAGAATGAGGCGTATTGCCGATATCTTATAGCGCTTCGTTCGGCGAAGACAGATATATTCGTATTGGCAGATAGCCGGGCTGTTTTTTTTCTTGAGTACCGGGGAAATATATGTTCCCGGGTCCGCGTTTTTGCGGATCGTCTGATTTTCGCTGCATCAAAGAGAGAAATGCGTTTTCTCCGTCTTTTGAGGGATGTCTGCCACATGTCG
>Ga0209099_1001405_pt1 | contig 24277 bp, 24 predicted proteins | sample AD_JPNHW2_MetaG_FD_184430 | JGI IMG/M metagenome (GOLD analysis project Ga0209099, IMG submission 184430) | Active sludge microbial communities of municipal wastewater-treating anaerobic digesters from Japan - AD_JPNHW2_MetaG (SPAdes) (version 2) | ecosystem: Engineered > Bioreactor > Anaerobic... | reverse complement strand
GCCATGAAACCCCCGCATTCGCGTTCTGGCAGCGGTTATTTTCTTCCTCAACAGAAACACCCCTCCGGGCTGGGAAAATAGCCTCAAAACGCGTCTATGTGATCGTTTTAATTCGTCCGATTGGCAAAATGCGGCTTATTTGGGGTTATTTTGAATCGGAGCCTGATACGGGCTTCTTTTGAGGTGTGAAAAGGGCAATCGGGGTTCAAAATGAGCCCGGATTGGTGTGAGTCTGCAATGAAGATAACAAAAAAAACGGCCGTATCAGGGCATGTTTGGGTCGGGTCCCAGTACGATAACGGGCACCGGTTTTTAGATCCCTTCTGCACCGCGCTCCCCGGTCCTGACCCGGATCGAATCCTCGACCGGGAGAACGAAGATCTGGCCGTCGCCAATCTTGCCGGTGTACGCGGCTGTCTTGATAATCTCGATAACTTTTTCCGCCGCATCATTGGCGCAGCGGTACTGTTCCTGCCGCTGTTTATCTTCCTGCCCAAACTAATCCAGCGGGCAATGAAGGCGGATGTGGATGCAGCGATTGAGACGTTCGGGAAAAACGAGCGGGTGAAAAAAGTCTTCTGGACCCGGTGACGGCGCAGCAGGTGGTGGGGGTGATTACCGTGATGGGGGGGTGAGACGATAAATCGGATCGTCTCACTTTTATCAGGTCTTCCATGAGAAAATTTATTCTAACTATTTTCTGGTGTGAAGTTAAACCAATGATTACACGTTGTCACTGGAGGGTTATTACCCTGCGGCGGATGCGATAGGTACGGGGATCGCGTGTGAAAACGAACAGGTGCGCCATGCCCTCCACGCACAAAATTAAATACACATACATACACAGAACAGAGTATGTCTACGAAAACTATCAGCATCACGGAAGAAGCGTACGAGCGGTTAAAGAGCCTCAAGAACGACGAGACTTCCAGTTTCTCCGAAGTGATCGTAAAATATTATCCGGTCCGGAGGAAATTGTCCGATGTCCTTGAAGAACTGGGGGACTGCTCCAGTCTCGCAGATACCATCGGCAAGGTATCACGTGAGATGCGGAAAACGAAAATGCGAAACGTCAGGTTTTAACAATGCCGATCGCGGACACCTCGTTTATCGTTGACCTGATGAGAAAAGATCCCGGTGCTCTTGCATGTTACCGGGCATATGAAGAGCAGGGCATTGTCCTTTTTACGACCGGCATAACAGCCCTTGAGCTCTATAAGGGAGCGTTTGTCTCAAAAAACGACAGTAACCGAATCAAAGTACAAACGATCCTGGAATTATTCATCGTGCTCCCGGTGGACGAGTCGGTGTACGAGGCATTCGGCAGGATTGCAGCAGGACTCTGCCTGTCGGGAAATCCGATTGGGGATTTTGACCGATTGGGGATTTTGATGAAGTGATCGCTGCACTTGCACTCTGTAATGACAAAGAGATCATAACCCGGGATCGCCATTTTGAAAAGATCCCGAACCTTTCCGTGATATCGTACTGATGGTTTTTTACTCGTACCGTTTCAATTGCTTTTTGCATTCGGTAAGACCAGGCGGTCCCATGTTTTTTAGTTGTAATGGCATGACAAATTTCGTGAATAAGTGCTGCTTTTGAAGGTCGAACTAGACCAATTTTCCTTTCTGAAACGTTACAATATCCCAATATACCGCGATTAATTAATTTTGGATGAGGATTGAAGACAAGTTCCCAAGGATTCCATCTTGGAAAATAGCGAAAACAGACATCACGGTATAATTTCTTGATATTGGGATCCATGTGTGAGCATCCTTCCGGTAGTGATTGAGAATTTATAATACTATCAAAATCTTGGTTTCACTGAAAGTGGATGCGCCCGGACTGTGGACAGATGCAAAAAAACTAGGTTTGATAACTGCCAAACAAAAATAGCCCAAAACCGGATTGGTTCTGTTGCATTTTCGGGATTTTTCACTTTTCAAAGGTCGCTGTTGCATGGCGGGACTTTTGCCATAATTTAAGGTTACAGCAAAACAGCACAACTAATCGGGGGTATACTCCTTCAAAGATCTCCAAATTATCAAAATTCCACTGCCTATAAAAATTAAACTTTCTATTAGTAACAAGATGTGAGGTTGGGCATCAAACAAGGACGGCTCTGTAATGGTTGTCGTCGTTGAAATATGAAGAAAATAATTATTTGATGTTTGGTTATAAACCAACTGTTGTGAACTTGTCGTATCAGGCATGGGTATTGATGGAAAAATAAAAAGATAGAGTAAATGCACACCAAAAATAACAATAAAAGCAGCAAAAATCAGGTAAGCTATTGTTCCAAATTTTATATGCATTTTATTGTCTCTTTTAAGCGCAGCACTGAAAAAGGTTGCGTTTTATTAATCGGAATTATGTAGTGACCCTAATTAAAAATTGTTGAGGAGTAAAGTTCGCCCCCGTAAAAAGGTTTCACACTCAAAATAGTATACTATTCCATGAAATCCAAATCCCGGCAGTGTCCAAACGGTCATGGAGCCATGCACCGCGCATTCATCAAAACCACTACGGAAGGTAAGCAGATATGGAGCGCGATCCAGTGGCAGTACTGCCCGGAATGTAAGATGCTGCTGCCGGACTAATCAAAGTCCCGGACGGGGCGTAATCCCTTTTAAGTTCAAATCTCTTTTAAAAAATATTGTAAGATAAAGTACTAACAGTCACAAGGTGGTTTTTCAGAATTATTCCAAATAAAAAATATTAAGTAAAATCAAATAAACAATAATCAAAGGTGTAAAATTGACTATAGATATTCAAAGACTCTGTAATGAATTAGCGTATAATTTGGAAGACTGTGGTTCCGACGAATATAAATTTACTTTTGTTCTGAAAAAAGCAATAATCTTTGCAAATAGATATCAGTGTAATAAAATTTACAATGCGATCAAGCACTTGTCTAAAAATAGCGATTATGACTGGAAAAGGGATATGTGTCGACAAGCTCTCTCAATCTTAACACGCTTATAATTATAGAAGATTTTGAGAAATATCAATTAATTTTCATAGTTCTTCCGTCACAACTTCAGGTTGTAAATCTGTTCCCTCTTTTTTCCATAACGTTTTAAATCGAGAATACCGAGACGTTTGCAATTCTGTCCTCTGCCGTTCTATCCCTTTATACGAATCTTTCCAGAATTGTTTTGTTACTGCTTCTTCGAGACACATATCAGCAGGATCAGGTTCTTCGTTGAGATTCGGGAAGGCGGTTTCATCATCCCGAGACCAAATCGGGAATTTAGATCCACCATATCATAAACGTTATTTCCTGCCGTACTTCCCGACCTGACATATCTGGATGAATCCTTCATTATAGTTTCACCCCGCCCGGCTGTTTTTCATCTACTCATTCAAACAAAAAACTGACCGATGTATTGCCGTTACACGTCCTGTCTGGTGTCTTGTCCTCATTGTAAGCATGAGTAGACGTATATGGGTTCACTTCTCGCTAGTCTGGGACGATCAAGAAAGCCGGTTAAGGTTCAATGTCCGAAATGCCACAGCCGGATAGCACTTGATGCAAAAAACGCGATTTAGATTATCTTGAGTTTGCAGTTGGCAAGAGTTATTGCGTTGGCGGTTGATTGGATAATTTGATCGACGTGGAATATCAATCGCCCAACCATAAACGCAAAGAACCAAAGGAGTGCGTTATGGGTGCTTGAGTGCCGGGTTCAGCGCCAATGCATGTGCGTAATTCGCATCTGCCTCAGCACTTCTTCCCAGCGCCCGCAGGGCATTTGCCTTATTGTAATATGCTATTGACAACAAATTGTTTAAATTTCCCCCTGGAGTATTGATCGCCACATCTGCTGCAGCAATTGCCTCATCGTAGCGGCCCAGCATGGTCAGGATCCCGGCCCGGTTTGACTGGATCAGGGGCGTGAGGGAACTGACGTTTTGTGCGAGTGCTGCATCTGCCGCTTCCAGCGCGTCTTTGTAGTTCCCGGCATTTGCCAGATCCACGCTCTTTGAGTATAGTGAGCCGGCTGACGTGAAGGATGCTGACGTATTTGCCGAGTTTGATACAGATGCGGATGCAATGGTTGATGGTTGTGCGGTTGTAGCGGCCGATGTTGATAAGGGAGTCGATACTACCTCCATGGTGTTTGTAGTAAGCGATCGCATTATATCGACAGAATTTGATGCATCATCTTTTGATGATTTTATCATGGCAGAATAAAATTCAATATAATAAGTGTCCCCATGTGCGATAACATAGCAATCCCCGCTCAATGCATGCCCATTAACCAGAAAATTTAGAATCATACGGCGTGCTGGATTTCTGTTAATTATGTACTGAGTATTGTCTCTTTCGACGGATGTTACATTTATTTGTATAGTCCCATCTTTCGATTCCCAATTGGCTTCCCCCGATTCGAGACCACTAATGACTCCATTATAGAAATCGTCGGAAATTTGTGTTTTACTTTGATCGTTAAAAATTGAATAGAGTGTGCCTGAATAATCAGCGCCGTAAATCGTAACAAATCCGGTGTTTGAAGGATTGAAAATATACACTCCATAAGGTAAAAAATATGTTAAATCTGTTTGTTTTGCACTATAGGAATTTACTTCGGATAAGGTCACTTCATTTACAGTCCAATCATTTGGTTTGAAAATACTGAATCCATCAGCGCTATTAGTGTATTGAACCCAATTTGATGGAACGTTAGCACTAACATCGAGGGACGGAGCTGGGGGCATTGTAGGAATAGTTGGCACTGTAGGAATAGTTGTTAATTGGGAGTTTTGATTCACTGTAGAAGCCATACCAAATACAAACGCTGCTATTATGGCTGCAACTATAATCACGACAAAAAAAATTCCAATTATCGCCGCTATCCAAAATAAAATACCATGTTTTTTTGGAAGAGATTTTTGTCTAGTTTGATTTAGAGGAGCCCCACACGAATTACAAAATGCAGCATCGTCATCATTCTTAAATCCGCATTTCTGACAAAACATGTAATTAATCCCTCCGATTTAACTTTATGGATCATGTGTTAATTTCACATAAACCCAATAAAAGAACCACCCGACAAAACATAACACAAATCCAATGAAATACGCCCAACTTATATTTCGATTGTGTTCTCTTGCTATATCAACAGAAAATGGTCCCGTCCAGAAATATCCTATAAGCACACCTATAATCAAAGAAAAGATATGAAGCCCGTCCGCCTTCAAAATATTACCGAGAAACGCAAGAATCAAAATGATTCCAATACTCCATCTGGTTAAACCATTAACTTCATTCCATGCGTCATAGGATGACCACTCCTCTTCTTCTTTGCACTCCTCTTCTTCTTTGAATTGTGCTCCACAGGACTTACAGAAAGTAGCATCGTTTTTGTTCTCTACTCCGCATTTCTGACAAAACATTCTTACTAATCCGTCCGATATGTTCCTTGTTTTCAGTAATGCACGAAATAACTTATTATTTGATTATATATCGCAACTTATTTCGTTCCAAACTTAAGATTCAGAATAATGCTCCGGTGCCACTATTGCGGGAAAATACTCTATGAAATCCCGTTTACCTGCCACCGGTGCGGGAATAGTTTCTGTCGAGATCACATCCCTTTCGAAAAACACCACTGTTCCGGACATCATCATGACGACCCAACCCCCCAAAAAAGATACTGTAGGAATTGCGGGCGTGAAATAATAGGACAACCCTTCATATGCATCCAATGCGGGTTGATCTTTTGTGATTTTTGCGGGTTGCCGGAGAATCATGGATGTAAAGGGATTCCCCCCGATCCTGATCCTTTCAAGCCTCCAAAGGAAAAAACATCAATTAAACCTCTGTTGAAAAAAATCCGGGAAAGTCTGACATTAAAAAATTTCACCATATTATCCATTCTTCTCATGCTGATTGGATTTTTATCGAACTATTTCCCTGTGAGCAATTATCAATCGATATTCCAGTCTGCTTTCGAAATTGGCATTTTGTGTTTCTTCCTCGCATATTTTGTTTATGCTTTGAAATGTTGGGGAACGACAAGTAAGATTTGTGCCGTTCTTATGGTAACTATCCCCTTAGTTATCTATTTCTTGGCAACCACTATAATCCCGAATTCAACCACGAATATTTACATTTACCTCTTTATTCAGTTTTGTTTCTATGCAATCCTCTCGACAATTCTATTATACATAAGCGATAAAGTGAAATCGGGAATCGAGCGGTATGTGTTTAAAAGATCGAGACGATCATACCATTACTCCCTTCCCTCTTGGTCATATGCAGTAATTGGTGTCATCGTTGTTTTACTTCTGATTGTGAATTTCAGTAGTGTTTCGATTTTTTCCAGTAATACAGCAACGATTGCCAAATCAATTCAGAATATAAATTCCCCCGGTTATGCAACGACCAGTACTGCTACCAATCCAACCTCTGCAGATCCTACAAAATCTCCCCTTATTCCAACACTTCAACCAGAAGTTGTTAGTAATATTGAGAGCACTGTAGGTAATTCTCCGCCGGTTATAGATATTCCCACATTAGAAAAACAAATTCACGAACAGATTAATCAACAACGGAGGAGCAAGGGACTTTCAGATTTAAGTTACGATTCATCCTTAACCATTATTGCTCGAAAACATAGTGCAGATATGGCACAGAATAATTATTTCTCTCACGACAATCTCCAAGGGTTTGGCCCTACTGAAAGAGGAAATAATGTCGGGTATTCTTGTTACAAAAATTACGGATCCTATTACACAAATGGAATAGCGGAAAATATCATGCAGAATAATCTCTATGATTCCGTCACATATTACAACGGAGTTCCTCGGTATGCTTGGAATTCTCAAGAAGAACTAGCACAATCCACAGTAACCGGGTGGATGAATAGTCCCGGACACCGACAGAATATTCTGACATCGACATATGATCGAGAAGGAATTGGTGTGGCGATTGCATCAAATGATAAAGTGTATATTACAGAGGACTTTTGTTAGAACAATTCCCTAAAGTGGGCTGAAAATCATATTCGCTCGTTATTAAGTTCAACACTTTTGAGAAGTACAAAAAGAATAAATTCAATATTTTATTTAATTGGTTGGCACTATTGAAACACCGGTGATGTACACATTATAACTCCCGGTATCCGTTCCGATAATACAATTTCCGTTGGTATATGAGGCGCCGAATTGAAAGCCGGTTGTACCAAACGAATGAACAATAATAGAATCTGTCAATTTAGTATTTTGAATTTTTACCGGGGCATCAATAATATCCGCTTCCAGATCTACTTTAAGAGTGTATTTTGAGCTTGAATCAACGGTTCCATATATGAATATCGTCCCGGATTTGGAATATGTGCAATCCATATTCCCCACACTTACATACCCGGTTGTATCAGATTGATAATTTGATCCAGTACCTGAAATTGTCAACAAACTTGCAAGCGTTTTTTCATCTGGTTGTTCGATTGTGGGTTTTGTGGTAACTGTTGGTATAATAGTCACTACCGTTTGTAGATTCTGATAAGTCGGGGTTGTACTTACGTCAACAATCGAAGGGGTCGTTGGTGGTGCTGGTGGAACAAGTACGGTCACATAAACGATCTGCGGTGTTGGCGTAACGGTTGCATTCGTGGATCCGGTGCTCACACATCCCGCCACAAGAATAATCGCGATATAAACAATTAGAAGAGAAAAAAGAGGGATTTTCCTTATGGTATCTTTCTGGTTTATCCTAACACGTAATTATTATTGTCTTTTGATCTCCGAGCATTCCCAACCTCGCTTATTTCCAAGATAAGCAGGTATGGAGCGCGATCCCGTGGCAGTACTGCCCGGAATGTAAGATAATGCTGCCGAATTGATTCAGACCCTCACTAGGCGATTCTCTTGAAATAAAAATAAAATGATTATCGACGAGCTTGTCCTCCTGCTCAACCCAAAGATAAAGAAAGGGACCGATGCATTCGCAACGGAGTGGAGCCGGCTCAGTCATCACCTCAAAAATTTTGAGATGATGGGGCTGGTCACCAAGACCCGAAGCGGAAAAAATGTTGAAGTACGGTTAACCGGATTGGGAGAGATGTTTGTTTAATTGCCTCTGCAGAACGCATATTTTTCTCACCAACTTTCCTGAACATTTCGAGAAAATTTTGATAAAGATTCGTGTTAACCTTCGCAAGGTAAGCTCACGCTGGCAGAGGGGCGCGAGCCCCGTTTGAGGGTCCCCCTGTAACGCACAAAAAAACGCCCATAAAACCGTCAGATTCCCCTGCCTGAAAATCCGTGCCTATATATCCCACTATTTGCAAAAATAAGCCCAAATTTTGCCCCATATAATGCCCTTTACAGCCTCATATTCGCGTTCTGGCAGCGGTCATTTTTCGGATCGTCCAAGTTGGCAATTCCCCATGAGATCTGCCAAAAGAACCGCATTATTGAGTCTCTTTTAATTTGTCCGTTTCCCGAAAAAAGCCCAATTTGGGGTATTTTGAATCGGAGCCCGATACAGGCTTCTTTTGGGATGTGAAACAGGTAATCGGATCCTGGATTGAGCCCGGATTAGTGGGAGTCTGCAATGAGGATCACAAAAAAACGGCTGTATCAGGGCATGTTTGGGTCGGATCCCAGTACGATGCCGGGCACCGGTTTTTAGATCCCTTCTGCACCCCGCTCCCCGGTCCTGGCACCGGTTTTGAGATCCCTTCTGCACCCCGCTCCCCGGTCCTGACCCGGATCGAATCCTCGACCGGGAGAACGAATATCTGGCCGTCGCCGATCTTGCCGGTATATGCGGCGGTCTTGATGACCTCGATTACATTTTCTGCTGCTTCGTCAGCGACCACGATCTCCAGTTCGCGCTTGGGGATCAGGTCGGTGATGTACTCGGCTCCGCGGTACTGCTGCCTGATGCCTTTCTGGATCCCCCGTCCCTCGACATCGAACACCGTCAGTGCCCCGAACCCCGCTTTGTCCAGCGCTGTTTTGACCGCCTCAAATTTTTCGGGCCGTATCATCGCCTTGATCATTTTCATCGTATGCACCCCGCCTCAAATTTTTCGGGCCGTATCATCGCCTTGATCATTTTCATCGTATGCACCCCTTGTCCCGGGATTCTGCACAGTGTTGCCACATACGTTTTCCGGGAAATATCCGGTATTATAGAATGAGGAAGGTCGCACTTAAAACGGCTTTGGAGAAATCCTTGGATCTCAATAAATAATAAACGGTATTTTGACGAGAGAATTTTCTGATAATTAAAAAAAAATGTTTGGATTTGTAGAAAAGATCGTTATCACTTCCCCTCTCTGTGATGAGTGCCGCCGCCCCTAAAAGGAAGCCCCCGCGGCGGATTTGTGACGGCAAAGGACGACTAAAACTTCCTTACCCCCCGTGCCCAGAATGGGGCATTAAAAGCGGGGAGGCTTCGCACAGAATTCTAAAAAAACCTGCATGAAGCCAAAGACTTCGCACCAAAGTAATGAAAAATTTTCACAGATTCATAAATTTCGGTTTGTATAATCTATTGTAAGTAACCTTCAATATTAAATAACGAGGGTTTCCCGCCTCAGGGCCCCTACGGGGCACGGCGGGGCAACGTTGTAACAATTATTGGTCATTGATCCGCCGCGGGGGCGTCCCTTCGGGGGCGGCGGCATGCATCGCAATTTTTTAAAGAAAACAGACCGTTTACGTATCCATCAATTTTCTTAGGTATATAATCGATCATCGGTAGATCTCAAATTTTTCATGACAAAAAAAAACCCATTATTGCGGCTGGAGTGCCCGACACTACAGGGCATGCAAAATCAGAGAAAAAAATTCAGCGGGAATTTTTCCTGATTTTGCTGCCAGCAAGTTTCTCGATTGCGGCAATATCCACACTTTTTTCGGTCACGAGTCTGTGGTTGCGGATGGCGCTCTCCACAAATCCTTTCCCGGTCTCGTTCCTTATGAGAAGCGTGGTAAACCCGGCCGGGCTCCCAACAGCACCGGCCGAGAGATCGGCAGAAAGCGATGAGAAATCCGTGCAGATCCGGCAGCCCGGCCGGATCGTGTCCTCAAGTTCTGCAAGCGGGATGGTGAGATGTGTGTCATCCTGTTTTGTGATATCGAGTTTGCCTTTCACGTCCAGTTTTTTGATCTCGTGCGGCGCGAGCTTGTATTTCTTTTCGAGCTTGCCGTGTACGAGACCGGCGTAATCGAAGGTCTCCGTGCAGAAGAGTCCGATGACAAGCCGGATCGCTTTCGCGTAGGGTCGGAGAAGGTCGTTCTCGCTCGAACGGATCCGGGCGACGGCCTGGACTGCACAGGGTACGCCGACAACCGCGATCTTCGTATACTTCCGGGTGACTGCGGCGTCTTTGAGCGCCGCAAGGAGCGGCACCCACCAGCTGTACCGGCTGCCGGCTTCCCGAATGAGGATGTCGGACTTCGTGATGACGGCCGATGAGGGTTTAAGCGTCCACGGGTCCTCGGTCACCGTGACCACGGCGTCGATTAAGCCCTCGTCAAGGGCGTTTGCGAGGATTGCCGTGACGGCACCGCCGCTCTGCCGGTGCGGGATCTCAAAGGCCGCTTTTGCCGGGAGCAGTTCGATATATGTGCCAAGCGTCTCTTTCGGCTGGTCACCGGTCCGGGGACAGACCGCGTAGCACGCCCCGCAGGGAACATTGTCGGTCTCCTGCTTGCAGTAGCCGTTGCTCTTCGGGCTTACCGCCATCTCCCCTTCTGCAAAGGAGAGCGCATCGGCCGGGCAGACCGCGACACATGCGCCGCACCCCGAGCATTTCCCGGTGTCCCAGACTTCGGTTTTTAAATCCTGGTATGTTTTTGCTGCCATTGCCATCACTCCGGAGTATACTTGTTCGCAAACGGCCGTGCGCTCGCTGCCGCGATCCGGGAATACCCTGCCGAAAGAAGCGGGGCCGGATCGATCCCGAACGATTTTGCAAAATCCTCTATAATGGGTTGTATCATCGCCATCTGTTCCGCAGTCGCTGGCAGCTGCTGTGCCCCGACCCCGAGATATTTCTCCGCCACTTTCCCGCGGACATAGATCTCGCCGCCATGGATACCACTTCCGACACCTCGCTCGGCGACCGGTTCTTTTCCGTTCATGCCAAGGACAATCAGGAGGCCCCCTGCCATGTACTCACCAAGGAATGCACGCGCAAAACCGCCGACAACAAGAATGGGGCGCTTCTCCTTGTACTGCTTCATGTGAATGCCGCCCCGGTACCCGATATTGTCCCGGACGTACATCCGGCCGCCCCTCATGCTGTGGGCGGTTGCATCGCCGGCACTTCCGTGGATGATCAATTTGCCCCGGTCCATCGTGTTCCCCGGTGCATGGTCGGCGTTCCCATGGACAATGAGGGTAGGTCCGCTCATGAACATCGCAAGGTCGCCGCCCGGGACACCATTAACCGTGATTGTCACATCGTCGCCCCGGATCCCGTCGCCAATGAACCGCTGGCCGAGTACGTTGTCGATCACGATCTCTTTTGTGCCGTCGCAGATCGCTTTTCGTATCTGCTGGTTGAGCGGGGTGTAGTGCAGACTTTTCGCATCGATGCGTAGTGCCACCATTTTTACGCCCCCACGGTCTTTACGTCGAGTACTTTGAGCAGGCCCTCATCGAGCATGTAGCCCCGGAGCCGGTCGCGGTTACCCCGCAGGCTCTCAATACTGTTGATACCCGCTGCGCCCATGAGTTCTGCGATCTCATCGGTCCACGCATGGATCAGGTTTGCAACCTGCACGGCATTTGTCTCCGGGTCAAGACGTTGGGTGAGTTCCGGCCGCTGGGTTGCAATCCCCCATGCACAGATGCCGCGGTTGCAGGTGCCGCAGACACGACAGCCCATCGCAACAAGTGCTGAAGTCCCGATGTAGACCGCATCGGCACCGAGGCAGATGATTTTTGCGATATCGGCGCTCTGCCGGATCCCGCCGCTTGCGATGATCGAGACCTCGTTTCGTATGCCCTGCTGGCGAAGTTTTGCATCGACACTGGCAACAGCTGCCTCGACCGGGATGCCTACATGATCCCGGAAGACCCGGGGTGCTGCGCCCGTGCCGCCCCGGAACCCGTCGACTACTACGGCATCTGCGCCCGAGCGTGCGATACCTGCCGCGATTGCCGCCGAGTTGTGCACCGCCGCGATCTTCACAAAGACGGGTTTCTTCCACTCGGTCGCCTCCTTGAGGCTGTGCACGAGCTGTTTTAAGTCCTCGATACTGTAGATGTCGTGATGGGGTGCCGGGCTGATCGCGTCGCTCCCTTCAGGAATCATACGGGTGCAGGATACATCTGCGCAGACTTTCTCGCCCGGCAGGTGCCCGCCGATCCCGGGCTTTGCCCCCTGCCCGATCTTGATCTCGATTGCTGCCCCGCGTTCAAGGTAATTGATGTCGACCCCGAACCGGCCGGAGGCGACCTGCACGATCATGTGGCTCTGGTACGGGTAGAGCGACTCGTGTAAGCCCCCCTCCCCGGTGCCCATGAAGGTTCCCATTTTTGTTACCGCTTTTGCAAGGGCGGTCTGGGCGTTGAGGCTGATCGCACCGTAACTCATGTGGCCGATCATGATGGGCGTTTCGAGTTTGAGGTTGGGCCCGAGTTTTGTGAGAAGTTCCGTATCGCCGTTCTTGTGTTCCTTTACGGAAAGCGCTGCGGGTTTTTTCCCGATATAGGTCCGCAGTTCCATGGGCTCCCGGAGCGGGTCGATTGAGGGGTTCGTAACCTGGCAGGCGTCAAGGACGAGACGGTCAAAGATTATTGGGTAGGGAAGGACGTTTCCCATGCCGGCGACAATGATCCTGCCGGTCTTTGCCTGGTTGAAAACCGCTTCCCGGACTTCCCGGGTCCAGACCGGGTGGCTCCGGTAATCCGTAGGCTTCTCGTAGATGCTGATCGCATCGCGGGGACAGAAGGCAACGCAGCGGTGGCAGGCTACACAAGCCCGTGAGTTGGCCACAATTTTATTGCCCTCTTTCCTGTTTTATTGCCCTCTTTCCTGAACACACCATACGAACAGTTCTCGACACAACGGCCGCAGTTCATGCACCGCCCGGTATCAAGTTCCACTTTGAACCGGAGCGGTGTGCTGCCAATACTCATGCAATAACCCTCCCGATCACGGGTTCGCCGGCTTTTGGCATGCTGACGTCTTCAATTTCCGGGTCGATGCGCCGGATTGCTGCTTCTTCGCTTGAGATGAAGAGCCGGTCGTTATGCTCTCCGGCAACCAGCGGGCGGAGCTTGATCCGATCGGTAAAGCCGACCAGCGTGTCGGCGGTTGCGACGCAGATGGCGAACGGGCCGTTCATGAGCGCCGGGCCGTAGGTAAGCCGGAGCGCATGGTTAAGTTCTCGTTCTTTTTCCGGCATGGCATCGATCTCGTCCCAGAATGGTGGTGCAAGGGCCCGCACCGTCAGCTTCTCGGAAAGACCGTGTTTTCGTACCAGCAGATCAACGAGATATGCGACAACTTCTGTGTCCGTGTACATCGAACAGTCGTACCCGTAGCTCTCGATATAGCGCCGGTTGGTGCCGTACGAGGTGATCTCACCGTTGTGGACCACGCTCCAGTCAAGAAGGTTAAAGGGATGCGCCCCGCCCCACCAGCCGGGTGTATTCGTGGGGTACCTGTTGTGGGCGAGCCAGAGGTATCCCTCATAGTCCTGTATACGATACAGGTCGGCGACCTGCTCGGGCCATCCTGCGGCTTTGAAGACCCCCATGTTCTTCCCCGATGAAAAGATGAGGCTGCCATTGCGTGCGGAGTTTATCTTCATGACCAGCCGCATGACAATATCGTCCGCGGTGGTAAGGGGTTCCTGTGCACGGGTAATATCCGGCTTGAAGAAAAAACGCCATGGGGTGTGGACTTTTTTAATCCCTGCTTCGTAGACCGGGATCGCTTCGCAATGGACAATCCTCCCCCATCCTTCGAGTTCCTTAACAAGCGCCGGTTTGTTCTCCCGTACATTATCAAAGAAGACGTGGAGGGCATACGAGTCTTTGAACTCCGGGTATATGCCATACGCTGCATACCCGGCACCTTCTCCGCTTCCCCGCTCATCCATTGACGCGAGTGCCTCCCGTATCCTGCTGCCGTCCATGCTCCGGCGGCGTTTGTCGATAACCCCAATAATTCCGCACATGTATATCACCATCGGGATGTTCTAGTGTAGTATACTTTATCCTGTATTGAATGCAGGATTCTATCAATTGTGAAGCGTGTTTAGCTGCTTTAAGAAAGTTGCTTCATAAAATATAAATGTAATTGGTTGGAAACTTATTTCCATTATGTCAGCGGACGTATCAAAATTGCTCAAGAAAATTGAGGCCGATAAAATACAATTTATCAGGCTCCAGTTCACCGATGTGCCCGGCATGCCAAAAAATGCGGCTATCCCGGTTGTTCAGGCCGAGAAGGCGCTGACCGAGGGTATCTGGTTTGATGGGTCGTCCATTGAAGGGTTTACCCGGATCGAGGAGTCGGATATGCTCCTCAAGCCCGATCCGGCATCGTATACTGTCCTGCCCTGGCGGCCACAGGAAAGCAGGGTCGCCCGGTTCATGTGCGATGTGTACACCTATGGGAACAAGCCCTTTGAGGGTGACCCCCGGTTCGTATTAGAGAAGGCTATGGCCAATGCGGCGAAAATGGGATATACCTTCAACACCGGTCCCGAGCTTGAGTTTTTCCTGTTTAACCTCGTTGATGGTAAGCCGACCACGCAGTTCATCGACCAGGGCTGTTATTTTGATCTGGCCCCCCAGGACAAGGCAGAAGACGTGCGCCGCGACATTGTCCTCGCGCTCAACGGGATGGGATTTGAGATCGAGATGTCCCACCATGAAGTTGCTGCAAGCCAGCACGAGATTGATTTCAAGTATGCGGATGCACTTACGACCGCAGACCGGGTCATGACGTTCAAGTTTGCGACCAAGGCCATTGCGCTCAAGTACGGCCTGCATGCCTCGTTCATGGCAAAGCCGATTGGTGGAATCAACGGGAGTGGTATGCACACCCACGGGTCGCTTGCAAAGAACGGCAAGAATTCGTTCTACGATGCCAATGCAACGGACGGCCTTTCCGACACCGCGCTTTACTATATCGGCGGCCTCTTAAAGCACGCAAAGGCGATCACCCGGGTCGCAAACCCGACGATCAACTCCTACAAGCGTCTGGTCCCCGGCTACGAAGCACCCTGTTACATTTCATGGAGCACAACAAACCGGTCCGCCCTCATCCGGGTTCCGGCAGCCCGTGGAAACAGCACCCGTGCAGAGTTCCGCAGCCCGGACCCGATGTGCAACCCGTACCTTACGTTCGCCTGCATGCTCGCTGCCGGTCTTGACGGTGTCAAAAACAAGATCATGCCACCGGACTCGACCAACACCAACATCTACCACCTGACAGCAAAAGAGAGAAAGAAGATGAAGATCGATATGCTGCCGGGCAGCCTTGCCGAGTCCCACGAGTGCCTGATGAAAGATCAGGTGCTCTGCGATGTGCTCGGCCCGCACATTCTTGAAACCCTGACAAATATCACCGTGGCAGAGACCGATGCGTTCCGTCTCGCGGTTCACCCGTGGGAACTGGACCGGTATCTCGCTACCTACTAATCGTATAAATTTTTTTTAAAATACGACATGGTACAGTCCGGACTTTTCATCCGGTAACTGCCTTAACGTCGCTCTGGTATCAGATACCCCGGGGTATGTGCGAGATAAAACACCGGACTGGCAGGACTGCCGGTCTTAAGGTGTGCACGGCAGGACTTCCTGCTGCTTCCCGTATCTGCCGTTAAAGAGCGGTCGTGAGATCCAAGAATGGTTCCTGGATCAACAGTTACGGGAGAAAAATATGGCTCTGGATACCGGTGTTACAACCTGGCTCATGGTTTCGGCGCTTCTGGTCATGCTGATGACCCCGGGCGTCGGTTTTTTTTATGGCGGACTTGTCCGAAAGAAGAATTTTATCTCGATGATCGCGCTCTCGTTTATGGTGCTCTCGCTTGTGAGTATCCAGTGGATCCTGGTCGGGTACTCGCTTGCGTTCGGCCCGGATGTGGGCGGTTTTATCGGCAACCTGCAGTATCTCGGGCTTAACGGCGTGAGTGCGGATGCCGGGAGTGCAGCATATCCGCCGCTCATCTACATGGTCTTCCAGCTTTTCTTTGCGGCTGTTACGATCACGATTGTGACATCTGCTGTTGCGGAGCGGATCAAGCTGACATCATTTATTGTGTTTGTGCTTGTATGGCTGACAATCGTGTACTGTCCGCTCGCGCACTGGGCGTGGGGTGGCGGATGGGCGCAGCAGATGGGGCTGATCGATTTTGCCGGTGGGACAGTTGTCGAGATTTGTTCGGGTTTTGCCGCTCTTGCCCTTGCTCTCGTGATTGGGAAGCGGGCCGGCTTTGGCGAATACTCGCTTGAACCACACAACATCCCAATCGCGCTCCTTGGTGCGGCGCTGCTCTGGTTCGGGTGGTTTGGGTTCAATGCGGGAAGCGCCCTCGCGGTAAATGCGAGTGCAGTTACTGCTTTTGTAAACACGAATACATCGGCGGCGGCCGGTGCGCTTGCGTGGATGTTTGCGAGCTGGTATCATGGCAAGCCCAGTTCGCTTGGGATGGTCAGCGGTGCAATCGCCGGTATGGTGGCAATCACCCCGGCGGCCGGTTTTGTCAGCCCGCTTGTGGCTATCCTTATCGGTGCTGTTGCCGGTGTGCTCTGCTTTGCGATGATGCTCTGGCGGCTCCACCGGAGACTTGATGAGAGTCTTGATGCGTGGGCGATTCACGGCATGGGCGGCCTTTGGGGTACGCTTGCAACCGGTCTTTTTGCGGCGGCGGCAGTTGCCGGTTTCTCCGGCCTGTTTGAAGGGAATGTCCACCAGTTCCTGGTAAATGCTGTCGGTGCGTTTGCGGCCGTGATCTATGCGTTTGTCATGACATACGTGATCGCGACTATTCTTGATCGTAGCATGGGCATGAGGGTTACACCCGATGAGGAATACGTCGGGCTTGACATCTGCCAGTATGGTGAGCGGGCGTAAGCGAACCTGAACACTCTCACATTTTTTTATAAATTTTTGACCGCATTTTTTTTTGATTGCTGCGGTATCATTCCGCCCATGAGAATTATTTCATTTTTTTGTGCGTGCGCGTTATTTTCTTTCGGTTAATTTGTAAAATATTTTCCAATTGTTATTTCCTTTATGAGTGCATTTATAGTAATATTTATAAATATAGGAATACAACTTCCTTCCTATAATATGAGTAAACAACCGAGAGTCTGAACGAGGATAATGCAAGAAAAACCAACCCAAAAAACGAGAACCGGACTTCTCATCCGGAACCACTCGCTGGTCTTTTGGGCACATTATGGTTCCGGTGAAAAGATCCCTCGCCTGACGGTATAATCACAATATTATACCGTCTATTGCATTAAATTAGATTTGAATTAATCAGGTGAATTGAATGGTTATGGATTCTGGAGCAATTGCATGGATACTTGTCTCAACTGCCCTTGTCATGATCATGACGCCGGGAGTCGGGTTTTTCTATGGCGGTCTTGTACGGAAGAAAAACTTTATCGATATGATCACCCTCTCGTTCGTGGCCTTTGCCCTTGTTAGCATCCAGTGGGTGCTGATTGGGTATTCGCTTGCATTTGGTCCGGACGTGGGAGGATTTATCGGCAACCTACAGTACCTTGGCCTCAACGGTGTGGGCATGGACCCCGGCCAGTACAGTGCTGCAATACCCGGCCTTCTCTATATGGTCTTTCAGCTCGTGTTTGCAACGGTCACGATGGCAATCGTCACGTCTGGTTTTGCAGAGCGTATAAAGTTTGGTGCATACCTTGTCTTTGCGCTGCTCTGGACGACGATTGTCTATGACCCGCTCGCACACTGGGTGTGGGGTGGGGGATGGACGGCAGCATTTGGTGCAGTTGATTTCGCTGGTGGCACTGTCGTACACATCAGTTCAGGGTTTGCTGCCCTTGCGCTTGCCCTTGTAATTGGCAAACGTGTCGGTTTTGGCAAGTACGCGATGGAGCCGGCCAATATCCCGTGGTCGATTCTTGGTGCAGTCCTGCTCTGGTTCGGCTGGTTCGGGTTTAATGCAGGCAGTGCGGTCGCGGCAAACGGCCTTGCGGTCAATGCCTTTGTCACCACAAATACCGCAGCCGCAACGGCTGCGATGGTCTGGCTGCTCGTCTCATGGGCGCACGGGGGCAAACCGAGCTCGCTCGGGTTTGTTTCCGGTGCTGTCGCCGGCCTTGTTGCCATTACGCCGGCTGCAGGGTATGTTACCCCAATGGCTTCGATCGTGATCGGTGCAGTTGCGGGTGCACTCTGTTACGGTATCATGCTCTGGAGGCAGGGCAGGGGCATCGATGAAAGCCTCGATGCATGGGCGATTCACGGCATGGGCGGTCTGTGGGGTGCACTTGCAACCGGTATCTTTGCCGCTGCATCCGTGAACGGTGTATCCGGCCTCCTTGAGGGTAACACTCACCAGTTTATTGCCCAGATCATCGGTGCAGGTGCGTCGGTTATCTACGCGTTTGTGGTCACGTATATCCTCGCAGTGATCGTGGACAAAACGATTGGCCTGCGGGTGACCGAGGAAGAGGAATATGTCGGGCTTGACATCTCCCAGCACGGGGAGAGGGTCTAAAAAATTTTTGAGGTGTTCGCTATGAAAATGGTAACGGCGATTATCAAACCGGAACGGTTTGAGTTTGTAAAAAAAGCGCTTGAAGACAAAGGGTTCGTTGGTATGACCATCACGGAAGTCAAAGGCCGGGGCGAGCAGAAAGGCATCTCTCTTGAGTATCGTGGTGGGAAGATGACGGTTGACCTTTTGCCCAAAGTCAAAATCGAGATCGTTATCCGCGACAAGGACGTCGATGATCTGGTCGCGACCCTGACCGGAGCCGCACGGACCGGAAAGATCGGTGACGGGAAGATCTTCGTAGTGCCGGTCGAGAAATCCATACGGATCCGGACCGGTGATATTGAGACATAACACGCTAAAAAAATTGCTTATCTACTGTCCAACAGATGCGAAGCAAGCTAAAATCCAGGATAGCGGGATCCTCCACCCCCGCTCCTGTTAAAAAACGTTTCAACCCGCCACATTTCTGGTCCGGGCAAAAATTATCGGCCTGAATTTTTTTTATTCTGAACCCGGAAGCGAAAACAGAGGTTCTTTTTTAGTGTGCAGTGAGTGGTGAATATGTCCGGGCCGGGTCAACCGGCCTGTCAAATGCAGACTGTTATTTACCCTGCCGGCTAAAAACGTACATAAACAATCATGATCCCATGGCTGAACGGTAATTTTAAAAATTTTAAACCCACTGCAGCCATAGCGCTCAACGCCACGCGGCATATGAACACCGCGGAACGCAAAAAATTATTTTCTCCCGATATCGAGCCCATGCGGACTGCAGAAGGGCGCTGGTTCGAGGCAATCGTCTACGAAATGTTTTTGGAGATCTCCCTGAAATCTGATCGTATCCGTTACATCGCCCGGAAAGGAGCAGATGCACCCCGTGCAAGTGCTCAGGCACATCTCGGCCAGAATGGAATCTTTTACTCGAAGTACGGGGATATCACGTTTCGGGGAAACGGGCAGGACCTTGCAGAATTTGACCTGATCCTTGTCGATTCTGATAATCACGTTGCCTTTGGGGAAGTTGTAACCTCTCCGGCAGATTTAAAGGAATTCGAGATTGAGATCGCGTTCAAGAAACGACTGCTCGGTTACCTGTATGGCCAGGAGCATGTTTCCTTCCTTCTCATTTCCTCCTTTGATATCTCCAACTACTCTGTTGTAAAGAGACTTGCAAAGGATCCGGACAATGCCATTATCCATACCAGTTCATGCGAGCAGATCAAGGGTCTTGTGAAACATTACCGGCCCCGGATCCTGTATACAAAACCCACCAACCACATAAAACTGATCCGTGCCACCGATATTCCCCTCAAACACCCGATAGACTACCGGGCATATCACGAAGAGTTCAAAAGTCGGATCTTCTATGAGGTTACGCACGAGAGGGGGAAAAAGAACCTTGCACCCGCAACCGATACTGAGGGACTTGTAAAAAAGATTCTTTACGGGGCGCTTTACCCTCATGCAATTAAGGCAATCTGCGAGCAGTACGGCCTTGTGGTTAAGGGCAAACGTATCGAATATGCGGAGTTTTTCCAGTATTTCTCAAAAGCGATCCTTGCGACAGATCTTCCCGGCTTTGAGTTGATCATCTATCTCAGATCCCGGCAGAAAACGGAGTACCTCAAGATGGTGCAGACAAAAGAGGGCCATTTCCGGTTCGAGCGGCCGACTCCGTCCCGCGTGGGGTTCTTTTTGTGGATCGAGTCCCTCACCCCATCGATCGGGACCAAAATTTCCTTAGAGATCCTCAAAACGTTTACCATAAAGGATATGGCAAAAAAATAAAAAAACGGTTTGGGCATGGCCCTGGAATTTTCCTGCGCCTGCCTTTTTGCCGTGTATGTTTTTGTTACTGGTTTAGTCCAGCAGTGCGCCCATGGCCTCATCGTACCTGGCTTCCATAACGTATGGGATGCCAGAAACAGCGGATGCATCCTCGGTGAGTGCCATAAGGTCGTCGCGTGACATGGTCGAGAGCCTGAAGTTGCGGCTGCCTGCCATGATCTGCTGAAGTCCGGTCTTGAATTTCTGCGCATGAGTGTAGATACCAATGGCGCCCATTGGGATCTCCTTCATCTTCGAGCCGTATTTCTCCTTGAGCTCTTCGTAGCAGACAAAGATCTCTTCGACAGTGCTGCCATATTTGGAGACTGACTTTGGCAGATCGCCGGCCTGGAGCCACTTCTCGATGTTCTTCCCTACCATGCCGGGGATCATAAGGCCCCTGCCCATGCAGACTGCCTTGAAGTACGGGCTGCCCATTGCAAGCGCCTTGAAGACGCCGGGCTCATCCGAGAACCCGCCGGCCATAGCGAGGTCTGGTACCCTCATGCCTTTCTTCTCCAGTTTCTGGCAGAACTCGTACGTGAGCGACTGCAGGTAGAACGTCGGGATACCCCATTCGTTCATCATCGGCCACGGGCTCATGCCGGTTCCGCCGGGAGCGCCGTCAATCGTGAGGAGGTCGATCTTTGCTTCGGAACAGTAGCGCAGCGCCATCGCGAGCTCAACCATGGAGTACGCGCCGGTCTTTAACGTGACGCGCTTGAACCCGATGTCGCGGAGCCGGTCGATCTCTTCTAAAAATCCTTCCTTTGTGACAAAGCCAAGGCGCGAGTGGCGTTCGAATTCCTTGATCGCACCAGCCTTGAATGCTGCCTGGTTTTCCTTTAAGGTCGGGTCGGGGAGTACGATGTAGCCACGCTTCTTGAGTTCAATGGCCCGTTCAAGCGACGTGACCTTGATCTCGCCGCCGATGCATTTTGCGCCCTGGCCCCACTTGAGCTCGATGGTGTCCAGGTTGTGCTTGCTCGAGACGTATTCCGCGGTTCCAAGCCGGGTGTCTTCGACATTCATCTGGACGAGAATTTCCCCGTAGCCTTCGTTATATTTCTGGTAGGTTGTGATACGCCGGTCCATCTCGGGCGATGCCGTGACCTTGCCTTTTGCATCCCGCTTTAAGCCCGGGTCAATACCGCAGACGTTTTCACCGCAGACAAGCGTAATGCCGGAGATGGCAGCGCCAACCGCGAAGTGTTCCCAGTTAGCCCGTGCAATTTCCGTAGAGCCGAGCGCCCCGGTAAAGATCGGAAGGCGCATCTTTACTTTCTTGTCCCAGCCGTATTCGGTCTCGGTATCCACGGTTGAGAAGACCGCTGTATCCGGACCGGCCTCGGTACCTTCTGGCAAGCCTTTTGCACCCATGGCATATCCCTGGATGTTGAGATGGGAATAGTCAATGGGATAGTTCTTGTCGGCTCCTGCTGTGATCCCGCCAAACGGACCGGGATAGAGAACTTCACGGCCCCTGAATGACGAGAGCCATATCTCACAGCTGCCTTTGCATCCGTCCATGCACCGGGTACAGATACCGGAACACGGAACGACACTCCGTGACCGGTTGACGGTACCTGTTGCTTCATTTGCATTGGGTTGTCTTAAATTGCTCATGAACTCACCCCTCACATGAGAGTGGATGATATCGTTGTGGATCGCATGCACCAGTTATGGCGCAGGAATGGTGATCCTGACAAAGTTTGAGAACTGTCCTCAAACTAGAGGAACTTTCCTACCATAGTTTATAAATTATTGTATTTTGTTGCGAAATGTCATATTTTTCAAACATTTTTGGGGAATTTTGATTGTTTTTGATCAGATTTTAAACAAAATTTTCAAAAATAAAGGATGATTAAAAAAAAATTACCGATGTGTAATTTATGAAAGATTCCCCAGGGATCTAAAAAAATCCCGTGATTATCTAACTGGTGCGCCGGTCATCAGGCACAGCACCAGGATGAGTATCGGCTGGTGCACCAGGTAGATCACGAGCGAGTGCCTGCCAAGAAAGGTAAGCGGTGCGATTGCCCGTACAGGAAGTTTTGGGAGATCCCACTGCCGCTCTCCCCTGGGATAGGCAAATTCCCCGGCTGCCATCCCTATTAACACGAGTCCCATCCAGGGAAAAACCGGGGTATAATCAACGCTCCAGAACGTGAGCGGGTGGATGCCAAAGACTAAAAGTCCTGTCGGGCCGGGGACTGTCGCAAGGATCCATCCGGTAACAATAAAAAGGCTCCCGATTACTGCGTTCCATGTATGGAACCGGAAAAAGAGCGGCGAAAGTATGACCGCGATACCGATGAGGTGGAGGATCCCGAAGATGACAAACCCGTCATGCAGGTACCACCATGTCGCAACAGTCACGAGAAGCCCGCAGCAGAATATCCCGGCACCCCGTATCAGGTATTTTTGAAGGAGTGCCCCGCCCTTGAGATGGGATGCCGCACGGGCATGGCTGATCGTAAGTGAAATCCCGACAATAAGGAGGAAGAGTGAAGCCGTGGCATACGCAAAATACCGCCAGAACCCATTGGAAACATCAAAGGGCATAATCCGGAAGAAAGTGAGGTCAAAAACGGAATGGAAAATGATCATCATCACGATGGCAATGCCCCGGAAAAGATCGATTTCGGGATACCGTGATGTTCCGTTCATGTGTACTGGTACATCTCATCCGGGTTCTGATATGTGTTTTTGTAAAAACCGGGTGGGTACAAATGTTCATTTTTACCGGCGGGTCTGGTGCGGAACCGGCCTGCACCCGTTAACAATTAAAAAAAACAGTATGGTATCTCCCGTGTAACACCCACATCGAAGGATAAACGGTATCGTTACATTATCATAGAAGTGTTTGCGGGGCGTTTCTCATGCACGATGTGAAGGGGATCTCGTATTTCCCCCTCACTCGTTAGGGATCTTATTGAGATCAACAATCATTTGAATGGTGTCCGAATTTTCATGTATCTGAATGAATCCACCATTTTTTTTGTAGAAACTAACGGTCCGCGGATCCTTTTTCGCGTCAACTTTTACAAATCTGCAACCTATCTGTTCCGTCAAATCGAATGCTATGTTGAAGACGCGCTTTAGCATTTCACGACCGATACCCTGACTACGCATCCCATCTGTTGTAGCCATCCTTGCAAGGAGAAGTGCCGGAAATTTATTTGGGGGATCTTCAATTTCGAGAGTCTTTTTTGGTACATCCTTGGATGTGATACACCCCATAGATAAGGAAAAAAATCCGACTAGATTAGGGCCTGAATAGACCAGATAGGTGATGCTAATCTTTTCATGCTGCCCGTTTTTTGCAGCGTTCTTTAGAAAATCCTGAAGATCTTCAGAGTCAGAACAAAGAAACGATGAGACGTTAGAGTTATCGGATAATTTTGAAAAAACGAGGGATGGGAGATCAATTGTCATTTCATTTACGGAACCAGTCTTTTGAGAGCTGGCGTGCCTCTCGGAAGAGTGCTCGGCTCTCCGGAGTGAAGGATTGGGTGGGGGTTTCGATGTAGCGGTTAAACGCCCTTGACTCTTCACCTCGTAATACCGTTTCTAACTCAATCTGTTTTGCCATATTGACCACCTTTTGTATGACACTTGGATTCCCAGTGTAGTGTTACAGTAATACTTGACTCCCGTTTATATAAGTTACGTGTTAGTGAGAAAAACCAAAAAATGCGAGGGATGGGATTCGAACCCAAGAACTCCTGCGAGACCAGGCCCTGAACCT
>Ga0209099_1001404_pt1 | contig 24317 bp, 19 predicted proteins | sample AD_JPNHW2_MetaG_FD_184430 | JGI IMG/M metagenome (GOLD analysis project Ga0209099, IMG submission 184430) | Active sludge microbial communities of municipal wastewater-treating anaerobic digesters from Japan - AD_JPNHW2_MetaG (SPAdes) (version 2) | ecosystem: Engineered > Bioreactor > Anaerobic... | reverse complement strand
TAATCTTGAAAATATTATTTGTGCAGCTTCCATTGGTCGATTTTTTGACGTTTCAGAAGATCAGATAGTAAAAGCAATTTCCGGTTATGTGCCTTCAAACAACCGCTCTCAGGTTGAAAAAATGGGTAATAACACAATAATAGCCGATTATTATAATGCAAATCCAACCAGTATGAAGGCAGCACTTGATAATTTTGCCGGAATCAAACATAAAAATAAAATTGCTGTAATTGGTGATATGTTCGAATTGGGTGATTTTTCTGTAATGGAACATGAAAAAGTAATTGAACTTTGTAAAGAGTATAAAATTGAAACCTATTTTATCGGTACTCATTTTTTTGACTTAAAAAATGATTCAAACCATTTTTTCAAATCAACCCAGGATTTTGTACCCACTTTTAAGAACCTAAATCTGAACGAAGCAATGATCTTAGTGAAAGGTTCACGCGGCGTTCATTTGGAAGAAATTTTCAAATAATGTGCTAATATGCTAATGTGCTAATTCGGGCGCAAGGTGTTAGGGGAATTTAATCGTAAAAATTACAAATAACAAATAACAATTAACAAAATGTAATTGTATTTGCATGACTTTAGTCCTTTGTCTTTTGTCCTTTGTCCTAAAGATAAATCTCAAGTACTTTACTTTTCCCATTTGGGACAATATCTAAATCACTTATGGAGGCTGGAATGAGAATCGATTCCCCGGCAAAAATACGTTCATGGTGTTCCTCAGTGAAGAAATGAACTTCTCCTTCAGTGCACATATATACTACGAATGAGTCGATTTTAATAAATGACTTTTGAATCGGTTGTTCAAAGGAGAGCAAATTGATATTAAAGAAATCAGATCTAAAAACAGGGGAAGTTTCGTTATAAAACTCGTCATATTCCACTTTAAAAAGATCATCTTCTTCAAAATTGATTGCCTCCATAGCATCCTCAATATGTAATTCTCTTGGATTTCCTTCATCATCAACACGATTCCAATCAAATATCCGATAAGTAATATCGGAAGATTGTTGAATTTCTGCTAAAAGAACCCCTTTTCCAATGGCGTGAACTGTACCGGCAGGAATAAAATAGAACTCTCCCTTTTGAACCGGAAAAAATTGTAGAAGTTGATCAACGTTTCCATTATCAATACTTTCCTTAAATATTTTGGAATCGATTTTTTCTTTAAACCCAATATATAAACCAGCTCCCGGGTCCGCATCAACAACATACCAAATCTCAGTTTTACCTTGTTGTTCGTATTTTGTATAAGCTAATTCATCATTTGGATGTACCTGAACTGATAAATCATCAGAAGCATCAATAAATTTGAATAAAAGAGGAAATGCTAACCCATAAGTATTGTATACTGAATCACCAACCAATTCTCCCATATAGAGTTCAATCAATTCAGTGAGTTCATTTTCAGATAAAAAGCCATTCTCAACAATAGAGACATCATCTTCAATATCTGAAATTTCCCAACTTTCACCATATTTAATGGAAGGGTTTAATAATTTTTTAAAAACAGTTAAAAATTTTTTACCTCCCCAGATTTTTTCTTTAACTATCGGTTTAAATTTAAGAGGGTATAATGATGTTGCATTCATGAAGTTTCTTTTTATTCGGATAAAGTGCTTGTTGTGTCTTTAGTATAGTATTGTCTGCGTTGAATTTCCTTCACCGGAAACTTTTTATCAGGGTTCCGACCATTGATTTCAGAAACAAAAACCCATTTGCCATTTTCAGCGACAAATCCTTGGTTTAAACTCGATTCAGGTACCATAAAAGCCGGAATATTGGGCATTCCACTCTCAGGGTTTATCAACTCATCAAAGATTATCATGTTGGCTGATTTGGTTTCATAGATCCATTTTTTAGTTTTAGGATCTTTTTTTCCAGAGTTTACTTTGTACTTTTGATTTTCGTATTTTAAGGATAAAGTTGCGTTTTTTGAGTATTTTAAAATAACACGTACAACTTTAGAAGAATATTCTTTAAATACTTTTGCACCAAAAATGACGGGTGAGTTAGAATTGAGATCAAATTGTAAAATTTCAATCACTTTTTCATTTGTGAAAAGATCATTTCCATTCCAGCCCAACAAAGTGTAGTAGGTTGTTTTTTTATCAGTAAGAGGAACTATTTTGTAATAAACTGCTCCATACCATTGATTGATATCTGCAATTTCATATTCAGGATACGATAAAGTATTTTTTCGATCGTAAAGGGGATATAAAATATATTTTTGACGGTTTTGATTGTAAACATGGATAAAACCATAGTTTTCATAGGTAAAATCATCTTTAATTACAAACCAGGTAAAAATTTTAAAAAGATTATCCGGGGAAGTAACGACAGTAAAATTATTTGTTGAATCCCAAACGTAAGTAAATGAATTATCTTGCATGAGAACTGATTCTAAAAGATTCATAAAATCCTCATTTAGAGAGAGTCTTAACTCTTCATTCGGGGTTCTCATAACTTCATCCCGTAGATTTTTTAATGAATCTTCCCAAAAACGAAAATCCTCATCTGACTGTGAAAAAACACTCAGAGAGGAAAATATCGTTAATAAGATTATTAAAATTTTCTTCATCAGGGATTAAAACGCAAAAATAAAAAAAAATATTGCGTTTTGATTAATTCAAATGAAGTTCATCAACCCATTTATGAACAATTTGTTCTTGTCTTTCTTTTGAAGTTAATTCATCACGTAATATTTTTTCAGCAATATCGATAGAAAGTATAGCAATTTCATTTTTGATTTCTGTAATTGCTTTCATTTTTTCATTGTGAATAGTGACTCTGGTTTCAGCCATTCGGGCTTCATGTTCCTTATCTCTCAAAACTCTAGCATCTTCATTCATTTTTTCTACAATTTTGCGAGCATCAACTAAAATACGATCTCTTTCTTCTTTAGCTTCAGCAAGTAAGATTTGATGTTCAGCTTGAAGAGACTTCATATCCTCTTTTACTTTTGCTGCTGCATCAAGTTGTTCTTGAATATAATTTTCACGTTCAGCAATAGCTTTGGTAATAACAGGCCATGCAAATTTAGCTAACAAGAAAAATAAAATTCCGAAGCCAATCAGCATCCAAAAAATTAAACCAAAACTGGGAGTAATTAGTTCCATATATTTGTTATCATTTAAAAAATTATCAAATAAAAGAGGTTAATACCCATCGTAAATAACCTCTTTGATTTTTTGTTTGTTATGCAATTGCAATTAACAAACAAACAACAATAGCAAAAAGAGCAACACCCTCGATGAAAGCTGCTGTTAGAATCATGTTGGTTCTAATGTCAGAAGAAGCTTCAGGTTGGCGAGCTACTGATTCAGTTGCACTTTTACCGATATTTCCAATACCGTATGCTGCTGCTAAAGCTGCAATACTTGCGCCTAACGCTGCACCCAATTTTGCAATACCAATGCTGGAATCTGCTGCTGCTTGTAATAATGTCATTCCTGTCATAATAGTGTTTTTTAAAAGTGAATATAAAGTTTATTATTTTTTTTAATTAATTTTTGTTTCTGTTTGAGGAAGTTCATGGGTTTTGTGGGCTTCATGGCCTTCGTGAGCTTCATGATCTTCTAATGCCATGCCAATATACATGGAAGTTAATAAAGCAAAGAGGTAAGACTGAACAAATGCAACCACTAATTCCAACATTCCCATAAAAAGATAAAATATTAGGGAAAGAGGAGAAACTGCAAACCCAACAATAGGATTCATCGCACCAAAAATAAAGATTAAGCTAATAAATCCAAGTATGATAATGTGTCCTGCAGTTATATTCGCAAAAAGACGAACCATTAATACAAATGGTTTTGTGAAAATTCCCATTGCTTCAACAATCGGCATAATGGGAAGAGGAAATTTTAACCACCATGGAACACCAGGGGTGTTGAAAATATGTTTCCAATAACTTTTACTTCCTGAAAATGAAGTGATTAACAAAGTAAGTAATGCTAATATTCCTGTAACGGCAATATTCCCAGTTACATTTGCACCCCCCGGAAAAATTGGGATCAATCCCATTAGGTTGTTCACTAAAATGAAGAAGAAAAGGGTGAGAATGTAAGGAAGGTACCTTTTATATTTTGCAGTTCCAATAGATGGAATAACGACTTCATCACGAATAAAAACAATCACAACTTCCATTAATGATTGTAACCCTTTTGGTGCCATATTGGGTCTTCTTTTGTAGCTTTTTGTAACTGAAAAAAAGATAATGCAAATTAAAGTTACAGCTAAAAGTAAGGCACAAACATTTTTAGTGATTGAAATATCATAAAATTTTGATTCAGTGATCATCTCCGGATTATGTTCAAAATGTCCGGTAATGGTCTCTTTTAATTTGACAATTTTTCCATTGGTTCCTTTAGTAAACCCAAGAGCATATCCTTGGTAAGCACTTTCCCCATGATGAAATTTCGCCGATGAGAAAACAACCAATTTGCCATTATCAATTAATATTACAGGCAGTGGAATAGAAATGGAATGACCTTTAAATGTTGTGATATGCCATCCATAACTGTCTATAACGTGATCAATAATAAATGATCCCGGTTCGAATTTTTTTGATTCATGAGCTTCAGAACCACTTGCGTAGGTTTGAATGGAAGAAAAAGCGAAAAAAATGAGTAACATTAAGCCGCTGATCTTGGTTAAGAAGTTTTTGTAAATCATTGTATTATAGTAATTTATAAAATTAAATTATCTTAAATTGTCCTTTTTTTTTGAGGGGGCTAATATATGAATAATTTCGGAGATTTTAGCCCGTTTTTTATTATTTTTTTAATCTAATGCAAACGATAAATATCCATAATTCTGAGAATCGGAATGAGCATTTTTGTTCCATTTGATCATTCCATAACACTCCTCTTTTCCGGGAGTATATATTTCTATATCATTAGTTTCTAAAGAATTAAAAAATAATTTTGCAATCTGATTAAGAGTTAGTTTGGTCAACAATTCCGAAATATAGGTCTTAAAATGATGGGTGTAAAAAAATCCGATACCAACGATCTTTTGGTTTTCAGTTACCTCAAAAAATCCTCCTTTTTCATTTACATATTCCTTCTCAACCAATTCATAATGTTTTAAATCCCATTGTAGGGAATTTGGGGTCGAAAATTCTTGATTTCTGAGTTCAAAATATTGATTGGGAGATAGGGGCTTAAGTAATAAATCCTGACCTTTTAGATTCGGAAAATCAGAAAGCAAATAATTTGTTTTTTTTCTATAAAAATAATTCTCGAATCCCTGAGATCTGTAGTAATGAAATAAAGAATCAGAAGCTGGTACTAAACAGAGTCCTACAAAGTTTTGTTCATTACGAATTTGATAAGCATAAGAAAGAATCTCATTCATGAATCCTTTTCCTCTGTATTGAGGCAAAGTACCACATCCGTATATATATGAAATAGGTTTGTTTTCCATTAGTGAATCCAATAAAAATGCAATACTCACAATCTCATTGTTTATTTCATATACAAGAGCATTGTTTTTATATTTGTATTGGAAAAAGCGATCTAAAAATAAATCATTATCCCCAAATACGATTTTCATGATTTGTCGTAATTTGGGGATATCTTTATGATTAGAAAACCTGATTGGCACGGTTTATTTTATTTTTTTAGTTTGATTAGCAACCTCTTCCATCAACTGACGAAGGGTTTCTTCATCTGCTAGGAAGTAGTCTTTTACCAAATTCATTTGATCGTCAAATTCAAAAACGTAAGGGATACCGGTTGGTAAATTTAGGCTTACGATATCGGAATCAGAAATATTTTTTAAATGCTTGATGATACCGCGTAAACTATTTCCATGAGCAGCAACAACAATCTCTTGATATTTCATTAATGAAGGTTTAATATCACTTTCCCAGAAAGGCACAATTCTATTCACAGTATCAATTAGAGCTTCTGTACCGGGTTGAGAACCTTCTTCTGTAAGTTGAGCATATCTTGGATCATTTTTTGGATGACGAGGATCATCTTCTGGAATGGCAGGTGGTCTTACATCATAGCTTCTTCTCCATTGAAGTACTTGTTCAGAACCATATTTCTCTACCATTTCTACTTTATTCAAACCTTGAAGCGTTCCATAATGTTTTTCGTTTAAACGCCATGTTTTTTCAACAGGAATCCACATTAAATCCATCTCTTCCAATACATAGTTTAGCGTTTTTATGGCACGTTTTAAGTAGGAAGTATATGCAAATTTAAAGTTAAATCCGGCTTCCTTTAAGTTTTTACCGGCTTCTTTACCCTCTTTAACACCTCTTTCAGATAGATCCACGTCGGTCCAACCGGTGAATAAATTTTCTAAATTCCAAGTGCTTTGACCATGACGGATTAAGACTAATTTGTACATAAAATATTGTTTATAAGTTAATTATAGTTTGTTGTTTTTATCAGGGAAACAAATAACAGGTTTATATTTTTTGGCTTCTTCCATTTCCATGGAGCAGTAAGAGATCACTAGAACGGTATCTCCAACCACAGCCAATCTGGCACATGGTCCATTCAAACAAATAACTCCTGATCCTCTTTCCCCTTTGATTACATACGTTTCAAAACGCTCACCGTTATTCACATTTACGACTTGAACTTTTTCATTTTCAATCAAATGAGCAGCATCCATCAGATCTTCGTCGATGGTAATGCTGCCAACATAGTATAAATCGGCTTGAGTTACAACTACTTGGTGGATTTTTGATTTTAAAATTTCAATTATCATTTTGTTTCATTTTATTGGTATCTAATATTGTCGATAAGTCGGACATCACTAACATAAAATGCAATACAACCTACAACCCCTTGATCTGGACTAAAGGTATCTATTTCTTGAAGTGTGATATCGTCAACGATTTGGAAATATTCCAATTTTATTTCCGGAATTTTATTTATTTCAGTCTTAACAAAGCTTACAACAGAATTGATAGGTTCTTTTGAAAGAGTAAGAGATTTAGTAAGAATTTTATAAACATGACTTGCCATTTCTCTCTCTTGTTCTGATAATCTTTGATTTCTTGAGCTCCTGGCAAGACCATTCTCCTCTCTAATGATTGGACATGGGACTATTGTGATATCCAATTGGCATTGCCTTACTAATTCTTTGATGATAGCTAATTGTTGAAAATCTTTTTCTCCAAAGTATGCTTTATCAGGATTGATATAATCAAATAATCTTTTAACGATGATCGCAACTCCATTAAAATGGCCTGGTCTGGAACTACCTTCCATCACTTCTTCTAACGCTCCAAAATGGAATTTTTCATTAGGAGGTGTTGGGTAAATTTCACTGGCAACAGGAGCAAATACGATGTCAGCATAATCTTTGATTAATTCAAGGTCTGCCTCCAAAGTTCTTGGATATTTGGAAAGATCATCCTGGTTGTTAAATTGAGTTGGATTTACGAAAATAGAAACAACAACAACTTGACATTCAATTTTAGCACGTTCTATCAAAGATAGATGGCCAGAATGTAAGGCGCCCATTGTTGGAACCAATCCTATCGATTTCCCGTTACTTTTAATGCGAAACAGGACCTCTTTCAACTTCTCAATATTTTCAATTAAAACCATACAGGTGAGAAAGTTAGTTAATTGTTTAGTGTTAAAAAATTGTTACAAAAAAAAGTTTGCAAATATACATCAAAAAGGAATACCATTTTCTCAAATAATCATAAAAAAGGGGCTCTGTAATGAAGCCCCCTTTTTTATGTAATTCCTCAAAGAATCTTAGAATTATTTTTCAGGAGTATCTGTTACGTTACGAGTAGAAGCTACCATCACAACAATTTGAGATTTATTATCCATAACGGTTAAATTGTTTAATTTGATGTCACCAACTTTAATAACATCGTTGATGTCTAATGGAGTAATATCAACCTCAATTTTTTCAGGAATATCTTGTAATAGACCTTTAACTTTTAATTTTCTAACTTTTTTGATCAATTTTCCACCACGAAGTACACCAGGAGATGTTCCAACGATGGTAATAGGAATACCGATTACAATATTCTTACCCGGAACGATTTCTAAGAAATCCACATGTAATAAAGCATCAGTAATGGGATGCCATTGTGTATCTTGAATAATAGTGGTGTATTTTTTACCTTCAATTTCCAATTCAGCATATTTAACCTCAGGTGTAAAAATAATATCTTTAAATTGTTTTTCATCAACAACAAAAGTAAATTGTTCTGTACCACCGTACATTACACATGGAACTAAACCTTGACTTCTTTGTGCTTTTGCATCTTTTTTCCCTACGTTCCCTCTTAGAGAACCGCTCATAGATACTGATTTCATTTTTTTTAATTTTTAAGTGAATACTATTTGCTTTCAAAAAGCCTGCAAAATTACAAAAAAAAACAATACATTTTGAAAAATTTAGTGTTTCAATTTATAAATAGTCAAATAATAATTTGATAATGTGAATTTTATATCATTTTATAAAGAGTTGAAATTCAAATTTAATCGCTTGCTTATCAGTAAGATATAAAACATTCTAAATATTTATATTGATAAAACAAATTTAATATCAAACTTTTTATCATTTTCAAGCAGTTCAAATGCGGTTCATCCAAAAAAAATTATTATTTTTGCGCCCTCAAAAATCGTAACTTTAAAAAAATATTTAATATGGCAGCAATTGGCGCAATACGCAAACATGGAGTACTTTTAATGGTTATTATCGGTTTCGCATTATTAGCATTCTTATTAGGAGACTTTGATAAATTGTCTACAGTCCTCTCCGATAAGAATACAATGTTAAAAATCGATGGTAAAAAAGTAGATCAAGAATACAGAGAAGAATTTGAACAAAATTTAGCCTTATGGAAAATTTTCTATAATATCTCTACTCTAGAAGAAGCTCAAAATTATCAAGTACATGAGTTAACTTACAACCAAATAGTTGAAGATAAAATGTTGGATAAACAATTGGACAAGTTAGGTGTTACTTTTTCACAAGAAATGATCGATGAGATCACTTCTGAAATGGTTGCTAGTTTGAAAACTCAAAACCCAAACCAATTATTGTCTAAACTTGTCGAGTTTTTAGCTCAAAATGGAAATGTGGAACAAGCAATTGCTATCATTACAAACATTGAAGATTATAAAGATCAAGAACAAGCTAGAGAAGTTTACTATGCTTATAAAGCAATTCAACGCTTTGCAGTAACTGACAAAAAGAGAATGGTTTACTATTCTTTAGTTCAAGGTAGTGTTAATTTTTCTGACAACTTAAATAAACAAATTGCTGAATCTAGTAAAACGGCTTTAGCAAAATTCATCACTTTGAATCCTACTACTCCTGCTTTTAAAAATATTAAAGCAGCTGTTACAGAAAAAGAGATGAAAGAGTTTTTTAATAAAAATAAAAAAAGATTTGAAATTAAATTAGACTCTAGAGATATTGACGTAGCCCTATTTAATGTTGTACCTTCTGCAAACGATTTAAGGACAATTGAGGATACTGTAAGAGCTAAATTTAATCGTTTAACTTTAACTACCTCATTAGAAGATTACAATATCATGGAAATGGAAGGTGTTGTAGATAGTTCTTATTATAAAAAAGCTGATTTAACTATTGATACTATCTCTAAAATGTTATTCGACAGACCAGTTGGGTCTTTTATTGAACCATTTAACTATCAAGGTGCTGTTTGGTATTATGGAAAATCTTTCGGTAGTAGAGTGAGACCAGATTCAGTTCAAGTAGCTTTCTTAGTGATTGATTTTAAATCAACCGATAATCCAAACGGAACAAGAACTAAAGAACAAGCCAAAACCATTGCTGATAGTTTGGGAAAAGTATTAAAATCAGGTTCAAATTCTATCTTCAAATTGACCCCTTCTTATCTTGGCGGTCGTCAAGCAAATGATACAACTTTATGGGTAGCTGACAGAACAACTTTACCAACTCTTTACGATTCATTCTTATCAACTGCTAATGGTGGGTATTATGTTCAAGATGCACCAACTGCTTATGTTATTTATCAAGTTTTAGGAAGAACAGCGCCAGTTGAAAAACGTCAATTTGTTCTTTACTCTAAAGAGATTAAACCATCAGACGCAACTATTAAAAGTTTTAAAAATAAAGCAAATGACTTAAGAGCATCTGCTTCAACAGCGGATCAATTAGTAGAAGAAGCTAATAAAAGAGGTATTCAAATTGTACAAGGTAAAGATATCACAGGTATGATGGCTTCAATTAATCAAGTAAACAATATTAGAGAAGCAATCAGTTGGGCATTTATGCCAAATACAGAAGTAAACAATGTTTCTGATGTTTTCAACTTTGACAATAAAATGTTCTTTGTTGCCTCAGTAAGAACAATCAAAGAAAAAGGAACTCCTGATTTTGAAATGGTAAAAGATGCCATTGAAACTCAACTGGTTCAAGAAAAGAAAATTCAAATGATCCAAAAATCTGTAAACGATCAACTTTCTAAAGGTATTACACTTGAACAAATTGCTCAAAATTACCAAACTACTGTTTCTGACAGTGCTATGTTAGCTTTTACCGGAGAACAATACCAAAATCGTGGAATTGAAAATAGTGCTATTGGTAAAATATTCAATATCACTCCTGGTAAACCTGAAACAGTTGCAGGAACTCAATTTGTGTATGTAGTTCAGTTGTACAATATCAATAATCCTTCAAAACCATCAGATAAATTTCAAATTGAAAACATGACTTTAAGAAATTTGGTTTTAGGAAGAGAACGTACTGAAGCTACTTTAATTGATGGTCTTAAAAATCAAATATCTATTTTCGATCAACGTTTCTTATTCTACGCTAAATAAGAATCCTGTAATAGAAATTTATTATAATTTCATCAGCATAGATTTAACTTTTATTAAAGTTTAAAGTCTATGCTGATGTTGTTTTTTACCAAAATACATTTTTATGAATAAAAGAATTACTCACATCGTCTTGTTTATCTTAATCTCTTTAATTTCAATAAGTTTAATGGCTCAACCTGAAAATGGACAAAGACCTGGAGGTGGATCCGGTTATGGTGGTGGACAAATGGGTGACCTTGGTGATCTTGGAGTTGTTATGGGGATGATTGTTTCATCTGAAAAAGAACCTATGCAATATGCTACCGTTTATGTTTTAAATCCAAAAGATTCTACTGTAGTAACCGGTGGTCTCACTGACGACAAAGGATTTATTCTGATCAAAGATATTAAATGGGGGACCTATATCCTTGAAATCTCCGCTATGGGGTATCAAAAACATTATACAAACCCTTTTACCCTATCATCAACAACTAAAAGATACAACTTAAAACAGTTTGTTTTAACCAAAAAAGCAAATAGAATCGGAGAAGTGGAAGTGACCGCTAAAAAAGAGATGCTACAACAAAACTTAGATAAGAAGATATATAATGTTGAAAACAACGTGATTGCAGATGGAGCTTCAGCTGTCGAAGTTCTTACTGAAATCCCTTCTGTAGATGTTGACTTGGACGGTAATGTTAGTTTAAGAGGTAGTACCAATGTTCGTATACTAATTGACGGAAGACCAACCGACCTTACATTAGATCAAATTCCAGCCTCTCAAATTCAAAGTATTGAAGTGATTACCAATCCTTCTGCCCGTTTTGAACCAGATGGAATGAGCGGTATTATCAATGTCGTTCTTAAAAAGAACAAATCTGCCGGAATGAATGGTTTAGTGAGCCTTGGTAGTGCCGTCAATGTATTTCAAAATAAAGTATATTTTGAAACGTACAATGCGAATGCAAACTTTAATTATCATATCGGCAAAATTAATTTTTATTTGAATTATAGTTATGGTAGAAACGGATTCCATGGAGCGGGTACAATGGATAGAACTTCCTGGTTTAATGCTGATACCAGCTATTTATTTAAAGAAGAGTTTAGTAATTCACTATCTAATCGCCATAACTTAAAAACATCTCTTGACTATCAAATCAATGACTTTAATTTATTGTCTTTTGGTTTTGGATTCAATAAAAATCAATTTGGAGATACAAATATGGTTAATTATGAAAATTATAACTATATGATGGGCGAACAACTTCCTATTAACTTATATAATCAAAATGGAAGTAGTGGCAGAAACGGAACTAATTATAATGCGAATATTAGTTATAAATACACTTCAGGTAAAGTAAAAGGAAGAGAATTTTCATCTGATTTATTTTATACCCAAATGGGTGGAATCTATAATTCAGATTATCTTCAAGTTTATGATTATCCATTATTACAACCTAATTATTATCAGTTAACCAATACTTCTACACTAAACAGAACAAGTACTGCACAATTAGATTATGTTACTCCAATTGGCAATGGTGGAAGGATTGAAACCGGTTACAAATTCTCATTCAGAACTATTGGTCAGGATTATGCTTTGTTTTACGGAACAGATGAAACCAATACCATAGAAGATATTACTCAAAGCAACAATTTTGAATATAGAGAATATATCAATGCTGCCTATTTTATCTATTCTAATACCTTCTTCAAAAAATTTAAAGTTCAATTAGGATTACGTGGAGAAGCTGCCAACACTTATTCAGATTTAAAATCTGCTGATACAACTTACCAAAAACCATACTATAACTTATTTCCAACCGTTCATGTTCGCTACGAATTAAATGATAAAAATCAGTTTCAATTGAGCTACTCCAGAAGAGTAACCCGACCAAGTTTCTGGGATTTGAACCCATTTGTGGATGTTTCCGATAAACAAAATATTAGAATGGGTAATCCAAATTTAGCTCCTGAGTTAGCTGACAATATTGAATTAGGATATACCACCTACATCAAAAGTGCTACTTTAAATTTCACAGCGTTTTATAGAATCAGATCCAATCTGATTACTAGATATACTCAAATGCTACAAGCTAATGTACAGAATGGATATATATATTACGAATTGATGGATGGTCAAATTTTCTCTACACCTGTTGTTTCAGGCTATGATACCCTATCAACATTCCCATATACTTTAACATCCAGTCAAAATATCAGCAGTAGTCAAAACTTTGGATTAGAATTGGTTTATTCTCAAAGATTGATGGCTTTTTGGAGGTTAAACGTTTCAGGAGATTTTTATAGAGTATTGATTAATAGTGATGATTTAATTGATCCAAATTTATCCGAAGATTGGGCTTATGGAGTACGCGTAAATCAAACCTTTAATTTACCTAAAGATTGGGATATTCAGTTGAACTTCAGATTCCGCTCTAAATCATTGACTACCGGAAGTATGGGTGGTTTCCACGGTGGTGGTGTTGGTCAAGGTCGTAGAAATGAATCCTATTCCTTAAACTTAGGTGTTAAAAAAGGTTTCATGAAGAACAATCTAACTGTTAGTTTAAATATTCGTGACCTAATCTATAACCCGGACAACATCATTTTAACTTATGCCTATTTTCCAACCAGTGGTTACAATGCAACCAGTGTTCGTTGGAGAAGCCAATTCCAGGCAAACCTAACCGTTTCTTACAAGTTCAATAACTATAAAGAACGCCGCGATAAGCAAAGAGATATGGATTCTATTGAACCATCGATGGAATAAAGTTCGACGTTCAACGTTCGATGTTAAAAGTTGAACCTCTAACTTCGAACCTCGAACGTCGAACTTCGAACCTCGAACGTCGAACTTTTAACGTCGAACGTTTAACTTTTTAACGTCGAACGTTTTACTTCAACTCAATCAGCGTGATCTCGGGATGAAGTCCAATTCTTGATGGAAATCCAATCGAAGCTAATCCTACGTTTACATATAGATTTCTAATCTGCTCTTTTGGATCTTGATACAAACCACCCCAATATTTGTAGATTAATCTCCCCGGAGACCAACGATGTTTCTCACTCATATACCCAACTTGCATTCCGTGAGTATGCCCGCTAACAGTCAAAAAAGCAGGTAAATGACGAACTTTTAGGGAGTCCCATACATCAGGTGAATGACTGATAAGGAGTACAAAATCATCAGGTTTAATATTTTCATAAGTTTTTTCAATATTTCCTTGATTGATAAACATCTTAGTAGGGGAGTAGAACTCTATTCCGGCAATCACAAATGAGTTTCCTGAAGAATCAACAGTTATCCTTTCATTAGAATTTCGTAACACACGCCATCCTAATTGTTCCTGAAGTGAAACCAACCTTAAAACATCATTATTTTGTTCTTCCTCATTTTCATATCGGGCATAAGTAGCATAATCATGATTTCCTAATACAGAATAGATCCCTTTGTTTGCCTTTAATCCTTTTAAAATGGTCATATACGGATCCATTTCATGGGAACTGAATTGAACCATGTCTCCACCAAAAAAGATGTAGTCAGGATTCAATTGATTTACTTGATTTACAATATCATGCACCGGGTTAGATGATCTCCAGGTGGCTAAATGCATATCAGAAATAAAAACAATTTTTGTCGGATTATTCTGAAAAATCTCATTTTTAGTATCCAAAGAGATTTTACGAGTAACAAACTCTTCAGCCACATAAATCATACCGTAACCCATTAAAATCAATCCGATTAGATATAGATAGAATGCAGATTGTAACATAACGTTTCTCCACTTTCTAACTTTCTCATAGAACTTTTTCTTCTCCCTTTTTAATATTTTGATGATAAAACTGATGATATCAAAAGGTATTAATAAGCAAAAAAGAACAAATTTGATAATGTACTGAATCACACTACTACCCATGATAGTCAAATAGAAAGTAGTATTAATTCCATGGACACTATTTTTAGCCAGTGATAATGCAGCCAATGCCACCATAACCGCCGGCATCCAATATAAAATGGTTAGAACCCATTCACTGATTATTCTCCATTTACTTTTCTCTTTGCATTTTTTAAACCATTGAAATGTATTTACGATAGTAATCCATAAATAGATTTCAGCAAAGAACCAAATCGCAAATACAAAAATTCTTTTTTGCACTGCCGGAATTTGAAAATGTAAGATTAAAAATAATCCTATGATTAATACGATGAACCCGATCGAATAAATCAGTGTTCTTTTTGTTTTTTGATTCATAATAAATGGGATGTTTATTTGTCTATCTCTTGGCGGCAATAATAATTGTAATATCCACCTTGTAATTGCATCAATTGCTGATGGTTTCCAGATTCTGTGATCTTTCCACCATCCAAAAACAGAATTCGGTCCACATTTTTGATGGTAGATAATCTATGCGCAACTATAATCGCGGTTCTTCCTGTGAGAAGGGTGTTGATGGCTTGTTGAACAATTTTTTCAGATTCATTATCTAATGCGGATGTTGCTTCATCTAAAATCAAAACCTGAGGATCCGCTAGTATAGCCCTTGCAATACTCAATCGTTGTCTTTGTCCACCGGAAAGTTTTAGTCCGCGATCACCAATAATCGTGTCGTATTGCTGCTCCATTTCCATGATAAATTCGTGTGCATTCGCGATTTTGGCCGCTTCAATCACTTGTTCTTTGGTAACATTCGTTTTGCCAAATGCAATATTGTTGAAAACTGTATCATGAAACAATGTAACATCTTGATTCACAATACCGAACAAAGATCTGAGTTGGTCTATTTTATATTTTTTAATATCAATCTGATCAATTAATATGGAACCAAATTCTACTTCATAAAAACGAGGAAGTAAATCAACTAATGTAGATTTACCTGATCCGGATGCGCCAACCAATGCGATAGTTTCCCCTTTGTGAAGAGTTAAATTGATCCCTTTTAAAACAGTGCACTCGGAAGCAGAATCTCTCTTGGCGTAATCAAAATAGATTTCTTTAAATTCTATCAGGTTTTTGATTTTTTGAATGGATATAGGATTTGAATCTTCCACAATCACTTCATCAGCATCTAATACTTCATAAATTCTCTTTGCAGATGGTAACCCCTTTCTAATAGTATAAAAAACAGTTACAATCTGCTTTGCCGGAGGAATAATCCGTGCAAATACCAACACAAACATTACAAAAAGCGTTCCGTTAAATGAAGTGTCTTTAAACAACAAAGATCCACCAATCATCAGTACAATCATCATGGTGATTATACTTAGTGTTTCGATCATTGGGCCCCCTAACTCATTAACCCGGAATATCTTTTTGTTGATTTGATAATGTGTTTTACTCTCTTGTTGGAATTTTTTATTTGCATGTTCAATGGCATTGTACCCTTTGATTATCCTTAAACCACCTATCGTCTCATCAAAAAGAGAACTTAATTTTCCTAAAACTTGTTGCGCTTTGGTAGAGTTTCTTTGGATACTTTTTCCTATCAAGGTGATCAGATATCCTGAAACTGGGAGTAAAACTAATGAAATGAGTGTTAATTCGTAACTTACTTTAAATAAAGCAACTACATAGGCAATGATCAAAAATGGATCTCTACAAAAGGTTTGCGTAGATGAAATAATTGACCACTCTACCTCTTGAACATCCGATCCAATCCGATTCATGATATCCCCTTTTTTGTGCCCTGAATAAAAGGATAAAGGAAGTTTGATTAACTGATGATAAATATCTCGTCTGATTGCATTTAAAACCCCTGCACGTATTGGGGCTAAGAAAAATTGACCTAAATACCGGAAAGCATTGGAGAAAAAAGTCAGAACGATCATCGTCAGTGCAATATATATCAAAGCTGCATCTGTTCCATTCTTTTCAATGATCACCCCCATGTAATAATAAAAAGTATCGATGATAGAAGATACTGAAAATGAAAACGCTGGTTTTGTAACAATCGATTCCACTTGTCCAAAAAGAACAGATAAAAATGGAGCTACCAGTGATAATGAAAAGATGGAAAATATTGAATATAAGAGATTAAAGAGAATGATAAGAAAAATATTTCTCTTAAATGGAAAAATATATCTGATAAGTCGTAGAAAAAGTTTCATTCTTTTAGTTCAATATGCAAAAGTACAAAAATAAATGATTAACTTTGCGCCCTAAATTTAGTAATATGAGACGAACAATTATTGACTTTTTTAATGTAGCGGTTGACCAATTTGGTCAGAATAATCTTTTATTAGAAAAAAGGGGCGATCAATGGACCAATACAACTTACAATGAAAGTAAGCAAATGGCACTTCAAATAGGGGCAGGACTTCATACCATTGGGGTTAAACCGAAAGATCGTGTAGCAATCCTTTCTGAAGGTAGAAATGCCTGGATTTTATCAGAGTTGGGTGTGTTGTATGCCGGCGCAATCAGTGTGCCTTTATCTATAAAATTAGAAGAGAGTAATGACCTCATTTTTAGATTGCTACATGCAGAAGTATCAGTGGTTATGATCTCTTTGAATCAATTACCCAAAATTAGAAAAATTGTTCAGGAACTACCACACATTCAACATATTGTTGTTTTTGATCCTGTATCACCTAATGGTGATGTCAATGAGCTAGAATCCAAAGAGTTATGGCTTTCAGAATTAATGAAGAAAGGGGAATCCTATTTAGCTGAAAATTTAACCTCTTTTTTAGCGATAGGTGAACAGATCCAAAATGATGATTATGCTACAATAACTTATACTTCAGGAACAACTGCTGATCCTAAAGGGGTTATACTAACTCACAGAAACTATACTGCAAATGTGGAGCAAGCGCTTACAGCCATGACTATTCCACCCACATTTCGTACGCTTATCATATTGCCTTTAGATCATTGCTTTGCTCATGTAGCCGGTTTTTATAGTATTATTGCCTGTGGAGCCTCTTTGGCTACCGTTCAGGTTGGAAAAACCGGTGCGGAAACTCTAAAAAATATTCCCATCAATATCAAAGAGGTGAAACCTCATTTCCTTTTGTCCGTTCCTGCTTTGGCTAAGAACTTTAGAAAGAATATTGAAAGTTCTATCAAAGCGAAAGGTGCCATAACCAATGGGTTGTTCAAATTTGCTTTGATGGTTACTATGGCTTACAATAAAGATGGATATACAAAAGGGAGCGGATTATCATTCTTACTAAAACCTCTTGTTTCTCTATTTGACACCATCCTTTTCAAAAAAGTTCGGGATGCATTTGGGGGTGAACTTGAGTTTTTTATTGGAGGGGGTGCCTTATTAGATATTGAATTACAAAAATTCTTCTTTGCTATTGGAATCCCTATGTATCAAGGCTATGGCCTATCCGAAGCTACACCAATCATTTCAACCAATTGTGACCGAAAACACCGAATGGGCTCTTCCGGAATCCTTGTTTCACCAATGGATATGAAAATTATGGATGAATCCGGAAACGAACTTCCGCTCGGTCAAAAGGGGGAAATGGTGATCAAAGGGGAAAATGTGATGGCCGGTTATTGGAAAAATGCAAAATCTACAGCTGAAACAGTTAAAGATGGCTGGTTATATACCGGTGACCTTGGCTATATGACCAAAGAGGGTTTCCTCTACGTTCTGGGAAGATTTAAGAGTTTGCTCATCTCCAGTGATGGTGAAAAATATAGCCCTGAAGGTTTTGAAGAATCTTTAGTTGAAAAATCACCTTATGTAGATCAAGTGATTCTGTACAATAATCAAAGTCCTTATACTGTAGCATTATTGGTGATCAATAAAGAGGCAATAAAAAGACACATTAAAAATCATCACAAACATCTGGATGAAAAATCTACAGCATTCGCCAATGCCGGCATACAATTGATTGAAGATGAGGTGAATAAATTTAAAGGTAAAGGTGATTTTGCCGGTGAGTTTCCTGAAAGATGGCTCCCATCAACCTTTGCTTTAATAGATGATCCGTTTACTGAAAAGAATGGATTAGTGAACAGCACCATGAAAGTGATCAGAGGAAAAGTGGAAGAAAAATACAAAAACCGCATTGAGTTTATGTTCACTTCTGAAGGGAAAAATATTATCAATATCCACAATCAAAACGCTATTTTGTCATAAATTTTAAAAATAAGTATATGGAAAAAATTAAATTTGGAGACACCTACCAGGAAGCGGTACGTTTTACACAAGAGAAGGTTCAGCAATTCGCAGATGTAACCGGAGATAACAACCCAATCCACGTTGATGCAGCATATGCTTCAACCACCCCTTTTGGGAAACCTATCGTTCATGGCTTTTTTGCCGGATCAGTTTTCTCTAAGGTTTTCGGTACTATCTGGCCGGGTGAAGGAACGATCTATCTTTATCAGGAGATGTCATTCAGAGCCCCTGTTTTTGTGGAACAAGATTATATTGCTAAATTTGAAGTTATTGAGCTGGTTGATGAAAAACATCGTGCCACTATTCAATGTGTTTTAGAAGATCATGAGGGAAAACCTGCGATCATTGGAACTGCAAAATTATTACATCAACATAAATTTTAATAGTAACATTTTAAACTTAAAAGTATGAGATTACAAGATAAAGTATCCATTATTACCGGTGGAGCAGCCGGTATCGGAGCAGCTACAGCAATCAAATTTAAAGAAGAGGGTGCCAAAGTGATTATCTGGGACTTAAACGAAGAAAAAGGAAATGCACTCGCTGCTGAATTAGGAGCAGATTTTGACAAAGTGAACACCTCTAACTATGCTGATATCGAAGCTGCTGCTAAGAAAGTGTTTGATAAATATGGAAGAATCGACGTATTGGTTAACAATGCCGGTATCACCAGAGACAGCACCTTGAAAAAAATGACCCCTGAAACCTGGCAACAAGTGATTGACGTCAACCTAACCGGCGTTTTCTATTGCGTGAAGATCGTCAGTGAATATATGCTGATGAATAACTGGGGAAGAATCCTCAATGCCTCTTCAGTGGTAGGTTTATATGGCAACTTTGGACAAACCAACTACGTAGCCACAAAATCTGGTTTAATTGGAATGACCAAAACTTTAGGTCGTGAGTTAGGCAGAAAAGGGATCACCGTAAACTGTGTAGCACCCGGATTCATCGCAACTGAAATGGTATCAGCCATGCCTGAAAACGTAATCGAAGCCATGAAAGCTAAGGTTCCTGTTGGTCGTCTAGGAGATCCTAAAGAGATCGCAAACGCCTACGCATTCCTAGCCTCTGACGAAGCTGCCTACATCAACGGAACCACTCTAAGCGTGGACGGAGGAATGACGGTATAGAGCTAAGATTTAAGATTGAAGAATCAATAGCCCGGTACTTTAGTGCCGGGCTATTTTTTTTGAAAAAGAAGTTTTTTTCTCTATTTTTGAATTCTTCGATTGTTATTTGTGTTAGGATTTGATACGGCTGAAGTTGTCATAAATGTGACATAATTGCTGTAATAGGTTGTCGTTGAATCGGATGCATAACCCCGAACTCTATAATAAGTGTTAGTCGTTAAATTATTTATTGGTATTGCAATAGAGTTGGAAGTGCTACTTATTGAAATCCAAACGTTGCTATCATGTGCTTGGTATTGAATTCCTCTTGTTAGAACAGCTTGAGTTCCACTTGTGACTGTTAAACTGGCAGTAGCTGAAGTTGAAGTGATATTATTTACAGTAATGGTGGAAAATGTGTGAGCTGCCGGAGCTGTTGTAAAATAACAAGGAGCTGACCAGATAGTATCTTTATAATATAAATAATAACCGATTATAACATAGTTAGAATTTGGAGTCAGATTGGGTAATGTAAAATTTGCGTTTGCTCCAATAGATTGTTGCCAATTGGTATTACTAACTATTTTATATTTAATATTTTTAAATAGAGATGGAATAGTCCCGGAATGATTTGTCGTTAGAACTCTTACAGTTGTTGATTTTATCTCATTCACAGATATGTCAAAACCAGCCGGATTGTATTGAACACATCTGATATAATTTGCATCATTGTAGATAGCGTTTTCTTTTTTTATGGAATCAGAATTATAATTAATTTCCATAGTGCTATAATTTAAAAGGTTAGGATTGTAACTCCATAATTGTGCTACAGAATCAATCCCTAAAGGAATTCCTCCTGTAATATAACCTCCTGGAATGAATGATAATTGTGTCCTATTTCTGTAATCCGGGAAATCAGTATTTCCGGGAGTTCCTATGTTAGAAGAGTTAATCCAATATCCACCATTAGCGCTATTTTCAGAACCCGATAACGATTTAGCAACTTTGTTCCCTGTCGTTAAACCATTATAGTTGTAACCGTTTTTAATTAAGAATGTTTGTAATGTGTCCCAATTGGATTGATATGGAACAACCCAACCTTCAGGACAAACATTAGTTTTAACTGAATTTAAATTGTACAGAACACCATATCGAATATAATTGTTTGTGAGTTTAGCATTAGCAACTATCGTATCATTGTAATTATAAACATAATATAATGTATCATTTGAAGAAATAGTATTATTGTAGGTAACTTTAGGCAAATATCTTAAATTTTCCTTTAGCCAACATTGATCTCCAACCTGAATAGTATTGTAAACGGAACTATCTCTGGAATCAGTTATTGTAGGCATATTAGGACAATGTTTTGTTCCTAATGTATAGAATTTTTGGGGTAGGCTGTAAGTTGTATCTGTAGTAGTTAAAACAAAAACTTTATATTCGAATACTGAGGCACTATCCAAATTGTTTAAGGTATGCGAAATGGTATCCCCACTAACCAATACCGTGTTCCAATCAATGTCTTCAACAGGTTTCCACATGAAACCCTGGCTTAATAATGTCCCTAGTCCTTTAATTGTTTTTCCCTTAATTGTAACTGAGCTGGCACTTACATTTGCAACTCCGGTTGTGTAAGCAATTGATTTTGAATGTTTCACACATCTTACATAAGAAGCATAATCAGAGTCTAAAAATATTGCATTAGTCCCTAATATGCTGAAATTGTATCTGTAATTAATTACATAATAAAAATCTGAAAAGTTTTGAGCACTGGTCCAGAAATAGGTACCACTACCTTTTTCAGCAAATTCTGAAGCAGATATACAACCACCTGGAAGAACAGACAATCCGGAAAGATCTCTTTTATCAGGGAAATCACTATTGCCTGGGGATCCGGGTTCTGTTGAAATATTCCACATTCCACCATTGGAAACTGTAGAGGTTCCAACACATGATTTTATAACATTGGTATTTGGTAAATTTGGTATGTGAAATCTTCCATCTTCTTTTAAATAACTGTGAAGTGCATCCCACTCCGCTTTAGATGGAAGAAACCATCCATCAGGACAAACTCCTTGAACTAAACTAGGTTTTTGATTAGACGGAGCAAAACCATTTAACGCTGCTTTTGGATTATATAGAGTACCAAATAAAGTGTAATTTTCTGAAAGTTTAGCTGAATCAAGATTTGTTCCATAATAACCATAAACATAATAATATGGAATCGTTTCAGAATTATTATTTGGCGGTACTACTGAAGGAATATATCTTAAATTCTCTTTCATCCAACATGTTCCATTAATGAGTACAGTGCTGTAATAATTGCTGTCTCTGGTATCCATAAATGTTTCATATCCAGGGCATGAAGAATGAAGTGATGTCACAAATCTTAAATTAGTACTATAAATAGTGTCAGATAAACATGTTACTATGTTGCCAATTTCGTAAACTTTTCCAGAGATTAATGATAAAAGCGTATCGATATATTGATTATTATTATAAGAAATAATATTCCAATTGACACTATCAATATTTCTGTATCTGTACCATTGTGAAGTTATAGGGAATGATCCTTCAATATATTCGAATCTAAAAGATGCACGATTATGATCTAAATGTAATAAACTTGGAATCTTAGGGGTTGGTAAAATGAGATTTAATATAAAAGATAAGGTATCGCCATATTTTGTTTCTGTAATACTACTTACAAATGCAAAATAGTGGTAAGTAGATAATGAATCTAAGTTTGTCAAATTAAGAAATAATGAATCAGATTGTACTACATTCTTCGTCCACGTAGAATCGGTGTTTTTCTTCCAATAAAAACCTTTTTCAATGGTTGGAACCGCTCCACTTTCTATAGTTCCATTCAATCTAGCTTCATGATACGATACATGAGTCACATTTTCTGTTTGTACAAATAATGATTTGGCGATACAACGTACAGACAATCCATTTTGCTTAGGCATTAGGTCATTATTCAATCCGTAATGATTAAAATATATGGATCTTGAATTTTCATTTGAGCTTGTGGAACTGGAACTTCCCCAAAAATAACATTCCATTTTGATATTCAAAAAACCGGTAAGAGCTAATAATCCTCCGGGTAGAACAGAGAATCCTGATAAATTTCTTTTCCATTCAAAATCAGTATTACCTGGAGTACCTGCATCATTGCTGTTTTGCCAATACCCTCCATTTGATTGTGAAGTGGAACCGGTAAGTGATTTGGCAATTTTATTTTCACTCACACTTTCATCATAATTGAAATGATGAGTTATTAAATAGTTCTCCAGGCTATCCCATTCTTCATTGGTCGGAAGTCTCCATCCCTGTGGACATGCTGACTGAGCCGCAGGGTAATTATATAAAGCACCATAACGGATATAATTCTGATGGTTTATAGCTCCGGGAAGAGGATCCCCATAATAGTCATAAACATAGTATCTTAGTCCCGAATATGACATTTCATTAGGTGAATAAATAGCAGGCAAATATCTCAAATTTTCCCTCAACCAACATTGATTGCCAATTTTAACCGTACGATAAACAGACAAATCACGTGGGTCATTAACCATTGGAATTCCTTCACAATAAGCAATTAGAGGTTGATAAATAGTTGGAGAATAAGAAAATGAAATACTATCAACGTTGTTTACAAGATATTTAGCTATTGAAAAATGGTTTTGCCAGATGATCATTGAATCTGTGACATGTGTCGTTCCGTAATGAAATGTAACACTATCAACTTCAGATGTTGGATAAAAATCAACCCCTGTTGATAGGTGAATAAACATAGTATCTTCTTGAGCATTAACATGTTGGCAAGTCAGAAATAAACATGTAAATACAAATAAAATGATCTGAAATCTAAAATTTTTAAGCAAAAAATGTGTCATTTTAAATAGTTAAGAATTAAACAAAAACTCCCCTAATCGTTTTCCCCGTTTTTAGTTTTGCAAAAATACAAATTTTTCAATAAGGAATAGGATTTTTCTGTAAAGTTTTTCTCAAACTCTTCACTCTTAACTCTTAACTCTTAACTCTTTTGGGCGTTCCCCTTTGGCTGCGCTCAAACCAACTTCCAACCCATTGAATATGAAAACCGTCCCTTGCCAAAGGGTCGCTCTCCGGCCCATACTCCTCGTTTCACAGCCAAGTGTAATCAGTAACTTTGCATCATCAAATTTTCGCAACTAAGAATCACCAGTTGTTAATAAAAAAAACCTTCATATTTGCAGTAGCAATACAACAAACATGA
>Ga0209099_1001402_pt1 | contig 24319 bp, 24 predicted proteins | sample AD_JPNHW2_MetaG_FD_184430 | JGI IMG/M metagenome (GOLD analysis project Ga0209099, IMG submission 184430) | Active sludge microbial communities of municipal wastewater-treating anaerobic digesters from Japan - AD_JPNHW2_MetaG (SPAdes) (version 2) | ecosystem: Engineered > Bioreactor > Anaerobic... | reverse complement strand
GCCGCCGATTTCACCCATGGGCCCGGGGTGCAGGTTCGGGACGGTAAAGAGGACAGGTTTCCGGGATTTCCGGGAAAAAAAGAGACTGACCTGGGGGACAAAGATCTCCTCGCCGATATCGCGGAAGAAGTTCTCCATGCCCTTTGACGACCCATCAGTCATGTGCGCAATAAACGCGTTGACAAATGCGAGGCCCCGTATATGGAACGCACGGTAGAGCGGGCGCTCGATCAGCCAGATGAGGATCGTAAAGCCAAGACCAAAGACGATATGGAGGACAAGGGCAAAGAACGCCCAGTCCGGGGAAAAGAGGAAAAATCCGACAATAACACCGACACCGCTCTGGGTTATGGCCGGCAGGATCATCCGGGGGATACGGTAATCCGATATTGCAACGAGCACAAAAAGGCGCAGGCCGAAGATAAACCCAAGCGAAATCCCGTAGAAGAGCGGGAGGAGCCGGATGCCTCCTGCAAGGGATACAAAGGTAATGATGACCGCAAAGACCGTGCAGGAAAGTGCAAGGAGTGCCGAGCGGTTCCAGGTCATCGTCTTGTCGGCGTGTTCGATAATCGGTTTTGTCAGGGCAAATCCGATAACCGCCGGGAGGGTAAAGGCAAGTGTTCCCGAGAACGGAAAATGGACCCATGCCCGGGCACTCGCGCCGTCAATGATAAGACCGAGGATGATGAGGATCAGCACCGATACCGGCCATGACGGTGCCGTAAAAACATATTTTGTAAGTTGTCCCAGTTTTACATCGCTTCCGGTTGCCATTATGCAAACCCTCCAAGGACCAGTTCCGCCCGGCCTGCTCCCGCCCGGACTTCTGAAGTGGTAAACGTCAGCGGCCGGGAATAGAACGGGGCATTTAAGGTGAGACTCTCGTATTCTCCCCCTTCCCCGACAATATTTATCCGGTATTTTTGGGCTACACCTTTAAGCCGGTCGATAAGTCCGTCATCAATATGGGCGCCAAGGAAACTTTCGTCCAGCCCTTCCGCAGCAGTTACCACAATGATCGCATCCATGCGTTCTGCCACTTCACAAAGCAGCATCTCCGGGTCCTTGTGCCAGAGCGGAGTAAAAAGTGCAATGCCCAGCCGGTCCGTGATTGTTTTTACCCGCTCTGCCTGGTAAACCGAGGCAATTGCGCCTGCAGTCACTCCTTTAATATCGAGCTTTTCGAGTCCTGCTTCCAGATCAAAGAGTTCCTCTTCCTTTTTGCCGTGGGTTTTGATCTCCACGTATTCCATGCCCGCAAGTCGTGCAATCACCGGGACCGCGTCGAGGTTTGCCGAATGGAACATATAGGAATCCGGGTTCTGTGGCCGGACCGTGACCATGTACCGGACATCATAACCAGCGTCAATCGCTTTCTGGCAGGCAAGCACAGAGTCCTTGCCCCCCGACGTCAGTGATGCCCAGCACATGGTATTAACCCTGTAACTCCGGTTTTTCCAGCGTGCCAAAATTCGCGTGATACCGCTCAAGCATCTGCGCCCATGTAGGCAAATGGGTCTGGCACCCGACATGTTCAACGACATAGGACGCCGTGACTGTCCCGATACGGCAGCATGAAATAGGCGAATAGCCACGGACGTATGCAGACAGGAACCCGGCACGGTATGCATCGCCGGCACCGGTGGGATCAGCGAGTTTTACCGGAACCACCGGGATAAAATACTCCGACCCCCCGGTATACAGCCTGCTCCCGTCGCCGCTCATGGTAAAAATTGCCATTTTTACCTGCCGGATAAGCGCCTCCTTATTTGTCCCAAGCGTCTCGCACATCTGCTTTACTTCGTGCTGGTTCGCAAACAGGATATCAGAGTTGGAAATAATTGACTGGAGCTGCTCCTTGTTATACCAGAACACGTCCTGTCCCGGGTCAAATGAAACAAACTCGCTTTTTTCAGCAACACGGCAGTTAAAATCCGGGTCGGCAGTCGCCATATGGACAAGGGGCAGGGCCGGCGCGTCCGATGTCGCAAACGCTTTTGAAGCACCCCATTCAAAGAAAGTCATCTGTTTACCGGCGTCGTCCGTGAACATGAACGCGGTCGGCGTATGGGTTTCCGGCACACAAAAAAAATCACGGTGGATACCCAGTTTATCCATCCATTTTTCATAATCACTGCCGGCAAAATCGCCGCCGATACAGGAGTGGAGCGTCACTGATTCCCCAAGCGTCGCAATCCCTGCGGCAATGTTTGCCGCCCCGCCGCCAAAAAAGATCTGGCGGTCGGTGATATGCGTAGACTGGTTGGCCTCGGGAAGATGGTGCACGCGGGATATGTGATCGACCGCCGTGTGCCCCACGATATGGATCATAATTCCTGCACTTCCATAAGCTTTAAGGGTACCTCGCGAAGGGCTTTTCCGATGACCGACTTTGCTATCCGGCTGGCATGCTCCTTTGATTCTGCCCGGAATACTTTCATCTCAAGGACAAGGCCGACAAGGGCAGTGTCTGCGACAACAATTGCACTTGAGAGAGACTCCCCGCAGAACGGGCATGCAAGCATTCCGGCCTCGACTTCCACAAATTTTGCAGACGGGTTGAGCCGTTTTCCCGCCTCGCTTATTGCAATCCCGATGGCGTCATCCAGCGATTTTGCTTCCTTGATATACCATGCTGATTCCAGCGTCACTACATAATCCGGCATTTTTCTTCTCTCCCATAATAAGAGTAATTTTTTTAGACCTTACCACACATCGCGGTGGACATGTTCCCCGATATCCATGCGTCCCGCAAGCTTCACCGGTGCATGACCGTGCCCCGCTGCAAGGATTGCAACCGGCCTGATGTGCGGGGGAAGCCCGAGAACTTCACGCACTTCATCATCTTCGAACGCTCCTGTCCAGCAGGAACAAAGGCCCCGGGCATGGGCGGCAAGCATCATGTACGTGCATGCAATCGTTGCATCCTCAAGTGCATAGAGGATTCCCCGTTCCCCGTACTGGGACATTGAACGTACATAATTGGCACAGACCACAAAGAGGGCCGGCGCCTGGCCGACATGTTCCTGGCCAAAAGCTGCATCCGCAAGTGCATCCCGAACCTCCTCGTCAGTCACGACAACAACGTCCCATGATTCGAGGTTGCCGGCGCTCGGCGCCGTGCCTGCACAGGACAGGATGTATTCAATCTCCTCATCCAGAAGAGGTCTATCCTCGTATTCCCTCACCGACGAACGGCTTGTGAGAAAACCCGGGAATTCAGAGTATTCCATGATCAGACAGTACCTGCCATGCTTCCTGAGCTACCGTAGTGGATGCACTGATAGTCGCTGCGAGTTTCTCTGACGCCTGTTCGGGATGATCGCTTTCGACAAGTGAAATCGCTTCGTTTAAGGAATTGATTGCCCGCTCAAATTCCCTCCGGCCCGTGCTCTTTGCCGCAAAAAGTATCTCGGTCCTGACCTGCTCCATGAGTAACAGAAGCATCTTTTTACCGCCGGTCTTCTCATTATCAGAAAAGCCGGTCAGCGCCGAACTGAGCTGGGAAACGACAATCAGTTCGGATTTTGCCCGTTCCCCGAACTGGTAACTGTTTACTGCGGTTGGAAGATCCATACTCACCATAGTCCCTGAAGATAAAAGATAATTATGATTGGGACGGTTGATAATCAAAAATACCGCTACCCATAATGAAAAAACCAAAATAAAAAACGCGGGGCAAAAATATGCCCCGGGTAGTTATCCCCCGGTCACGGGCCAGCCAGATGGCTGTTTGTTTTTTTTAATTTACCGTGAAGTTTTTGCCTTCGCACCAAGTGCGGAGACTTTCGCGCGGCGCATGCGCCTGCGGATAAGCGGGCTTGCAGTTGATTCGTTCAGGCCTGATCCGCCGGACCGGTCGCCGCCGCGCCGTGCGCCACCGCGCCGTGCTCCACCGCGCCGTGCTCCGCCCCGGCCGCCGCGCTGCTCTTCTGCTGCTGCCTGGTCGATCTTCTTTAAGTTGATGCTTGACTTGAATCTCTGGTTGGGTCCCGGGGACTTGCGTTCGCCTTCTTTCTTCGGGACGAGCCGGATCTGGCCCTTGACGCCTTTAACCTGAGACCAGAGGGTTGTGCCTGTCTTGCCCATGTCTTAAAACTCCTTATCTAATTCTGCCGTGCGGCTGATAAAGGTTGGGGAGACCTTTAACCCGTGAAAGGATCCCGGTGAATGTAATGTCCCGGTAATCGTATCACAGCGCAGACTGAATTCTCATCTGTTTGGCCGTGCTTACAAAAATATTTTCCGGACACCGGTTGCAAAAGCGTCGATCTGGACATACTCGCTGTTCGCATGTTCCATCCTGGCATCAGCTTCTGCAAGGGCAAGCGCGAGAAGCGGATGGTTGTATTCCCGGTGGGCCACAGCCCGTATCTCTGATAGGACTTCTCTTCCTGAAAGCCCGTAATCGATCATCAGCGATTCAATCTGGCGGATGCCGCTCTGGAGGTCACCTGCCTTAATCTGGTTGAGGGCCGATGCGGCGACTGTCCCGGTCTCTGATTGTGACAACTCGGCAAGGTTGCTGCACGAACCGGCTCCTGCCGCGATCTGGAGAAGGAGGACTGCCCGGCGCATATCTCCCTTTGCAGCCTCGGCGATCAACTCAAGGTCATCGTTTGTCAGGGGAACGGGTTTTACCTGCCCTTCGCGCTCCTTCACCGTTTCAAGCTGCGCCATGATCACGTCAAACGGGACCGGTGCAAAAAAGAGCGGGAGGCAGCGCGAGCTTATTGCCGGAATAATCGCGCTTGAGTTTGTGGTCGAGAAGATAAACCGGCAGGTGCCGCTGTACTGCTCCATGATCCTGCGCAGCCCCTGCTGGGCGTCGCGGGTAAGTGCGTGTGCATCCTCAAAGACCATCAGCTTGAAGTCCGCGTCAAGCGGGCGCATCGAGGCATACCATTTCAGGATATACTTGAAGTTCACTATCAGGCTCTGGCCTTTCTGGTACAGGTGTGCATACCGCTCGTCTTCCTCAAGCATTTTTTTCCCCTGCGAAAAAAGGTCAGCAGTCTGGAAGATTGACGTGTTTGCTTCCCAGTTTGTGCCATACAACTGCTCCGCGAAACACCGTATTGTAACGCTCTTCCCGGTGCCGTGAGGTCCGGTAAGCATCATATGGGGGACCGTGCCGGATTTGGCAAACGAGGTAAGGAGCCGGACGACCCGGTCCTGTCCTTTGATATCCTCAAGACTTTTCGGGCGGTACGTTTCAGTCCAGAGCATGCAAAAGCCTCGCTGCCATCTCGTTTCGGGCTTCTTTGAGGAATACGGAATTGTCAAGCACCGCAACAAGACTGCAGCACACCTCGTCAGAAAGCGACGAACATGCCCCGGCAATCTCCGGCAGGGCACGTGTCACTTCATCGACAATCGTTAACGTCGCTTTCTTTGCAGTGCGCGAGAGTGGGTTGAGGTCAACGGCAATGACCTTTTTCCCCATCGCGACAAGCACTTCGCACCGGTCGCCGTCTTCAAGCGGGACAAGCACGACATCTGCCGCATACATTCCTTCGCGCCGGCAGAACGCCCGGTCGTGGGAGAGCGGGAGCAGGCGCTCAGCTTCTCCGGAGAATACATCTGCCCCTGCATTGCGGAGCACAGATTCTATCTGTTCCACCCGTTCCGGGGTCCGGTGAAAGAGGTTTACTTCAACAATCGCACCGCTTGCCTTCTGGAGAAGCGCAATCTCACGGGCTGCAAGCGCTGCGGTGTTGCCGTTTACGGAAATTACCGGGTGACGGGCGGTGCGGAGCAGTGCGGCAGCCGTTTGTTCTGCACGCCGGGCGGAATCGCTGGTCTTTTCCCCAAGCAGGTAATCGAATGCCTCGCCCCGGCCGTGCGAGGTAAGCCCCTCCCATGAGACAATGCCTTTCTTCGCACAATCAGCAAGGTGTTCGCGGGTAACAAGCGATTTGTATCTCGGGTGGTCCTTTGGGATCATGCTTCTTCCTCAACGATACGCATACCGGTTTTTGCCATTCCCATCTCGTATACCTCCCCAAACCTGCAAAGCACATCAAAAGCCTTGTTTCCGCAGGCAAATACACCTTCGCCAAGCATCGTCATTGCCGCCGGTACATGGTACCGGTCGCATTCGGCAAGCACTTTTGAGACGGCAGGCGTTTCAAGCCCGCTGTCTTTTGAGAATTCCCGGCAGCAGGTAAAAAAGTCCTGGTACGTTTCCGGCTGCCGTGCCGGGAATGCCGCTGCCACCCGGGCCATCTGCGCTGGCGAGCCAAGCACGTCCGGAGTATGGATCGGGCCGAAGGTTACCGCACAGATCGGGAAATCAAGATCAAACCAGCGGTGGATTGTGCCGTGGATTCCGGGACCGGTCCTCACCACGCGCCCCCCGCCCTGGCATGCGGCAACATCCCCAAGGCCGGTCCGGAAGGCCACTTCTGTCTCGTGAGCGGTTTCTGCGATTTCATCTGCCGTTAAACAAAGATTGTAAAGCCGGTTTGTGGCCGTAAGGGTGGCAAGCAGTGCGGCAGCAGAAAGTCCAAAACCGGCGCTGATGGGAAGCCGGCAGACAGTATCCACCGCGACAGTGACACCGAGCCTCTCAAGCGCCGAACTTATCGGGGGAGATGTGCGGGAGATTTCACGGGTAGTTCCATCCTTTGACCGGACACGTATAACTACCGAGGACTGTTCAGCGGGTCGTACTGTTGCCGTTACCCCCTCGCTTATCACAATGCCGGCGCCAAGGCTCCCCGTTGTTGCCGGATCGCTCCCGTCAACTCTCCGGAAATACCCGGAGATATGGCCGGGACAGAACGCTGTTACGGATGCAGGTATCATCGCAGTCTGGTTACCAGATTTTTCGTACAATGTTGGACGTCAGGCACTTTAGGAATTGTGCTATACGATAGTTCTCGAAAAAAAAACCGGTCACGAGTTTTTGATCTTTTTCATCCCCGACATGATTTCCTGCCAGATGCCCGCCGCAATCTCCTCTTTTGTGCCGGCGACGGGTTTACCGTTTTTTGTCCTGTTTGTCAGGACCCGGTATGAACCGGTTGCAGTACCCATACTTTCGGGAGTGTTTGTCACGACCATCCATGCGCCGCGGGAAAGCATGGCTTTTGCTTCTGTAAGTGGATTTCTCCCGATCTTGAACGCAACGACCCGGGTATTGTGGTCAAGAACGTTGTCGATAAGTTTTGGGAGCGGCAGAAGATCGAGTGTCACCGGTTTTCCGCTTGGGATCTTCCCCTCGACTTTTTCCGGGGCAAAGTCCGAGATGGCGGCGGCGCTGATATACAGGTCAGGCCGGGAATTTTCAAGGAACTTTTTAACCGCCTCGCGCATCTCCGCCGAAGTTTCAACCGGAATATTTTCCACGCAGGGCAGGGTATCGTTGTGGACAACCGTCACATCGGCGCCGAAACGGTACGCTTCGAGCGCGAGTTCCTGCCCCATCCTGCCGCTCGAACGGGTAGTAAGCACCCGCACGTCATCGACCGGTTCCCGGCAGGCCCCGCTTGTGATAAGCACTTTTTTATTGGCAAGCGGCCGGCCAAGCATTGCACGTTCGCACCGGAGCACGATCTCATTGGTATCCGCGATCTTTGCCTTGCCTTCCTCTATTTTGGGGCCGGCAAATTCAACGCCCCACGACTCAAGGGTCCTGATATTCCGGGTAACACCGGGGTGCCGGAACATGCTGTGGTGCATCGCCGGCACAACAAGCACCGGCATCCCGCTCCCAAGCGCAGTTGTGGCAAAGGTCGTAACCGGAGTATCGTCAATCGCGTATGCGATCTTCCCGATCGTGTTTGCCGTGCAGGGCGCAATGAGCAGGAGCGAAGCACTTCCGCCATCCCCGCAGTATGTCACGTGCTCTACAAGACCCGACAGCCGGGTGATCGTCGGCCTGCCGCTCGCGTACGTGAGCGCATCGGGATGGATAATCCCCTGCGCCGCTTCGCTCATGACCGGCTGGACGGTTGCGCCTTTCCTCCTGAGTGCATGGATGAGTTTTACGGTCTCGACAGTCGCGATGCTCCCGGTCACACCGATTACGATCTCTTTTCCGGCAAGGGTCTGTACGGTCATTCGAGTGTCACGTCCTGCACGATATGCCATACGTGCGGGCGGTATTTCTTAACCTTATGTACCTGGATGCTAAAAGAAAAACCTGCTCCTTTAACGGATTCCCGGATCTCATCGCTCACATCACCGGTGCTGTGGACATGAATGACACTTCCTGCATGGACATGGGAAAATACTGACGGGAGCATTTTTACCGCGTCAAAATGCCCCATGACCACCCGGTCATAAACACCTGTAAGGAGCGTGCGGCAGTCTCCAGGCGATACAGTGACCTGTTGTTCAAGACCGTTTGCCGCAATGTTTCGTTTCAGGTATTCATACGCCACAGGGTTAATCTCCATCGCGTGGACACAAGCACCATTCCCCGCCATAGGTACCGTGAAGTACCCGATACCGGCAAACATGTCTGCCACCCGGGCACCGCTCCCGCCTTCGCGGATGAGCCGGGCCATCCTCATCTTCTCGTCACGGTTCCCCTGTGAAAACATGACTTTCTGCGGGTCAAGGTAATAGGTATACCCGCTCTCCCTGTGGCAGACTTCCCCGGCATCGCCCCAGAGCACTTCTGTTTCCGGGGTCCGGGTCACATCAGTGAGCGCTTCGATCCAGAGCACGCCGCGAGGGTGCCGGAAACTGACAATTTCGTTTACTTCCCCGGCCGATGGCCGGTTACCGTGGATGACCGCCACGTCGCCAAGCATGAAAAAACCCCGGCCTCCATATGCGTGCCGGTCCGGAAGCTCACGCTCGAACGCGAATCCTTCCTTTACCGGCACCCAAGCCGTTTCCCCTTCGACAAATGGGCGCCGGGTTGTATCAACCCAGTCTGCATCGCGGACCGTTCCAAGTTTGTCCGCCCGTACTGCCCGTGTCCGCATACCAGACCAAAAATATTATCTCATCACGACAAGCGTGTCCCCGTCACGGAGCACGTTGACGTTCTCGCCGGCATTAACGCTCTGCCACGGCATTTTTTTGTATTCTTTTGTCTCCCCGGTATCCGGGTCAAGAATCCCCATCATCCCGCCGGATATATACGCGACAAGAGCCGGCCGGGCGTTTCTTGCATTGCCGATCTGTTTTTGGATATCTTCCTCATTTATCGCCCGGCTCCGGCCTTCGGTCAGGTCAAAGACCCGCACATGCCGGGAGTCCACCTGCTCCACTTCTGCATAAGCACGACTAAGCTTCACCACGTCATGCCTCTGGTAATGAGGCAGGCGGACAAGATATGTAATCCGAAAAAGCTGCCGCCCGTTTTTCTCCCCGACAAGTTTCGGGTGCGTGGAATACCGGCCGCCGAGCATTCCGGTAATCTGCTGGACGATCATAAGCCCGATATGCTGGGAACCGACCGTGATATCAAGCCCGTCCTTGTTCTCGGTCATATCGGAGATAAACGAAAGCCGCTCGCCGCCGGAAATGAGGGAATCCTCGACCTGCTGGGCAACGTTTGACGCTGCCTGAAGTTCAAACGGGCTTAAGGTTCGCCCCTCCGCCCGCACCTGCACAATCCCCTCGTAATAACTCCCGGTGATCCGGTTGCACCTGTCACACTGCTCCTTGTGCCAGACCAGTTCAACCGTGCAGGATTTTTCCATGGCAATTCCGTACAGTGTGCCTTTGACCGTGAGATATGCCCGTGACCGGTTAGGGCTGATGTCGCGCACGTCTACATCTATTGAGCGCTTCTTCACGTCGGGATGGAAATGCACCGCGCCGCGGGCGAGATCGGACGCAATCTCAGCCTGTTCGCGGTCTGTATCTGTCCATGTATTCACAATTTTTGTCGCGCCGCAACTGGGACAATGGGTGCTTGCTACCCGCGTATCGCATTCAGCCCACGGCGTATCTGCCGCCCGGCAGCTCGCACAGAGCCCGTCACTGTCGGAAGGTTTGCCGCATTTCGGGCAGAACCGGTCTTTTATCGAGGTCATAACTGGTAGATCTGGGCGTGCGGGACGCTCCCTATCATGATACAGTCCGCACGGGTAATAAGTCCCATTTTAATCGCTACCGCAACAGACCGCTCGCCCATGAGGTTGATGTTCCCCCCGGCGCGCAGGGCTTCTGTTACGTCTGCTTCACTTACAGGAGTCGTGCCATAGAACTTATCCGATATCATGATCTTCAGGTCGTCCTGCGTGATTGTTGTGTTGAGCAGTTCGCGGTCGCAGACTGCGACCACGTCACCAAGTTCAGGTGACCGGTGGACTTTTAAGAACATTGATCAGCTCTTTTCGCTCGCGATAAGATAAAAGATAGGAAGGTGCCAGGGAGTTTAAAGTGAGATCCTGACGCCATACACTTTTTCCGGTGTCTCGCCATGAATACGCCAGCAGTCCTCTTCCGTGATCTGGCCGGATTCGAGGAGTTTTTTTGTGATACGTGGAACGGACTTTGGGCCGGTAACGGCACCGGGCCGTGAGTTTTCGTCCATGAAATCGCTCTCCATCGTAAACGGCCGGCGCTCGCGTGCAAGGACCGGCACCGCTTCGTGCCGGGCGACAAGCGAAGGGTGGAGCGGCGTGTCGGGCGAACCGTAGTGCTTGATTACGCGCCCGACCGGCATCCCAACGGCCTCGGCCATATCCACGACATCGGCACACGGTCCGCTCTCGGCATGGATCTGGAGGGCGCATTTGTACCCTGCAGCAAGTTCGAGCGCGTGGGACAGCACATCGTTTGATGCCGCAAGCACCTCGGGACTGACATCGTAATGCGGACGGCCGCTTTTAAGCGCCACAGCCCGGCCGTCCCTCACATATTCCGCAGCACAGTCAAGCCCGCCTTTCATTATTTCGGCGGCTTCTAAAAGCGGTACGCGTTCAGTAAGCCGGCTGATCTCGGCCGGGTGCACGCCAAGGATGGGAAACACAATGAGCCCGGCTTCGCGGAGCGTCCCTGCAACACGAAGAGTCTCGTCAAAGACTTTTGCGTAATCGGCCCCCGAGGTCGGCGTGACACCCAGCGACCACGACGGTTTTGAGACAAGGAAAATATGTGTCCCTCCGGCGTGCAGGAAATCCTTTGCCGCTTCGACCCCGCGACCGTTTATCGGATCGAAGTGGATATGATCATCAGTGATGGGAAACAGGCGTGATCTCATGGCACTCTACAATCCTCATAAGCGGGTAGCCATTTTCCGCTGCAAGTGCAGCCCGGCAGTATGAAAAGCCCACCCGGGTCACTATCTCCACATTAAACATCAGGCCTGATAGTTCGCTGTACCCGAATACATTCTTTTTCATCATGGACCGGTCGAGCCTCACCGTAATCTCTTCGACAAAAGGCTGGAGGATCACGGCCTTTTCAATTGCGGTCTCAACGCTCCCGGCAGATTCCTGCGAGATGGGTGTCCCGACCCACTGGTGGTAAAGGGCCCCGAGTTTTATCCCGGCCTCGAATACTGCTTTTTCGCGATCAGTTGTGTCGTTGTTCCTGTTTACTGTGTCCATGTCAGTTCACCATCAGATAAGCTGGATAATTCCCTGCTTTGGTTCCATTGCCTCCCCGTGCCGGAGGAGCATATCGATCCCTTCCCGGACCTTATCGTGCGCAAAACCCTTTGAAGCAACAGCTTCTATCACCTGCTCGATTGCGGCACGCCGGCCCTCGCCGCCGATATCCCGTATCGCGTCCTTGATCACCCGTACAATGTCACGCTTCTCCTTTGAGATACCCGTTGCCACCTTGTCGATATCGAAGTTGCCGGTCTTTGCATCGTACGCGATCTGGCGCAGGCAGGCATCGACAATATGGATCACGCGCTCGGCGTCCCCTGCTTCGATCTTATCGGACAGACGGATCCGGGCGCTTGCCTCGGCAAGCCGGACGAGCGCTTCCAGCTGACGGGCGGTTACCGGTACCGGTTTGTTTGGCTCTGCGATCCCCCTGAGCCTGAGGTAATAACCGACAAGCGCCTCTTTTGCCTCCGCAGACAGCATCGGAAAACAGGTGCGCTTGGAATACGCAACGTATTTCCTGAAAAGGGACGGTTCGATATCAGGCATGACGGGTTTGAGCTGCTGCTCGATATACTCCTGCGTGACGCCGGGGATGGGGGTCTTTTTGTGCTGTGCGATCAGCTCCCCGACGCCGTGGGTTTTGACGATGTGCTCGGCAATGGCAAGGTCACGTTTCTGTTCCGGCTGGTCGGTCATGATAAAGATCAGGTCAAAACGCGAGAGGAGCGAGGGGGGCATGTTGATCTGGTCGGAAATATCTCCGTACATATCGAACCGGCCGTATTTCGGGTTTGCCGCCCCCAGAAGGGCGCACCGGGACTTGAGCGTCGCGGTGATGCCGGCCTTTGCGACGCTGATGGACTGCTGTTCCATCGCTTCGTGCAGGGCTGAACGGTCTTCCTTTTGCATCTTGTCCATTTCATCGACTGCTGCAATACCCATATCGGCAAGGACGAGTGCGCCTGCCTCGAGTGTCCAGCGCCCTTCCCCGAACTCATCTTTTACCGCAGTTGCCGTCAGACCGGCAGAAGTCGATGACTGGCCGCTTGTGTAAATCGCACGCGGCGAACACTTGACGATGTACCTCAGCAGCTGGCTTTTAGCAATACCCGGATCACCGATAAGGAGCACATGGATATCGCCACGGAGGTGACTGCCGTCCGGCATTTCTTTTGCGATCCCGCCGAAGAGCTGGAGGGTGATTGCCTCCTTGACATCCTCGTTACCATAGATCGTAGGCGCAATTGAATGGGTGACCATCCGGTAGATCATCGGGTCGCGGGAGAGTTTTTTTATTTCATCTTCTGCTTTTTCGTCAATCTCCACTTCCTCGAACTCTTTTTCCGCGATCTCGATAGAGTTGCATTCGAGAAAGATATCAAATACAGTGCTTTTTTCGCCTTTCACGACCCGCTGCATGGAGCGGAGGATCCCGTTAATGATAACCCGGTCTCCCGGTGCGACTGACCCGCTCAGGTCGTCAGTCACATCGATATCAAGTGTCTGGGGTTGTTCTCCGCCCCGGAGACCTTCCGGAGATTCCTGTACACGGAGTTTCTGTGAGTCGACAAAAGTAGAGCGTTTTGGCACCAGTTCGAGTTTCTTGAACGTGCAGCCATCCGTGGTGCAGCCGTCAGGCTCAATAAACTTCCCGTATTTCTGGACCTTTTTTGTGAAGTGGCCGGCCGGGCACCTGAAGACCGCTTCGACAACCCGGGGCCGGACCTCAGTCGTCTTCCTGAGGATCCCTTCGACCGAAACAAACATGTTGATATCTTCGGACCGGATGTCGCGGATCGCGGTCTTTTTAGGGAGGTTCGTGAACCGTATGTTGATGCCTTTTGGTTCTTTCCCGTCTTTTGTCCGGATCAGCTGGTTGTTTTTGATCGCTTCCCAGACATCCTCAAGGACTTTACCGGGATTTACCAGCAGTTCATCGGCAAGCGTGATACCGGCTTTCCCGAACCGCTCGATCTGCCGGTAATCGATAAACAGCGAGCGCTTGTGGGGATACAGGCGCGAGAGTTCGCCGAGTTCCTTTTTGTACCGGCTTTTTAAAAACCGGCCCCAGTCATCAGTCCGGTCGCCCTGGTGCAGTTCAGGTGCTGTGTCCATGTCGGCTTCACCGCTTCTTTGTGCTCGACAGCACGAACCGGGCGATCAGCGCTTCCATCTGGATATCGCTGTCCGCTCCTTCCGAGAGCCGGAAGTCGGTCTCACCAAGAGCATCGATAAGTTCTACCTTAAGCGTCCGGTCCATGTCACGTTTTGTGAGCGCCCGGTAACACTGGTTGATCAGTTCATTTGGCGAGATCCCCCGCTCGTGTAGCAGGTGCATCAGCTGGGACTCAGCACCGTCGAATTCACCGGCAAGCGCGAGACGTATGAGTTCCTCGATCTCTTCCGGCCGTGCGTTGGAGGTGATAGAATAGACCATCTGCGCCTCGATTGCGGGACTGATGATCGCCGCACCCTGCAGGGCGTTGATCGCTTTGCGCATATCCCCCTGCGCGATATACACCATCGCGTCCATCGCTTCAGGAGTAACCGTGAGTCCTTCCTTTGCCGCGATCCGGCCGACTTCCTCTTTTACTGCCAGGGGTGCGAGCGGGCGGAACCGGTAGATCGCACACCGGCTCTGGATCGGGTCGATAATCTTTGAAGAGTAGTTGCACGAGAGGATGAACCGGCAGGTTTTCGCGTAACTCTCCATCGTCCGGCGCAGCGCTGCCTGCGCATCGGTTGTCAGCGCGTCGGCTTCGTCAAGGAAGAGGATCTTGAACGTTGCCTCGCCAAGAGGGGTCGTGCGGGCGAACTGTTTGATCTGGTTACGCACGACATCAATCCCGCGCTCGTCGGACGCGTTGAGCTCGCGGAAGTTCATCTGCCATGACTCGCCAAAAAACTCCCTGGCAAGTGAGACAGCAGCGGTGGTCTTTCCGACACCGGCGCTCCCGGTAAAAAGGAGATGGGGGAGGTTGCCGGTCTTTACATAGGATGAGAGCCGCTCGACTATCTCGTCCTGGCCGACAATATCGGAAAGTTTCGTCGGCCGGTATTTCTCAATCCAGATGGTGTGGTTCTCGTCCATGCGCATCAGCTCGCGTTGCATGACTAAATTGTCTTTTTCATATGTGGGTTTTTCTGCACAAAGATTTGGAGCATTCTGGTAGTACCAGGATGGCTAAAAAATTGCCTTTTTGCCATCAAGAGAATGTAATAATCTTTATCATAAGAGTTTTGAAATTACTTTTCATGAAAATAAGCCCAGTTCCCCTTGTTTTTCTCCTGCTCCTTTGTCTTGTTCTTGTGCCGGCACAGGCAAGCCTCGCCAAGATCGTATCGGGTGCTCCGGTCTTTATCGGTGAGCGCAACCTGGATATCAGTGCGCCGATGAACGGGCACACGGTCATCGCATGGTGGCCGGCTGGTTCGGACCGGAGCGGCGAGCCTCAAAAGACCGTGACAGTTCCGGATGAGGGGAGATCGTACTATCTTGATCCTGCCGTTTTCACCGGTTATACCGGTACCTGGTACACGCACGACGTCAAACCGGATATTCCGGTTTTTATCCTCTACGAACCCCAGATCGATCTCAAGGTCTGGGATGTTGACACCGGTACGGATGTTACCGGCCAGTCCCTTCCCATGTCTGCAAATATCACCTACCGGATCGATACGAACATGTACATGGCGCTTGATTATACAAAGCGTCCGGATTATAACCCGTCTGACAGTTTCTTTACGGTAAAACTCAGGTCACCCACGGGAATGGATATCCCCCAGATTTATACAGGGAATATCGGTGGATCACAGACACAAATCCTGAAATTTGACAGTAATCCGTTAATCAAGTCCTCCCCGTATTTCTGGAAAAACGGGGCTGCATGGGACCATAACGCAAAGAGTACTGACGGCAGCACCATATACCCGCCGGGGACCTATACCTTTGTTGCAAAAGCTGACCTCAACCATATGGCAAGCAGTTACACCGGCACTTCAGGAATCGGAAAAACAACGACGGGAGATAAGACCATCACCTTTATCGCCGACACGTATACAACATCCCCGACTATCATGCCATCCATCACGGCACCGGTCATTACCGGGGTTACAACACCGGCCACACCAGCGGCAACTATCGCGACGGTGACAACCAATACGGCGACAGCAAAACCAACTGCGACTACAGTCGCAAAAAAGACGACATTTACACCGCTTCCTGTTGAGATTGTCTTTGCCGGTCTTGGCCTTGCAGCACTCGTTTTTGCGATGAGACGGAAGTATTAACCGTCATTCATTCCCTTCTTTTATGTCATGAGCCAGAAAAAAAGCAAAACCGGGGATGATGTATCTCCCGGGAAAATATCAAAGAAGGGTATTTTGGCAATCGGTATTGTTCTTATAATCGGTATTGCCATTATTGCCGGTGTAGTCCTGATGCAACAAGGGCCGATAGTACAGAATGCACCGGCAAACACATCGGGTAACGTTTCAGAAAATTTTACTTCAGCCGGTGAACTCTATTCAAAGAGTGTCGATTTTGCAAATGCCGGTAATTACAAGGCGGCCCTTGAAGCCGCTGATGCAGCACTTGCAAAAAATGTCAGTTCCTTAAATCCCCTGATCCAGTCTAACCGGGCGGGAATCCTTGTGATGCTGGGTCGGAATAATGAGGCAATTGTAGCAGCAGATGAAGCGATTAATGCACCCGGCAACCTCACGAGCCTGCGTTCTATTGCATATTACAACAAAGGCAATGCACTTATGGCAGAGGGCAGGACGATAGAGGCTGATGCGGCTTACGCAAATGCGACTGCGCTTGATCCGACTCTTAAACACCCGTGATTTTTTTGGCATGGATAGGAAAATATCGGCTGTTTTTAGGTAACAAATAATTTTCAGGGATTATTTCAACAAATTCGAATATCATCTATATTTTAAGATTGCATTTCGTGCTGGAGATCATCATATAAGGAGGGTTCCCCCCCCTGATGGGGGGGTCGGCGCGACGCCTCATCGGGTCGCGCCTGGGCAAGGGGGTTAAAATCCGAGCGAGGAAAATTTTCTTTTGCTTTTTCTTTTGCTATTAATTTTCATGAACCCTATACCAGAAATTTATTGAAACCTTCCTTGCCCCGCCGTGCCCCGCGAGGGGCCCTGAGGCGGGGAGCCATCGTAACAATATCCTGAAGGCTCGTAAAAATGAATTCTTGAGAGATTCTTCCATATCATTAGATCAAATATAATGCGTCATTCAATTCTTGCGAGCAAAAATTATAGATACTCTCCTTTTCTGAAACGCCCAGCAAAAACCCCCGCCCCCATTACCCACTCCTATATCTTGAATACCTCTCTTTTCTAAAAGTACTAGCAATATCCATGGAAGGTGCAGCCCGTGTTTTTGCCGGAGATTTTTCCGGTTCGACCCTTTCAGTGCCGGGTGAGGATGCCGGTAGCCCGGCATGGGTCGTAACCCCGGGTGGAGCGTCGTGCCGGTTGGTGTACCTCTGCGGAGCGCTGACGGAAGTTTTTGACAATGGCGGCGTGCTACACTGCCGGCTGGCAGACCCGACCGGGGCATTCGATATTGTTTCGGGTGGAAGAAATACCACGATTGCAAAGCAGGTGCAGGAAATCCCGGTGCCATCATTTATTGCTGTCACAGGTACTGCCCAGATCTATAAACGAAACGGGGGATGGGCGGTCTCGGTCCGGCCCGATTACATAAAGGTAATCGACCGGGTCATCCGGGACCGGTGGATCTCCAGTACAGCGGACATGACAATCTCCCGCCTCGAATTGCTGCTCGATGCAATGCTCGGACACGCAGCCGATCCGCGTGCTACCGATGTTGTGCAGCATTATGCGCTCACAAAAGAACGAATCCGCGATATGGTGGCAATGGTTCAGGGAGCGCTTGAAAGCGTGCAGGCTGCCCCGCCACCCGCACCAACGGCTGAAGCGGATATCAGCTGTATCATCATGGAGATCATTAAAGAAAAAAGCGGTCCCCGGGGCATAGCCGTTGAGGAAGTCCAGAAAATTGCCGGGACAAAAGGCTATTCCGGAGATGCCGTGATTTCCGCGATCCGGACACTTGTAGAAAATGACGACTGTTACCAGCCCCAGAAAGGGTACGTAAAACCGTTATGAAACTGGAATTTGTAAAGGACGGCCCGGCGCTAGTTATCGAGAACACCGAGCGCCTGCTTATTGTTGCCGACCTTCACTTCGGGATAGAAGCCGATCTCGCAGCACACGGCATGCATTTCCGGAGCCACAGCACCGAACGCCTCGCCCGGCTTATGCAGACCATTGACGCGACAGAACCGGACCGGCTCATCCTTCTTGGGGATATCAAGCACAGTATCCCGACACTTACCCGGCAGGAATGGGCCGAGATCCCCGGCATTCTTGAAACGATCCGGCGCCGCATCCCGATCCTTGTCTTCCCGGGAAACCACGATATCGGCATCGGGCGGTTCCTTCGCGAGGGTGAACTCCAGCCAAAGGAGGGCGCGGTGATTGACGGTGTCGCGTACCTCCACGGCCACACGTATCCTGCGCCTAACCTGAAGAGTACCCTTATTGTCACAGGCCACCACCACCCGCAGGTGAACCTCCATGATGAAGTGGGCTGTGCACTCCAGTCGCCGGCATACCTCCGTGCAACAGTTGACGCAAACGCGCTCGGTTTTCCGGCGCAGGAAAACTCCGGCCCCGTTCCTTTGCGGGCGCTTTTTATTCCTGCATTCAACGAGATCGCGGGTTACGACATTTTAAAGATCGCACGCGACCCGTTCTCCCCCATCTCGCGGTGTATCAGGCATGAGGGTGCGGAGGTTATCCTATCTGACGGGACGTACATCGGCCCGCTCTCAATGCTGCTCGATGACGATGATGATGCGGATGAGAGCCCCAGGAGGGGGAACCGTGGTCTCTGAAATGCTTGACAACCGGGTCCGGGAGTGCATAAAAAAACGGGGGTTTACCCGGCTTTCTCCCGCACAGGAGCAGGCAATCCCGCTGGTCCTTGCGAAGAAAAATCTCATCCTGATAGCCCCGACAGGCACCGGAAAGACCGAGAGCGCAATGTTTCCGGTCTTTGATTCGCTCCTGAAAATGCCGGCGGGCGGCGGTTTCAAGGCGCTCTACATCACGCCCTTACGGTCACTCAACCGGGATATTCTTTCGAGAATGGAGTGGTGGTGCCATGAACTGGGCCTCACGGTCGGCGTCCGGCATGGAGATACACCGATGGCCGAGCGGAGGAAGCAGGCGCTCTCGCCACCCGATCTTCTTATCACAACCCCGGAAACGCTCCAGGCACTTTTCATGGGAAAGCGCCTCCGCAAGCATCTCGAACACGTGCAGTTCGTTATCATCGATGAAATCCATGAAATGGCCGGGAGCAAACGGGGCGCACAGCTTGTTGTCGCGCTCGAACGCCTCGCAGAATATGCCGGGGAATTCCAGCGTATCGGTCTCTCGGCCACTGTCGGAAACCCGGAAACCATCGCGCAGTTCCTCAGCGGTTCGCGTCCCTGCGAGATTGTGCAGGTGCCGGTCGCAAAACAACTGGAGATTTCTGTCAGTTTTGTCGGCGATAATTTCAAGCACCAGGTGCAGGCGCTTGAACATGCGCTTGACCGGGAAGGCTCGACCCTCGTTTTTGTCAATACCCGGGTGACGGCCGAAGCGCTCGGGCATGCGCTTTATTCCCGGGGCGATGTGGAGGTACACCACGGATCGCTCTCAAAAGAGATCCGGATTGATGCCGAGGAGCGGTTCAAGAAAGGCGAGATCCGGACTCTTATCTGCACGTCATCCATGGAACTCGGGATCGATATCGGCCGGGTCGATCACGTGATCCAGTTCGGTTCCCCCCGCGAAGTTGCCCGGCTGGTGCAGAGAGTTGGCCGGGCCGGCCACCAGCTCAATACCATTTCACGCGGGACGATCCTTGCCACCGGCTTTGACGATCTCCTTGAATCGCTTGTGATTGCCCGGCGGGCAAAGGCAAACGAGATCGAACCGGTTGTTCCGGAAACACATGCAGCGGATGTGCTCGCAAACCAGGTTGCGGCAATTGCTGTCGAATACGGTGAGATCGAACGATCCCGGATCCGGACTATCATCGAACGCTCCTCTGTTTTTTCCGGGTGCGGTACGCTCCTTGACGATGTTTGCTCCCAGCTCGAAGAGCACAGGCTGGTCCGGATCGATGGCACAAGGATTGTTACAACCGCACGGGCGCGCCGGTACCTGTCAGGGAACCTTTCGATGATCCACGATGAGAGAAAGATCCCGATCTTCGATATGGTCTCGCGCCGCACTGTCGGGACGCTCGACGAATCGTTTGTTGTCGGCTGGGTGCATACCGGTGCGATTTTTATTACAAAAGGCCAGCTCTGGCGGGTGCTTGAGATAAGCGACGGCCGGCTGACTGTTGAACCGGCAAAAAAAGCCATCGGGGAACTTCCTTCATGGGAAGGAGAGCAGATCCCGGTCCCGTTTGCAGTCGCCCGGGAAGTTGGCGCGATCCGGCGCGAGCGCACTACCGAACGGTATACAAAAGAAAAAGAGAGCATCGCCTTTGTGGCCCATATCCTCTCGGAAATGGAAAAGAACCGGTGCAAAATCCCGACCGACCGGCTCATCACGTTTGAGAACATTGACGATGGCGTGGTCTGCAACGTCTGTGCCGGCCACAAGGCAAACGAAGCGCTGGGCCGCGTGCTCTCGATTCTCATCTCCGCCAGGTACGGGACAACGGTCGGGATCGAACTGGACGCATACCGGATCCTGCTGCGCCTGCCCTCGTCAATCCGGGCGGCAGATGTCCGCGATTATCTCCTGTCCCTTGATCCCGCCCACATGCCCGGCATCCTGAAACTTGCACTCAAACGGACTGCGCTTTTTAAGTGGAAACTGGTCCAGATCGCAAAAAAATTCGGGGCAATCGATCCGGATGCCGATTACGAGAAGATCAGCATCCAGCGGCTGCTTGATTATTTTGATAATACGGTTGTCCAGCGGGAAGCCTATCGCGAACTCTTGTCCGGTTACATGGACGTGGATGCCGCAGCGCAGGTTATAGGGATGGTTAAAGACGGCACGATCGATGTTGCCCTCGGCCCCCATTCAATTATCGGTGCGGATGGCATGCTCTCTTCCCGCGACCAGATCCCTCCGCCAACTGCCGACCAGGCGGTCCTTGCGACACTGAAACGCCGGCTCGAAAACGATGACGTGATCCTTGCGTGCATGAACTGCCGGGACTGGAAGAGCCGCACGGTCGTCTCCCGGGTACCCGAGCAGCCGCAGTGCCCGAAATGCGGCGCACGGCTGATTGCCGCAATCAAACCGTACGAAGCCGACGCATACGACGTGATTGGAAAACCAAAGAAGACTTCTGAAGAAAAAGCGACCGAACAGCGCCTGCTCCGGAACGCAAACATTGTCCTTTCAAGCGGGAAAAAAGCCGTCATCGCGCTGTCGGCACGCGGGGTAGGGCCGGAGAACGCTTCCCGGATCCTTGCAACACTGGCGGACGGCGATGCATTCTACCGCGAGATCTTAAAAGCAGAGCGAAACTTCATCCAGACGCACCGGTACTGGGTGTAATTTTTTTCTGATCATAAACGATGCCAGTCATTTCCGGGGTCAGGTGTTTATAACGGGAAAACCTCCCAACCCTCGGAATGAACGCCAGAAAATCCGGAATATAAGATAAAAAAAAGATCGGAATGCAGGTACGACGCCGGCACCCGTATTACATTATGCTTTCAAGTTTCTGTTCGAGGAAATCAAGGCCCTTCTTGATATCTTCGACCGTTTTCCCGCCGGTTAAAATGATCTTTCCGGAAGAGAAAAGGAGCGCGACAATCTTTGGTTCCTTGATACGGTATACAAGACCCGGGAACTGTTCAGGTTCGTACTCGATATTTTCGAGGTTTAAGGTGACGACAACCTTGTTGAGGTTGATGTACTTGCCAATATCGTACGAGCAGACAATGTTTGTAACTGCAACCCTTGGAACTTCGAGTGTTTCGACTCCCGCTTCCTTTAATGACTTGATAATGATATCAAGGCCTTCTTTTAATGCCTTGTCATCCCTGATCCCGGTAAGCACAACTTTACCCGAGGAAAAAATGAGGGAAGCTATCTTTGGTTTCTCGATGCGGTAGACCGCGCCGGGGAACCTTTTCGTATTGAGATCGCAGCCCTTGATCTTGCTGGATACATCGTTGAGATCAATGGATTCGGCAATTACACCTGATGCCACGACATTCTCAATTTTCAATGAATCGTACCGTTTGTCAGCCATCCTGTATACTATGCAGTGTTTCCAATCATAATACTAATGGAGAATCTTTATGGTCTGATCCGGATCTCACTGACGGGAAAACACTCCACGCCGCACAGGTTTTTTTATATGCGCTAAAACCCTGCCGCCAGGCAGGCTGACCCTCGCGCGGGCATAAAGACAGATTAAAGTAAATATAATCTCAAATATTTTCACTACATCAGGCTGATTTTATGGCTGACGACCGGCACAACATGGAAGATTATGAAAAGACCTCTGCGACATTTTCTATCGAAGTCCCCGAGTATTTCAACTTCGGTTTTGATGTCGTAGATGCCTGGGCAAAAAAGGACCGGAACAAACTCGCGATGATCTGGACTAACCAGGCGGGCGAGGAAAAGAAGTACAGTTTCCTTGATATGTCCAACCTCTCCAACCAGGCGGCAAACGTTCTTTTGAAATACGGCATCAATAAAGGCGACCGGGTCCTCATTATGCTCCCCCGGATCCCCGAATGGTGGATCTTTATGGTAGCACTTATCAAGCTCGGCGCAGTTGTCTGTCCCTGCCCGACAATGCTCACGCCCCGGGATATAAAATACCGGGTAAACAAGGGCAAGTTCCGGATGGTTATTACAAACCTTGAAAATTCCGGGAAGGTCGAGGAGATCTGCAACGAGTGCCCGACGCTTGCCTGCCGGTTTATTGTCGATGCCGAACTCGAAGGCTGGGCAAGCTGGCCGTATGAACTGCTCTACCCGGCGCCGGTCTCGCACCATGCGGTAAGTATTCCCGATGAGCAGCGCACAAAAAGCACCGACCCGATGCTGATCTATTTCACGTCCGGTACTGTCGGGGAACCGAAGATGGTGCTCCACAACCATGCCCACCCGCTTGGCCAGATCGTTACCGCCCGGTTCTGGCAGGATGTGAAGCACAACGACCTGCATTTTACCGTGACAGATACCGGTTGGGCAAAATGCGGGTGGGGTAAGATCTTCGGCCAGTGGATTGAGGGCGCCTGTCTCTTTGTGTATAATTATTCCGGGAAGTTTAACGCAACCGAGCTCCTTCCGCTTCTTGAAAAATACCAGATCACAACGTTCTGCTGCCCGCCGACAATCTACCGGATGCTGATCCTTGCCGATCTCGATAAGTTCGATCTCTCTTCGCTGCGCCACTGTACAAGTGCCGGTGAACCGCTCAATCCCGAAGTGATCCGGGTATGGAAGCAGGGTACCGGTCTTATGATCCGCGAAGGTTACGGCCAGAGTGAGACCTGCTGCTGTATTGCCGCGTTCCCGTGTCTTGATGTAAAACCTGGTTCGATGGGGAAACCCACTCCCGGGTGGAAGATTGAGCTTCACGATGAAAACGGAAAACCGGTTGGCGTTCACGAAGAGGGACGGATCGCAATCTGCTGTAACCCCCCGCCACCGGGTCTCCTTGTTGAATATCTCGATAATCCCGAAGAGAACAAGAAGTCGTTTGTCAAGGGCTGGTATTACACCGGCGACAAAGCATACATGGATGAGGACGGATACTTCTGGTTTATCGGCCGCGATGACGATGTGATCAAATCGTCCGGTTACCGGATTGGGCCGTTTGAAGTCGAGAGCGCGCTTATCGAGCACCCGGCCGTGCAGGAAGCGGCAGTTGTCGGCGCACCGGACCGGATCAGGGGCCTTATCGTGAAGGCATTTGTTGTCTTAAACAAGGGCTACGAGCCTTCGGATGCTCTTGTAAAAGAGATTAAAACGTACGTCAAACGCACGACAGCGCCGTATAAGTACCCGCGTGCGATTGAGTTTGTGACAGAACTCCCCAAAACCCATTCCGGTAAGATCCGCCGGGCTGAACTGCGCGAGCGGGAAATGAAGAAATACCGGGAATCAAAGTAAACCGCTGGTCACAAAAAAAGACGGGGTTCCGTCAGCCATAAGAAAAACAGTCCGGTTTACTAAACCCATATTTTTTATTTACCGGATAAATCTGAAAAATCCGGATTCCCCATGTTTCAGCAGGAAAATAATATTTAGAATTTGGAATTTTTTTTTTTTGAAATTTTTATGCGCACCAGCATTTTTACAAAAATACGCACCAGTTTTCTTACATGAGATTGTTGGGTGCACCACTTATTACAAGCAGCCCTGGCATTTCATAAGTGACTGTACATTTTTTTGATTTTCTTTTCGGTGCTAAAATTTTCTTGCGGTTTTTTATCAACAATGTGCGTGATCACCTGAATGGTGCACCAGATCTTGTGCATATTTTATTGACTGATTCCATCAGATCACAACAATTTTCCAAAATATGCAGGAACTTTTGGTGCAGAATGAAAGCAAAAATATCATAAACTGCACCAACATACAGATCAGGCATGGTGCGGTATTCGGTTTCAATGGATGATACTTTAACTGAAAATATCGACAAGGTTTGTGAAAAAAGAAAGATTTCGCGTTCAGATTTTATT
>Ga0209099_1001401_pt1 | contig 24324 bp, 22 predicted proteins | sample AD_JPNHW2_MetaG_FD_184430 | JGI IMG/M metagenome (GOLD analysis project Ga0209099, IMG submission 184430) | Active sludge microbial communities of municipal wastewater-treating anaerobic digesters from Japan - AD_JPNHW2_MetaG (SPAdes) (version 2) | ecosystem: Engineered > Bioreactor > Anaerobic... | reverse complement strand
TTGCACCCAGGGATATTGTCGCCAGAGCCATCGACCACGAAATGAAACGAACAGGAGATGACAATGTATTTCTTGATATGCGGCATCTCGACGGTAATTTCTTAAGAAAAAGATTCCCTAATATTTTCAAGATATGTCTCGATGCCGGCATAGATATGAGAAAAGAACCGATTCCTGTAGTTCCTGCTGCTCATTATATGTGCGGAGGATTAAAGAGCGATCCGCATGGAAAGACAATAATCCCGGGACTTTTCGTCAGTGGAGAAGTTGCCCATACAGGGCTTCACGGTGCAAACAGACTGGCTTCCAATTCTCTTCTCGAAGCTGCTGTAATGGCAAGATATGCTGCAAAAGAAATGATCGATTATGTTACCAATTTTAAGCAGTCTGATATTGAACCGCCTGAATGGAATGAAGGGTCGGCCACCGATAAAGATGAAAACATTGTTTTAAAACAGAACTGGGACGAGATAAGAAGGTTTATGTGGAATTATGTAGGAATTGTCAGAAGCAACAAACGACTTGAAAGGGCTTTAAAAAGGCTTGAACTTATAAAATTTGAGATCCATGAATACTATTGGAATTTCAAAGTTAACAGGGATTTGCTTGAGCTTCGAAATATCACCCTGGTCGCAGAACTTATAATTAAAAGTGCAATGAAAAGACATGAAAGCCGCGGACTGCACTTCAATATAGATTACCCGGAAACAAAACCGGATGCAATAAACACTGAAATATTTCCTGAAGAGATAGTCTGATCTATTGATTTATATACAGAACACCCTCGTCACACCATATCGCAACCAGCTCTAAGACATCAAGATTCTTGAATTTCTTTTTCAATTCATCAACTGACACAGTTCCTTTCTTTCTTATGAATGAGAATATTGAACCTTCTTCATCTGTAATAACTTTAGTAAAAACACTCCCGTCAAGCCTGTAGATCATTCCATACATGGTCTCCTTTTCGACATCACTGGAATATTTTTTAAGGTCGATGTAACCGGTTTCAAGAATGTCTTCAACATTGTAAAAGAACTTATCAAGAAAAACAGAGCTGTTTATTCCTACAAAAGTCTTTCCGTTTATGGATTCGATCTGATAAGGATATGTTATAATATCTTCTTCGATCGTCATAAGAGATGTCGTATAAAAATGGTTGTGTTTAAGCAAATCTGAAGCTATTGACCACAGTTTCTTTTTCTGGAACCTATCAAAAAGATAATTAAAAAACTCAATTATGTACTCAAAAAGCATATTGTAATCTATATCATCAACATTCATAGAATTCATATCTACAGGCTGTTTTTTGATCCATTTGTTCCACCTCTGGATAATCTCCCAGTTGGGCATTTCGAGTCCTTTGGCAAGCATCGTAATAACAGACACCATTCGACCTTTATTGTAAAGCACATCAATACCTTCAGCTATCTCGCTTACTTTTTCAAACTCCCTTTTATTAAATTGGGAATTTTCAGAAGCACTGTAAGGATAACCATGCTCAATGTTATAATTGAACTCTCTCATCCTGTTATACATTCTGGTCCCTGGATACATTGACAACCTGAAGACATTAATACTTATAGGCCACAGATTAAATGCCGTTTCAAGGTCCTTCAGAAAATCATCGAATGTCATTTTAGGAAGACCGCCGATTATATCTATTCCGAAAAAAAGAGAAGGAAAATTAGCCATATGCCTGATATTATTAACAGCATTCTCAACATTGAAGGAAGTCATCAGGTTTTCATGCACCTTCTGATTTATAGTCTGAAGACCAAAATTCAGAAAAACATTCATATCTGACAGTTCTTCAATATCCTCTCTTGAAAGAAGATCAGGCCTAACCTGCATTTCCACAAGAGTATATGGCAGATATTGTTTTATCAGCGTAAGCAGTTTTCTGAAATGCTGATGGCTCAGATTAAATACAGGACAGCCTATGATCATCTCAGATATCTGTTTACCGGCAAACAATTTAAGCTCTTTTTCAAGATAACTGAAACTGTGGTGCCGCAAATTATTCTCATGAGAAAAATCGACACAGAAGTCACATCTGAAAAGACACCCTCTGCCGACTTCCCAATAAACTATCGTATTTTCATCGACATCTATCATACCGTTCAAGTATGGTGACGGAATCATGTCCAGATCAGGCATAACCCTGTTCTCTCCAAATAAAAAAGTCCTTTTCTCTCTGTCTTTGAAAATTATTCCAGCTGCCTTGGAAAGATCCCCGTTCTCTTTTTTCAAAGCGGCAATTTCAAACAGTGACAGCTCCGGTTCATCCTGAATTATAAAATCAAAATCTTTTTTCAAATACTCTTCAGGGTGACTGAAACTGTCGTGACCCCATATACCTTTCAATGTTTTCTGGGACTTATAACTTTCTATGAACTTCATAATATAAGATGCGTTCCAGAAGAGCATTCTGAAAAGCACAACATCACAATCCTTGTTCTTTAAACTGTTTGATGATGTAGACATATCATCAGTCATGTATAAATTCACTATTTCCGTTTCTATCTGACCACCTGATCTCTCATCGATGAAAGCTTTTATCGTAAATAGATGGTATTCGTGATTTCTGTTAATTCTTGACTTGTTTACATTAACAACAGCAACCTTCATCTTAGACCTCGATGATTAATGAACCGAAAAAGAAACCGGCTCCGGAATAACTCCGGAACCGGACTTGAAAAATTACTGAATTGAACTCAAATAACTTGAAATAGCTTTAAATTCTTTCATAGCTCCGGCGTATTCAACCTTGTCACCTTCTTCTTTGAGAATCTCTTCTATAATTGGAACAAAAGATTTATCTTCAGTTTTGAGCAGTGCAATAGAAAGCGCTTCACGGACATAAGGCTCCGAATGTCTGAAAATAGGTTTAAGCTGTTCTTTATAGTGCTTTATGTCGCCTGAATAACCTATCATGTAGACTGCTTTTTCAACGACAGCAGGATTCTTGTCAGTAAGTTTCCTGACATAACATGCTATTTCGCTTCCGCATTCCTGAGATATTTTTGCTCTAGTGATAAATCTTTCGAACATGTCAACCATTCTCTTTGTTGACTCATAATTGACATCAAGAAGAGACTGACTATTCACTTTCTTTTTAAGATCTTCTTCTTTCATGTCTTTTGCGTTCGTTTCTTTCATAACAGTGTCTGTTGCTTTTTTCTCAACAGCAGCAACATACTTTTGACCTTCAGCAACCATTGTATTTGCAGACTTGATAAAATCCTCCGCCATTGAGGGATCGGTCATCATTCTTGTGTATGCATCAGCAGCCCAGACGATTGATTCATAGAAAAGAATTTTCTCATTCATTTCATTGTATTCAGCCATAGGCTTCTGCTTTGCAACTTCAGCAAGATAAGGAATAGCCTTCGGATCGCCAAGAATTCCGAGCGCTTCCGCACCTTTCATAATAATTGAAATTTCCTGACCTCTGTCTGCAAGCTTAGCCTGTGCGATCTCTTCTTTGGACAGCTTTTCTTTTCCTTTCTTGGCAACAGCCTTTGTAAACTTCTTACTTACCATCTTAAGAAGTGTATCTGTAGCTTTGAAATCTCCGAATTTTGCAAGCTGAACAGCAAGATGTTCTGCAAGGAAGGGCTGTTTCTTTTCAGCTGCAAGCTGTGCTTCAAGTTCTGCTATAACCATATCAACAGCCTGTTTTGAGCGAATGTCTGCCAATACGATAGATGTTTTAAGTTTTGTAGTTGTATCAATCGAAGCAATTGTAGCCAGATATTCATCATCTTTAGGACATTCGCCTTTCTTTTTTGCTTCTTCATTACCAAGATATTCAGGACAGAACTGCTTTGTAGCTCGTTCCTTATTTGCATCCTGAATCTTATTTACGGCAGGATTCTGACCGCCGTAAGCCTTTATAAGTTCTTCTTCTGCAAGCTTTCCAAGTCTGATAAGTGATTTTCTTGACTCAGGAAAAAGACTGAATCCCTGCTCTTCGTAAAAAAGAGAAGTAACAAGCGGTTTTACCGTTGTAGGATCCTGCCATTCACCAAGAACTCCGGCTGTTGTATATTTTGTACCGAAATCTTCAATAGGAGATTCAAATACTTTCAATATTTCAGGAACAAGATATTTGCTTTCAGCAGGCATCTTTGAAAGTGCTTCAATAGCCGATCTTTTTGCAACAGATTCCGCTTTTTCACGGGTTCCGGCAGCAAGCTGTTCGGGAGTATTGAGAGTAAAATATTTTGCAAGTATCGGAACAGCTTCAGGACGATTTAAAAGACCCAGTGCAGTAGCAGCGCTTTCAAGTGTCTTGAGGTTTCTTACATTGATAGATGTAAAACAGTCATCAACTATCTCTCCTATTCTGGGAACAGACATATCACATCCAATCTCTCCGGCAGTAAGAATCGCAGCTCCGGCTTCAGGTGTCTTATCCAGAGTAAGGATCTTTTTGCAGGTCTTTTTTTTGTTAACAATTTCATCCTTCATTTTCTTAAGTGACTGCAATGCATAATTTCTTGATTCCTTTGGATAAAGTTTATCGAGATATGCATCCTCAGGGTTACAGGAAACGGCAGATACCAGCGCGGCAATCACCAGAAAAAACATCAAATTTCTAGGCTTCATAGTTACCTCATTACATTAAACAGATTATTATAAGTAACCAAAACATTCAACCGACTTTAGCAGAAAAACTCAAAATATCAAATTTTTGCAAAAAAAACACTCCTCTAATATCAGACATTTACAACAATGCCTCTTTTCTTGACATGACCCGCTTTAGAATATAGCATTCACAGTTTATTTTAAGGAGGAAAATATGCTTTCAATCCTGCCTTTGGGGTGCTATGGAAGTGACCTCGAAAACAAAAAATGCATAACCATGCAGATATCTCCGTCAACTGTTATTGATACAGGAGCTCTGCTTTCATCTCTCGACACACCGCAACTTGTTGATATCCGAAATGTTATCATCACTCACTGCCATTTTGACCATATAAAGAACCTCCCTATTTTTTCAGATTTTATGCTGTCACTCGGACATCACTCTTTCAATCTGCTTACAACCGAAAATATAATGAAACAGATTCAGCAGCATATTCTTAATGATCTCATCTGGCCTGATTTTACGAAACTGCCTACAAAGAAAAAACCGACTATAAACTTTATTCCCATTTCTTTTGATAAACCTTTTACTATCGATCAGACAGAATTTATTCCTGTTGAAATGAACCACCTTGTCGAATCTATCGGCTTTGTTATCAAGAAAGGTAAAAAATCAATAGCTTATTCTGGAGACACATACTTTTGCGACAGATTTGTTGATCTGATAAACTCGGATAATTCGATAAAAACTGTCTGCTGGGAAGCCTCATTTCCTAACAGGCTTGAAAAGATTGCTATTGCGTCCAAGCACCTTACTCCTGAATTCCTGCAGACCGAACTCAATAAGGTTAAAAGAAAATGTGAGATACACACATTTCATCTGAAACCGAATCTGGAAGACGAAATCATGACCGATCTTAAAAACATCAGGAGCAGAATGGTCATAACTACGATGAAACAGAAAAAACCTATTTCAATTTAATTACGGAAATATCAGAGAATGAATAGACAGGTTATAGTTAACAAGACTCCCGGAGAAAAGCGGGTTGCAATAATTGAAAACCGCAAGCTGGTCGAACTTCACATTATGAGAAATGATTCAGGCTCATGTCTGGGCAACATTTATTCAGGTATAGTGAAGCGGGTTCTTCCCGGAATGCAGTCTGCATTTGTAGAATTCGGAGGTTCAAGGACAGGATTTATTTATGTAAATGATCTGAAAGCGGACATAACTTATGAGGAATTCCAGAAATCGTTCGATGATGAGGACTCTGAAGACCCAGCAAACAGTGAACAGGCAAGAGAAACAAAAAGAGTCGATATTTCACAGTTCATTAAAGAAGGTCAGAAAATTCTTGTCCAGGTTATTAAGGAACCTATCGGACAGAAAGGTGCAAGACTTACGACACATATCAGTCTTCCCGGCAGATTTTGTGTTCTCATGCCAACCATTTCTCATATCGGGATAAGCAGAAAAATAACCGATAAAGATAAAAGGAATGAGCTGAAAGAGCTGGGGAAAAAAGTACAGAACAAGGGATATGGCATTATTCTGAGAACTCTGGCGGCGGAAAGCGAAGCGAAAGTGATTGAAAAAGAAGCTGTGACCCTTATAAAGCGATGGACCGAAATACAGAATGATTTCAAGAAGGAAAAAGGTGCGGCAGTAATTCACAGTGCTCCTGATCCTGTTATAGATATTGTTCAGAATACCGACATCAACGATCTCAAGGAAGTCATTGTCGACAATCATGAAGATGAAAAAAATGTGAGAAGTTATCTTAGTTTTTATAATGAAAATCCGGATGAACTTGTCAAATTCTATGATCTGCCCTACCCCGTTTTTGATTACTACAGCATCGAATCCGAGATCGCTAATGTGCTTAAGAAAAAAATATGGCTGAAAAGTGGCGGATTCCTTATTATTGAACAAACTGAGGCACTTACCGTAATTGATGTCAATACCGGAAAATACATAGGAAAAGGAAATCTCGAAAGCACTGTTCTGAAAACCAACCTCGAAGCGGTTGAAGAGATTGCATATCACCTGAGACTGAGAAATATTGCCGGAATCATTGTTGTCGATTTTATAGACATGAGAAATCAGGGCAACAAAAAAAAAGTTATAACCGACCTTGAAAAACTTCTGGAATCAGATCCTGCCAGATGCTCCGTTTTTTATTTCACAAGACTCGGACTGATTCAGATAACCCGCAAAAGAACTACCGAAAGCAACATTTCATCCATGACTGAACCATGCCCTTATTGCAACGGTAATGGAATAATACGCTCCAGAGATACTATAGTTTTTCAGATTTTCAGGGACATTCAACGGCAGGTTAAGCTTTATGGAAGCAGAATAATAAGCATTGAAGCGCATCCCGATGCGGTTTTTGCACTTGAACATAAGCACTCTGATGAATTAAAAGAACTTACAAAAGAGCTCCGGATAACAGTCGAAGCCCAGTCTAACAACTTATTTCATAGAGAACACTACATTGTTTCTTCAAAAACCGGCAATTAATTTTTCGGAGGCAGCATGAGTTTTATCGGGATTTTTCTGATTTCGAGCAGCGTTCTTGCTCTCCAGATACTTCAGACGAGGATTTTTTCGTTTACTCTGTGGCATCATCTTGCATATATGGTGATTACCGTCGCTCTTCTCGGAATGGGTGCAAGCGGAACATGGCTGGCAATAAGAAAGAAACAACCTGAAAAACCGTATCGTTTCCTTGCACTGTGCTCTCTCGGCTTTTCAATTTCAGCCATTCTGTCACTTGCTGTTGCATTGAGAATCCCGCTTGATACTTTCATGGAAGACAAAATGCTTCAGCTGGGATATATTTCCATATATTATTTTCTTCTTGTTTTCCCATACTTTTTTGCAGGAATAACCATCTCTTTTATCTTCAGTCTGGTAAAGGATAAAATAAACATATATTATCTTTCGAACCTGCTGGGATCTGCAATAGGCGGACTGGCTATCCTGCCTGTTATGGAAATGACAGGTGCTGAAGGTGCTGTTTTTGTTGTAACATTCCTTGGAATTATTTCGGCTCTTTTCTTCGCCATTGAAAAAAAAGACCGTTTTTCGCTGATCCTGACCGCTATTGCGGCAGTTATTCTGGTTGCACTGATTCCGGTAAAAGAAAAAGTTCTTCCGGCAAAGCCTCCTGCATCGAAGGCACTGGGCTATACTTATTTTTATAATGCAGATCAGAAAATCATTTACACAAAGTGGGACAGGGTCGCAAGGATCGATGTTTTTGAAAGCTCTCAGTCACAGCACTTTTTCAATTATTTCCCGGAAATAAAAAACAAAGTTATTACAATAGACGGCGATGCATACACACTGCTCTACAGTTTTCCGGAATCAGCATCCGGCAGGTGGAGCTATCCTCCGATAGGCGAATCACTTTATTCAGCTGCATATTTTACTCATAATGAACCGGATGTGCTTGTTGTAGGTCTTGGCGGCGGAACCGACATAATCACAGCACTTCATCATAATTCGAACTCAATAACAGGAGTTGAGATCAATAAGGCAATGATCGAAGTCACTCAGGATAAGTATGCAGAATATATCGGGAATCCGTATCAGGATCCGAGAGTGAATATTGTTCACAGCGAAGGACGGAGCTTTATAAGAAGAAGTAACGATAAGTTTGACATAATCCAGATGTCGGGAGTTGACACATGGACCGCCCTTTCGACAGGTGCCTATGTCATGAGCGAAAGCTATATCTACACCACTGATGCGATCAGGGAGTATCTTGAACACCTCAAAGATGACGGAACTCTGAGCATCATCCGCTGGCTTTTCTGGCCTCCGAGAGAAATGCTGCGCCTTTGTACTGAAGCGGTCAGCGTAATGAGAGAAATGGGAATAAAGAATCCTGAAAACAATATTGTGATAATCGGCGACGGATCGCTTGCTTCGATCCTCATAAAAAAACAGCCCTTTTCATGGTATGAGCTTAATCAGATCGATGAAAGGACAGAAAACTCGAAAAACAGGATAATTTATGCCCCAGGACTTAAAACAGATGATAATTATTACGACCCGATCATGGAAAAACAGCCTTTCTCAAAAAAAGAGGGCCTTGAATTTTTCAATATCGGATTCTGGTCGTTTTTCAAGGCTGTTGAAAACGGAACGGAGAAAGCCTTTATAAAAAATTATGAATACAATATTGAACCTGTTTCAGACGACATACCTTTCTTTTTCCACTATTACAAACTGAAACATCTTTTTTCGAACAAGACAGCAGCGACTGGATCTTTTGTTGATGCCATGCCGATCGGACTGCTTATTCTTTCCTTAAGTTTTATACAGGCGGTCTTTTTTTCATTTATGTTCATTATGATGCCTCTATTCTTCATGGGAAAAAGCGAAAAAGCCCTTGATCCTTTAAGTCAGGCAATATATTTTTTTATGATAGGTATCGGGTTCATGTTCATTGAAATGTCAATAATTCAGCAGTTCGTTCTGTTTCTGGGGAACCCTGCTGATGCGATAGCTGTAACCATAATGATACTCCTGTTCTTTACCGGTATCGGAGCTCTTTTCAGCAAAAAACTGCTCATACGGTTCGGCGAAAAGAAGATATTTAAAACATTAATGATTGTGTTCCCTCCTGTGGTCATAGCCTATGCAGCTCTTGTTCCTTTTGTAACACATGAACTTATACATCTTTCATATGCAATGAGAATCGTTTCATCCACTTTAATACTTGCTCCGCTCGGGCTGTTCCTCGGACAGTTTTTTCCTACTGCCCTTACAATTGTCGGAGAAAAGAACAGCAGTTTCATTCCTTTTGCATATGCTGTAAACGGAGTGGCATCAGTTATTGCGTCAATACTTTCCATAATACTTGCAATGGTTTACGGCTTCACTTTTGTTTTTACACTTGCGGCATTCTGCTATTTTATTGCAGGAGTGACTTTTTACAGATTCGTGAAAAAACATGTCTGAAAAACCGGTCATACTCATAATTTCAGGAATTGATCCGACCAATGGCGCAGGACTCGGCAGAGATATTATAACTGTCAGAGATAATGGAGGATTTCCAGTTTCAGCACCTTCGACTCTGACTGTACAGAATTCAATGAATTTCGAGTATTATCAAGAAGTTGATATTAAATATTTACGAGATTGTCTGGAATCTCTGGAAAAAGAATTTTCATTCTCGGCAGTAAAAACGGGACTGCTTCCTTTGAATGGGCAATGGATAAGAGAACTTAGTGAAATTTTGCAGAAATTTACCATTCCGGTTGTTATCGACACGGTTTTCAAAGCCTCATCATCACAATCAGATATGACCATTATTCCGGATAGTTACACAGACCTGATAAGAGGAGCAAATAAAATAATAACTCCCAACCTTAAAGAACTGGAACTCATTCACCTTAAACTTACGGGAAAAAAAGAAACACAGAAAAAAATGGCGAAATATGTTTCGGATAAACTTTCATGCAGTGTTGTAACAACTTTTGAAGGAAGACTCCCTGTAATCAGCATTACAACAAACGGCTCATCAATTGGTGTTCCCATAACACTTTACGAGCCGGACAGAAAATTTCACGGCACAGGATGTACATTCTCATCGGCTCTTGCAACAAACCTTGCCAAAGGTGAAAATCTTACAGATTCTGTTAAAAATGCGGCGGATCACACTCTTGAAAAAGTAAAAAAAGCTATCCTTTTCAATGAGTTAGGACAGTACTTTCTTTGACGAACGGGAATAAAAACAGGATAAAGGTATAACTATATTATTGAAAAGAGGAGTGTTTGAATTATAATGCTGTGATTCGGAATTTTAATGCTGTATGTTATTCGGAGGATATTATGAAGTCAGCAAAGTTTGGGATCTTTCTTATCCCGTTATTTTTTATGGTTTCATGCATTAATGATGCAGAATCTGAATGTAATCTGGTCACACCGTGTCCCGATGGCTATTTCTGCAATCTCGAAACTGAGACATGCGAACAGAAAATATCCCAGACCGATAACGAAGAGGTTGAGGACAACTCATTGCCTGTTGACAACGAACCGCCTCAAGACACCGAAACGGTTACTGACAATGAAAAAACGGATGATCCCGGCAAAATCTGTGAACCTGACGAACTAATTGCCTGTGACGATAATGACTTTTATAATATTTTGAGATGCAATAGTTCAGGAACAGCAATTGAATCAGTAGCTTGCGGTGACATGACAGTCTGTGAAGAAGGCAAATGCGTGCAGCAGATATGTGAACCGCAAAAGCCGATATGCAGCGAAGAAGAACCCACAAAAGTCTTTGAGTGCAACTATCTTGGAACAGCACCATCTGATTCAGTAATTGAAGACTGCGGTGAAGGCGGATACTGTCAGGGTGGCGAATGTGTTTTCTATTGCGATATAGCTGCAAAAAATCACAGTTATCTGGGATGCGATTATTTCACAGCAAACTTAAATACAATTACTCAGAGAAGTGATCCTATTTACGCACTTACTGTCAGCAATCTGGATTCATCGAAAAATGTAACTGTGGACATAACCAGCTTTTCAGCATCTGGTGAAATTGATGCAGGGCAATGCTATTTCTGTCTTGACAATGCAACTTCATGTCAGTCCAGATATTCTTCAAAAGGACTGCTTATAGGTCCTGGACAAATAGGGATAATTCAACTGCCAAGCACAAGAATGGTCAAAGGAACAGGACTGAAATGGGACAGCTATCATATTGTTACAAGTCTGCCTGTAACTATTTATCAATTCAGTCCGTTTGACAACAGTGATAACAATCCCTTCAATGCTAATGGTAAAAGTAGTAACTGGAATGCTATTGATATCCTTAACAAAGGAAAATCTTATTCAAATGATGCATCCCTGCTTATTCCTTCAACGAGCGTTTATACCGATTATATTGCAGCAACTCATATTACCAGTGCTACAAATTATCTTCAGGGCACCTCATATGTAACCATTATAGGTCTCAACAGCGAAGATACTATTGTATCAGTAAAACCATCTGTTGCTATTGCAGCATCTTCGGGTGTTCCGGCAATTGCGGCAGGTCAAACCGCAACTATAACCGTTAAAAAAGGTCAGGTTATTCAGATTGAAGCTTTTGAGAGTGATGTGACAGGTACAAAAGTTTTTTGTGATGAAAAAGAATCGACCTGCAATCCTTTTATTGCTTTTGCAGGAACCGACTGCGCTTTTATTCCGGCAGCTTACGGTTTCTGCGATCACCTTGAAGAGCAGATGTTCCCTGTTCAGACATGGGGAAAGGAATATGTTCTTGTAAAATCAAAAGCCCGAGGTGAAGAATGGGATTATGTAAAAATACTGGCAAGCGAAGATGCAACAACTTTAACCTTTTCGCCGGCAACACCAGATCAAATAACAACGCCATCCGGTTGGAAAGCATTTACAGCAAACCCCGTAAAAACAACATTAAATGCTGGTGAATATTCAGAGTTTTATTTTAAAGGAACGCTCACTGTTGCAGCAAACAATGCCATCATGGTAGCACAATTTTTAACTGGTGCTGATATGCTTTCCGCCGCATGTCAGACAGATCACACTTCTGATTGTGTCGGAGATCCGACAATGATGCTTGTTCCTCCTGCAGAACAGTTCAGAAAAGAATATAGATTTTTGACCCCTGGAAGCTATGCTAGCAACTATGCAACAATCGTCATGACAACAGGTGAAGCTCCGGTTCTTAATGGCAAAACCGTAACAGGAATTAAGGAAATAACAGGAACCGACTACTCTTATACAATAGTCGATCTTGGAAATGAATTTAAAAGTCATTCTCTCGAATGTTCAGCAAATCCGTGCGGACTTTTTGTTTACGGATGGGAGACTGATGTCAGTTATGCATATCCGGGCGGACTCAATCTTGAAAAACTCAGTAACGACTGATACTGACGGTCTTAAATGGAAAACCTCAACTCAATCATAGAGCTTCTTTCCAATGAAGGATTTATCTTCGCAAAAGGAGAGATGTCCATTGAAAATTATATTGAATTCATTGAAAAAAAAGCTGTCGATATAATTTTAAAAAACCGTGTGCTGACTGCGGGAGATGAATCAAGGATAGGTTTTTATATCAGGGCAAAGGCTCTTGATGAAGAAATCTCATTTTTTGAATCAGGTGTAGCAATGATGTCGATTGCACTTTCCCTGAAAAACCAGATATCTGGAGAAAGCTCCGATATCATTACAGAAAACATGCGGATGAAAGGTTGCAGAACCGTCGGGGAATTTCTCTTTTTCACAGGACCGGCAGGAGAAAGGATCGTCAGACATTCGGACCTTACCGGACTTTTCAAGGCTGAATTTGACAAGATCTGGAAAAAACAGTCAGGATATAATCCAGCTAAGTATACCGATAAACTGAAAAAAAATATCTCAACTGCAATATTTTCGTAAAAAGAGGTTTCAATGAGTGAACTTGCCAGCCCGATACCTGTAAATCTTATAATTGCAGTAATGTTCACTGAGAATTCCGAACTTTTTCAGATCAGAACAATACTGGAAAATCTCTATGGCCCGATCGACAACACATCGGAAACATTCGTCTTTTCTAAAATCTCTCCATATTATGATCCTGAAATGGGCACAGATATTAAAAAGATTATTTTCAGCTTTGAGAAAACAATCGAACGAGACGAGCTTGTTCAGGTTAAGATTGATTGTGTTGAAATCGAAAAAAAATATTCTGAAAACGGCAAAAGAAAGATAAATCTCGACCCGGGGCTTATATCACTTGAGAACTTTATTTTATCCACCGGAAAGAATTACAGTCACCGCATATACCTCGGAAAAGGCGTGTTTGCCGAAGTGACACTGATGTTCGGCAAAAAAAATGAAATTAAAGAATTACCGTGGACATACAGAGATTATCTTTTTGAGCCGGCAAGAACTTTCCTTCTCACAACCAGAGAACTTTACCGGATAAAAAGAGCAAAACACGGAGGTGCAAATTGAATCTGATCGTTTTTCCGCTGAAACACGAAAATCCTTTCCCTGTCAAGGTAACATGCGGAACCCCTGTTAGAATTGATGATAATTCGATGATATTATGCTCCGGCATCGGAAGCCCTGGAGTGAGCAATCTTGGAAAGACACTTTTCGATTACCCTGAAATTGAAAGTGTTTTTGAATTTGGAAGCGCCGCTTCGGTAAAAGGCGGAGTTGCCGGTGAAATATATGAATGCACAACTTTTTTAGGACTTGACGGCAAGATAGTCGGCAATTCCGGAAGAGTAACAAAACTTCCTATTGCCGCAGTGACAGGCGATGACAACCTGTATCTTGGAGAAAAATTCAGCTGGGCTGAAAATCTTGAAATGCCGCTCATCTACACAATGGAAACTCTCAGATTCAGAAATATTGCAATTGAATTCTGCAAGCATTTTGCTTCTATCAGACTTGTAACTGATGACGGAACCGGAAACATCCGCGAACAGGTTGCAAAACATATAAATCTGTCAAAACAGAAAATACGCAAACTTTTTGTGACACTTAAAACCGTAGACTAATTCTTTCTGCCGAGCCTGTCGAGCATCGTTCTGTAACCGGGAAGATCGGCAATGTCGATATTTATATCTTCAAAGGCGCTGTTAAGAATTTCGGCACTCCGCTCAGGCGGTATCTTTGCTGAAAGAGCACTGAACAGCATTTCATATCTGAATCCGTTGAACACAAAAAATGAAAGATAAGGACTGTTGCTCCATATTGCATGCTGAAGTCTGCCGTCTTTTTCACATGCTGTTATAAGATACTCCCTTCCGTCAACAGCAATATTCATCCAGTCCCCGCTCCAGAGCTGAAGAACCTTTTTTGCATTGCTTTTAATGATAACACGGCAATTTCTGACATTGACGGTCTCGTAAGCATTTATAATAATATTTACACCGTTTTCAGCCGCTTTTTCAAGCTGCGGGATTATCTTTCTCAGCATCGAAGGAAAAGCATCAACTATTACTGAATATTCGGCATTTTCAAGCATCCTTGAACATTTTTCAAGAACCTGATCGAAGGTCTGGAGCATATATATCTTGTCACCTGAAATTGAATATTTTATGTCTTTAAGCGATTCCTCAAGAAACTGGCGGTCGTTCCTGAACCCGCTTTCAATCTGATTCATATAATCAGAAACAGGAATTGCCGTATACTGTTTTACAGTCGAAGAATCCTCAGCTACAACCGCACCCCTTTTCTCCAGCGATTCAAGAGCCTTATATGTGTTAGCCGCAGCCTTGTTGAGTATCTGTGCCAGCCTGTACCCTGTCAGCGGTGACTCTTTCAGCAGAGTAATATAGACTTCCGCTTCCAGCCTGTTGAACCCGAGCTTTAGAAATTTTCCTACTATAGTTTCAAGATCTGACATTTTACTCCCCCGTTCTTTTAGAAATCCGTCCGAGTATAATTATCTGAACAGACATAGTCAAGGAATCGAAAAGAAATTAATCAGTTTCCGAAACTTATCTGGATGTTGTTGATATTACTTGCGTTATTTGTGCCGAGCACTTGGGGAGTTTCGCTCATTTGAATCTGTGCGGTGGTTGTTTTTGAAGGGCCGTTTGTTTCGTTCAATTCAAAATATATGTTGTAGATCCCGTTTGAGGCCGGCTGATTTGCTATATCAGCGATTTCCCATGTCAAAGCCGGAACATTGCTGTGGTTCATTCTTGATGCTCCTGTTATTGCATCGGTCATACCCTGACTTCCTTTATTTGATTTTGAATACCAGCGTTGAAGCTTGCTTTTATAATTTCTCGCCCACGCTCCAAGAGACTGGACATAGCTTCCGTCCTCTTTTTCGATCCAGACAGCAAAGACATTTTTAGGAGCAAACTGTCCGCCATAAGAAGTTGTAGTAACCGAAACTGTCATTGAAACCGGAACAGGAGTTACATTGTCATCAGGAACTACTGTGTTATCCGGAGTTACATTATCATCAGGAATTACTGTGTTATCCGGAGTTACATTATCATCAGGAACTACTGTGTTGTCAGGAGTTACATTGTCATCTTGAACAACAGTATTGTCATTAACTGTCTGTTCGTCGTTAACATTGCTGGTATCAACACCATTAAGCAGTTCATCCCTTACCCCGTTGTCACAACCGGCAACAAAAGCAATGACGGCAGCAATCACAAAAACACATTTTTTCATGATTCTTCTCCTACACACAAAAAAACAATTCGGACAATACACACTTAATTAAAAAGATCAATTTTTTATCTATTGGAAAATATGACCTATTCTGCCTGGTCTGAAATCAATAACATCAAATATTGAATCACCGAACTGGATTGAAAACCATACAAAAAGCGGTTTACCCTGAAGATTTTCTCTGGGAACAAAACCCCAGAACCTGCTGTCAAGACTGTCGTCACGGTTATCACCCATGGCAAAAAAACTTCTTTCGGGAACCGTAAACGATCTGTTGCAGTATTTACAGTAACCTTCTATTTCGCTTCTTGCAAGATCTGTCATCTCATCATTGTATATAACCTTATACTGCCTGCCGTCCTGATTTTTTTCTAAATACTGTGAAGCAGTCACTACTTTGCCCCTTGATGATGTATATGTCACTTTACCGGTAAATTCCCTTTCCAGTTTTGTACCGTTGACATAAACATCCACACCGGATATCAGAATAGAATCGCCTGGAACACCGACAACTCTTTTGACAAGTGCTTTTCCCGCAGGATTCGGTTCTGTAAAAGTTATGATCTCACCTCTTTCAGGATTGCCGAACTCCACAAACTGATTAGACGCAAAAGGCATCGTAAGTCCATAAGCGAACATAGCGACAAAAAGATTATCACCGATTTCAATGGTATTCACCATACTCCCGGTCGGAACTCTGAAAGAACCGATAACAAAGAATTTCAGGATGAGTGCTATGACAATTACAAGCCACAGTTCATCAAAAAGCTCAGCGAACGCATTCTGCTTGTAAGCTCCGAAAGATATCTTGAAATTGTGCTCAATTTCATAATTGAGTTTTTCCGCTTCGGCAAAAGTATAAACAGAATCCTTAATCTTTTTTTCTGCGGCAGATATCTGATCAAGGGTGTTTGTTATTTTCTTTTCTACGGGTTCAGGCAGCAATTTTCTTTTTTTCTTTATCCATTCCAGCTGTCTTTTGCGATTTAAAATCCTTTTTACCATTTTCTTCAGTTTCATTTTTTCGAACATAGATACCTCCAGACACAATCAGCATAGAACATATCCAAATCCGGTTCAATTGCAAGAAACATTTTACCAAAAACTTGACAATATCAGTTTTCAGCATATAAAGGAACGGCTTTTTTGTTCTGTGTAATTTTAGGTATTTTTTATAGAATGGAGGATGGTGTGGCTCATCACAAGTCGGCAAAAAAAAGAATTAAGACAAACGAAAAAAGAAGGTTGTATAACCGCTCAGTGAAATCAAGACTTAAGACATACACCCGTTATTTTACAGAGACTGTAGAAACAGCTCAGACAGATGCGGCTAATGTTGCAAACTATCGTGAAGATGCCAGTGCAAAGCTTGTGAAAGCTATCAGCGAAATTCACAAAGCTGTCAGCAAAGGTGTTCTTCATAAAAATACAGCCGGAAGAAAAGTTGGCAGACTTACTGATAACTTTAACAAGGCATTTTCAGCCTGAAACCGCTGGTTTTGTTTTTTCAGAACCCGATTGAAGCTACCTGTTATTGCAACAGTTGTGCTTTAGTCGGGTTTTTTTTATACGATGAATGAATGAATTACTCGCTTATTGTTGAAAATATTTCCAGTATATTTACCGCTGATGAAACACGCCCTGTCATTACCGGCAGAGACCTTCTTATCGCAGTAAATGATGAAGGACGCATTGATTTTGCCGGAAAAACAGCCGATTTTCTGAAATCGAATAAAGACTTCAGGACAATTCATAAAAATGTAATTTACGATGCCGGGAACAGAACGGTATATCCTGGTCTTGTTGACAGCCATACTCACCTTGTTTTCGCCTCCACAAGAGAAGATGAGTTCGCATTGAAAGCATCAGGAGCAACTTATGAAGAAATTGCAGCCGCTGGCGGCGGAATTCTGAACAGCACAGAAAAAACAAAAGCAGCAACACTCGAAATGATCGTGGAACAGTCTGCAAAAAGACTGGAACAGTTGATTTCTTACGGAGTTACAACAGTAGAAATAAAATCAGGATATGCTCTTGATGTTGAAGGAGAACTCAAACTTTTGAGAGCTGTAAAAGAACTCAGGAAAAGATATCCAGTTGAAATAATTCCTACATTCCTCGGTGCTCATGCATATCCGGAAATTTTCAAGAACGATCATGAAGGCTATATCAGTCTTATTATAAACGAAATGCTTCCCGAAATTAAAAAGGAAGAACTGGCTGAATTTGTAGATGTTTTCTGTGAAAATGGATATTTTTCATTGAAAGAAACCGAAAAAATCCTTGTTGCGGCAAAAGATATGGGATTCGGACTTAAACTTCATGCAGATGAATTTAATTCACTTGGCGGAACAGGACTCGCTGCTGATATCGGTGCGGCTTCGGTCGATCATCTTGAGGCGATAACTGATAATGATATAAAGAAACTTGCTTCTTCAGGCATTGTTGCGGGCGTTCTCCCTATTACTTCTGTTTTTTCCCGTCTTCCTTTTGCACCTGCTCAGAAAATGATAGAAAACGGCGTGAAAGTGGCTCTTGCCACCGACATGAACCCCGGAAGCTGTATGTGCGGATTTCTCCCGATGGCCGCAAGTCTTGGTGCCACTCAGTTGAAGATGAGCGTAGAAGACAGTTTAAAAGGTATTACAACCAACGCTGCGGCATCAGTGAAAAGATCTTCCAGCAAAGGCCGTATTGCAAAAGGAATGGATGGTGATCTGGTAATTATGGACTCAGGATCATGGATATATCCGGTCTATCATTTCGCCCATAATCATGTCCATAAAGTTTTTGTCAAGGGACAGGTTCTTGACTTTGAATGGTTAAAATAGTTAATATGTTCTGTTATTTTAGTGTCTGTATGGTGTAAAAAATGAACCGGATATTAAAAGTGATGGTCCTTCTCCTGTTTCTGGCAGGATGCAGTGATAATAAAGAGATCGAAAAAAAATGGCGTGTACTTGATGAACAGAAATATGCGCCTGAAATTGATAGAGAACTTCTTGAAGGCTCGCTTGATGAACTTGAAAAACTGATATTTGCGCCAAGCCAGTATTTTAAAGAAAAAGGAGACATCCTTTCTTTCCGTCAGAATTTAAAATATCAGACAGAAAGTGAAGTCAAAGAAGAGAACAGAACTCTGATACTTGAAGAAGAAGCAAAATATTCAGCCGACGAAAAGAACAATTATGTAATGCACTTCACCAACAATAGAAATGAAGGATGGGATATAATCTGGAAAGACAATTTCTTCTACAGAAAACAATTCGGCGGTGAATTTGCCAAGACTTTCAGCATGGGCGAACATATTTATCTCCGTGAAGCGGTTTTCGGCTCGATACCTTCAATTTATTCAGTTCTTCGAGATCATGCTCAGATTGAAACAAGCGGAACAAAAACGAAGAACGGAATTAAAGGGACAGAGATCATTATTTCTTTTGTCAGCAAAAAATTGGAAAGAGATCCTTTTGAAGAAAAAAAATACCTCCAGAACCTTCAGGGAACAGAGGAAATGAAAGATGACAACCTTATCGCAAGTCTTACTGGTAAGGAAAAGAAGGATGTTTCAGGTTCGATGACCCTCTTTATTAATGATAAGCTCGTGATCACCGAAATGTCTATTTCAGCCGGGTTTGTTCTCACAAATGAAATGGTTAAGTTTTCAATCGAAGGCAAAAGGATTCTAAATAAAAAACAGACAGAAAAAATTGAAGTACCGGTTTATAATGAAGAATACCACAGACGCACACTTGACGCTGCCGTTAACATCATGAAGGAAACAAAAAATGACAAAGAATGAAATGACAAAGCTGAAAAAAGTTATCGAAACACTCAATGATAAAAAGGGAATAAACATCGTTGTTTTCGATGTTGACAAACAGTCGGGATATACTGATTTTATGGTTTTTGTCACAGGCACAAGCATCCAGCATAATACAACCATGAGCGATTCACTGGTTCGTGAATTGAAAACTGCCGGATTCTCAAAAGCTCTTGTCGAAGGTTCAGGTTCGTCAAAATGGATACTTATCGATGCCGGCGACATTGTTGTAAATGTTATGCTCGATGAGATAAGAGATTACTACAATCTTGAAGATATCTGGAGCCACAGTAAGAAAGTTGATATAAATTCCTACCAGTAATAATGAAAATTACACTCATCACAGTCGGGAAACTCAAATCTGCCGGCGGATTTAAAGAAATTGATGACTTTTACAGATCAAGGATATCTGTCTATTCGAAACTTGAAGTTGTAGAACTCAAGGAAAAGAATGATATTAATTCTGAAACAGAATCAATAATAAAATCAATACCTTCAGGAAGTTACATTATTGCTCTCAGAGAAGAAGGAACTACTTTCGACTCAATGAGATTTTCAAAGCTTCTACTTGAAAAGAATGAATCTTACGGACATATCTCTTTTATTATCGGAGGAGCATACGGCTACAGTGCTGTCAATGAACACATGGCTTTATCTATCGCACCGTGGACACTGCCTCATCAGCTTGCAAGAATCAATATTCTTGAACAGATATACCGGGGACTTTCAATTATAAAAGGTTCCGGATATCATCACGGTTAAAATGAAAATATACAAAACATTTTTAAGAACATTCTATGAAATAAAGAGGCTTGTTACCGGCAGACCTTTTATTGCAGAGTTTGATATTACCGATAATTGCAATTTAAGATGCATTCACTGCTATCATTTTGCAGAAACTTCTGATAAACCGGCTTCTGAAATACCTTTTGAAATATGGAAGGAAAGATTCGAATCTCTTTATGCAGACGGAATAAGAATGGTTATGCTTATGGGAGGAGAACCAATGCTTCGAAAAGATGTTGTAATGCTTGCTTCAGAGATGTTCCCTTTTGTTGAAATGATAACGAACGGCACTATTGCACTTCCTGAAAACTATGATCACCGGATATTTGTATCAATTGACGGCACTAAAAAAACAAATGACAGGATCAGGGGAGCCGGCGTTTTTGATAAAGTAGTAAAAAATGTTTCCGGCGATAAACGAGTGGTTTTTAACATGACTCTGATGGATTCCAATTATACAGAACTTGAATATGTGGTTGATCTTGCGCAGAAAATCGGCGTTTCAGGTGTCGTATGCAATCTTTTTACAACAGTAGGAAAAAATCAGGAACCTCTTAATATGGAAATCAGAAAGAAAATAACTACCGAACTCCGCAGAATAAAAAAGCTGAAACCGGGGATACTGCTGTTCACAATTCCTGCAATTGAATGGTTTGAAAAAGGCGATCACACAGATACCTGCCACTGGAGAGAAAATGTAATTCACTATACCACAGGCTGGCGGAAACGACCGTGCTTTGCATCTGCCGACTGTTCAAATTGCGGATGTTTTTCAGGTGCCATGGGGTCTCCATTCTCTTCAGTCCGTCAATTTTTCAGTATTATCAGACTGATTTTTGAAACTTCCACTAAAAGAGGTTAAATGTTCAGATTTACCGGAATAAATGACAAACCTTTGATAATTCCTGTCTTTATTCCGCATTTAGGGTGTCCGAATATGTGCGCCTTCTGTGATCAGCGATTGATCTCGGGAATTGAGGAGCCGTCACTTGAAAATATCGAAAAGTCCGTAAAAGATTATCTGGGCTGGTCTAAAAAAAGAGAAAAGACCGAAATATCCTTTTATGGCGGAAGTTTTACCGCAATACCATTTGAAAAAATGATGCAGTACATAAAAAAAGGGGTTGAATTCATTGATAACGGATCAGTAAATGTTCTTCGCTGTTCGACCAGACCTGATGCCATTGACATCGGTATTGCAAAAATACTGAAAGAAAATCATTTTGAAACTGTTGAACTCGGGGTTCAGTCACTTTCAAACAATCTGCTTAAGAAAATGAACCGCGGACACACAGTCGACGATGTTTTCAATGCTGTCAGAATTTTAAGAAAAGAAGGTTTGAAAACTGTTGTTCAGCTTATGGCAGGGTATCCTTATGAATCTGAATCTGATTTCAACATAACGCTTTTAAAACTTAAAAAACTTAAACCCGATGCTTTGAGAATTTACCCGTTTGTCCCTATTGAAAATACGGAAATATACTCACAGATAAAAGAAGGTATTGTTAAAAAAGTGCTGCCGGATCATGTCATTGATAGAACCGCTAAGATTTTCATAGCATCAATGTCAGAATCGATACCTGTGATCAGAATAGGTCTTCATATGACTTCTGGAATTCCCGACATCTATCCTCACAATCTATATCAGATCGTTATATGCAGAGCAGTTGAAAAACTTGCCGCTGACGGTGAAACTGAGTTTGAAATGCCCGAAAACATGATCACCGGATTCAATATGGCAAAAAAGAAATATCCCCAGATAAAATTGAGTCAGTCTTAAAACTCTGAAATTTTTGAAAGCAAAAAATCTGCTTCAATTTCCATTTTTGAGAACGCAAACCATTTTTTGCCAAGATCCTTGAGTGAAGCACCCAAATGATAAACTGTGAAATCATCTATAATCAGAAATCTGTCATGAGATTTGGCATATTGAACAACTTTCAGACCGCCGAACTGCTCGTTGAACTTTCTGGCATCAAGTTCCATTTCTTTTGAAACAGTTTTGGTGATTATTTTCAAATCAACACCTTTACCTTTTTTAGAAAACAGCGTAAGCGTAGATTCATCAACGAAATTATCTATCAGAATAATTGATCTTTCCGCTGACCGGATAATGTCGGAAACAAATTTGTGAGCATCAAAGATCTGACCGTCAAAAAAGATTCCCTGCTTGGGCTGAATTTGTTTCTGCTCAATCGCTGTCAGAATTTTTTCAATTTTACTATCAGTTTCAATTTGTTTGATTTCAAGAGTTCCAATCCTTTGAAATATCTGAGCATTTGTCATCAAAAGATGTCGCATTGCAACGAAGGCATCCATGATCTGAATACTAATATCAACTGCTGTTTTGCTTTTTAGGACAGCCGAAAGCATTGCAACACCTTGTTCGGTAAACACATATGGAACATATTTTCTGTGCTGCCCTCTCACTCCCAACAATTTCGTTATTGATTCCGGCTTGTTACTTTCTAAGGTCACAAATTGTGACCTTAAAGAACGGTATTCATTTTCGGTAAGACGAAATCTAAATCTTTCTGGAAAACGCTCCTCGTTTCTTTTCACAGACTGGTTTAAAACCTTTGTTTCTATTCCAAAAAAATCTGCCAGATCCTTATCCAGCATCACCTGCATTCCACGGATTGTGTAGATGCGGCTTTGAATATCATCAATTTTTATCAGCTCGTTTTCGCCCATTTCGAAATTCCTGAAAACATAAATTACGGGTTAATCTATCGAATTGTGGTTAGAATTGCAAGGAAATGAATCTGGATCGGAAAAAGTTCTTGAAATCCAGAAATCATTGAAAATCAAGTGATTTATTTTCCAATTATATTTATTTGGATCCTACTAGAAAGGTTCCCTGTATTTTTCATTTTTGCTGTTTGTAAAACAATAACTCATTAAATTATTTGTGAATTTTCACTTAATTCTCACATTTGAAATACCTTGGAATAAAAATGGATTTCTATCTACATATTCAGCCAAAAGAGCCACTTCTGTGGTCATAGCAATCCATGTTCTTTTATTGTCAACTAGTAAAGGAACCCAAACATCTGAAGATATTCCTGTCTGTTGTAACCAATAGCAAAGCAAGTTTTTTTCATATGAAGAAAGATATCCAAAATTTTCTTTAACATCACTGTTAAAAGCAACAATAGTTTCGTCCTTAATTACCCAAAAATAATCAAAAGAGAGCAGTGGACTTTTAAAAAAATAATCCCACAATTCTCTTATAGCTTTCAACAGAGTATATTTTTTATATTTTTCTTCAATCAAGCAACTTATTTCTTTTAAAACAAAAATGAAATTCCCTGCGCTCTCTTGAAAATCATCAACAGACATTTCTTTTTCTTCATCATTAAAAGTTTTCTTTAAGTCAACCTCTATTGACCTATGTACAATCTTATTTCTCATTTCACTCATTTTTTCAAAATTTATTAACATTTCAATGGTTTCTTTTGATAGTGAAACAGCAAGAATTTCTGTGACTTTTATAATATAATTTTTTAATGATAAACATCCAAGCCCTCTTAAATAATCTTTTATTGATGAGTCAACTAAATCTCTTGCGAAAACACTTTCAAACAATTCTGATATTTCCATGCAATTTTTATGTTTATTGTCCATTTTTTCTGGAAAACAAAAAAGAAAATGCTTTAAGGTTTCAGATAATGCTGATTCAAAAAGAGAATAAGCATAAACATAGATGCTTTTTATTTGATATTGTTTTTCAATAGATGGGGAATCTTTTTTCATCTCATATATTTCATTTGAAGCAAAATTCAAAGGAAAAATCAATACTTCACAAAGCAACATTCTTGGTCTTTTTTTATTCATAACCTTTACCTTTTATTAATAAATTTACCAACCAACATCAAATCCAACCTACCTCACACAGCGAACATTGAAGCCGTAGTGATTATCAAACTTACACTGGCATAACCTG
>Ga0209099_1001400_pt1 | contig 24327 bp, 24 predicted proteins | sample AD_JPNHW2_MetaG_FD_184430 | JGI IMG/M metagenome (GOLD analysis project Ga0209099, IMG submission 184430) | Active sludge microbial communities of municipal wastewater-treating anaerobic digesters from Japan - AD_JPNHW2_MetaG (SPAdes) (version 2) | ecosystem: Engineered > Bioreactor > Anaerobic... | reverse complement strand
AAACCGATGAGCCGCCAGCTGGTGATCGCGGTGATCTCCCAAAACAGGTATAACAGGATAAGGTTCGCGGCGAAGACCAGCCCCATCATCGCGCCGAGAAAAAGCACGACCATGAAATAATACTCGTTCTGATTAGGGTATTTTCTTATGTACCCGAAGGAATAAAGCAAAATTATCGCGCTTATCGACGTTGACACCAGGGCCATGAACGCCGCAAGACCATCGGCCCGGAGCGTAAAATCGAACCCGTATGGAAACACTATGTTAAACACCAGGGGTTCTTTTATGGCCAGCTGCAGAACCTTGGCGGACACGCACATGGGGATAACGGCTAGCAAAAGCGCCGATATATTCCTGGCTTTTGCGGATATCCGGCCTAAAAGAGGCAGAAAAAAAGCCCCAATTACCGGAATGAATACCGTCGCAAGCACCAATATACTGTTATTATTGCCCATCCTGCTCTCCAACTCCAAAAGTTCACTAAAGAATAAAGAAAGTCAGACCATCGATTAATTATTTTAGGAATTTGAATTAGAGGATATCACATCCCCGCAAATTGTCAATTCAAATTTTAGCGAATTCCGCTAAAAACCCGATAAAATCAGGCCCGCCTAATTTTTGTGCGATTTTTGCTTCCTGTATTTTTCGGTGTTTTTTATTATGAAAAATACCGCACAATACGCCAACCCTCCCATAAAAACCGAGATCACGAGATACCCGACCGCGACAGGCAAAAGGAACACGTACTTCGAAGGCTCAAACAACTGAGTCCAGCTGAAATCCTTGACCAGATCCAGCCATTCCGAACGTACAAACCGCCAATCGCCGCCCATGATAAAAGCGCCCGTCTTAACGGCAAAAATAAAAGTGATAAAACTTATCCAGGTATTGGTAAGCAAACTACCGGCCAGCGCACTTATCGGGTTTACCCTGACTATGGAAGCGAGAACCACGGCCGCAACCGGACCGGCCCCGGGTAGGTTGCCGGTGAAAACCCCCAGACCAAAACCTATCGCGATCTTTTGCGGAGTATCATTTATACCGATAAGTTTATGATAAATATCTTTAAGGAAAGATTTTATTTTTCTGAACATGCCCCTCCGGGGAATATTAACCCATATCCAGATATCCTTTAAAAACACATTCTCCAACAATTCACTATTTTTTGCTTACAGGAACCGGCACGACACCGGCAAGGTCCCCTATAACGTTGATCAATTCCTTATCCGCGGGAAGCACTATCTTGGAATTTCCCTGAAGCGCACGCTCAAGCGCCTCCAATTTTCGTAATACCTGGGCATTACCCACAAAATAATGCTCGGCGGCCTCGTTGACAAGCTTTATAGCTTCGGCTTCTCCCTCGGCCTGAAGAATCCTAGCCTGTTTTATGCCTTCGGCCTTTTTGATCTCGGCCCTTTTCTGCCCATCGGCCGCCGTTTCGGTAGCCGTCGCGAAATCAACAGCCGCTATTTTTTCATTTTCGGCTTTAACGACCTTATTCATGGTTTCCTGTACATCTTTCGGAGGATCTATCTCCTTAAGCTCGGTACGCACTATTTCAAGCCCCCATTTTTCTGTCTCTTCGCATAGTATTCTGTGAAGTTCGGAATTTATTTTACCCCGCTCGCTGTTCGCCGATTTCAGGGTCAAAGTACCTATTATGTTCCTAAGCGTAGTCCTTGCCAAGTTCACTATCTGGTATTGATAATTATTAACATCGTACTGCGACCTTTTAACACTGGTTTCGTCAGGTTTAACTTTAAAATATACCTGAGCATCCACTTTCGCATTGAGATTATCGTTCGTTATTATTTCCTGCGGTTCCGCGTCTATCATGGTTTCAGTTATATTCACCTGATACATATTTTCGACTATCGGTATGATCCAGTGGAATCCAGGCTCGGCATAACGATGATATTTTCCCAATCTCTCTATCAAGCCCCTATGCGTCGGACGAACTATCCTTATGCCGCAAAAAAACAGAAATAGCACCGCCACAACAGCAATTGTCACCACATTAATGATCATGACACCCTCCGCGATATTGTTTTTTGTTAGTATACTAGACTTGTATCATCTTGACTATATTTCAGACCTACACTTTCCATATATACATAACGACCTTAAAAAAAATAACGGGAGGGCCTTCGGATCGAGGCTCTCCCGTTATTTGCGTTTTATCTGTTCCTTTTCAAAAGCGACGTTATCTTCTTATCTGTACGGCTTTGAGGCATATCGGAAATATACGACAATTCCAGCACGATCTTTTCTTTCGCGTTCTTCACAAGCGTATCCGTGTCTCGTGGGAACCCTTCCGAATCGTTTTTGACAAGATCCCTCAAAAGACCGGCAATACTTTTAATATCACCTTTTTTTATACGGGATCTTATTTCCGTATTCCCGTTATTGTCAAACTGAATGGGCTGCGGCGCGGATTCCACGATCTTCAGAACCTCGTCGACCTGATCGAGCGATATAAGCCGCCTTATTCCAGCCACGTCCGCTTGTCCCACCAATACCATTATAAGCCCGTTCCCCTCAAGAGAACGCTCGGGCTTAAGCATATAAAACTCCCCTCCCGCGGCACGATCCACTTTGTTCCCCATTATTCTGCAAATACCGTGTCCCGGGTGCATCACCATATCACCGATCATGAACATATTCCCCTCCTATACGTTGCGTTATAATCCGGCAAAAACACATATGTCCTAAAACATCATAGGTTAAAGATATGCTCGTTTACCGCGAAGTTCTAAAAATCCCGCGGTTAAAAATCTCTGTTTCTTCTGAACGGTCTTCTTTCTCCGCGATCTCCACGATCTCCGCCCCTGAACTCTTTCTTCTCTGGCGGTTTAGCCGCGTCTATTTTGAGCGCCCTTCCGAGAAAATCCGTACCATCAAGCGCCTCTTTGGCCTTCTGCGCCTCTTCCGGAGTCCCCATCTCTACAAAACCGAACCCTTTGTTCCCGATCAGGGTAACGCTTTTTACCTCTCCGAATTTGGAGAACAGTTCTTTCAGATCCGTCTCCGTGGCCGAGTACTTCAAGTTACCCACATACAATTTCGACACGTTCATTTTGCCTCCTTGATTTTACCAAAACACCCGGATCATCCGGGTATACGGTTAAGTTCTCCAACCGTTTCCTTCACAAGCCCGTCTATAAGTTCTTTTACGGTGACAATCTCGGTTATTCTGGACACATTAGCTCCCGCGAAAACCACCGCGTTATCAATATCGCCTTCAGCCGCGTCTATCAGCGCTTTCGCTATACAGAAATGGGATGCCGCCGGGTCGCAGGTACGCAGGCATCGATAATTACAACTGATCGGTTTTTTCTCTCCCCTTAGAACGGCCTCAACGAATTTCGTCTTTATCACCCTGGCAGGCATCCCGACCGGACTTTTGATATACACCGTGTCGTTAGCTCCCGCCCTAAGATAGAGTTGTTTATAATTTTCCGAAACACTGCACTCGCACGTAGCCACGAACCGTGACCCCATCTGCACACCATTCGCTCCCATCCTTAAAAACTTGGCAATGTCCTTACCGTCAAATATCCCTCCGGCCGCGAGGACCGGGATCTTAATTTTATATTCTGTTTCTATTTCCCTTATGTACGCGATAAATTCCCGGAAGGAATCTTCCAATAGACGTATATCCCTATTATCCCTCAATTGCTCGATCGTGTGTCCGGCAATATGACCTCCTGATAACGGCCCCTCGATAACCATAGCGTCCGGAAAACGATTATATCTTTTTTTCCATGTTTTAAATATGACGGCCGCGCCACGCGCGGATGAAATGAGCGGTATCAATTTTATATTTGATCCTTTATCTACATATTCGGGAAGACTCATCGGAAGCCCCGCTCCGGAAATTATATAATCCGCGCCTTCTTCCACGCTGGTGCGGACCATATCCTCGTAGTTACTGAGTGCGACCATGATGTTCACGCCTATAACGCCTTTGGGCGAAAGTTCCCGGGCCCTTTTTATTTCGATCCTGAGATATTTTTTTGAGGAAGCCGGTACGTCAGAGCGGTTTTCCGGGGTATCGGGAGGCAATCCTACGCTGGCTATCGTTCCACCGCCGCCGCAATTCGCCACCGCCGCCGCGAGCGATGATGTCGAGACCCTTACCCCCATGCCTCCCTGTATGATAGGTACTTTCAGTTTAAGATCGCCTATCACTAAAGGAGTCAATTCCGATATCATTTTACCTTCTTTTCGATATTTTGGCGGCGCCCCCGCGCAGAATCCACAAAAACACGCATCGCGCCGATATTCTGAAAGCGTTGAAGCAGAAAGAAGTCTCTCTGAGAACAGTGCAAACTACACAGTAGCGGCTTTCCGTTCACAAAAAACGAAAGACAAGCCCCCTTTCGGTTTTATTGTATTACTTATCCTCAAAAAACACAACTTATATGTTTTAATAAATTTAGTTAGGAGTTGGGAGCTTGGAGTTGGGAGTGTGTAGTCCAACCCTCCAAACTCCCGACTCCCGACTCCTAACTCCAAGCTCCCAACTCCTAACTCACAACTAATCCACCCTCTTTTTAAAACGCATTGCGCTCATAGTTATTATCGCGACTCCTATTATCAATAAAGCAAGCATATGCGGCCAAAGAATATTAAATCCTATGCCTTTTAAAAATATCCCCCGCACGATATCCACATAATACCTGAGAGGATTCAGAAAAGTACAATATTGAATGACTACGGGCATATTGGCTATCGGGAACACAAAACCCGAGAGCAGGACCGCGGGCTGGACAAAAAAGAAAGTGGACATCACGGCTTCCTGCTGTGTTTTGGCGCGGGTAGAGATATACAATCCCACACCCAGCGTGGTCAATAGATACAGAACCGACGACACCAATAATAAAACGATATTTCCCCTGACCGGGACGTGGAACACGGCAACCACGAGGATAGTGACCGCTACGACGTCTATCATCCCGATAACGCCAAACGGTATCAATTTGCCGAGTATCAGCTCATACGACCTTATCGGGCTTACCATTAACTGCTCTATCGTTCCCATTTCTTTTTCGCGCACAACGGCCATCGCGGTAAGTATGATAGTCACTATCATCACTATAAGCGCGACTATGCCCGGGATCAAAAAATTCCGGGATTCCAGGTTCTCATTGAACCATGCCCTGACACGAAGATCGTACATCGGTATCCCATCGGGATACATTGCCGCGAAATTTTTACCGATTACACTCAACGAAAATTTCCCCACAATCTTAGACGCGTACTGCAGAACGACCCCTGCCGTATTCGAATCCGTCCCGTCGATCACTATCTGCAGATCCGCTTTCCTGCCCGCGTTTATATCCGCTCCAAATCCCCTTTTGAAATGAAGAACGGCAGTCACACGCGAAGTATCTATCAGCTCTTTTTCTTCCGCGTCCGTATTTATGTATTTCACGATATCGAAATATCGCGAATAAGCGAAATCCCTTATTACCTCACGCGACTCCGGGGTATCATCCAGGTCGTACACGGCCATCTTTATATCCTTAACGTCAAGCGACACTGCCAGCCCGAACACGATGACCTGGAACAAAGGCATCGCGAAAATAACAATACGCATCTTCGGATCGCGTATGATCTGAAGAAATTCTTTTTTAAGTATATGCCTTATCCTGTCGAACACCTTATGCCGCCTTTTTACGGAATTTTGAGACTGATAAAAGCACCATAACAAGAGCGAATAACACAAGACAACAGGCCTCGGGATAAAGCACTCCGAGGCCTGTGCCTTTCAAATATAACCCGCGCAATATGGTTATAAAATATTTCGCCGGGATAAAATAAGTTATCACCTGTATCGGGATAGGCATATTAGCGATCGGAAAAGCGAATCCCGACAATAGAAACGTAGGCAGTATGGTTATCAAAAGCGCTATCTGGCTCGCGATGAACTGGTTCTTCACGGCGATAGAGATAAATATCCCCATAAAAAGCGCGCCTGTCAGGAACAAAGCGCTGAGCGCGAAAAGCGATATTATGTTCCCGCGGAATGGTACGTCGAAAACGAATTCACCCATCAGGACCGAAATGAGCACATCCAGCATCCCGATAAAAAAATACGGCGTAAATTTTCCAAATATAAGTTCGAGCGGGGTTATCGGCGTGGATATAAGCTGTTCCATCGTGCCGTTCTCCCATTCCTTCGCGATAGTAAGCGACGTAAGAAGACCGGCTATCACCATCATTATCATCGCTACAAGCCCCGGGATTATATAATTTTTGCTTTTAAGATCGGGGTTGAACCATACCCGCGCTCTCAGGTCCACCGGATCGGCGTACCTGAGACCCGACGCGGCCATTCTCTCAGCAACTATTTTTTTATTTTCAGATAATATGACGGATTCCGCGTAACCGATCGCTATCGTGGCCGTGTTCGAATCGCTGCCGTCGACTAACAATTGTATCGGTATAGCACCTGATGTTTTTCGGGATTTTGAAAAATCCTTATCAATCACCAACGCCATAAAAGCGCAGCCGCGATCAAGTTGCGACTCAAGAGCGCGGTAATTATTAAAATATCCGCTTACTTTAAAATACGGAGAATTATGAAAATTCAGCAGAAAATCCCTTGATACATTCGTCCTATCCTGATCCCACACGGCTAACGGAACATTGTCGACGTCCAGGGTAAGCGCGAACCCGAACAGGAAAAGTAAAAGCAACGGTATCGCTATCGCCATCCATAGACTTCTGGGATCGCGCATAACATGAATAAATTCTTTTTTTGCAAGCGCCTTAACCCTTGTCAGATCCATTTCCCCTCTTATCGTAAGATTCTATAAGCGACACGAACACATCCTCAAGCGAAGGCTCTATCTCACTTATCGAATATTTCATTCTTTCTTCTTTTTGAAAAAGTTCTTTTACCTCAACCGCGGCCTGATCCTTACTCCCGGCCGTAACGTGCAAAACCGTGCCGAAAAGCGCCACGTCCGTCACGCTTTTAAGAGCGCGTATCTTTTCCATCCACTCTTCAGGATCCCGGACCGTAACCGCCAGGATATCATCCTTCATATGGTCGGACTTAAGCTCCGAAGGCGTACCCATGGCAATAATAGTCCCACGGTAAATAAGAGCGAGTCTGTCGCAATTCTCAGCTTCGTCCATGTAATGCGTCGTAACGAATACGGTCACGCCTTTCCCGGACATTTCTTTGATAAGTTCCCAGAAATTTTTTCGCGCGATCGGATCAACCCCCGATGTGGGTTCGTCAAGGAACACTATGCCAGGTTCATGAGCGATGGCACAACCCAACGCCAGGCGCTGTTTCCACCCTCCGGAAAGAGTGGACGTCATCTTATTCCTGAGATCATCAAGCCCGGACATTTTTATGACCCATTCTTTCCGCGCCTTCAGCCTATCCGCCGGGATACGGTATATCCCGGAATAAAAATCTATATTCTCCTCTACCGTAAGGTCGGGATACAAAGAGAATTTCTGGGACATGTATCCGATATTTTGTTTGATGGATTCCTGTTCTTTCAAAATATCGAACCCGGACACGTGGCCCGCGCCGGCGGACGGGGACAATAAACCGCACAGCATTTTTATCGTAGTGGATTTGCCGGCGCCGTTAGGCCCCAGAAAACCGAATATCTCGCCTTTTTTTACCGTGAAGTTCATGCGGTCCACCGCTTTAAAATCCCCGAACGTCTTCGAAAGATCTTTTACTTCTACAGCGGCGTTATTTGTATAGTTTTCTCGTGTCATTTTTCTCTTTTTATATTTTGAATATAATTTATTTAAATCCCCACTTATGTCTCAACTTTTCCACTTTAAAATTACAGGTGTCATGCCCGAATATTTTTATCGGGCATCCATAACATTAAAATCATCTCATTTTTATATTATAGATTTCCGCTTAATGCGTGCGGGAATGACAACGATACCATAGTCCCGTTACACCACTCCCGAATATTAAAAATATAAAACAAATCGCAAAACCGCGGTCACAAAACATTTTTGCTTATTCTTCTTTTTCCACAATAGCCATAAACGCCTCCTCCAGCGTCGCGGCTCCGCGCTCTTTTTTTATATCGTCCGGCGAAGCGCACCTGAGAAGGCGCCCTTTATGCATAAACCCCACCCTTTTGCATCTTTCGGCTTCGTCAAGATACGAAGTTGAAAGCAATATGGTCACCTTTTCTTTCAGAAGTCTGTACAATATGCTCCAAAAATCCCTGCGAGAAACTGGATCCACGCCGTTTGTCGGCTCATCCAGAAAAAGTACCTTGGGGGTGTGTATAAGCGCGCAGGCCAATCCCAATTTTTGTTTCATCCCACCAGAAAGATTCCTGGCAAGTCTCGCTTTAAAAGGTAAAAGACCGCTAAAAGAAAGCAGCTCGTCGACGCGCGAAGCCCTTCCTCTTTTCGGCACAGAATAGATATCAGCATAGAAATTTATGTTCTCGATCACATTCAAGTCATCATAAAGGCCGAAACGCTGCGGCATATACGCGATATTTTTCTTTATCCCTTCGGGATCTGTCTTTATGCTGCCACCGGCTATCCAGGCATCGCCCGAGGTAGGTTCAAGTATCGCGGTAAGAAGTCGTATTGTAGTTGTTTTGCCGGCGCCGTCGGGCCCCACTAGGCCGAATATCTCGCCTTCGCCGATATCCAGATCTATCTCCGACACGGCGGATGTCTCTCCGAATTTTTTCGTCAGTCGTTCCGCTTTTATCATTGGGATCTATTCGCCGGTGATTATGTACGCCTCGGCCGGCATCCCGGGTTTGAGTTCCATTCCGGTGTTATCGACTTTTATTTTTATCCTGTACACCCTTTTCACTCTTTCTTCTCTGGTCTCGATCTGTTTCGGCGTAAATTCGGATTCCTGCGCAATGAACGATATGCTCCCCGGATATATTTTGCCGGGATATGAATCTATCGTAACGCGCGCTTTCTGCGAAAGTTTCACCTTACCCAGGTCCGTTTCGTTTATGTATCCCGTAAGCCACATATTTTTAAGGTCCGCTACCGTGAATATGACGGTCCCGGGCTGAACGACCTCTCCCGCCTCGGCGCTTTTCACCAGAACAAAACTATCCATCGGGCATTTGAGATCCGCGTATCCCAAACGAAGATCCGCCACACCAAGCGAAGCCTTCAGCGTATCTACACGCGCGGAGGCCGTCGCGCATGCGTTTTCTGCCGCGTCGCGTTTTTGCGCCGATATCGATCCGGCCTTAAAAAGATTTTCGGCCCGGTCGTAATCTTTTTTCAGCGTATCCATATTGACCTCAGCCTCTTTCAGCGACGCCTCGCATTCCGCTTTCACTTTAAGCAGTTCCTCTTTGTCCAGTCGCGCCACGATCGCGTCATTTTTCACCTCAAGCCCCTCGTCGGTCAATAGTTCGGATATTTTTCCACCGACCTGGAACGAAAGTCGCACCTCAGTCGCTTCTATATTCCCGGACACGAAAATATCTTTTCCCTTGATACCGTTCCTGACGGTCATTACAAGAAGAAGCCCGCCTACTACAGCCGCGATGATCAGTATGATCATTTTTTTATTCTTCATTTTGTCCCCTTTTCGTCGAATATACTTTTTCCGATAGACCGGTCTAAAAAGGCCTTCGCCATCAGATGATCGTAAACCGATTCGGAATAATTTTTCTTTATCTGACTTAACGCAACCTCCGAATCAAGAACATCAAGATTTGTAACAACGCCGTTCTTATAACTGACATTCGCGATCGCGAGCGCCTCTTCGGCTTCGTTAATGCCGTCTTTCAGCGCGACGATTATAGATTCCGATTCCACGATATCAAGACAGGCCCTACGTATATCAAGCGCGACCTGCGCGTAAAGATCCTCATGTTCGACTCCGCTTCTTTCATACCGCGCTCTGGCTTCATTTATTTTTGACGCGGCCGCGAATCCGTCGAATATCGGCACAGATACAGAAAGTCCGAAATACCAGTCCCTTTTCCGCGGTTCGAACATAGTGGCGATATCGTTACCGCGGTAACTATAATCGAAACTCGCGCCCACCTGCGGCAATGCGCCCGAACGTGCGACCGCTATATCCTGTTTACCCGCGTCCATCTGAAGTTTTTTCACGATAAGCTCCGGTCTTTTCAGATACGCTTCTTCCAAAAACATCTTTTCATTCAATATCTCTACCGAATATTCAAGCTCATCCGTGATCTTGATATTTTTATTCATATCGATGCTCAATAATTTTTTAAGCTCGGCGCCGATAAGATCTATCGCATTCTCGGCACGCACAAGCTGCGGCGTAACATTGGATACATGCACCTTCGACTGCAAAAGCTCGAACCTTGAAGCCGTCCCTTCACCGAACTTATCGTTCACCTCTTTATGATGTGACTTGGACTGCCCGAGAAAATCCTCCGCGATCTGACGCGTTTCATACGCAAGAAGCAGGCCGTAATATAAACGTTTTGTCTCCATCTCAACGTCAAGTTTCTTCGCCCTCAGGGATTCTTCCTGTATCTTGATGTTTATCTGAGCCTCTTTGTATTGCGCGATATTTTTGCCGCCGTTGAACACAGTCTGATCCACCCTGAATCCCCATGTATTATCGTCGATATATCCTAAATAAGTGCCGATATCCTTTGTTTCGGTGTTGGCGATAGCCGTCGGCATCGTCATGATCGCCTCGTTATGAACGTACGATCCTTTAAGATTTAATTTTGGCAGAAATTCGCTCGTCGCAAATCCCAAAGCCGCTTTCGCGGCGGCGAGATCTTTTTCCTGCTTTTTTATGTCCCGATTAGCCGCATAGGCCATTTTCACCGCGTCGTCAATTGACGTAAGAATAACGGTGTCGGCGTCTCCGGCGGCGCCAAAAACAATACTCGGGAACAGCAGGATCCCTATCAGGAACGCGCTGACACACTTTTTAAGAATATTTTCCATATTTTCTCGCTTCTCTTTTCTAAAGAAAATGCGTAACCCGACACGAACCACTGAAGCACCATAGCCTGTATAAGCCCGAGAAAGACCGACGCGCCGATCTCGCTCTCGCAGTCCTTCCCGAACATCCCTTTCTTTCTTCCGGACGACAATATTTCCCCGACGTTTTTCAGATAAAAGAAAAGGACCTCTTTCATCCGCCGCGGGACATTGTCGTTCGTGGACATGACCTCGTCCGACACAAGCACCCGCGGGATCCCCTTACGTTCTTCCATAAATTTAACGTGATGCGTAAAAATATATTCGAGTTTCCCGATCTCGTCGTTATTTTTTTTACCGGCATCGGCAAGTATTTTCATGATATGGTCCGCGAGATCATCTATGAGCGCCATCATGATGTCTTCTTTACTTTTGAAATGGCGATAAACATTGCTGTCGGTCATGCCCACCCTTTTGGCTATAGCCGAGATCGTAAGTCCCTTAACCCCATGGTCGGCAATGGCCGCCAGCGCCGCTCTGCAGATCTGTGTTCGTCTTACGGCCGTCTTGGTCTTTCTATTTATCATTTCCGTTCCCTTCTCGTTTATGTGAATACCCATTCACATAATACACCGCAACTCCCTTGGCGTCAAATAAAATGTGAATATATATTCACATTGCCGCATTTTCGAGATCTGCGTTCTCCCAGAATTTTAAAATCCTCCCAACATAGCTACGGTGGGCATGTCAGATCCATAATGAGAAGTTTGTATTCTTTCTACCGGGGACGCTCGAAATCCCCTGCGAGGATTTCTTCGCTCAACGTTCGGCCTCGCTCTCCGGCTTCGCTGAAAAAGTCATCCCCGAACGCTTTTATCGGGGATCCATAAAATTAAAATGACCATGGCGCTCCGCCGGATCCGTGCCCGCTCGGCCTCTCGATGCCCCGTACGAAAGAAACAAACTTCTCATTATCGCAATCTGCCGTTATTCGATTAAAAATATTTTACGCTTCAGCGAAGCATCAAACGCCTGGAGATCAAAAATAACAGGGTATTTTTCTGAAGGGCGCAGAACTTCCGAACAGGCGGATCTATGAATATATCGGCAGGGTGAAGCTGAATGTGGAACCTTTGCCGGGGGTGCTTTCCACCGAAACGTCTCCCCCATGGACCTGAACCGCGTGTTTGACTATAGCAAGCCCCAGCCCCGTACCGCCTAGTTCCCTGGAACGGGTCTTATCAACACGGTAGAATCTCTCGAATATACGCGGAAGATCTTCCTGCGGTATACCTATCCCGTTATCGGACACGCTTACTCTGACATGATCTTTATTTCCCACTGCGGAAATGACTACCGATCCGGAATGATCGGTGTATTTTACGGCGTTGTCCACAAGATTAAAAATGATCTGCGACAGCATCACCTCATCGGCCATGACTTCAGGAATACTCGCAGGTATATTCACCGTTATCTTTATATCTTTTTCGGCCGCTGCCGCGCGAAAATGCCCGGCAGTCTTATTGATCACGCCGGAAAGCGATAAGATCCTTTTATTCAGGTCCCATCTATCGGATTCTAGTTTAGATAGATCCAATATATCGTTTACCAACCTCTCTAACCTTACCGCGTCGTCATATATGATCCTGACAAAATCGCCCGCGTTCTTTTCGTCCTTGAGCGCGCCGTCCATCAAGGTCTCAGCGTAACCTTTTATACTGGAAAGAGGCGTTCTTAATTCATGGGATACATTGGCGACAAATTCTTTCCTGACAGACTCCAGTTTTTTCAGCTCGGTCATATCGTGAAAAACCAGAACAGCACCGTCCACCGCGACGTCCCTGACGACAGGAGCGGCGTTTATAGCAAGCACTTTTTTCTGCGGCATTATAAGGTTTATTTCTTTCATACTTACGGAAAGCTCATTCTTAAGGACCAGATCTACCGTATCCTGCACGTCCACATTACGTATAACTTCAAGAGGCCTTTTACCTTCGACATCCCCTTTGACGGCGAAAAGATACTTGAACGTCGCGTTGATGAAAAGTATCGCCCCTTTACCGTCAACTACCATCACTCCATCGGTCATACTCTGAAGAATAGCTTCCATACGCGAACGGCTGGAGGTTTCATCTTTAAGGAGGCTTACAAGTTTACTCAACAGCCGGTTGAACGCGCCGGCCAGGTCCTCGAATTCCTTCACCGGCGGAACGATCACCTTACCTGAAAAATTCTCATTCGTTATTTCTTTGATATCGTTCACTATACCCGTAAGGGGCCTGGTAAAAAAAAGCGACACAAAAAAAGCACCTACCGCGATCAGCGCGAAGGCCGCAATAAATATAGCGATCAGAGTGGCTCTAAGATGCGCGGATATTTCCTGTATTTTTGACAAAGATTCCGAAACCCGTATCACTCCGTTGTATACAGGTGTTTTGAACGTAATAGCGGCGTACAGCATATCTTTCTTCAATGTCGTGCTGAACCTCCGGCTCATCCCGCATCCGGCACTTATGGCCTGCCTGACTTCCGGACGTTCAAGGTGGTTTTCAATATTACCGATATCCGACTCCGGGATCTCGGAATCCGCCAGCGGTTCACCTTCCATAGAGACTATGGTCACCCTGTTCTTAATAGCCTGGCTTATTTTATCCACAACGTTTTTGATCTTATCGGGTGAGGATTCCGTAGACAGTTCTTTTTCGATATAAAGCCGCGCCGCGTTAATATCGTTTACAAGCATATCGCGTGTTTCCTGATATACACGTTCGGAAAGAGACGCGTTCAAATAAATATAAGCCGCGAACAGTATGGCTCCGACTATCGCCGCGAAAACGCATGTTATTTTATGCTGAAAACGCACTTCTACCTCTCATCCGATAATTTATACCCAAGGCCTCTTACAGTTTCGATATTATCCCCAGCCTTACCTAGTTTTTCCCGGAGCCGTTTGATATGTGTATCAACCGTACGCGTCGTGACATCGGACGATATATCCCAGACATCCGACAAAAGTTTTTCGCGCGACTGAACACGCCCCGCGCGACCCAAAAGGATAACAAGCAATTTGAACTCCATCGGCGTGAGTTCTATCTTTTTTTTATCAACAAAAACCTCATATCGTCCCACGTCCACCCTTATGGACCCTAAGGACAGCTTATCAGTTTCTTCATCGACGGGCTTGCGACGTTTAAGAACGGCTTTAACGCGCAGAACAAGCTCCCTCGGGCTAAAAGGTTTCACGATATAATCCTCGGCGCCAAGCTCTAAGCCTACTATCCTATCAACCTCTTCACCACGCGCGGTCAGCATCATAACCGGTATATCCGAGCATCTTTCGTTCTGTTTTATCGCGCGGCATATTTCAAAACCGTCCTTTCCGGGCAGCATGATATCGAGAATGATAAGCTGGACTTTGTTCTTTTCAAGAAAACGAAAAACCTCGTCACCGTCTTCTAGAACGGCGCATGTATACCCGTTTTTCTCAAGGTTGTATTTAACGAGCTTGGAAATATTCCTGTCGTCCTCAACTATAAGAACGGTCTCTTTGGCCATGAACACCTTCTTGTTTTTTAACCACTACCGTCTATTATGTTAAATGCCTTTTCAGAATATGTCAAACAAAAGCGGCCCGTGTTAAAAGATCACAATTTTTCCGGATGATGTTTAACCAGCTTCGCTTCCACCATGTAAATAACATCTTCCGCTATATACGTGGCATGATCGCAAATACGTTCAAGATATCTTGAAATGAGAAGAAGAGGCACTATGCGCGGCGCAAGAGAACCGTCCTTTACCAGAATATCTTCCACCAGATATTTGTACACCTTATTTCTAAGCTCATCCGCTTCCGGATCCATCTGTATAACTACCCGCGCGGCTTCTTTATCACGTTTCACAAAAGCGTCCATAACGCTTCTAACCATGTTAGCGGCAATCTCCGCGAGACGCGTAATATCAGATAGCGACTTCACACCCGGACCGTCCTTCAGGTTATACAGGACCCGCTCGGCTATATTGACGGCAAGGTCCGCTATCCTTTCAAGCTCTCCGTTTATTCGCATAGCGGTAGTTATAAACCTGAGGTCTCCGGCCAAAGGCTGATTGAGCGCGAGAAGCCCGATGGCGGATTCCTCTATAGCGACTTCCATATCGTCTATTTTTTTATCATCGTCTATAACCTGCCGGGCCAAAGATCTGTCCTCTTTTTTCAGAGACTCAATAGAATCGTATATGGCCTTCTCGGCCATAGCGGCCATTTTAAGCAGGTTCTCGTTAAGCCTGTTCAATTCATCGTGAAAATGTCTTTCCATATTCCCCCCGTTTAATTGATACCACACTCAAAACTATCTTGTCAATTCAACCGAACCTTCCGGTAATATATTCTTCCGTGATCTTCTTTTCCGGATTAGTGAATAGTATATTCGTCTCGCCGCACTCCACAAGTTCGCCCATCATAAAAAACGCCGTAAAATCAGAAACACGCGCGGCCTGTTGCATATTATGTGTAACGATAGCGATCGTATATTTCTTTTTAAGCTCCTGTATCAGTTCTTCTATCTTCAGCGTAGCCGTCGGGTCAAGTGCCGAGGCAGGTTCATCCATCAGAAGGACCTCGGGCTCCACCGCCAATGCCCGGGCTATACAAAGCCTCTGCTGCTGTCCGCCAGAAAGATCGAACGCGCTTTTGTTAAGCCTGTCCTTCACTTCATCCCAAAGGGCCGCGTCACGCAAGCTTTTCTCGACCTTTTTGGCGATAAAACGGTTATCTTTGACACCGTTGATACGTAACCCATACGCGACGTTCTCCAATATGCTCTTCGGGAACGGGTTCGATCTTTGAAAGACCATCCCCACCTTACGTCGTATCGCGACCACATCCACCGATGGATCGTATATATCTTTTCCTTCCAAAGAAAGCACCCCTTCTATCCTTGTACCCGGTATCATATCGTTCATGCGGTTTATACTTCGTAAAAAAGTCGACTTACCACATCCCGAAGGCCCGATGATCCCGAGCACTTTGTTCTCATAGATATCGATGTTAACATTTTTTATCGCCCGGTCTTTCCCGTAATAAAAGCTGAAATCCCTCGCGCTAATCTTCACCTTTTTGTTTTCCGTGGACAACATCTTTAATCTCTCCTTATCTTTCGCAGTCTGTATCTGATGATAACCGCGGCTAAATTCATAAAAAATATCAGCGCGACAAGAACAAGCGCCGTGCCGTAAGCTATCGGCCGCACTTTAATTATCGAATGGTGCTGTGTCGCCATAATGTACAGATGATACGGCAAAGCCATGAACTGCTCAAATATCGTTTTTGGTATATACGGCAGAAAGAAAGCCGCGCCGGTAAAAAGTATAGGGGCCGTTTCGCCGGCTGCGCGCGCGAGCCCCAGGATAGCACCGGTCAGCATACCGGGAACGGCATACGGCAGAACATTCGTCCTGATGGCCTGCCATTTCGTAGCCCCGAGCGCCATAGCTCCTTCCCTGTACGACAAAGGTATATTTTTCAAAGCCTCTTCGCTAGCAGTTATCGTCCAAGGCAAGGTCATAAGCCCGAGAGTGAGTCCCGCTGACAAAAGACAAGTGTCAAAACGCATAAACTGAACGAACAGAACAACACCGAATAATCCGTACACTATTGACGGTACCCCGGATAGATTCCGTATAGACATCCGTATGATCCGCGTAAATAGGCCGTCTTTGGCGTATTCATTCAGGTAAATAGCGCAGCCCATCCCGAGCGGAATGGAAAGAAGCGCGGTAATAACAGTCACGTAAAAAGTACCCACTATGGCTGGAAATATCCCGCCTTCGGTCATGCCTTTTTTGGGAGAAGCCGTCAGGAACTCCCAACTGATCACACCCGCGCCTTTTTGAAAAATATCATATAAGATCATGAAAAGCGCGAGAAGGACTATGCCGAAACATAATCTCAAAAAATTATATCCAAGCTTCTCTTTGACCTTCTCGTTCATATCCGCACCTTTTGATATTTGCGCAAAACCATATCGGACAACATATTTACAACGAACGTAATGATAAAAAGCACAAGCCCTACTCCAAAAAGCGCGTAATAATGCGTGGTGTCATACGCGACCTCCCCGAGTTCTATCGCGATAGTCGCCGTCATTGTTCGCACAGGATCAAGATAACTTGTCGGAAGGGCCGGAGCGCAGCCCGTAGCCATAAGCACGGTCATCGTTTCTCCAATCGCCCTGCCCATACCGAGCATACACGCCGCTATAATACCTGATACCGCCGCCGGGATCTTGACCTTGATTATCGTCTGCCAGCCGGTCGCGCCAAGAGCGAGCGAGGCTTCATGATATGTTTTAGGGACACTCCGCAGAGCGTCTTCGGAAATACTGATTATCGTCGGAAGGGCCATTATCGCCAGAAGTATCGACCCGTTAAGCGCGTTAAGCCCGTTGGATATCCCGAATATTTTTGATATAATCGGCCCGACCAAAACTATCCCAAGAAAACCCACCACTACGGACGGGATGCCCGCAAGTATCTCGATCACCGGTTTAGCTATCTCCCTGAACCTTGGGCTGGCGATATCCGTTAAATAAACAGCCGCGCCGATACCGAGCGGGACCGCAATAATAAGCGCGCCGATCGTAAGCATCAGGGTGCTTAAAAGCATCGCCCCTATCCCGTATCCTTCTTTCACCAACGAAGTCGGGTCCCATCTGGCTGTGGTTAAAAATTCTTTCAGACTTATTTCCTGGAACGCCGGAATAGCGGCTTTGCACAAAATGACAAAAATACCCAGAAGCACAAGCATCACGATAAGGCCGTTCAGAAAAAAGAGGCCATGTATGATCTTGTCCTTTACGTTATGCATATTACATGGCCTCCCTTCCCGATAGGATCATTAGATACCGACCGTCGCTTTGTTATTTTTGATATATTCTTCCGGGATCTCAAAGAAACCTTCTTCTTTGACTATATTCTGACCTTCCGGACTTAACTCGAACGCGATAAAGTCTTTAACATCGGCGGCTGGCATTCCGTCAACATACTGATAGAGAGGCCGCGCCAAAGGATAGTTCCCGTTCTTAATGTCTGCGTCATTCATCGGGCTAAAGTACTTACCTCCGACCGCACGACTTACCTCCAGAACATGTATTCCCTCGACACCTTTTACGTAAGCTATACCAACATAGCCGATCGCCGTCGGATCGGCCTTCACGCCCTCGATTATCTGTGCATTCCCGTTCATCTGCCTCATCTTCGGCGAGAAATCGCCTTTGGTCAAGAACTCCATCACAAAATCATATGTGCCCGAATTAGACTGCCTTCCATACAAAGATATCGGTTTATCATCTCCGCCGACTTCTTTCCAATTGGTTATTTCCCCGCGGAATATTTTTCCAAGTTGATCCACCGTAAGCTGGGTGATCACATTTGATGAATTGACAAGAAAGCACAATCCATCCACGGCCACTATCACCTTTTTCGGATCCACACCGCGTGAAACGGCCATATCGACCTCTTTCGTTTTTATAAGCCGGGACGCGTTCGCTATAGAACACTTCCCGTTCACGAGCGCCGCTATACCCGTACCTGAGCCTCCGCCGGTGACACTTATCACCTTATCCGGATTCTTTTCCATGTAAACTTCGCTGAGCTTTTGCACAAGATTTATCAAAGTATCCGACCCTTTTACCTGTACCATCTTCGCATGCGCGTACGGACCAAACGAGAAGCACAGGACCGCGACACTCATGAATATTGATAAGATCTTCTTCATTGGTTTTCCTCCTTTTGCAATAATTATACTTTTCATTTGTGACAATTCTGTGAACAACATGTTACTACTTCGTTAATTTCCATTGCATTCGTCATTACTGAATATTATTCTTGTCCGCCCCAGCCATAGGAACATCGAGATCCGACATCCTTCATTGTCATCCCCGAATGCTTTTATCGGGGATCCATACTATATTCATATTATAGATTCCCGCTTAAAGCATGCGGGAATGACAACCGTTTCTAATTCCCCGCCAAGATTCACAATGAAAATAACAACCTATTTATATTTCGCTCGTTCCTAAAGTTTTTATTGATTATCAAAACTTCACAACAACATCCGCCTGAAATAATTGATACGGTTTTTTATATCCATCTTCAGTTCTGACGGACGAAAGCGGCACACCAGTAGCGTATTTCAAATACAGTACCGTATTCTTCCAAAGGGCGTACTGTATGCCGGTACATACCCCTTGTGTATTCGTTCCGCCCATGCCGGTAGCGCCTACAAGATTGAAGCCCGGGAAATCCGAATCCGGCAAAAGGTCAAGTATGGCGTCCCTTTCGATGTAACGGTATTCGGCCCATACCTTCCAATCTTTCTGTTCCTTGACCTCTTTTTTACCCAGGTACCCTCCGAACTGACAGGCGATATTTTTCTGCGTCGCCGAAGAATTACACACAAAGTCACTGTAAATACCGTTCCCGATATCAACCATACCGAACAGATTCGCGTTATCGAACGTCGTCATCCAGTCGACCATACGATAATCGTACCTGTAAGCTCCTACCAGGCCGCCTCCGTCCGAACTCATCCAGCGGGTATTCGTATAAGCGGAGTTATCGGCCACATTCGCCGTATCCAATTTATCTTTGATGCAGTTTTCCGCGAATATGCCGACACCGGTCTTCAAATTAGAGGCCATTTCGTTATCAAAGGCCATCTCAATACCGCCTTGTCCGACCCACATCATCGTATCCGACTGATCGCGCGGTAACTCATCCAGCCATAAAAGCCCTAAATTAGAGAAAAGGTTCGTCGTGGCAAAATCTATCCCGTCAAGAACCGGGGAAGTATATTGCATCGCTATCCCTCCCGGGCAAATATCCGAGTCCCAGAACATCTCCGACACAAAGAACGGATTAGCGAATTTTCCGCCTATAATTTTAGCGTCACCCCATTCTTTGTTCAGCTTGGGCTGCCATGTTATGTAATATTGATCGAACCACGCCGAATATTTCTCGAAGTTATCCGTAAGCGTCTGATTAGTTGACCGCGGATCAGAGCTTGAGCCGCTTACCAGCCGGGCTCCGGCTTTGATCTGATCGTTCACTTTCCCCTCGATACCGATCCTGCCCCTTACGCGGGTTCTCATCTCCTGATGCGCCGGACTTATCGGGCTATTGTTCACGGCCGTATATGACGAACTATTTGTGCTTTTCCCCCAATCTATCTGTTCACGCACACGCACATCGCCTTTTACGGCTATGCGCTGAGTCCAATCCGGAGCCGTGGTGGCCTCACCTTTCGCCATCTCCTTTGCCGATTCCTCTTTTATCTCGGCCTTCAAAAGCTGCGCTTCGTTCGGTGATAATATGCCTTTTTCCACCAATTTGCTTATCAAAAGATCTACCTCACCGGCCCATACCGGAGTGGCCGAACAAAGGAACACGGCCGCTAATACCACGCTAAAGATCTTTTTCAACATTTTTCCCTCCCATTTTATTTTTGATCCGATGGATCTGTTTTTCATTCGCCTTTTTATTTGATCGGCACGCGGATAGATTGCTCGGAATATGTTTCACCTCCTTTTTTGCGGATTATCCATCTCGTGCCTTTTTACTTACAACGGCGTCGCCGTTCAAGATCGAAGACAATATACAAAAGGAACGTGAATACGGGATGACTAGAAAGTGAATTTTGCGTGAACATGACAAGGGGACATCCTGTCGTTATCCCATTCGGTCGAACTGGCGAAACGAGAAGGCATGGAATGAATGCTTTTTTGACGGAGAAGTTTATGTTCTTTCGTACGGGGCATCGGGAGGCCGAGCGGGCACGGATCCGGCTGAGCTCACATTTATTTTAATTTTATGGATCCCCGATAAAAGCATTCGGGGATGACTTTTTTAGCGAAGCCGGAGAGCGAGGCCGAACGCTGAGCGAAGCGAGCCGGCCTCGTCCGGAGGCCTCGGCACTCCCTCGGACATTTCGCCCTCGGTCGCAGGGGATTTCGAGCGTCCACGGTAGAAAGAACATAAACTTCTCCGAACAACGAAATAATTTCATCGAAGCATCAAACGCCTAGAGATCGAAAATAACAGGGTATTTTTTAAAGCGCGCAGAACTTCCGAACAGGCGGAAACGGGATACAAGTGGAGAAATTGTTCCGCAGGCGCCGAATTTGGCTCCCCGGAAAACTTCCCCATCGTATTATTTTTGGAAATAATACCAATAAAGCGCGGCGAGAACGATACGGTAGATACCGAACGGAATGAACGTATTATGTTTGATGTAATTCAGCAGAAGTTTTATCGCGAGGATCGCGACAATGAACGAAACCACGAACCCGACGCCCAGAACAATGAACTCATCCGGCGTGAAACTGGGCGCGCTTTTCATAAGATCCAGCGCCGTCGCAGCCAGCATTGTAGGAACGGCGAGAAGGAACGAAAATTCAACGATCGTTTTCCTTTTTAACCCCACGGTCAGGCCTCCCACTATCGTAGCGGCCGCCCTTGAAACACCCGGGATAACGGCAAGCGACTGGAACACGCCTATTATCAGGGATTCTTTATACGAAATGGCCGCGAGATCATCCTTCGCGTCTTTTTTCTCTTTATGCAACATCTCAAAAACTATCAAAAGTATACCGCCTATAAAAAGCGCCCACAAAACCACGTCGGCGCTGCCGAGTAGATAATTCTTTATGAATTTGTAAAGCGCGAACCCTATAACGGCGGTCGGGATGAACGCTACGATCACGCGTTTCGCGACTTCAAGATTGATTATCAGCGTCCTGAAATAAAGCACGACAACGGCGAGTATCGCCCCGAGCTGTATGATTATCTCAAAACTTTTAATGAATTCCGACTGGGCAAGCTTCATCATATGCGAAGCGAGTATCATGTGCCCCGTAGACGATATCGGCAAAAACTCGGTTATCCCCTCGACTATTCCCAATATCAGCGCTTGAAATATATCCACTTTATCTCCATTCGTATCACATATTTTGGCAACACATCATATGGCCATATCTTTTTTTATAAAACCCATCCCCTGAAATATCGCTACGGTCTCACCTTTAGCATTCGTAACATTCACCATATATGTCCCGATAGTCCGCCCGCGTGAAATTTCCTTCGCCTCGGCTGTAAGCCTGTCCCCGAGCGTCGCGGCTTTTGTGTAAGATATACTTACGTTTATTCCCGTGGTCACGACACCGTGGGAATTCGCCGCGGCCGCGAACGCGAGATCCGCCAGCGTGAATATCGCCCCGCCCTGCGCGGCCTTCATACCGTTAAGATGCCTTTCCTCTATCACCATCTCCGTCTTCGCGTATCCGGACTTTATCTCCAGCAACTTTATGCCGTTCTCTTCGGCGAATCTGTCGCCTTTCAGAAAATCAACTATTTTTTTCATTTTACACCTCTTGATTCCGTCACTTGAACATGAAGACAACACCGATATACGCGGATATCCCGGAAAGAATTTACATCGAATAGAATTCCTCACCCGAGAGGATCTTAAAGCCTTTTTCCTTTATCAACTTCTCTATTCCCTGCCTGTTATCGTCTTCCGTCTCTATACAGAATACAGAGTTGGACGCGAATCCGTATCCGTCGGCGATATTGATATTTTTTGCGGAAAGGACCTTTATAAGGTCGTGAAGTTTTCCAGGAGAATCCTCGACAAAAACGGCTATAACGTCCTTGACCGCGGTGGCAAAACCTTCTTTTGAGAGCGCCATATTCGCCTGATCCGGTTTATCCACCAGAAGTTTAACTATGCCGAACTGTCCGTTATCCGAGATCAAAATAGAACGGATGTTTATCGTTTCTTTTGAAAGGGTCCCTGTGATCTTCTCGAGCCTGCCCGGTTTATTATCCACAAATACCATTATCTGTTTTACCATCTTATCCCCCTCATTCTTTGGACCGGTTATCTATGACCCGCTTGGCCTTGCCTTCATAGACCGGCAAACTGCCCGGTTCGTGTATCTCAACGTCAGCGCTGACAAGCATGGTGGACTTCAATTCGTCTTTCAATTGATCGCGCAATTCTTCCAGCTCCTTCATGCTGCCATGGAACAATTTCGCGTATATCTCCACCTTGATAGTGATCCTGTCCAATTCGTCGCGTTTATTAAGTTCAATAAGATAATTCGTCCCTACTTCCGGTTTCTTCATCAGAACTTCCTCGATCTGAGAAGGGAATATATTGACGCCGTTTATTATCAACATATCGTCCGTACGCCCCATTATCCTGGAAATACGCCGGTGCGTCCTGCCGCACGGACAATTCCCTTTGAACACGGTGGCGAGATCCCTTGTCCGGTAACGAAGAAGCGGAGTAGCCTCTCTTTTTAGCGTAGTAAGGACCAACTCCCCTTGTTGTCCGTCCGGAAGAACCTTACCTGTCGCAGGATCGATTATCTCGACTATATAGGAATCCTCCCAGATATGAAGTCCGTCTTTATACACACATTCCATCGCCACACCGGGGCCGTTCATTTCGCTCAGGCCATAACAATTGTATACGTCTATCTTGAAACTTTTTTCGATCTTCTTCCTGGCGTTTTCCGAGAACGGCTCCGCGCCAAGAAAAGCCTTTTTAAGATTCAGTTCTTCCAGTTTGAAACCAAGTTCTTCTATCCTTCCGGCGATATGCAGCATATAATTCGGCGTAACATGAACTGCCGTCGTCCTAAAATCCTTCATTAGCTGCATCTGCCGTCTCGTATTGCCGGAACCGGCCGGAATAACCAGCGCGCCAAGCCTTTCAGCCGCGTAATGAAGCCCGAGCCCTCCGGTAAAAAGTCCGTACGTCATCATATTCTGGAACACATCTTTTTCCGTTACACCGCACGCCGTAAGCCCCCTCATAAGAAGTTCAGTCCAGTTATCAAGATCTTTCTGCGTATGATAGATAACGGTCGGCGACCCCGTGGTCCCGCTCGAGGTATGAAGCCTGACGACCTTTTCCAGCCCCACGGCCAAAAGCCCGGACGGATAGGCCTCTCTCAGGTCCTCTTTTGTGGTAAACGGTATTTTAGCAAGATCATCCAGGCTTTTTATGTCCTCGCGCGAAGTGATACCTATCTTCGCGAAACGATTTTTATAGAACTCCGTGCGTAAAGCTGCCCTCATCGTGGACATAAAAGAAGCGAACTGCATATCGGACAATTCTTCGCGTCCGATAGTCTCGATATCTTTATCCCTGAAATTTATTTCTTTTTTCGCGAATAAATTCACAGCGACTGTATCTCCTTTTTTCCTACGATCACGAACTTATTTTTTGCGAGAGATCTCACGGCCTTATCGATATTCTCAAAACGAAAGACCATCAGGGCTTTCCCGGATTGTTTCTCGACGAACGCGTACATATACTCGACGTCTATTTTGTCTTTCGACAGCGCGCCGAGCACTTTA
>Ga0209099_1001399_pt1 | contig 24329 bp, 23 predicted proteins | sample AD_JPNHW2_MetaG_FD_184430 | JGI IMG/M metagenome (GOLD analysis project Ga0209099, IMG submission 184430) | Active sludge microbial communities of municipal wastewater-treating anaerobic digesters from Japan - AD_JPNHW2_MetaG (SPAdes) (version 2) | ecosystem: Engineered > Bioreactor > Anaerobic... | reverse complement strand
GGGGGCGTGAAAATGATCATCTCGCTTGTCAACCGGGCCGATATCCCGAGGATCACGGCATATATCCGGACCGTCAACCCCCGTGCATTCTTCTCCATTGAGGACGTTCGGTACGTGAACGAGGGCGTGTTCCGCCCCAGGGGCCATGGCGTACTTGCAGGATTGGCCGGCCTTGTCCTGCACACGAAAAAGGAATGATTTTTCTGCCGGGGGAAAGGACGTACCCGGCCCGGGCACCCCCCGGGGGCAGGAATGCCCCCGCTGCCAGGGTATCTCCTGCACAAGGATGCCCGCAGGATCCAGGCGCAAATCGGTATCCTCCGTATTTTTTCGGGGGCAGGGAACCCGGCGGATCTGCCCCGGTTTTTTTCCGGTAAAGGGGGATATGCCCCTTGCCGCATTACAAAATTATTATTAAAAGGATGACGAATGAACGATCCGGAGAAGGTAATCCCATGATATCAAAAACCCTGGAAACAGCACTCAGCAGGCAGGTAAACCGCGAACTCTACTCGGCATATCTGTACCTTTCCATGTCATCGTATTTCGAGACGGTGAGCCTGAAAGGGTTTGCAAAATGGATGCGGCTGCAGGCAAAGGAAGAGCGGATGCATGCCATGAAGATCTACGACTATGTGGTTGCACGCGGGGGCAGGGTCACCCTTTCCGACATCGAGGCCCCGAAGAACAAGTGGGCGTCTGCCGGAAAAGTGTTCGAAGACACGTATGCCCACGAGCAGAAAGTGACCGGGATGATCAACGGGCTTGTCGACCTTGCCATGAAAGAGAACGACCATGCCACGTTCGAGATGCTCCAGTGGTTTGTTAAGGAACAGGTCGAGGAAGAAGAGCATGCCAGCGATATCCTGAACCAGATCAGGATCGTGGGGGATATTCCCGGGCACCTGTTCTACCTGGATCACCAGCTCGGCAAGCGCGAATAGGACCCTGCCCTTTTTTTGTTCAGGGAGAAGGATCAGGTAATCTGAGGCACCATCTCCTGATTCCCGGTGACCAGCAGGTTTTTCCCGCACCAGCCATAATTTTCCCGGCAGGAGAGAGAATCCATTGAAGAGTCCGGTATATTTTGCATCCCTGCGGGCGTTCTCCGATCGCGAGAGCACCACGGCAAAGGTACAGCGGCTGTTCGACCATGCCGGTTTTGCCGGGCTCGTTGCGCCGCATGATAAAACCGCGATCAAGCTCCATTTCGGGGAACAGGGAAATGACGGCTTTATCAGCCCGGTATATGTGCGCCAGGTAGTGGAGAAGGTAAAAGCCTGCGGTGCCCTGCCGTTCCTGACCGATACCACCACGCTCTACCTGGGTACCCGTTCGAATGCCGTGGAGCATATCGGGACTGCGATCCTCCACGGGTTCGATTACGCGGTAACGGGAGCGCCGGTCATCATTGCCGACGGGCTGAACGGGAAGCATGTCCGCAGGGTGGCGATCCGCAAGAACCATTTTGCACAAGTATCGATTGCCGGCGATATCGCTGCAGCCGACAGCATGATCGTGCTCAGCCATTTCAAGGGGCATATCGCCTCGGGTTTCGGCGGGGCGATCAAGAACCTGGGTATGGGCTGCGCCCCGCGGGAAGGGAAACGGGCCCAGCATAACGTCCGGCCGTTCACGATACCGGAGAACTGTACCGGTTGTGCGGCCTGTATGAACGTCTGCCCGGAAAAGGCGATCACCGTGCAGAAGAAAAAGTCATCGATCCATCCGGAACTCTGTATCGGCTGTTTCGAGTGTATGCACGCATGCCCGGAACACGCCATCGATATCAACTGGGAGATAGAGGGCCCGCAGTTCACCGAACGGCTGGCCGAGTACGCGTACGGGGCAGTTGCGGGAAAAGAGAACAAGGTCGGGTTCATGAACTTCCTGATCCGGATCACACCGGACTGCGACTGTGCCCCGTACAGCGACGCACCAATCGTACCGGATATCGGTATTCTCGCGTCAAAAGACCCGGTTGCCATCGATGCTGCCAGTTTCGATCTGGTCAACCAGCAGCAGGGATTGTTGGATTCTCTCCTTGCCTGTCATCATCAGGAGGGTGAGGACAAGTTCAGGGGCGTCCATGCCCAGACAGACGGTTACCGGCAGGTGCAGTACGCGGAGGAGATCGGGCTGGGAACAGGCGCCTACGAGCTCATCAGAATCTGAGTTTTTCAGGATCCGGGTTTTTTCGGTTTTTGATAATTTTTGCATTGTTTTCTCATTTTTTAACCGCAATTTTTCCGGAAATCGTGGTGGAAACAGGGTTCCACCATCGATTCAAATCGAAACGGTTATAATGGGGTGGAAAGCAAGCGCTTATTAGCGAACAGATTTTAAACAGAATAAGTTTGAGATCAGTATTCGCTCAAACAGGTCCTTCGTGTTTTCACTAAGGAATTTCCATTGATTTGCATGGAGTGTATTCATGAATCTTAGACAACCTAACGCTAACGAAGCAACAGGAACAGTCAACCGTTCACGGAGTGTTGTCCCGTGCTCCGGTATCTGTACCCGCTGCATGGACGGCTGCAAGGGCAGCTGCGAGATCTGGTTATCAGCATTCCGCGGCCGGGAAGTTCTGTATCCCGGTCCGTTCGGTGAGATCACCGCGGGTGCTGACAAGAACTACCCGATCGATTACTCCCACCTGAACATCCAGGGATATGCAGAAGGGGCAAAAGGACTTCCCGAAGGAACCGAGATCGGTCCGGACTCAGCGGTTTTCTCTTCCGTGGACACCGAGACCGAATACGGCTGGAGCAAGAAAGTGCAGATGAAGGTCCCGATTTTTACCGGAGCTCTCGGCTCGACCGAGATTGCCCGGGCAAACTGGGAGCACTTCGCTGTCGGTGCTGCGATCTCCGGCATAACGCTGGTCTGCGGTGAGAACGTCTGCGGTATCGACCCGGGCCTCAAACTTGACGCAAAGCACAAGGTCAAGGAGTCTCCCGAGATGGACCGCCGGATCAACACGTACAGGAAGTTCCACAACAAGTACGGCGAGATCCTGGTCCAGATGAACGTCGAGGACACACGCCTCGGCGTTGCCGAATACGTGGCAAGCAAGCACAACCTCGACACCATCGAGCTCAAGTGGGGACAGGGCGCAAAGTGCATCGGCGGCGAGATCAAGGTAAAGTCCCTCGAGCGCGCCATCGAGCTCAAGAAACGCGGCTACATCGTCCTCCCCGACCCTACGGTCAAGGAGAACCAGGCAGCCTTCAAGGCTGGCGCCATCAAGGAGTTCGAGCGCCACTCCCGTCTCGGCTTTGTCACCAAGGAAGGATTCCTCGAGGAGATCGACCGGCTCCGCGGCCTCGGTTTCAAGCGTGTCACCTTAAAGACCGGCGCGTACTCCATGGTCGAGCTCGCGATGGCGCTCCGCTACTGTTCCGAAGCCAAGATCGACCTTCTGACGATCGACGGCGCCCCCGGAGGTACCGGCATGAGCCCGTGGCCGATGATGAACGAATGGGGTATCCCGACCTTCTACCTGCAGTCGCTCACCTATGAGTTTGCACAATTGCTTGAGAAGAAGGGCTACCGCGTCCCCGACCTCGCCATGGCCGGCGGTTTCTCTGATGAGCCCGGTGTCTTCAAGGCGCTCGCCATGGGCAGCCCGTACTTCAAGGCGGTCTGCATGGGCCGTGCCCTCATGATCCCCGGCTTTGTCGGCAAGAACATCGAGAAGTGGATCAAGGACGGCGAGCTGCCGAAGTCCGTATCCAAGTACGGCAGCAGCATCCAGGAGATCTTTGTCTGCTACGAGGAACTCAAGGAGAAGTACGGCACCAAGATGAAGGAGATCCCCATGGGCGCAGTCGGCATCTACACCCATGCATCGAAGTTCAGAACCGGGCTCCAGCAGCTCATGGCAGGCAGCAGGAACTTCAACCTCTCCACCATCACCCGCGACGACCTGATGGCACTTACTCGGGACGCCGAAGATGTTTCGGGCATTCCATATGTCATGGAAGCACGGTATCAAGAGGCGATGGGCCAGCTGCTCGACTGATCCCTGACATTTCCGCTTGTTTGCGTCTGCGCCGGGATCATCCCGGCACTTTTTTTAAGGCACGGTTCCCGTACGTACCGGAAGAGGGCTCACGCGATCCCCTCCGCAGCACCGGTACATTCCGTGGCAGGGTATGCCTGAAAAGTCAAATCCCGTTGATCCGGAGCAGCCCGGATGCCATAATGTTCCGCATCCCACGGAACGGAGACCAGGGGCAGGCTGTACGGGATCGGGGAGATGAGGTGATGAGCATCGGTTCTTTGCCGGCACCGGAACCGTTTTTCACCGGAAAACCAAAGAAGGGCACTCGTGGCAGGGATGCCCGCAGCGGTAAAAAATATCCCGGCACACGGTCGTGAGGAGCATGGTTCCGCAGGGACCAGGAGGAACGGGTCTTACGAAGTGGCGTATGGCTATCCAAGGCCGAGCGCTTTTTTGTAATCGGAAAGCTTCCGAACGATCATCCTGCGGTGCTCTCCCATCGCTTCTTCATCCTCCGGTGACGTGATGAGCGCAACAACATACGCAAGGATGAGGGCATTGTCGAGATTGAGGGTTCCCGGATCCTCGATTTTTTCTGCCGGAAGGCTGATTGCGACAAAGGGTTGATCGGCATCCGCAAAGGCGATTCCCGTATCCGCACTCACCAGAGAATTGTCAAGATCCTGTGCATTCGCGCGGATGATCGCAAGCGCCTTTTTCAGGGTATCATTGGGATTGCCACCGGGAATCATCGCGATGGCATGGGTGCATTCCCGGACAGCATTCGCATACAGGCCGAACCTGAAGGCAAGGAATGCGGATGCCACTTCATGGGCTGTCCCGCCGGGAAAGTGCGGGAAATATGGTCGCATGCGTTCGATATAGGCATCGAGAAACCGTTCCATCGGATACTACTCCCCGTCCTGCAGTTCTCCGGATATGCTTTTTGGGTCGGAAATTTTTTATAACCTGTTCAGGACGCTCAGATCTGCAGTTCATACGTTGGAGGCAGGGGTTCATGAACATATCTTTCCAAAGCATGCCGGCATAGGGATAACCCGGGGCATCATTGGTTTATATGGGAATGAAGACCAATAGTTTTGGTACCGGTATGGGTGCAGTAATCTTTTCTGACGTGCACGCCGATTCAGCTGCAATCGGTGCACTTGCAGCATGCATTAAGTCGCCGCTCTTCTCTGAAACGTTTGGACCGGCAGATGTCCTCATCAACCTCGGGGATCTGCTCCACCGCGGGGACAATCCCAAGGAAACCCTCGAGAAGGTCCATACCCTGTCCAGGGACTACCGGCTCGTATCGATCCTCGGGAACCATGACCATGCCTACCTCCACGGTCTCCTGGTAAGCGGGAGCGATGCCGCAAGCACGTACCGCCACGAGCAGCTGCGGGACTCACCGCTGCTCTCTATCTTCGACCACATGCCCATGGAATGGTCTGAACGCGGGATGCTCTTTGTCCATGGCGGGCCGCTGGAACTGGGAACTGATACGCTCCGCCTCAAGTGCTGGCAGCGCCTGTCGCACGAGTCCGGTGATTTTTTTACCGGTTTCCATTATACTGCAGCCATGGCATTTGACGCGCTCGAAAATCGGGGACTCACCCACATGTGCTGCGGTCACCAGCATGAGAATGTCTGCTGCAGGAAAACACCTTCTGGGATAGTACAGCAGAACCTGGAGTTCAGACCGCTTGAGAACAGGAATGCACGGGAAGGTCCAGCACTCGAGGTTGCACGCGTACCGCTGGATGTCCCCACGCTCCTCCGGCTTGGCGGGTGTCACGGGATTACCCCGGAGTTCGCGTACACGGATTACACATCCTTCTCTTTTATCCGGATCGTCTCCCGCGTACTATGAATACCGGTTGGATCCTGCGCGCCCTCACGGGGGAGAATGATCGCGATCTCGCTGGATAATCGCCGTTTGGAGCATTGTATATAAAGTCAGACACGTATTTTCCCGGATTTGACGATATATTTATATACTGTAACCACAAAGTGGTAATCATGCCTCGTGCAGGCGAGGGACGTTCGATCCGGATCGATCCCGAGGTGTATGAGGCGCTTCTCACGCTCAAGCGCGGGAACATGACATTTTCGGATGTCATTGCGCAGATGCTCCACGATACCTATGGCTGGTCAGACGATATCGCCGGCCACCAGTGCGATCTCGGGGAATTTACCGGGACCAATGTCCGGTAAATCCGAAAAGCGCAAACCTTGTGGAGGAAAACTGCCCGGGCAACGATAAATCACGGTGTCAGGTTCAATGAAAAAACTGGTTTCCGAGGACATCACGCAGGAAAGACTCAGCTGGCTTATCGAATGCGTTGATGAAATGTTTCCGGAACTTGAGGAAAATGAAAATGACACGTATTGACCACGTAAGCATATCCGGCATCTACCCTCATGCCAGCCTTGGGTCGTCAATCTGAAGTTGCACGCCACCCCCTACCATCTCCTCCATCTTTTTGCTGAGTTCTTCTGAAAGCCGGGGGATCTTTTCCCGGGTCTTCTCTAACCAGTCTTTCAGTTCCATGCGTGCCTGGTTCTCTTTTTTGAGCATAGTCCCGAGCTGGGCTTTCTCCCGCTCAAGCGACTGGATCCTGACTGGCAGGGGGTGGGAGGATAATTTTTCCTGTGCAATCCTGCACGCCTCTTCCTCTGATATGATAGCGGTACAACTTGCACAGATGTCAATACTGAACTGTTTTGTATCAGAAAAAATGGCACGCTCCTCCTTATTTTTCAGCGTTATCTCGTCAGCAGCGATCATCCGTTCTGCAACCGGGCAGGCGGCAGCAAGGGCAGATGCAAGATCCCCGGTATCCGGTACCGCATGGTCGGACAGGAGTTCCATCGTGTGCCTCAGCTGGGAGATCTCCGTGGGGTGTTTCTGCCTGACGGCAATTTTTTCTGCCTTGCGGAACACATGGGATGCCGTCATTGAAAGTGCTGCATTGATCCGTGTTGCAGCGTCACGACGGTTTTCCGCCTCCTGCAATGCTGCTTTCAGCAGGTTCACCTCCGCCATCCGCTCGTCGGCCGGGAAAGCCTCCAGTTCCTTTTCGATCGCCGCAACCCTGTCCGTCATTTCCGTTATGCGAAGAGTAATCCGCCTGTCCTTTTCTTCTGCTTTTTGTATATCCGCGCTGATATCCAGAAGCGCGGCATGCAGGGAGAGGCCCGTGTCGATGAGGTTTTTTTCTTTCCGGTAGCGTGCGAGCAATGCGGTGATCTCATTGATCTCGTGGCCGATGATATCGATACCGGACTTCACGGCTTTCATCTCCTCCGGAAAAACTGCCTGAAGATACCTGCCCTGCCCCCGGGTGCTGTTTAAGCAGCTCTTGAGGCATTCCACTGCGGCAGGATAGAACTCCTCCACTTCATCCGGCAGTTCCTTTGCAAGGGTGGCATTCATTGCCTTTACAAACTGGGGAAGAGAATTTTTGGCAATGCTCTTGAGCTTGGGGTGGACCGCCTGCTCCTGTTCTGCCTGCGCAACGGTAAGGGTAATCTGCTGCAGATTCAGGATCCCGTCCCGTATTTTTTTCTGAATTTCACCGGACTCTGAAAGGAGTTCTGACCGTGCGGTCTTCTCGCGCCCGTTCAGCCATGCCGGGACAGCGCCAAGGCTGATGGTGAAGAGTTCCGGTTCTTTCTTTCCAAACAATTTTTCCAAAAAACTACCCATGCAATGCCCCTCCCGTGTCTGAATACATGATCTTCATACGATGTTACAGATCATTCAATCGTCCTGGGCGATCTGGCGCAGGCGCCGGGTCCCGTCAATCTCCTTTAGCACCTGGACCACCGCAGGTGGAACGAGCGATTTCCACGGCTCGTTGTTCAGCATGCGCCTGCGTATCTCCGTACCGCTCAGGGTTTCGCGTTCGTACATTGCCGGGGACTGGACGGTGATTCCCGCCTCGCCGAAAAGCCGGACCACAAGCGGATTTGATGAATAGCAGGTATCAAAAGGCGGGGTCATGGACCGGACATGGGCTACCCAGAGGGCATTCCGCTGGATATCCTCGATGGGGATCGCGTAGAACGGGCAGTCTAGTGACTCAAGCGAGCGGGTGATCATCAGCACGCGCTCACCTGCGGTAAAGGGGTTGTCGATCTGGTGGGAGAGCTGTGCGCTGCCGACCCCGATGATGATCTCGTCAACCTTTCCTGCAATATGCTCCAGCACCGACTGGTGCCCGTTGTGGTAGGGCTGGAACCTCCCGATGTAAAATCCGCGTTTCATGTTATGCACCCATCCGTGCGATCCGAGCGGCAAACGCACCGGCCACAAACCCGGCATCGATGTTGACAACAGAGAGAACCGAACAGGACTGGAGCATGCTTGCAAGAGCGGCCCTTCCCTCTCCCATGTACCCGTAACCGACACTGACGGGAACACCGATTACCGGCTTATCGACAAGCCCTGCCACTACGGAGGGCAGCGTCCCCTCCCGTCCTGCACAGACAACGAAGACGTGGGCAGGAAGCAGGGGTTTTAAAGCCGGGAAAAGGCGGTGGATACCGGCAGCGCCGACATCGTATGCGGTCCTGACCTCGCACCCCATCTCCTCTGCAATCACCTTTGCTTCCTCGGCTACCCGGATGTCCGATGTCCCCGCCGTGATCACCGCGACTATCCCGCCGTTTTTTGCCGGTGCCGGGCCAGTTGCGAGGACAAGGGTACGGCCTGCTTCGTGGTACTCGGAAGTTATCCCCAGCGGATCGGCAGCCTTTCGGATCCGGCCTGCCTGGTCCCGGTCGATACGGGTGATGACACAGCGCCCGGCAGCCTGTGCATGGCGGATGGCGATGGGGGCAAGGTGGGCCGGGTCCTTGCCTTCCGCCAGCACCACTTCGGGCATACCGCACCGCACGTTCCGGCCAAGGTCCATACAGGCAAGATCACCGATGTGGTCGATACGCAGCCCTTCGATGGCTTCGGCTGCAGCAGCAAGGTCCAGTTCTCCATTTTTGTACTGGTCCAGCAGATCCTGCAAAGCCCGGTTTTTTGGCATGATTGTAATAATACAGATATGGAACGGCGTATAATAAGTTAGTTCATTACATGACATACCTCATCTGGGTGGCCGTGTTCGGTACTGCTGCCACCCTTTTCCTCTGGCTGCGGGATGCGCGTATCTTTTTCCGGACCGGCCTTTCCGGCTATCGGAAAGCCGCGTACCACGGGGTCCTGTACGGCGCGCTCGCGACCCTCGGGTCGATGATTACGCTTACCATGCCCGCTTTCGAACTTCTCGGTCTCGGCCTGATCCTGGCCGCCCTGTACCTGCAGGGAAAAATTGTGCGCGAGAAGGTATGGAAGGATGAGGGAACACTGGATCGTTTTCTGGGCAGCGTCCCGCTGCAGCGGGCGAATAAGAAATAACTGGCAACACCAACAGACTAAGCACAGGGAATATCATCATGCTCCAGAAACCACGGGGAACACGGGATTTTTTACCGGACGAGATGGAAGCGCGGCGCTCGGTTGAAGGGCGCCTGCGGGAAGTCGGGCGCCGGTGGGGCTACCGGGAAGTGTGCACCCCGGAGTTTGAGGATCTGGAACTTTTCACCATGCGTTCGGGCGAGGGGATCATCGAAGAGATGTACGTCTTCGAGGACAAGGGGGGACGCAAGCTTGCCCTCCGGCCGGAGATCACCGCTGCGGTCATCAGGATGTACATCAACGAGGCAAAGGTTGCCCCCAAACCGCTGCGCTGGTGCTATTTTGCCGACTGTTTCCGGTATGAGCGCCCGCAGAAAGGGCGTTACCGCCAGTTCTGGCAGTTCGGCGTGGAACTGATCGGTGCGGATACCGCCATGGCGGATGCCGAGGTGATCATGCTTGCCGCGGACATGCTGGATGCAACCGGTGTCCGGTACGAGCTGAAAGTCGGGCACCTTGCGCTCATGAAAAACCTGCTGTCAGACCTCGAGCCCGCGGCACGGCGTACAGTCCGGGCACATCTCGACAAGCGGGATTACGAGGCCCTGAAAGGGACCCTCGCGGCAATGGAAAAACCGGATCTCGCAAAATCCCTCATATCCCTTGTCGAGTGCCGGACGCTTGAAGAGGCATTCGCCATTGCCGGAGAAGTCCCCGGCAGGGAGCGGATCGAACAGACGCTTGCCGCGCTCGATGCATACGGTGTGAACTACACCCTGAACTTCGGCATAGCCCGGGGGCTCGATTATTATACCGGCATGGTCTTTGAAGGTTTTGCCGACAATCTCGGGGCAGAAAACCAGATCCTCGGAGGCGGGACGTACCGGCTCGCGCACCTGTTCGGAGGAGACGACGTTGCATCCTGCGGGTTTGCGATCGGGTTTGACCGGGTGATGGTCTCGCTGGGGGATGCAACGCCCCGACAGGATACCATTGTCGGTATTATCTGTACGGAAGAAGGAAGGGCCCGCGCACTCGGGGTATCCCGCGCGTTCCGTTCTGCGGGTATCCGGGCCGAGATGGACCTGATGGACCGGGGACTCGGGGCACAGATCGCCCATGCCTCGAAGTCCGCGGACTTTGCCGTTATTATCGGCAGGCGCGAGGCGGAGTCCGGTGCGGTGACGATCAAGAACCTGAAGACCGGGGAGCAGAAGGAGCTGGACCTTCCGGCTGCCATCGCCGAGGTGGAAGCGCATGGTGCTCGCTGACGAGCTCGCAAAGCAGCAGCGCAGTATCAGTGTCGCGGAATTCTTCGAAAAGAACAAGCACCTCCTCGGGTTTGATTCCCCCACCCGCGGTGTCATCACCACGGTCAAAGAGGCAGTGGACAATTCGCTGGATGCCTGCGAAGAAGCACAGGTGCTTCCGGACATTTTTATCAGCATCAGGAAAGTCTCGAACGAGGTATTCCGGATCATCGTTGAAGACAACGGCCCCGGGATCGTCCCCGCCCAGGTGCCCTTTGTCTACGGGAAACTCCTCTACGGTTCCCGGTTCCACCAGATACGGCAGACCCGCGGTCAGCAGGGGATCGGGATCTCGGCAGCCGTGCTCTATGCCCAGCTGACAAGCGGCGTCCCGACCATTGTCATTTCACGGACCGGCAATAAGGAATCTGCCCATAAATTTGAGATCCAGATAAAGATCGAGACCAACGAGCCCGATATCATATCGGAAGGACCGTTCGAATGGGACCGTATCCATGGCACCCGGGTCCAGATCGAGTTCAAGAGCACGATGTCGGCAAAGAAGAAACTGATCGAATATCTCCGGTACACATCCGTGGTCAACCCGCATGCCCGCTTCCGCGTGGAACTTGACGACGAATCGTTCACCTTCGAACGGGTGAGCCAGGAAGTGATTGCCTGCCCGGTGGCAATCCAGCCGCACCCTCACGGGATCGAGTTCGGCCAGCTCAAGAGGATGGCGGCGGTAAGCGAACTGAAACTTCCCGACTTCCTTGTTGAATCCTTCAGCCGCGTTGGCAAGAAGAGCGCGCAGGAGATCTGCGTGCGATCCGGCCTGAAAGAATCCCTGAAAGTAAAGGGGCTGTCTACCGAGGACTTAAAAAAACTCCTCGCCGCCATGCAGGAAGTCGCAGTGCCGGCTCCCCCGGCAACCCAGTGCCTCTCTCCCATCGGCGAGGAGCTTATCCGGCGCGGTCTTGAAAAAGAGTTCCAGATGGATTTTGTTGCCGCCCGCACACGGCCGAGTGCGGTCTTCTCCGGGCACTCGTTCATGGTCGAGGCTGCAATCGGGTACGGGGGCCGGCTGCCCGCGGAGGGGAACGCGATCCTCCTCCGGTTCGCCAACCGCGTCCCTCTCATGTACCAGCAGGGGGCCTGTGCCATCACGGGATGTGTCACTGGCATTAACTGGAAGCTGTACAACATTCCCTCGCAGGGGGGGTTCCCGACCGGGCCGGTGTTGATCCTTGTCCATGTGGCCTCCACCAATGTCCCGTTCACGAGCGAGAGCAAGGATGCAATCGCCGGCATACCGGAGATCGAGAAAGAGATCACCCTTGCCCTGCAGGATCTTGGGCGTGAACTCAAGAACTTCGTTTCGCGCCGGGACAAGGGCAAGCTTGCCGAGGACCGGGCGCGGGCTGTCTGTGCAATCATTCCGGAGATAGCAGAAAAAGTGAGTTCGATCGTGGAAAAACCCCTCGTGGACACCACCCCCATCGAAGGAAAACTCATGCGCAAGATGATAGCCAAGAAGGCAACCCGTGACGGGAAGGTGATGATCGAACTGAACAATTACACCGCTCATGATGCGGATGTTTCGGTATACGAGATTTCCTCGGATAATGCCGCAGATGCGGTGCCGAAGGCTGATTTCACAAGCGAGATGGACGGCCAGTTCACGAAAGTCTGGAAAGCTGCTATCCCGGCCAGGGCAGTCTGGCGTGTCACCTTTACGGGGAAAGGCGGGGGTATTCTCGATATCCGGGGTATAGAGGACGCAAAGAAGATGGTGGTGGATCTCGATGTCTAAAGAGGAACTGGAAAAGAAGGCGATGATCTCGCTCCTCACTATCGCGAATGCCTGGTACGACCAGATGAAGTCCGGGGAGATCCCCTCCATCTCCCTGCCGACAAGGACCAAATACAATCTCGAGTTCGACGATGCGAGCGAGGTCTGGAAGTACGGGGACAAAGAGAGCCTGCGGAATGCTGCTTCGGCCAAGAGTGCAACCCACCTCCTGAAGATGGCCTACGTGATCGGGTTCATCAAACAGCAGCTCAAAGAGAACAGGTCCTCAACACTGAGAGAGATGTATTACATCTCGGAAGGCTGGAAACGCGCGAAGTTCAGCGCGCAGGACGAGAGCAACTTCCTTATCGAGGATCTGGAAATTCTCTCAGAGGTCCCCCGCGAGGGTTTCCACCTCCATCCCGAGGAGAACGGCGCCTCGATCTACGGGCCGATGCGTATCCGGGAGGAGACCCGGCGCGGTATGAAGATGATCCACTGCCAGGACGATGTCGGGCAGGCCGGGTATACCATCCCGAACAATGTCGAGAACATTGAGTTCGTGGACCATGATGCAAAGTTCGTCATTGCCATAGAGACGGGTGGTATGTACGATCGTCTTATCGAGAACGGGTTTGACGAGGAACATAACGCGATCCTCGTCCACCTCAAAGGCCAGCCGGCACGCTCGACCCGCCGTATGCTCAACCGGATGAGCACAACCTGGAACCTGCCGATCCTTGTCTTCACGGATGGCGACCCGTGGTCCTATCGTATTTACGGCTCGGTTGCCTATGGTGCCATCAAGAGTGCCCACATGTCGGAGATGCTCGCTACTCCCCGGGCCCAGTTCATGGGACTGCAGCCCAGCGATATCCGGGACTACAACCTGCCATCGGACAAGCTGACCGAGAAGGACATTGAAGCGCTCAAATCGGAGCTTACGGATCCCCGTTTTGCCACGGATTACTGGAAGAAACAGATCTCATTGCAGCTGGAGATGGGGCTCAAGTCGGAACAGCAGGCGTTTGCAGCCCGGGGGCTGGACTTTGTTACCAAGAAGTACCTGCCGGCCCGGCTTGCCGACATGGGGATCATCTGATGAGAAGTGAATCCTTGGTTACATTTCCCGCCGTGTTTTAGGGACCCATCATGACCTGTGAAGAAAAAAAAATGACAGCGGATGTCCCTGCTGGTGACGAGGTTCTTTTGGATCCAACAGATCCTGTTCCGCGATGGAAACGGGAAACAAGGGGTAATTTATCCGCTATGACTTTGCTTGTGATCACGCCTGATTATCCTGACAGGAACAACCATTATATCGGGTCGATCTTTGTCAAAAACCAGCTGGATTCCCTGAAAGGATATTTCAGGAAAATTATTGTCATTGCACCTGTTTTTTACAGCGGGGGCCTCCTCCATGGCGATCGGACGTGTAAAAATTACCATTATGATAATATTGACGTTTATTTTCCGAGGTGTCTCTTCTTCCCCCGCAGGGTGGCGGTCCCCCTTATAAAAAATTCGTACAAGTTCTCTTTTGACACGCGGTTGTCTGCCGTGCTCAGGCTTATCCGGCGCGAGCACCTTGCATTCGATCTGATCCATGCCCATTTTACCTGGCCGTCTGCATCGATCGCAGCCACTCTCAAAAAAACGTTTCACGTACCCGTGGTAGCGACAATCCACGAGGATTCGGGATGGCTGCAGGAAGAGATTGCCATGAACAATCCCGGACTTATCTCGGCATGGCAGAATGCGGACGCGTTGGTACGGGTGAACCGGGAGGAACTTGCCCTCCTGAAAAAATTCAATCCACGTGTTTTTTTCGTACCGAATGGTTTTCCCTGCCAGTTCCGGCCGCTTGACAAAGCGGATTGCCGGTCCCGCGCAGGAATATCTCCCGGGAAAAAAGTCCTCTTCTGCCTGGGCGACCTGATCGAACGGAAAGGTTTTGCCTACCTGGTCGACGCTATGGCCCTGATTCATGCACGGCGGGATGACGTTATCTGTGTTATCGGCGGGAAAGGGCCGGAGGAGAAGAACCTTATCCGGCGGATCCATGAACACGGCCTTGACGATTCCGTAAGGCTTTTGGGTTTTATCCCCGACCCGATGGTCCCTGTCTGGATGAATGCTGCAGATCTCTTCGTCCTCCCAAGCATTCACGAGAGTTTCGGGATTGTCCAGATCGAGGCACTTGCCTGCGGCACACCGGTAATCTCAACCGAAACTGTCGGGAGCCGGGAGATCATTACCTCAGAAGATATAGGCCTGCTCTGCAAACCCGCAGATGCCGGGTCTCTTGAAACAGCGATCACCCGCGGCCTGGAAAAGTCCTGGGATACGCGTACGATCCTTGAATATTCAAAACAATTCTCATGGGACACCGTTGTCAAATCAATAATCCCCATCTATTCACAGGTCATGAGGACTGGAAAGCACCATGAATGATCAACCACTCGTCTCGATCGTCACCCCGTCATTCAACAAGGGACCGTATATCGAAGAGACCCTGCAGAGCATCCAAAACCAGACCTATCCGAATATCGAGCATATTGTCATTGACGGGGGATCAACTGATGAAACCCTGTCGATCCTGAAAAAGTATTCCGGGAGTATCACGTGGATCTCCGAACCCGACCGGGGTCAGTCCGATGCCATCAACAAGGGATGGAAGCAGGCACACGGGGAGATCATCGCGTACCTGAACGCGGATGATACGTATCCCCCTGATGCCGTCTCGATTGCCGTCACGTACCTGAACGAGCACCCCGATGTCGGCATGGTCTATGGCGATGGGATCCTGACCGATGAGACCGGGAAATTTATCCAGACCTACCATGCCGGAACATTCAGCTTAAGGGAGCTGATCTACTGCAGGGACAATATTTTACAGCCTGCACTTTTTCTGCGCAGATCGGTATATGACAAAATCGGGGGGATAGATGAGAACCTTGATCTTGCCATGGACCTTGATTACTGGATCCGTGCAGGGCTCCTTTTCAGGATTGCATACATACCCGTACCTCTTGCGATGGCAAAGATATATGGTGACGCAAAGAGCGTTGCGCTGATGCACAAATACGTGAGTGATTACGAGCATATCTTAAAAAAAATATTTGCAGACCCCCGGCTTCCCCGGGAACTGGCAGCCGAGAAAAATGCAGTGTATAATTATGTGTATACCAAGGGAGGACTGGATTACCTTCATCTGGGGATGACGCGGGACGGACTGGGGTACCTCAGGAAGGCGTTTTTGATGAACCCGTTCCGCTGTATTGCGAATGTATTTGCTCTCACCTGGCGGTTCGCTTACCGGAACGTAAAATTACACTGAATAATTGCCTTGTAAACCGCTGCGCAAATATCGGACTTTTAATGGGATTATTGATGATAAAATATTCCCGGTCCGTGTACCTTGCCTGCAACATTTTCGTTTTTTTAATAACATTCTGTACCCCGACCAGTCGATGCGATATGTGAATGAGACCCTCCAAAACACTCTGCTTTTTCCCGTTGGACCGCTCGTTTTGGCATTTTAACCGGTATTATTCTCTTGGTTTTTCCGATCTGACCTTAAAAACAGGCAACAGAATGCCGGTTGCATCGAAACGATCATGCCTGGATCTTGATACAAGCTTGCCATCATCAAAAAAGGAAATTTGCTTTTTTTTACTGCGATCAGGTCGTATCCAGGAGTTCCCGGTATAAATCTGCGTACTGCCGGGCAACAGATGAGATCTCAAAATTGCCTTCCGCCTTGGACCTGCAATTTTCTGAAAGAGATTTCCATTGTTTTTCATCAGACAATACCCAGGAGATGCCATCGGCCAAATCTTTTGAGTCACAGGGTCTTGCAAGATACCCGTTTTTCTTGTGGTCTATCATATCAGGAATTCCCCCGACATCAAATGCAACCACCGGTGTCCCGCAGGCAATTGATTCCAATATGGTCAGCCCAAAATTTTCCTGAAGCGACGGTGCGATAAAAACATCTGCAGCTGAATATACCAGTGATAATGCAAGATCCCCCGTTACATTCCCCAGATAATTTACCTTCATACCGGTCTTTATTTCATTTTCAGGTTTTTCTGATCCAAAAACAACCGCTTCCGCGTCACCGAATTCCCGGTTATGGGAGAGGTGGTCCAGTGCACCAAGAAGGTACCGGAATCCTTTTCTTGTATCGCTCGTTGCGGAGACTGCACCAAAGAGAAGGATCTTTTTATGAAGTGGGATGTTCAAAAGGGATCGTGCAATTGTTTTGTCGACGGGTTTATACCGGTCAAGATCCAGCCCGTACGGGATGATGACGATCTTCCGGTTTTTAAATAACGAGCTCTTTTGTGCACAGTCGGCAATCCAGCGGCTGGGGGACACGATTGTCAGGTCAAGATCCATCCAGTGTCTCTTTTTCCTGCGCCACACCCATGAACTGAGATCGTGATTTTTTTCTGATCCCAGTTGCGGGCATGCACCGCAGCGTTGTTCGTATTTTAGACATTGGTCTGTATAATGGCAGCCCCCGGTAAACGGCCACATATCATGCAGTGTCCAGACGATGGGTTTCCTGAATTTTTTAATTTCAGATACTGGAATGAATCCCTGGCAGATCCAGTTCAGATGAATGAGGTCCGGGTTGAGCCGGATAATTTTCTTCGCAACAGAATGGGGAACCCAGGCAGGGCTGACCAGCGCAGTTGTCCTGTTCTCATATCGGGTTACAGGATAATCGTCAATAAACGGGCGGACAAAAGATAAAAATTTCTCAATTTTCGACGTGCCGGCAATAATTGCGGGATCAGACCGGGTTTTGTACTGGACATACATCCGTGCATCGACCCCGATCGTGCGGAGTCCTTTAAAAATCCGGTACGTTCCGATATGTGCTCCACCGTTATCATCAGAGGTATTGATTATCAGCGGTTTCATGGAGAATCCGGGTAATTATGATGTTTTTTCACCAGGTACTTTTTACGTTGCCTGCAGTGACGTCCAAGGGGGAGATGCAGAGAATTCTTATGGAGAGTATCCGGCATCTGTTTTTTGGTTAACCTGTCGGATAATGTATTCCTTTTAATGTTTTTAGTAAAACTGGTATAATAGGCATTGCAGTACCTGGTATTTCCAAAGAGATTCCCACCCATGTGATGGTATTCAGGGTTGAGAATTCTTTTTACGGGTCTTCCTGTGCACCAAACCGATCTCCGCCCGGAATGAACCGGGGTGCGTTATCGGTCAGGATCCTAAAAAACACCTTTTCTTGAATGAGAGTTCCAAGTAAGAATATTCATATTCCATAAAACGATAACCTAGGAGCGGAATGCTCAAAATATTATTAATTCAGGAGAAATCCAGACATCCGATAAATATCGAATTCAGGGAATGCTGTTGTCTCAAACGGGCATTTGAATCTCTCGGCCAGGACGTGGAGATATGGGGCATGGGCTGGGAGAATTTCCGGACACTGCCTGATTTCAACAGCTATGATCTCATAATAACTATGGAAAATTATGGAGATACATGGATTCCGGATTTTTCAAAAATTCAGAACCCAAAAAAAATGCTCTGGACTATTGACAGCCACGTGAGGGGGCTTGATCCGTACATAAAAATTTTTAATAAGGGTAACTATGATATTCTCCTGCAATCAACCAAAAATTTTGTTGCCCTGGACCCCAATAAAAAAAGTATATGGTTCCCGAATTGTTTTGACGATTCGCTTTTCCCGTATACCGACTGGAACAGAAAGGAGTTCTTTATCGGTTTTTGCGGTTCAGTGCAAAACCGCCGGCCCTACCTGAAGAGGCTGCAGGCATGGTTTGGCAATGACTTCAAAGAAAACATTTGGGTACTGGGCCCGGACATGATCTCTGCAATTCAAAGTTATAAAATCAATTTTAATCTGAACGTAGGGAATGATATTAATTTCCGGAGTTTCGAGACGCTGGGGGCAGGATCTGTTCTTTGCACAAATGATAATTCCCAGTATGCCGATCTTGGTTTTCAGGATGGCGTGAATTGCATACTCTTCCCGCATACCTTCGATTTGTTTACGATGACCGTCAATAAAACGCTCGGCTTCGGGCCCAGAATCTCCACAGATTTGTTTACGTCGGCAGTGAACCGGGATAATTTCAAAAAACTCCAGGATCGCCTGGCATATTATTATGCAAATCAGGCTGAACTGGAAGTGCTGGGAAAAAACAGCAGTACGTTATCCAAACGGCATACCTATAAAGAGCGGGCGAAACTGATCATGAAAAATATCGACACCGGTACATTACAGGGGTTTGATGCGTCCTTACCTGGAAAAACAGAAACGGGTCGGGATGAGGGATGTCTGTAGCCTTTTCATAAAAAAATGATGGTTATTATCATGGATCTTGAGTTTTGGAAAGCAAAAACATATTCCCTGCGAAGTAAAATCGGGGCAATCCTGTACAGCGGGAGAACAAAACAGGTAATTTCCGGTTTCGATGAATTCCTCCCCCGGCCGGTGTCAGATACCGGGGGAGAGCCTGAAAAAAAAGCACTTGTCTCGTACCTTGTTCACGAGTTGACGCCTCCCCCCGACAAAAGAGACAGCTGCAACTTCAGTAATGCAGGGATTGCCCAGAATATTCCCCGGGCATTAAACGAGCTGGGTTATTCCGTTGATATTGTAAATTATAACAACCGCCATTTTATCCCCCAAAAAAAATATGATGTGTTCATCGGACATGCCGGGATCAATTTTGAATCGATAGAAAAACGACTCGACCCACAGTGTACTAAAATATACTTCTCCACAGGTATCTACTGGAAAGAGTGGAACAGGGTTGATGACGAACGACGGATGGCGCTGCAGAAAAGAAAAGGGGTTCTTCTCCGTTCGGATCGATCGATTGAGCACGATGAAGAGTACGCCAATGCGCACGCTGACGGGATCATCTGTCTGGGAAATGACCACGCAAAACAGACCTACCATAAATTTCCCCGGGTAATCAATATCAATAATGCGGTCTATCCCGACAGCTATTCGCTGTCGTCAAAAGATTTTTCAAAGGGACGCAATAATTTTCTTTTTTTTAACGGGCCGGGGAATATCCACAAGGGTCTGGATCTGCTGCTAGATGCGTTCACGCAGTTACCCCAGCACCTGTATGTACGGCAGACCCTTGAACCCGGGTTTTTCAAAGTATATAAAAAAGAACTGACGGAATATCCGAATATCCACCTGGTTCCTTTCTTAAAAAAGCCCTCAAAGGAATTCTTCTCTCTTATGAATACCTCGAATTTTGTACTATCCCCGACATGCGCAGAGGGGCAGCCGGGATCGATTATTGAATGCATGGCGCACGGGCTGATTCCCATCCTGAGCAAAGAGGCAAATATCGATACGAAAGATTTCGGGATAATGTTGCAGCAAAACTCCGTTGACGAGATAATGCGTGTTGTCAGCGAAGTCTCGCAAAAAACTCCTGACTGGTGTCAGGCCCATGCGGCTCATACCATGGAAGAAGTAAAACAATTCTATTCTCCGGAGTATTTCCTTGCATGCATGAAAAATGCCGTCCAGACCATTGTCCAGGAAAAAAATACTGCGGCACGTGAAGAAATCTCCGGACCGGACCATGAAAGGTTGTTTTAAATCAGGGGATAACCGGAAGATGCATGGTATCCAGTAACTCTTTCAGGTCGTCCCGGATCGTGCGATCAATGCCAAGTACAGAGACAAAATAGACCAGCGCACCAAACCCAAGAATCAGCACAAGGCCGGCAAAATCCCGGATAGGAAAAATATACCCGTATGCGAAGAGAGCAAGGGACATAATCAGTACCGACAGAACGAGATGCAGAATCACTCTTTTATCAATGCCGACACGGAGGGACGATTTAAGCATCGCATAGGCAAGGGTCGCGTTCAGTGATATTGTCACAAGCGAGGCAACAGCTGCTCCTGTTATTCCATAGCGCGGGATTAAAAGAATGTTTAGGACGATATTCACGACTGCCGAACCTGCAGTGATATAAAACGAGGTTTTCGGCATGTCCATGGCATTCAGGCACATCGTTAAAAGAAACATAAAAATGTTGGCTATCTGGACGAACAGGAGGATCACCAGGACGGGGGCTCCCGATACGAAGGAGGCCCCGTATAAATAATAGAGAAGTTTTTCTGCAAGGATAATCCCGCCCGCGGTGATGGGTATTGCGATGAACAATGAGTACATGACGGCTTTTGCCATTGAATATTCAATCAGGGAAAAATTTTTTTCCGTGTGCCATTTGCTTATACGGGGGAATAAAACGGTATGGAACGCAAGTACGATAAACGATGCAACGGAGGTCAGCTGGAACGCAACGCGATAGATCCCCACATCGGCTTCTGTCATAAAAAGTCCAATGATTATCGTGTCTGCATAGGTAAAGACGAGGGCCCCTCCGGATGAAAGAAAAGTCCATAGGGAAAATGACAGGAGTCCGGTATAGTGAGAACGATCGCATCGCGAAAGACTCAGCCTGATGAATTTCAGGTTAATGACGATGGCAATAAGCGTCCCTGCAATGAAACCTGCAACCATTCCCCCGAGACTGAAACCGATAAACACCGCGAGGATCTGAACCAGGTTTTTAACGATGGTATTCATCAGGTTGCTGACCTGCATGATCCCGACCTGGGCAGTGCCGTAAAGATTCGTACCGGTAATGCTGGCTGCAGTACCTGCAATAAGAGCAATGATCAGCAGGTACAGCAGTCCGTTCTCCTGCAGGCCGGTTAAATAGGGTGAGATAAGGATGAATATGACGACCGAGAGGGAGAGAAGAAGTATCCGCAAAATAAAAAATGCCGTGAAATATTCGTTTTGATCCGTGCCCTCGCTGATCCTTTTGACTGCAGCACCGCCGAATCCCCCGTCACCGATCAGGTCAAAAATCCCGTAATATGCAAGGAACAGGAAATAGGCACCCAAAACCGCAGGCCCCAGATAATGGGCGAAATAGAATGTTGCAATATATCCAAGGCCGGTGACGGCAAGGAGCGAACCGAATGACAGCAGCGACTGCCGCTGGACGGGGTTGATGTTCATGAAATCCGACAGGAGTTTCTTATACAAATTCACGGTTATTCCTTCTCAGTAATTTTTTTTTGGTTCATGAACCTATTTCGCAATGGGCAGAACCTGATGCAGGCCCTTGATTTCAGGGTGTGGTTTTTTAGTGTTTGCATGACACGGGGTTCGATTAGGTAATTCAATGCTGATTTTTTCAACAGCAATATCCGTCGCGGGCTCCGGCAGTTGTACCACGGGTATGCTGCATATACCATTCAATCGTCTTCTTCAGCCCTTCGCGAAAAGGTACCTGTGCCTCAAACCCGAACTCCTGTTTTGCCCTGCTCACGTCAAGACACCGCCGGGGCTGGCCGTCGGGTTTTGACCGGTCCCAGCGTATCTCTCCGTGATATCCTGTCAGATCGTTGATAACCACGACAAGATCCTTAATGGTAATCTCCATTCCCGATCCAAGGTTCACCGGGTCCGGTTTGTTGTACCGTTCAGCGGCAAGGACAAGCCCCCTTGCTGCGTCGTCCACGTACAGGAACTCCCGTGATGCGGCCCCGGTACCCCAGATTTCCACGAACGGAGTGCCGTTCTTTTTTGCATCGGTGAATTTTTTTATCAGTGCCGGGATCACATGCGAACTTTCCGGGTTGAAATTGTCCCCCGGCCCGTACAGGTTGACCGGCAGCAGGTAGATCGCATTAAAACCGTGCTGCGCCCGGTATGCCTGCGACTGAACGAGAAGCATCTTCTTGGCAAGCCCGTAGGGCGCATTCGTCTCCTCCGGGTATCCCTCCCAGAGATTATCCTCCTTAAACGGGACCGGTGTGAATTTGGGATACGCACAGATGGTGCCGGCAACAACGCATTTTCCTACGTTTTCCTGTCGTGCGGCTTCCATCAGCTGGATGCCCATGATGGCGTTATCGTAAAAAAGGTCAGCAGGATACGCCTGGTTATACCCGATACCTCCGACTTTTGCCGCAAGGTGTATGACCATATCCCGGTCTTTTACTACGCTGACACAGTTTTCCCATCGCCGGAGGTCCGTTTCTTTACTGCGGGGGATCAGGATATTTTCAATTAACGCCCCGTTCTCGAGCAGCTGGCGGACTACCTGCGACCCGAAAAAGCCAGCTCCCCCGGTGATGAGAATTTTCTTATCCGACCAGAATGTCATGGGATTCCCCGTATTATCTCCGTAAATCCGTTTATTGCTGGTAACGGATTAATTGTGATCATTGTTTCATCCTTGTTCACCAGACGCTCTATGGACATACCGGACCTCAGTCGTTCTTCCACCAGCGTGAAGGGAATTTTCTTGCAAGTATCTCTTCGCCTTCACCCAGGGGTCTGAGCCCTGATGCTTTCATGTCAGCATCTACCATGATCCGGACAAGATCATGGAACCTGACACACGGTTTCCACCCGAGGTTTTTGTACGCCCTTGCGGGATCGGCAACAAGGATTTCGACTTCCGTTGGCCGGAAATATTTCGGATCGATCCTGACATGTTTTTCCATGTCGAGGCCGCTGTACGCGAAGGCTTCGCCCAGGAACTCCCGGACAGAATGCGTTTCCCCGGTCCCGATAACAAAATCATCCGCTTTTTCCTGCTGGAGAATCCGCCACATGCATTCTGCGTACTCCGGCGCAAATCCCCAGTCCCTTTTTGCATCGAGATTTCCCAGGTAGAGGTATTTTTCCTTCCCTGCAAGGATGCGGGCGATCGCCCGGGTGATCTTGCGGGTAACGAAGGTCTCGCCGCGACGGGGCGATTCGTGGTTGAAGAGGATGCCGTTGGCAGTAAAAAGGTTGTAACCTTCCCGGTAATTGCGGGTCATCCAGTAGGAATAGACCTTGGCACAGGCGTACGGGCTCCTCGGGTGAAACGGGGTGTCCTCGTTCTGGGGAGGCCGTGCAGCACCGAACATCTCGCTCGAGGAAGCCTGGTAAAACTTTACCGGGTAATTGCTCCGCCGTACTGCTTCGAGCAGCCGGGTTGTTCCCAGTGCCGTAACATTGCCGGTATATTCAGGGGTGTCAAAACTCACCCGTACATGGCTCTGGGCCCCGAGATGATAGATCTCTTCCGGCCTGATAGTATACATGATATTGGCAATCTGTTCGGAATCGGAGAGATCGCCATAGTGCAAAAACATCTTTGCACCGGGATCATGGGGATCGATGTACACCGAATCGATCCGGCTCGTATTGAAGGTTGACGATCGCCGGATTAACCCGTGCACCTCGTATCCCTTGGAGAGCAGTAATTCCGCAAGATAGGAACCGTCCTGTCCCGTTATACCGGTGATAAGCGCTTTTTTCGGCATAGGTATCAGTGCAATTAATAATTATTCCGGGCAAATTTGAATGTATTGCAACATGAATTAAAAAAATGACCCGGATAAAAAGCCCCAACCGTGGTTGACTGTTATTGTTCAAAGCCTGTTATTAATATCATTTCTATTTATTAACACCATTTCCAAATTTTCTAGTAAAATTTTTTTCAATTTCCTCAGGAGTAAATTGACGACCAATACCATATAATGAAAAATTTTCTGATGCTTTTGTTCCTAATATTAAATTCTCTCTTCCATCCTGTAATGCTTGAGCAGAATAACCGGCATATTCAGGCCGGTAGGTGCTTAATTGATATGGATTTCTTTCTTGTCTTTCATCTGATAGGTATTGTGCTACTGATCCGATAATAGGCATACGATTTCTGCTATAAACTTCGTTAGATAGATTGTCTATTTTTGATTGAATAGCTTCTACATTTTTTATTAAGGTCGCAATCTGAAATTGTTTA
>Ga0209099_1001397_pt1 | contig 24345 bp, 16 predicted proteins | sample AD_JPNHW2_MetaG_FD_184430 | JGI IMG/M metagenome (GOLD analysis project Ga0209099, IMG submission 184430) | Active sludge microbial communities of municipal wastewater-treating anaerobic digesters from Japan - AD_JPNHW2_MetaG (SPAdes) (version 2) | ecosystem: Engineered > Bioreactor > Anaerobic... | reverse complement strand
CTTCTGACAGTTGCTCAGAAAGACAGTGCGCCTCAGAAAACTCCTCTTTACCAGATCCTTCTCGAAGGAACCGACCCATCCCTGGTTTTATTCGAAATGGATGTCTACTGGATGGTCATGGGCCAGCAGGATCCCTGTGAATGGATGAAAAAATATTCTGGCAGATTTAAGTTATTGCATATTAAGGACAGAGAAGTGATTGGCGATTCCGGAATGTTGAATCTTCAAAAGATTTACACTACCGGATATGAAATCGGTATAGAACATTTTATCCTTGAACACGAAGCGCCAAAGGACAAATCGAAAAGCAGGTTCGAAATTGTTGAACAAAGTGCAAAGTATATTCAATCTGCGCCATTTGTTAAATAACTCCGGGATTTACTTTTTTCCCATTTTATGGATTCCGGCTTTCATTAAATGCTTCCGACACGCAGTTACCCGATTGTATAAGCCGGTGGCCCAGACTGCTTTTCAACAGAATTTATTGACAATCTCTCTCCATTGGCCGCCAATGCAGGGAGATGGTCAATTAACTCCGACGGAGAATGGTCAGGTCCACCGGTTCATGCACCAAAGATCAAAGTCAATCTATTTGTATTTTTCTTCCTATCTTCGTTTTGTTCTTTTAAAATTTTTAGGTGTATTCCTGTTTAACATAAAACAGGATTGAAAGACTTTCGTAACCTGTCTTGAAGGGAAAAGCAGGAGAGCAAGGCAAGAAAAGGAATCGGGGGAAAGGTAGACAAGGACCTGCAGGTGGCAGGAATGCAGTTCCACGGGGCTTCAGGGGGAAGAGAAAAGGATTATTATTTAGTTAAAATACATGAATAAATTTCTGACCGAGATTCGCGAACAACCAGCTGCTCTTGAAAGGACCCTGAATTATTACCTTAATGGAGAGGGAGCGGAAAAACTTAAGGATATTAATAAAATATGGAAGAGCGGAAAATACCGGAGGATACTGTTTACCGGGATGGGCAGCTCTTATTTTGCACCGCATACGTCTTCAGCCCTTCTCAGCAGCCATGGAATTTATTCCTCGGTTATCAATGCAGGTGAGCTCCTTCATTATCACAGAAAAGCCATACCCGGAGATGCACTCTTTGTGGCAATCTCACAATCAGGCGAAAGCTATGAGATTGTAAAGCTGCTTGAGCTTCAGGATCCGGGGTTAAAGTGCATTGGAATTACAAACGAGGAGAAGAGTACCCTGGCCGGTAAGTCTGGTATCGCTTTGCTCTCAAGGGCAGGCAGGGAGGATATGACATCAACAAAAACCTATATATCAACATTGATGGTGCTTCATATCTTTTCACTTGCAATCGCCGGTTCCTGGGATGAAAGGAATATTGCAGAGCTGAAGGAAGTAATTATTGAGGTTGACAGGCTTGTTAAAACAAGTGAATCCTGGATTGAGGGAGTCTCATCTCACCTTGGTCATCCGCATTTTGTACAGGTTATCGGAAGGGGTCCGTCATATTCTTCCGTGAAACAGGGAGCACTTATGTTCATGGAGGCAGCGAGGAATCCAGCCGCAGGAATTTACGGAGGTGAGTTCAGGCATGGACCAATGGAGATGGTGAATGAAGGATTCAGGGCTGTTTTGTTCGCTCCCGGGGGTGCCACCTTTGACCAGGCTCTTAAAATGGCTAAAGACATCACAGGTTTTGGCGGAAAGGTCCTTATGATCACAAACAGGCGGGAGGTTATATCAGATTCAGGTATTCTGCCATTTGAAATTTCGTGTGAAAATGAATACCTCTTCCCGGTTCCGGCAATCATACCGCTCCAGTTTATTGTTAACAAGTGGGCAACAGAAAAAGGAAACGAGCCTGGAGATTTTACCCGCGGAGCAAAAGTAACAATCACAGAATAGCCTTTATGAGTAAGCCTGTTAAGGATATTGTTATTGGCGTTGACATCGGTGGTACAAAGATTATGGCCGGTGCCGTTGATGCAGGAGGAAAAGTTGTTTCAGAACCTGTTTCTGTTCCCACCGGTGGAAATGATGAAAAGGAAATAATATTCAGCAGGATCGCCTGGTGCATAGAATCGGTTATCAAAAATGCGGAAGAAGACAGGATAAAGGGGATCGGACTTGGTGCGACGGGACCGCTTGACATAAAGAAGGGGCTAATTCTTGAATGCCCACAACTTCCAACCATGCATTTCTTTCCGCTTTTAGAAAGAGTCTCCGGCAAGTTCAGGATGCCCGTGGCTATGGATAATGATGCAAACGCCCTTTTACTCGGTGAAAGCATATGGGGTGCTGGCAGGGGACACAGGGTTGTGTTGGGTTATACACTCGGAACAGGTCTCGGATGTGCTCTTGTTATAGATAACAAGCTTTTTACCGGGACTAACGGCATGGCATGCGAAGTATGGCCATCCCCCGATGGAGAAGCGATAATCGAGGAAACCATTTCCGGAAACGGGGTAAGCAAAATATATTCGTCACTGTCGGGAAAGCTTGTTAGTTCAGCGGAAGTTGCTGATCTTGCAAGAAGAGGAGACAAGGATGCAACCGAAACATGGAACAGGTTTGGAAGGAAACTGGCCGATGCGGTTGCCTGGGGAATAAACTTCACCGACCCGGGTATTGTAGTACTTGGTGGCTCAATTGCAAACTCAATGGATCTGTTTTATGATGCTATGGAGGCAAGACTCAGAAAGTTTATATGCCCGGTCCCTGCATCCAAAACCTTAGTCGTTAAAGCTGCCCTTGGTGATCATTCAGGATTTATAGGAGCTGCGGCGCTGCTGTTCCAGTGACGGATTCTTAACAGTCATAAAATTCTTACCGGATGAATAAAATATTTTGCATAACGATACCGGTTATTTTACTTTTAACCTGGTCGTGCACCTCAAAACAGACTTACAGTGATTCAAGGTTCATGCTCTCCGGACCGGGCTGGCAGATAAGATCTTCGGCAGTATTCTCCGACTCAGGAAATATTGTTTCATCACCCGGTTATAGTACTGAAGGATGGACGCCTGCAAGAGTTCCGACAACAGTGCTGAGGGCACTCGTTGCCGACAGTGTCTATCCCGATCCATGGACAGGCCTGAATAACTTCAGGATACCCGACGCCTCGGACGAGTTCAACCGGAAATGGAACCTGGCAAGGTTCAGTCACCTTGGGGAAAATGTCAACCCATGGAAAGATCCATGGTGGTTCAGGAAAGAATTTGTCCTCCCCGCCGTATACAAGGGAAGAAAGTTGTGGCTCAATTTCGACGGCATCAACTACAGGGCTGATGTATGGATAAACGGACACAAAATTGCGGACCGCAGGGAAATGGCAGGTATGTTTCTGAGGTTCAGGTACGACATTTCGGATTTTGCACTTCCGGGTAAGAAAAACTGCCTTGCTGTAATGATTCACCAGGTTGATCATCCCGGTCTTCCGGATCCCGGTGTTCAGTTTGAGGTTTTCGGAAAAACAAGGGGGCATGCGAAAGACATCTTCAGGGATGAGACCCTGAAATTCTCCGGAGGCTGGGATTGCGCTCCTGTTATAAGAGACAGGAATATGGGCATCTACGAGGATGTTTTTGTTGAAGCTTCAGGTGAAGTGACTGTTGAAGATCCTTTTATTAAAACCACGCTTCCTTTACCTGATACCACAATGGCCGACCTGGATATTTCAACTATTCTCAAAAACAGCAGCAACAGAAAAGTTTCCGGTGAACTGCAGGTCAGGGTCAGTCTTATCAAGGATATTGAGTTTCCTGCTTACACCCGTCATATGGAAGGAGAGATGAAGGATATCCTTATAACGAAAAAAATCACAATTGAGCCTTCCTGTTCCCTCCATGTCAGCCTTGGTCCCGGTGAGTTCCCTGAATTATCTGTTACTAATCCCCTGCTTTGGTGGCCCAATGGCTATGGCAAACAATATCTTCACAGCCTTGTGATTACATTCAGTGAAGACGGGAAGGTGTCGGATGAGAAAAAGGTCACTTTTGGTATACGTCAGGTGACAAATGAACTGAAAAAAATCGGAGAGGATTATGGCAGGGTATTCCTGATAAACGGGAGAAAGGTGTTCTGCAGGGGAGGATGGCTTCAGCCTGATGCAATGCTGGATTATGGCACCAAAAGGATATACGACGAAGCACGCCTCCTTGCAATGGCAAATGTGAATATGATTGCCAGCGAGGATGCGCCTGCCCCGCCTGAGGAAGTCCTGGAGTCGTACGACAAGTACGGGCTGATGTACTGGGAAACTTTTTATCAGTGCTACAGGATGTACCCCGGAGATGTTAGTGCAAACAATCCTGACGATCATTTGCTGGCATTAAGGGAAGCAAGAGATATAATAAAAAGATACAGGAACCATCCTTCGCTTGTGCTGTGGTGTGCTGCCAACGAGGTTACTGTTGCAAAGGATATCTATGATCCTTTAAGGGAATATATTGTTGAACTTGACGGTACAAGACCCTTTATTCCTACATCAAGCATATCATGGGATGTCGACAGGCTGACACCTTACATAAAGACAGACATGCCTGTGGGAACTACAGATGATGGTGATCCGGATTATAACTGGAACCCTGAGAAATTCTACTTCGATAAAATACTTGAGGTCAGGCTTCAAACCTTCAGGAATGAGCTTGGTGTAGCCTCAGTCCCTGAATTCAGCAGCATCAGGAAATTCATACCAAAGCTCAGCACAAATGTGTCGGATAAATTATTCCCGCTCGACAGTACCTGGGCTGAACATGGTGCATGGGACGATAATAATTATGCTTTCAGGAGTTATGACAATGCAATAAGGTCGATATACGGGCCTCCTTCAGATGCAGAGGATTATGTAAGGAAAGCACAGTATGTCAATGCAAACAGCTACAGAGCTATGTTCGAGGCAGCTAATCACAGGATGTGGACAATCACCAGCGGGGTAATGTTATGGAAGCTGAATGACTGCTGGCCGTCGGTACTCTGGCAGCTTTATGACTGGTACCTGTGCCAGAATGCCGCATATTTTTATTCACAGGATGCCATGGAGCCGCTTCACATTCAGCTGAATGCCGGCAATCCTGTTGTATCTGTGATCAATAACCTGAAACATGCCCCGGGAAGGGTTGTGGCTGAAGCAAAAGTGACTGACTTCAGAATGAAGGACATCTGGACACGGTCAGATACTGTAACGATTGACTCATCGGGCTACTTTGAATTGTTCACACTACCACAGGATCTCAATACAACACCTGTCTATTTTGTACGGTTGAAGCTTAAGGGTACCGATGGCAGAGAAATTTCGACGAATACTTACTGGCTTTCCAAAAACGCCAGTCCCGACTTCAGTGAACTTGCCAGGCTTGAAAAGATTTCTCCTGAAGTAAATATCAGCTGTGAAATGAAGGGCAAGGAGCTTCATTTTACAATTACCTTATCAAACAAAACAGGCAAACTCTCATTCTTCAACAGGGTTGCCATAACAAGAGGAGAAACAGGAGCTGAGATACTTCCCACATTCTGGGAGAGCAATTATATCACCCTGTTCCCTGGTGAGAGCAGAATTGTCAGAGCAATTATTGCCAAAGAAGATCTGAAAGATGATGTGCCATGGTTCAGGGTTGAGAATAATGGCAGCTTCAGGCCTGTACCAGTTAAGATTAATATAAATTAGCTTTATTATTTCACTCAGGGAAGTATAGATTCCAAAATTAACAAGGATTCAGATGAAGATTAAGTCAGCTATATGACTTTTAGTATTTATTGCAGCAGTATCGGGTTGAAACAAGAACCTTCCGGGTCGTGATGATTTCCCCGATATTGATTCGCTGAAAACGGATATAAAAGTATGGACTACCAATCCAACAAACAGCGTATATTTTCAGCCTTCTTTCACACCAGTTTTCTTTGAGACAGGTATTGGTCCGGAACCGGCGATAATTCTTGATCCACATTACCAATTTAATACATTTCTTTTTGTAATGATATAAAAATGATTACGATGACTCTTTAAAGTCAGATAAAATTTATTATTACACCAAATCCTGGCGCCAAATGCTGACGCTTTAGGTCAGCATCCTGACCGACTGGCTTTGCCAGTCTGCGTCAGGACTGGCGCCAAAACTGGCACCATTTTAATATGAGCATATCTTTACTAACTTAAATACTTTTTAGCCAGTTTTTCAAGTAATGTGGAAAAGCCGGAAGCCTTGACCACATTCGGCCGGGCATGACGACATTTCAGTATTTGTCTATTTATCAAAGAATTAACTTCGGCAGCAGGTGGTTAATTATATGCGGCGTTAAGTGGTCATGGTCAACGGCTTTTCCAGATAAGGTATCTGCCGTGCTATGTGATGCAGATATGATGCATCTGGGGATGGAACAGTATCCCGGTATAATCGGGAAGCTAAGGTATGAGTGGGAAAATATGGGTGTCAGATCCTTGTCAGAAAAAAAGTTCACAAAGAAATCTATAAAAATCCTGATGAACCACAAATTCCATACTGCTTATTGCCGGAAAGAATTGACGGGGATTAAAGAGCAAAATCTTAAAAATCTGGCGTCTTCCCTTTCATCAGGCAGCCCTTTGACCGGAAAGAAGCTGAAAGCCAGTAGGAAGGCTAAAACCGGGCAATATTCACGCGGTGCAGATTCGATGCTTCGGCTTACCGCCCGTAACCAGATTAGCCTGAGTTCAATTGCAGATAACAAATCCAATATCCTGATTTCTCTGAATGGCATTATTATTTCCCTGGGGCTGGCCTTGCTGGTGAGGAAATTTGAAGAAAGACCCGAATTCATCATCCCGACTTTGATTTTTCTCATTTTCAGCCTGGCGACCATTGTCCTCGCCATACTTTCGACCCGTCCCGACATATCATCCGGAAAATCCGGCAGTCATAATGTCAGGTCAAAAAAGGTTAATCTCCTGTTTTTCGGTAATTTTTATAAGATGAATATCGAAGAGTATGAAAGGGGAGTGGAGGAATTGTTCAATGATGATCCCTACCTCTATTCGGCAATGATCAGGGATCAGTATTACCTTGGAAGGGTACTGGCAAGAAAGTACAGGCTTCTGAGACTTACATATGGTGTTTTTATGATAGGGCTGATAGTTTCAGTCGGCTCTTTCATTCTTGTTTATCTGCCAATCTAAAGAAGATTATGAACAGATTGTCATCCATAATAAGCATTTTGATACTGTCAGTTTCCATTGCGATGATTTCATGTTCCAGTTCTGGTGACGAAGCTGAAGCTGAAATGGAAAGCTATGGATTTGCATATGATTTGACTGCTCCGGATGCTGATTATGAATTACCTGACGACCTGAATGAGATTTCAGGAATATCATGGTACAACCATAATAAACTTGCATGCATACAGGATGAGAAGGGAATAATTTACCTCTTCGATGAAGTGACAGAGGGAATATCGGGTTCATATCCCTTTGCCAGGCACGGCGACTATGAAGATATTACCGTTTATCAGGATACTGCCTGGGTTCTCAAAAGCAATGGTACAATATATAAGGTTACAAACTTTGCCGGATCCGGCCGCGAAACATTCATAATTCCAACTGCTCTTTCCTCGAGGAACGATACTGAAGGAATGGCTTATGATATCAGTGAAAAAGTTCTGCTGATATCCTGTAAAAATGAGCCCTCCATCGACGGAAAGGAAAGATTTGACGGTTTCAGGGCTATTTATCGTTTTGAGGCAAATGACAACAAACTGGAAGAAAAGCCGGGATATCTGATTGACCCCGAATGGTTTAATGATTTAGCTGAAAACACATACGTTAAAAGGGTATCATTGAGCCTGGCAAGGAAGCTTCAACTGGCAAGGAACAATATTTTTAATCCCTCGGGACTTGCAATTCACCCCTTGGAGGACGACCTGTATGTTATTTCAGCCTTTCCCGGAAGGCTGATAGTAATGAAACGCGATGGCAGTGTCAGCCATATTAAAACACTTGACAAACGAATCTTTCGGCAACCCGAAGGGATAAGCTTCTCCTCCGGAGGCGACTTGTACATATCAAATGAAGGCGATAATGGCAGAGGCAATATTTTGAAATTTAAATATCAACCAGAATGATGAACAGATTAACCATAGTGGCTTTGTTATCATTAATCAGCTTGTTTGATCCGGCTTTAGGCCAGATAAATAAGAATAAAGCGGTTCCTGAGGATGCCGTGGAACATTTTGACAAGCCTGACAGTACTGTCGTGGTATATCCCAATGGAGATATTTACCAGGCCGGAAAATTCAAAAGATTCTGGTTTGGAAACAATTATCGCGAAGAATGGGTTACCCCGATCGAAATACCTCTTTTTGATTTCAGGAATGAAAATGGGAAAATGAAAATCATAAAGCAGGGAGGAAATTTTCAAACAACCACTCTGCGGCTCGAAGATGAGGCGGGAAAGGAATGGGTGCTTCGCTCCGTCGACAAGAATGCATCAGACAGGATCCCAGAGAATATCCGGACCGGGATGGCAGAAGATATAGTACAGGATCAGATGTCAGCCTCTAATCCCTATGGGGCATTAGCAATACCCGGGATTGCAGATGCTGCAGGAATATACCATACTAATCCAAGACTTGTTTACCTTGACAGGAAAAATCTTCCTGACGGATTTTCTGAAAAATGGGAAGGAATTTACCTGTTTGAGGAGAGACCCGATGGCAACAGGGAGGATATTGCCAGCTTTGGGTATTCTGAAAAGATTGTCAGCACACCAAAGATGATTGAGAAAGTTACTGAGAAGATTGATTCACGGGTGGATCAGAAATTATTCCTGAAGTCGAGACTTGTGGATATGCTTATCAGTGACTGGGACAGATATGAGGACCAGTGGAGGTGGGCTTCATTTGAAGAAAATGGAAGAAAAATATACCGGCCGGTTCCGCGTGACCGTGATATGGTATTTTTTGTCAATGAAGGCATATTGCCGTGGCTATCGACAAGGAAGTTTCTTTTACGTAAAATTCAGGGACTTGACTACGACATAAAAGATCTCCGTGGATTGAATACCCAGGCACAACATCTCGACAGAAGATTTCTGAATGAACTAACCCGGGAAGACTGGATATCGGCAGCTGAAAATCTTATTGAAGCAATTACCGATGATGTTATTGAAGAGGCTTTAAATGCCATGCCGGAACAAATTGCACCAATAAGCGGCAGTGTTATTGCATCAAAACTCAGGGCCCGACGCGATCAGCTTGAAAAATACGCAGATGAGTACTATTCTATTCTGGCTGAAAAGACAGATGTTACAGGATCGGATCAGGATGAATTCTTCAGCGTCGAAAGACTGAGCGATTCTGAAACAAGAGTAAGAATCTATAAAATGGATGATGCAGAAGAACCTATCGAAATCTATTATGAGAGAATTTTTATCTATCCTGAAACAAAAGAAATCATATTATATGGTCTGGGCGGTAATGATTTTTTCAAAGTCAGCGGCAAGGTAAACAAGGGAATCAAAATACGTATAGTTGGAGGCAGGGATAAGGATGAAATCAGGGATGAGTCGGAAGTCAGCGGGATTGAAAGAAAAACCATTGTTTATGAAGATACTGTAAAAACAAAGATTATAACTTCAGGAGAAACTCGAAAGGTGATTTCCGCTTCCCCCGGGAAATACTCCTATAATTATCATGCTTTTAATTACAATAAGTTCATTCCCATTTTATATGCAGGCTACAGCTATGATGATGGAGTATATCTTGGCAGCGGATTTACTTACACAACATATGATTTTATACGGAAGCCTTTTTCAGCAAGGCACACCGTGTTGTTCAAGTATTCTATGGGTACGGATGCAAAAGAGCTGACATACAAAGGTATATATCCTGATTTTTTAAATATTACCGATGTTCAGCTTAAATTCCATATCAGGGATCCTAAATTCACTCAGAATTATTTCGGGTCAGGTAATGAGACAATAAAGTCAGACACAGCAAGGGATTATTACAGGGTAAGGATAGGAGAATTTTTCATCAATCCGGAACTTAGTTTTCCTTTTAATTCACGAACTAACTTTTATGCAGGCATTTTTTATCAGAACAGCCGCGTCGAAACTACTAAGGGTAGGTTCATTTCGGATCTGAATTCCAACGGACTGAGTTCCGATGTTTTTTTGAGAAAGGAATTTATCGGAGTCAGCGCAGGGATTAATCACGACAGCCGGGACAATGCAATTTTTCCCTCAAGCGGTTTTTATTGGGAAGCCAGGAACCAGTTCCATTATGGATTGTCAGGATCGGACAACATATTTGACAGGGTAAGCGGTGAAATCAGATATTATGCACATCCCTGGAAATCAGCCGGTCATGTAATCGCCTTCAGGGCCGGGGGAGCTGTCAATGCCGGCACCTATGACTTTTTCCAGGCCAATACTATCGGGAGCCTGTCGGAACTGCGGGGATTTGCCTATAACCGTTATTCAGGTTACACCTCATTCTATCAGAACAGTGACCTGAGGATCAAGCTTTCCAGGGTCAGAAGTTACGTCACAAGAGGATATTTTGGACTTATCCTTTTTAACGACCTGGGAAGAGTCTGGGGAAAAAATGAGGACTCACATAAATGGCATCATGGTTATGGAGGTGGCTTATGGGTATCGCCTTATGAAATGGCAATTATTACGGCCATGTATGAGTTTTCTCAGGATGAAAAGGAGGGGATGTTTTCATTGCGGCTTGGTTTCCTGTTCTGAAATTCATTTATGGAAAGATATTTTTATGGCATTGATTGGTAATTTATAATTCAAAAAAAAATTCTTGGAGTTTTGGATATTATTAATAATAAGTTTTATTTTGCGAGCGAATACTAACAAACAAATATACTCTTATGTTCAGCGACAGACAACAACAGATAATCGACGAATCGATAAAACTGATAGATACCAGGGGTATACAGGGTTTTACAATAAAAAACCTTTCTAAAAAGGTCGGGATTTCCGAACCGGGCATCTACAGGCATTTCGAAAGCAAATTTGCTATTCTTTCTGCCATCCTCGATTCATTCAAAAGGGATATATTTGAAAATCAGGCTTTGTCACTGAATAATGCAAATGATCCGCTGGTGAAGCTGAAGTCGTTCGGGGATAAGATATTTGAGATTTTTGTTCATAACCCTGCCCTGATTACCGTCATCTTCTCTGAAGAGATCTATATGAATGAGAAACAGCTTTCTTACAGGATAAAAGAGATCCAGACTTTCAATGAAAACCTTATTGAATCTTTACTCATCGGATTAAGGCGCGACAAAAAACTTCCGGATCATGTCAATATAGGCGCCTTTATTTTAATGTTTTTCGGTTCGATCCGGCTTCTTGCAAAGAAATGGAAGATGTCGGATTATTCGTTCGACATTAAAACCAGGGGGGACGAATTGTTATCTTCTCTTCTGGATATTATTAAGTAAGTCTTCACAGATATAAATGCAAAATATCTGAAGGAGCACGGAAAATCAAAATCATGAAATTTAAAACAAGACCTTCGATGGATAAAAAAAAATTATTTTATAAGTTAGTGAACATAAACTAACATTTAAATGTTTTATGCATGACAGGATGTAATTATTAATAAAACGATGGGAATGATGTTTAAAAAATGGAAAAACGGAATAAGAAAGACTCTCCTGGGAATATTCGTTGTTGCAACACTGATGACGGCGGAAGTTGCAGCCCAGGCCCAGTCATTGACTCTGGAGCAGTGCATCGACACAGCCCTGCAATATAACCGGAGTTACAGGATGTCGCAACAGGACGCGGACATGGCCGAAGAAAAATTAAAAGAGGTAAAATCAAGCCTGATCCCCAAGTTAAATGCTATGGCTGACTACCGTTATTACACAGATCTGCCTTATCAGCTGATGCCTGCATCTGCTTTCGGAGGACCTGCAGGTACCTACAAAGAGGTGCAGTTTGGTGTTCCAAAGAATCTGAACGCCAATATCCAATTGATGGTACCTCTTTACAACCCGGTCGTCGTAAGCGCAATAAAAACAGCAGGCATCGCTGGTGAGCTTTCTGAGATTCAAAAGAATAAAACAGAAGAGGAAGTTGTGCTGGAAGTATCAAATGCCTACTACAATGCTCAGATACTGACAAATCAGCTGGATTTTCTGGATGGGAATATCATAAATACCGGAAGGCTTGTACAAACCACGAGCCTGTTGCATCAGGAGCAGGTAGCCAGAGGAACCGATGTGGACAGGCTTCAGCTGCAGCTGGAGCAGTTAATGACACAAAGGAGTACCCTTGCCTCGAGGTATCAGCAGGTGTTGAACGCCCTTAAGTTTTTAATGGGTAAACCCATTTCAGATTCCATCGCAATATCAATGAACGATATGACGTCTGGTGAACCGGAATTCAAAACAAAAGCAACTGTTGATATGCTGCTGATCGACAAGAAAATAGAATTTGTCAGATCAGAGCTTAAAGGCCTGAAAAACTCAAGATTGCCGTCATTAAGCGCCTATGGGGTTTATGGTACTGCGGGTTTTGGCAATACCGGCGCCGACAGTTTCTTCAATTTCCATCCGGTTGGGTATGTGGGTACCCAGCTGTCAGTTCCCTTATTTAACGGCACTACTACACGTCATAAGATCAGTCAGAAAAAAATAGAATTGAATAAGGCCAATATTCAAAAGGAACTGGTCTCTGAAAGGTCCGCACTTGATATTAATAATGCAGCAATGCAATACTCGCTTGCGAAGAGAACCACCGGTACCGCCTGGTCACAGATACAATTAGCCACAAGGATATATGAAAACACTGTGCTTCAAAACAAACAGGGGACAGCCAGTATCACTGATTTACTTATGGCTGACAATGCACTTCGCGAAGCGCAGCAGAACTATATAGTTGCGCTGATAGAGCTTCGCAAGGCAGAACTGGAATACAAACGCGTTACCGGAAATCTTATTAATCCCAAAAACAAATAGTCATGAAACCCACATGTATCAAATACACAAAAAGGTATTTATATAATTTTCAACCATGTGGGTTCCATCATACCATTAAATTTAAAACTATATTATGATGAAAAAGAAGATAATTTACATTGTATTGACTCTTGCGATAATTGCCATCGCTGCAGTTCGCCTTAAGAGCAATAAGGAAACCACCGCCGAAAGAGTGTATCATTTTGATAAGGAGCAGGCCATAAATGTCCAGGCCATCCACCTGAAACTTGAAACTGCTGATAATGATATTTCCTACACGGGAACTTTTGAACCCAACAGGGAAACCAGGCTCAGCGCTGATATCCAGGGTAAGGTAAACTCTGTACTGGTCGATGTAGGAAACTATGTCAGAAAGGGCCAGGCATTAATTCAACTGGACAATTCCCTTCTGAAACTGCAATTGCAGGCTGTTGAAATACAAATAGAAGCGCTGGAAGCCGATGTAAAACGATATACCGTTCTTACAAATGCCGATGCAATTCAGGGTGTGCAGCTTGAGAAAGCAGTGTCGGGTCTTAAATCTGCCAGGGTGCAGCAGGCGACTTTAACCGAGCAGATCAATAAAACAACCATTGGTGCCCCTTTCAGCGGGGTTGTTACCGCCAAACTTACTGAAGTAGGGGCTTTTGCGGCGCCTGGGATGCCCCTGCTTCAGATTACGGATATTTCGCTTTTGAAGTTTACTGTAAATGTACCCGAGCATGAACTAAGTCAGTTTGAAATCAATGAGGTATATCCCGTCAGCTCAGATGCCTGGCCTGAAGCCTCATTGCAGGGGAGAGTCATCATGACGGGCAGTAAGGCCAACATGGGGAACAGTTACCCGGTACAGTTTTCTGTAAATAATACTCCCGATCTGAAGATCAAATCCGGGATGTTTGGAAAGGTACAGGTGAAAAGTGCTGCGGAAGAACAACACATTATAATTCCGGCTTCTGCAATTATCGGAACGAATATCCGGCCTCAGGTTTACACCGTAGAAGACGGCAAAGCCAGTCTCAGGGACATAACCATTTCAGCCAGGTATCAGAACAAGGTTCTGGTTTCAGATGGATTGGCACAGGGAGAAATGATAATTACTAACGGATTTATTAATCTTTTTGACGGAGCTAATGTAACAATCAGTAATTAAGGAATCAATCATGAATATTACAAAAATATCGATCGATCGCCCCTCACTTATCATAGTACTTTTCAGCGTATTCACCCTTTTGGGGATCATAGGCTATAAAAACCTGGGGTATGAACTGTTACCCGACTTTAACCAGCCGGTAATTGTAATAAAGACAATGTATCCCGGCGCCGAACCGGGTGAGGTTGAAACTTCTGTTTCAAGAAAAATCGAGGATGCCCTGTCTAATCTCGAAGGAGTGGATTATCTCGAGACCAAGTCTATGCCCAATGCCTCGGTTATTATTGCCAACTTGAAATACGGCACAAATCTGAATAATGCCATGCAGGATGCTCAGCGCTACATCGACAACATCCGTAAAGATCTTCCGGCCGATATTCTGAGTCCCGTCATGAGTAAGGTTTCTCCCAATGACCTGCCAATCATGTCTCTCAGTGCGACCAGTAATTTGCCGGCAACCGAATTTTATCAAAAGATGACTGATAATTATCTTCCGCGGATACAGCAGTTGAAAGGGGTGGCTGAGATTACCCTCCTCGGTGGGGAAGAAAGGGAAATTCAGGTGAAAGTGGACCAGGACAAGCTGAAACTTTACGGGATATCTCTTTTCCAGGTCGCAGAGGCTATTAACAGGTCGGGAATTGATCTGCCGGCAGGAAAGGCTCAGACCGATAAGGAGAGCAATTCAGTAAGGTTAACCGGCAAATTTTCAAGTGTCGGCGACATCATGGATGTCCAGGTGGCAATGCCTTTCCCCGGAACACCTGTTTATGTCAGGGATCTTGCCACGGTTATAGATGGTGTGAAGGAAATTACTTCCGTCAGCCGCTACAACGGGGTTAACGGGATAGGCCTTCTGTTAAAGAAACAAGGTGATGCCAATGCTGTCGAAGTATCAAAACTGGTTCGTGAGGAACTTGCCCTGATTGAAAGTTCGGAATCAGAAAGCGGAGTGAAATTTACCGTGGCCGACGACTCGACTGAAATGACGATTGCGGCGGTAGATTCAGTGATTGAAGATCTGATCCTGGCTGTAATCCTGGTATCACTTGTCATGTTCCTGTTTTTGAGAAGTTACCGGAACTCACTGATTGTCCTGATTTCAATTCCCACTTCACTGGTTACAGCCTTTGCTGTGATGTGGCTCATGGGGTTTACGCTGAACCTTATGACCCTGCTTGCCATGTCGTTGATCATCGGGATCCTGGTCGATGACGCTATTGTTGTAATTGAGAACATTCAACGACATCTTGAAATGGGAAAGGAAAAGCGGACGGCATCAATTGATGGCCGGATGGAAATTGGCATGTCAGCGGTTTCCATCACCCTGGTTATTGTGGTTGTTTTCCTGCCTATTTTGTTCCTTCAGGTTTTCGTTGCAGACATGTTGAAACAGTTTTCGATCGTGGTAATAACTTCAACACTTACCAGCCTTCTTGTCTGTTTCACCTTAACTCCATGGCTTTCATCGAGGATCGGGAAAAAGGAGGAATTGCAGCCAACCAACTTCATGAACCGCTTCCTGCTCTGGTTTGAAAAGCAGTTGAATACATTCATTGAATGGTACGGCCATCAGCTGGAATGGGTGTTCAGGCATAAACTGCTCTTTACAGGGATAGTTATTTTACTTGCCGTCTTGACTATCGGGATAATGAAACAAGGCATTATCGGGAAAGAAATGATGTCGACAGGTGATCAGGGGAAGTTCCGTTTGAACCTTGAATATGACAAAACAACAACTGTTCAGGAGAATAATATCAGGACTCAGAGAATAGAAAACTTTATCCTTCAGCAGCCGGAAGTTGCTACCCTTTTCAGCAATATTGCCGGTCCATCCACAGGTATCGGTAGTCTAGGGGTAGGTTCTGCGAATCTATCTGAATTCACTATTCAATTAAAACCCGAAAAAGAAAGGAAAGTCAAGACTGAAGAGTATATGATATCGCTGCGTGAAGAACTGAAAAGACAGTTTCCGGGAGTTAGTTCTTCGATGGCTGTTCTTGGTCTTTTGCCTAAACAGGCACCCATTAAAATCACCCTTACCGGAAGCGATCCGGATCTGATATTAGAAACTGCAGAGGACCTGAAGCTGGCTATTGAGGAAATACCTGGCGCCGATAATGTCAGGCTCTCCGTTGAAGCAGGCAATCCTGAATACAAAGTGATTCCGGATAAAGACAGGATGCAGCGGCTGGGATTAACCACAGCTTATGTTGGAATGAATCTCAGAACCGCTTTTACCGGAAATGAAGATGCCACACTGACTGAAAATGGAACAGAATATCCGGTAAGGGTATGGCTGGATGATTTTGACAGGAAGAATTATGAAGATGTGCAGCGGCTCTCCATTGTGAACCCCATGAACATCCCGGTTGAGGTATCGCAATTTGCGCAGGTCAGGCAGGATAATTCACCTTCGTTGCTCGAAAGGCTCGACAGGCAGCCATCGGTAACCCTTACTTCGGAATCGTTGGGCCGGCCCTCAGGCACTCTGGCTGATGACGTAATAAGCTATCTGAAAACCCGACCTCTGCCTGATGGTATTGAACTGGTATGGGGGGCTGATATAAAAACCCAGAATGAAAGTTTCAGGGCTCTGGCTTCGGTTCTGCTGATATCCTTCATACTCATTTACCTGATCATGGTAGCCCTTTATGATAATTATATCTATCCGTTCGTGGCTCTATTCGCGATACCGATGGCTGCCATAGGCGCCTTTCTGGCCCTGAACCTTTCATTAAACCAGATAACCCTGTTTGCACAGCTTGGATTAATCATGCTGATGGGTCTGGTGACAAAGAATTCCATTCTTATAGTTGATTTTACCAATCAGTTAAAAGCCCGGGGGAAATCTTACAAGGAAGCTTTGATCATTGCAGGAAAGGAACGTTTGCGTCCCATTCTGATGACTACAGTAGCAATGGCTGTCGGGATGCTTCCCATCGCTCTGGCCAAAGGCACCGCAAGTGAGTGGAAAAACGGGCTGGCCTGGGTTATTATCGGTGGTTTAATATCGTCAATGATCCTGACAGTTTACATAGTTCCCATGGTATATTATGTGGTTGATTCTATCGGAGAAAAAAAACATAACAGGATAAAAAAATGAAACTCATAATCACCTCCGTTGCATTCCTGTTTGTGATTTCAGGCTTTGTCAGAGGACAGGAAGTGACAAAAAATGATCCGGTAAATCTTCATCTGATCTCAGACATATCAGGAGGCAACAGCTATATTACCTTCCCGACTGACATCGGTAATATAGAACCACTGTGGTTCGAGGCCGGTCTCAAGCCTGCATTCCGGCTGAGAAAAAGCCGTGACTCAAGGCTGATGGGGGTGCTGAATCCAAATGTGATCCTGAGGATGTACAGGGAAAGATCATACCCGGTGAGAACACCCAGCTACATGCCTCAGGTGACAGTCTATTATTTGCTGGACAGAGGATCAGATGGAAGAACCTTAACACTTTTTGGCAGGTATGCCCATCACTCAAATGGGCAGGACAGCAGTTTCTACCTGGGAAACGGTGAGATAAATCTGTTGTCAGGCGATTTCGCCACGAACTATGCTGAAGGCGGAATGATACTCTCCCGGAAGATGACAAGTCTCAATGCTTACCGGTTCTTCAGCAGTTCTCTGGAAGTACATCCTGAATCAATGGTGGCCGATGAGTTGATCGGTCATTACAGCAGGTTCAGGTGGCACAATGTAATAACAATTATGAAATTACCCAATTCGGCTGGCAATGAGACAGAAAAAAGGCCGCTATTTTCAGTCAGGGGGGAGGTGATCTGGCAGGCAGGAGCTTATAATGATCTGACGGCATTCTCGCCTGAAAGGATCAACCTGTCTGCCACAATATTCTATCATCCTGCCTTCCTGGAGGATCTGGGACTTTTTGTATCCTATTACCATGGGAACGACTATTATAATATCTATTTTAATCACCGTATCGATGTACTGAGATTTGGACTGATGACCCAGAATTTGAGATTTTAAAAGAAACCTTTAATTTCAAAAAAGATGCCATGAGACAGATTCTTAAAAATATCTACTCCCCTTCAATTAACAACTCCCGGGAAATGACTATCCTGGTATCCGCAAGTGTGGTATTCCTTAAATACGGATACCACGGAACTACTCTCAGCCTTATTGCCAGGGAGGCTGGAGTTAATAAAACAAGCATTCATTATTATTTCAGATCAAAAGATAATCTTTATAAGAAAATACTGGAACTTATTATTGATCTGCTTGTAAAGACTTCATTTGAGATAAGTTCAGAGAGCAAAGGATTTGGCCGCTTCAGATGGTTTCTGATGACCGAACAGTACAATAATAAATCGCACTTTGAAAAAACTCTCAGGGAAATTTTTGCGACAGATTATGAGCAAAAGCTGGATCATATCAAAAAATGGCTTAACTATCCTTCAAATATTAATCTTTAAAGAAAGTAGTTTAAATTTATGGAGATCAGAATTCCGTACAAAAGCCGGTGACTCTTATCACTCCTGGCTGATACATTAAAGCTGTTTTATTCATCCAAAGAGGAAAAATATAACAACTCCGCAGTTTTGAGAGAATTTTTTATAGAACCGGATGTTTAATCCTGATACAGCTTTTTAGTCTTATCTATAGACCATCCTGTTTTTAAACCAATCACGAAAACAGCCAGCGCTACAGATCCGGCGGCAAATACAGTATCGCCCACGATCCTCAGCCACCGTAAGGTTTGTAGTGTTGGATCCTGCATAAGTTCGGATGAACGTGCATACCACATTCCGAACTTAATACTTGCAATGGTTTGCAGAACCCCGACAGGAAGAAGGCTTAAAAGTAACATCAACAATAATCCAGCATTTAACGACCAGAATGCGAAACTTAGAAATTTTGTCTTCCACACATATTTAATAGTCAGACCCTTAAGTACAAAAAGCATCAATCCTATTCCCAGCATTCCAAAGACCCCAAATAGTGCTGCATGTCCATGTAACGGGGTTGTGTTAAGGCCCTGCATATAATACAGAGCAATTGGTGGATTAATGAGAAAACCAAATAAACCTGCACCGACAAGGTTCCAGAAGCTGACTGAAATAATAAAATAGATCGGCCATTTATAAGATTTTACCCATGCTGTCGCCCTGCTAAGTTGCAGGTTATGATATGCCTCAAATCCCATAAATACAAGCGGAACAACCTCAAGAGCACTGAAAGATGCACCAAGAGCAATAATCGCGGTAGGGGTTCCTGCAAAATAAAGATGATGGAATGTACCAATGACTCCGCCGACCATATAAACAATAGTTGCAAAAAGTACTCCTGTTGTTGCATATTTAATGTTCAGCAACCCCATTCTTACAAACAGGAATGCTGCGATCACAGTAGCAAATACTTCAAAGAAACCTTCTACCCAGAGGTGAACCACCCACCAGCGCCAGTACTCCGCAATTGATAAATGCGTCTGTCTTCCCCACATAAGTCCAGCCCCATAGAATCCTGCTATAGCAACTGAAGCTATAATAAACATAATTAAAAGCTGACGGCTCTCCGACGGTTTTATCAGTGCAGGCCACAGGGCACGGAACATTAAAAAGAGCCAGATTATAAAACCTGTAAAAAGAAATATTTGCCAGAATCTTCCCAGATCGACATACTCATAACCCTGGTGACCAAACCAGAAATTCTGGATAAGACCAAGTTTTTGCATTACACCCATCCATTCACCGGCTATTGAACCAACAACAATAACAAGGAGAGCTAAGAAGAGTATGTTGACACCCAGCCGCTGGTATTTTGGCTCGTGTCCGGATACCGCCGGAGCAATATAAAGTCCGGCAGCCAGCCATGAAGTGGCTATCCAGAAAAGTGCAAGCTGAACGTGCCATGTTCTTGAAACGGAATAAGGCAGGATATTGTCAAGGCTTATACCATAGAAACCTTTACCTTCTACCCCGTAATGAGCTGTTACAACACCAAAGAGAATCTGAACAAGGATAAGGCCAACCACTACCCAGTAATATTTAAGTGTCGCCTTCATCGACGGGGTAGGATTTAAACCTCCAAGAGGATCTTTCTGGGGTAACAGGGATGTGTCAAGGACATCCGACCTGTTCCTCGCGTTATAATAAGCCAGAAGGCCTATACCCACAAGCAGCATGATTACACTGAATCCTGTCCATAACACAATCCCGGCTGAAGGAGTATTTCCGATAACCTGGTCGGGCGGCCAGTTACTCGTATAGGTGATGTCTGATCCGGGTCTTTCGGTAATGCAGGCCCATGCTGCCCAGAAGAAAAAGGCATTCATATATTGCATCCGGACAGGATCTTTTATCGAATTGGCAGGTATGGCATAAGAAGCTCTCTCCTTATCAAGTGAAGGATCATTCATAAAAAGTCCCCGGTAATGGTTACTGTTACTTCTGATAGCTTCAGCCCTCTCATCTGAAACTGTAAGGATTCCCGTTTTGCTATCATAAGTATTTAAACGTAAAGCTTTCCGGATCCTCACTTTTAGCATAGCCTGCTTTTCAGCATCAAGATCTTTGAACTGAATCCCAAAATCTCTTTTGGACCATTTATCAAGAAGAAAGAGTGTTTCTCTATGTAGCCAGTCAGCTGACCAGTCAGGGGCCACATAAGCACCGTGACCCCATACCGTTCCGATTTCTTGTCCGCCTATTGACTGCCACACATTCTGGCCGTCTTTAATCTCCTGTGAAGTAAACAGCACTGTCCCGCTTTCTGTCAAAACCTTTTCGGGGATAGGCGGCTTTTCCCTGTAAATCTCATGACCGAAAAATATCAGGACAGAAAAACAAATTGCCGTGATTAGCGCAAAACCGATCCAGAGAGTTTTCGTTTTCATATTTAACGGGAATCAGGTGAATAAAAGTGTTCAAATCGTTTATGCTTATAAAGTTAAAAAAGATTCCTGTTTTAACCTATTATTTTATTTCCTGATTAACTAATGACAACTAAAAAGCTCCCTGCCTGATTATTGACTAATTTTGGATTAGGGAACTTTTTTCAACTGAAATTGTTTATCATACAGAAGGATTCGTTCAAAATAAATGTTATCAGGTTGTTAAGAACAATTATTCAACAAGAAGGGATTGTGTAACGCAAAATCATAAATACTTGCAAATGTCAACCTTTTTAAAGGCTAACTCCGGGATAAAATCGGTCAGCCTTTTAGGCACAATAAATATCCTTCTTAATGGGCACTCAGATCAAGTATTTATCCTTAAGTGTTTCAAGCAGAATATGAAGCTCCTCATGTCTTCCCTTACCAATTACTTCTTCCTCATAATTTTCAAAGTTTCTAAGGAGCTCAGCCTGTTCTGAGGCTGACATTTTTACTTCAATAAGCGGAAATAATATTGTATTTTCCTTTTGGATATGAGCTCTCAGAAGCATGACATATGATTTTGCCGCTTCAATAAATCCCTGGCTGTCAACCTTATCTTTCCGCAGATTATCCTGCATCTGCTTAATTAAGTCCCTACCAAGTGTATGTTCTGATAGCATTACACCGATCGGTCCTCCCTGGTTTCTTACGCCTGTTTTTTCGAGAGCCGGGAATAAGAAACCCTCTTCTTTGCCATGATGGCACTTATCAGCAAATTCCTTTAAGAATTCTATAAAGCCATTGATATCCGAATAATCAATAACACCATTATTTTCAATCCGTTCACTCATTCTTTCCAGTATGTTCAGAGCGTGCTCAATGGCTTTGTGTTCATGGATTAAGTCTTCTTTAGCTGTTTTCATATCACTTATTTTTGAAGTATAACAATTTCAATACTGCAATTATACAGATCCTTATTATTGGTTGAATGATTAATTATGTGACTCCTGATGAGCATGTCCCTCTTCCTCTCCTTCAGCAAACTTAAAGAATTGTACATAGGCTTCAATATATTCTCTTCCAGCTTTTACATCATTCACATCAAAACCTTTAAGAGACATTACTTTCTTAAATCGGGACTCCAATTCAGGGAGCATTTCTTTGGTGACAAGACCTTTAAGTGGGGATAATGTTCCTGATTCAATCGACTTATCTGCAGCCACGATTTTTTCATCAATTGGTGTTCCAGAGGGTTTAACTCCCGTAAAAGGAACTCCTTCTCCGCTTCTGTGAACCCTTACCACTGTTTCAAAAAAATACTTGTCAGCCAGGATCCTGGCATCAGAGCTCAGATTCCTTACTTTCATTGTAAGAATGAAAGCATCTTTAATTTCAGTTTCATATTGTGGCTGTACCCATTTAAGAACATAATTCATATTGTTTTTTTCAAGAGCAATCTTTGCATCTTTTACTAATGGACCATCCATTGTGTCACAGTGGGCAAAAGTTACATTTGTCGAAAGAATCAACAGAAAAAAAATAAATAATGGAGCAAAGAATATTTTTCTTACTCCCATTCTGTAAGATTTTCTTTTAAAGTTTTTTGTTACAAGTGTTTTCATTTTATGAAGGTTTAATTAATAATTAAAATTCCAATTAAATTCATATCGAGACAAAAATACTATGTAGAAAAAGGGAAATCGTCCAAGGTTATAAATCAGGACATGTGAGACCTGTTTGACAGGTCTTGTTTTATAAAACAGGACGGACGGAATTAAGAGATTAAGATCCTATACCTTTGATTATAAAGTATTTTTATATTGAGATGGAGTAAAGCCTGTTTTTAGTTTAAAGATTCTGTTAAAAGCCGACTTTGAGTTAAATCCACATTCAAACGCAATACCCAGCAATGAAAAATTCCCATATCTGGGATCAACTATCTTTTGTTTAAATGACTCCACCCGATAATCGTTTATGAAATCAAAAAAATTAACACCTAACTTTTCATTTATTACCTGTGAAAGGATATGGCTTGAAATCCCCAGTTCGCCAGCAAGTTGTGAAAGGGTGAGCTCTGGATTTAAATATGGTCTCGATGATTTCATATAATCAGTCAGTTTTTCTGCATGCAGTTCCGCCTCCGATTCAGTAAGTCTTGAACCAGCATATTTTGCTGACGGTGTTAAACTATCTCTGGAAACCAATATATCTTCAGAAGAGAATATTACTTTCTGTTTCAATCCAAAATAACCCATAAGGATAACAAAAACAGATAATGAAAGAAACAATCCATCTGTGCAGAAAATCATTGAGAACAATCTGAAGACATGATGAATTACAGTGATAGTTATCAATACTGTCCATATAATGCCAAAAATAAAAACAAGCCACCTGAGCCAATTCAGGTCAAGTTCAGCAGAATAAGAATAATTATTGAATATCCTTATATCAAGTTTTCTGAATAACCTTATTGTCAGGATAAAATATAATGTTCCTGAAAGGGCTGTCAGTAACAGAAAAAACAGAAACAAGAATGGAGGATCGAATTCCCTTGCTAATCTTTCAATATTTAGTTTTTCTGATGCAACGGGAAGAAATGAACAAATAAGGATGTATAAATTGAAAAGAATGAACGGGATTATATGGAAAAGGTCTCTCATTGACAATTTTTGTCTGTTTAAGACAAGGGTTTGAATATAGAAATATAAAAAGGGCCCATGCAGCATTAAAAGTGAAATCAGGCCTATTGAAAGTAATTTATAACTGGTAAATATTTCATGTGAATAAAAGGTGTATACACTGATATACAGTCCCAGATATGCTAACCAGCAAATCAATATGTTATCGTGAAGTGCCCTTTGTTTTTTCTGAAACAACAGGACGATGAACAATAATGCATTAAATACAGCTATAAGGAATATGTACTTCATATATACAAATGTACAATCTTTAAAAATAATTCCGGAATGGTTGAAGTTTGAGCTGTACAAGAGATTGTATCAGTTTCTACCCTCACAAAAAAATAAGGCATCAGGAAGTCCTGCCAAATTAGGACACATAAGTTTTCAGTGGCTCAGTTTATATGGATTTGACTTGTTTCAATAATATCTCATATCAAGCATAAGTTAAACAAAAATCTTACCTTCCGCCATGCAATCTAACATAAGCTCTTGACAGACAATGTGTTGATTAAAAAACGTTAGTTTCACTATTTGTAAAAGTGAAACCTTATAGAATTTTAAATAAAAGAAAATCTTACTATAAATAAAATTCACATAGGGTTATCTTCCGAATTGTTTAATTAGCATCTAGTTGACCATAGTAAGTATAAAGTATACTTAGATCCTTGGGTTGTACGGTCTATTCTCTTTTATTACCTTTAAGCTTCATAAATAAATAAGAATGTTCAGAATCACTTG
>Ga0209099_1001396_pt1 | contig 24357 bp, 19 predicted proteins | sample AD_JPNHW2_MetaG_FD_184430 | JGI IMG/M metagenome (GOLD analysis project Ga0209099, IMG submission 184430) | Active sludge microbial communities of municipal wastewater-treating anaerobic digesters from Japan - AD_JPNHW2_MetaG (SPAdes) (version 2) | ecosystem: Engineered > Bioreactor > Anaerobic... | reverse complement strand
TCAATGCCAGCTTGAACATTCGCACCCTCGGACTGAGGGGAAGAGCCTATCAAGATCCGACCCCTACTTTGAGAAACCTATCAAAGCAAGTTAGATCGATGACGTAGGAAGCCCTGCTCCTTCAGGGGCATGGGAGGAAGTCACGCGCTGCAGAGAAACGTCTCAGACTATCCTATCTGCGGAGGATTTGTAGGTGAGATAAGGATCACGAGGCCATATCACGAGAATGATGGCGAAAAACTGGCCAAATGGACGAAGAGGGCAAAGACGCTGGGCTTCATTCCTCCGGATGCCATCATCGAGGAGATGCCCGGTTGTCATACATTCTTGCCGGAACCAGGAAATCGCGTATTGCCGAACATAGAGGTATGGCTTAATAGCTCCGCAGCAGGTCCGCTTTTATGTCCGGTATGCGAGAAGCATGGGATCGTACTGGTCTCGGTGCAGGGCAAACCTTCTCAGGATAGAGTCGCTGACCTGTTCAAACGCCATGAATCTCCTACTACTATTCTGTGCCTGTCTGATCTGACCCAAAGAGATGCATTTTTCGCCGATGAGCTTGCGGAGGATATCCAAAGATTCCAGCTAGGGGAGGAAAATTTAGCGATTAGTATCAAGAGAATAGCTCTATTGCCGGAACAGATCCTGAAACTGAAGATCCCCATGATCCGGGCATATAAGTCAAAAGGAAATAGGGATAAATTTAAAAAATATCTTGCATCATATTCTCTTGATCCCAAGAATATGGGTGAGATCGATGCCCTGGAGATTTATTATCCAGGTGGAATAGCCTCATATCTCGATAGAATTCTCTCGGAGTTATGTCATAATCAATAACTGACCGGTAAATCGAAAAATTGGGGCTTGATCGTGGGGGCAAAGTATTATAATGCACACTGGTATAGCTGAACGGAGATGACAGACGTACCGGATATACCCCTGGAGCAGATCCAGCAGCGCGTAGTGGCCATGTGGATGGGCAGCTTCTATGGCAGCAGTGGCTATGTGGCCCGAAAGCTGGGCAAGAAGGGTCTGCGCGAGTTTCAGGGTATCGGAGCTCACCAGGTAGCAGCCACATTCAAGCAGCTTGGACTTGAAAAGCCTGAGGATGTGGCCCTGGCCATAGCAACCAACGACAAGAACCTCTTCGGAAGCATAGTGGAGATTATGGAGAATGATGGCGTAGTGGAGATCAAGCGTCATCGATGCGGATTGATGGAAGGGGCCAAATCCTTTGCTCGCGTTGGGGCAAGCCTGATAGCCAAGGAGCACTGCAAGACCTGTGTGGAAAGCCACTGGCAGAAGGTCTTTTCGGATCTGAAGATGAACCTACAAGTAGAGCATACCGATGACGGATGCATTATGAGAATCTCCACTCAATAAATAGGATGATGAAGGGCTAGCGGGGGACCCTTTCGGCTGCAATTCTTATCTGGCCCGGCTTCGCATTTGATCTGCTTTCTTCTTCATAGTCTGTTCAATGTGATCTCTTTTGGCCTTCATTTTTTCTTTGGCTTCATTTGCCTTTGCGGATTGGCTTGTGTCAGTAGTTTTGCTTTTCTTTGTGGCAAGACTCTTCGCTCTGGTAGTTTTAAAATTGATGCTCTTTGTTGCAGGGTTTGAGCTTTTCACTTTATCGGCGCTGTCAGAGATTGATGCTCCCTCGTTTGTCTTTGTCTTAAACGAAATCGTCGATGTAGGCTCTCTCGCGTTGGTTTTTCCTGCGGGATTGGCGAGATTGCCTATGGAACTCGATAGCGTGGTTGCAGGAGCTGCTGGAGAAGCAGCCTCAGCTCCTTGAGAGTCTGCACTTGCTTGCACCACAGGTGCATTTTCCGGCATAGCTGCTGCGGTTGTCGTTTCGTTCGTTGGCATAGCTGCTACGGTCGTCGTTTCGTTCGTTGGCATAGCTGCTACGGTCGTCGTTTCTTTCGCTGGCATAGCTGCTACGGTCGTCGTTTCGTTCGCTGGCATAGCTGCTACGGTCGTCGTTTCGTTCGCTGGCATAGCTGCTACAGTTGTCGTTTCATTAGCAAGGTTGCTTGTGTTGGCGCTTGTCTTCGCGGAATTTGCAGAAGACGACTTAGTAGATGATGAACTGCGATGTTTTGATCCGGATGAGCGGCTGATCGATGTTTTGCCTGTTGCAGCAATTCCTTTTGCCGCCTGGCCGGATTGGAGCGATGAATTGATCTTCGACAGGTTTGCCGGGCTTTGTTCTCTGGTCAGCAGGCTCGTGTTCAAGAAAGAATTAGTGGCGATATTATCGCTCTTCTCATTATCGATAGCTTTGGATAGGATGCCGTTTTCCGAGCCTTTCAGGTCAAGGCCTATGCCAGCATCCTTATTATCCGAGTTAGTGGCATAAGAAACCAGATCAGATATGAGATAAATGGCAAGACCAGTCATGCAGATCAATGCCATTGCGACAAGAACCCTTGCCAGCCAGGGATATTTATTTATTAATTTTTCGCGAGCTAGCCCATAGTAGGTAATGCTCGACCCCGCAAAGTCCTTCATACATGAAGAGATATTTTTTAAAGTTTATAGCTTTTGCGATCGATAAAAAATTTATTGAGTCATACTATTTTTCGGCTAGCTAGCAATAGGCATTCCCGCTGCCTTCCAGGCATCAATTCCGCCTGAAAGAACGAATGCTTCGCGATCTGCATAGACTCTCAGAGTCTGGACAGCATAAGCGGCGTTGGCATCAGGCGTGCTGTAGACTGCGACCTTTTTCCCGGCAGGAATCATTCCCATCTGTGATATGATATCTTCCAAGGGAACGCTCAATGCGTCTGGAATATGGCCCGCTGCGTATTGCTGTGCCGGCCTAGCGTCCACTATGGCCCAGTTGTTATCCTGGCTGGATTTGCTTAGAAACTCGGCAACGCTCAGGAGATAAAAGCCATTGTCTGCGGCTTGCTTCAGGAATGAATCCGCTTTGGCCATGTAGCTATTTGGCTGGCCCAATGCGGATGATATCTGAACGGGGGATGCAGATCCTGACGATGCCGTTTTCTTATTGGAATCATTAAGCGATGAAGTTGCCCAGGGCTGACCTTTATAGCTGCTTGTATCTGCTTTTTTATTCTCATTGAGTATCTGCTTATTCATTTGATCTACTTTATCCTGATCATCTTGCACTGTGGTCTGTCCCATAGCACATGCATGGATCAGAAGACAAGCCAGGGCTAATGAACATAGCAATAGGTTTCTTGATATCATCTATAACACCCTTGTTGCATCTTTTCATCTCCTACTAAAAGTGTTTGGCCTGAAACTTTAGCGGATGCATGGCAATCAGCTGACTCTTTTGCCCTGTTTCACTAATTTCGTCTCAATAATATTATGTTCGCTATTCCTATATAAAAAATGATAGGGCTTTGATAAAACCATTTGTTAAGTAAATTATATATACTGTTATGAACAATAACCCTGACTGAAGGTGAGTGCAATGAAGAAGTTCATCTGCAAAAACTGCGGCGCTTTGAATGTGGCGAACGAAGCTGACATTAAAAGCGATAGCGATTGGCTACAATGCGCGCTTCCCCAGGGGTTTGAATGGGTTCTGCCCGCCGGCAAAATTACTCCCGTCATAGGTGAACCGATATACATATCAGGATTCGGCGAACATCTCTCTCGCGAGGCATATTTAAACAAACATGGCATCGATCCGGAGATAGCCTACAATCTCATGCGCGGAAATTCAGGCTACATGTATGCGTCGCGCAATTTATCAGGTAAGCCATCTGCAAATGATTCGAAGACAGCAACTAAAAAAACTCAAAATTGGCTTGATGAGGACGATTGGACCTCATGATGTCCAATTGCAATCTCAATAGTAATTTTATTTCAGCTGTGATCCGGCGGCCTTTATTCGCTTATTTCCATGCCATCCCTCTTAAATCTCTGCACTTTCTCTTTTTTTTCCGCGGGAACTATTTTGCATGCTCTTCCTATTGATATCTGATCTGCAGTTGCCTCCCAAGAAATTGCTCATGATTAGATAGATTAAAATATGCTTATGGGGCAGTCACAATGCGCTGAGGAACTGAGTATGAAGGAGAGGCTTGACGAGATAGGTTCACGTCTTCGTGAACTGAGGGAACTGAATGGAGTATCGTCTGATGAGATGGCAGAGTACCTTAATGTGCCTGTGGAGACATACGAATGCTATGAAGATGGAAAGCTGGACATTCCCGCCAGCATTCTCATCGGCATGGCGCGAAAACTCAACGTAGATACAGGCCTGCTTCTCACCGGCGAAGAGTCCAAGATGAGCATCTTCACGATTACTCGAAAGGGCGAAGCGGTAGAGGTTGAAAGAAGAGAGCAGTATCACTACCAGAGCTTGGCCAGAAAGTTCGCCCATAAAAAAGCTGAGCCCTTTATCGTCACCATAGATCCCAGGAAAGACGGCCCATCGTTTTACAATCATCCTGGTCAGGAGTTCGAATATGTGCTCGAGGGCACTCTGAAGCTCACTATTCATGATAACGATGTAGTGCTGAACCCTGGGGACTCTATCTTCTTCGATTCGTCTTATGATCATTATATGGAAGCGCTCAATGACAAGCCAGTGAAGCTCTTGGCTGTGGTCATGTAGAACTTAAAGAGGAACGAAATAAATGACGTCATTATTGCCTAGATTCGTCTCTCGGGTCGATTTCAAGTCATATGAGGATTTTAAGGATAATTTTAAAATCCTGGTTCCCGAGAACTTTAATTTTGCTTACGATGTAGTTGATGCCTATGCAGAGCAATATCCTGATAAGCTTGCCCTGGTCTGGTGCAATGATCATGGCGAAGAGCGTATCATCACCTTCAGAGACCTGAAGATTCTGAGCGACAAAGCCGCCAATCTCTTTTCTGGATACGGGCTGAAAAAAGGGGATACCGCCATGCTCACCCTCAAGAGCCGCTGGGAGTTCTGGGTTTGCATGGTGGGCCTGAATAAGATCGGCGCTATCTCTATTCCATCCACGCATATGCTCAAGGCCAAGGACTTCGTCTATCGCATCAAGAAGGGCGACCTGAAGATGATCGTCTGCATAGGGGAGAACGGGGTTCCTGGTGAGTTCGATGAGGCACACAGGAACCTGGGCAATGTTCCTCTGGTTAAGGCCCTTGTTGGAAGCCCGGACCTGGCGCGCGACGGATGGATAAATTTCGATAAGGAGCTGGAGCAGGCCTCCCCGGATTTCGCCCGCCCCGCAGGGGATCAGGCGACGAAAAATGAGGACATCCTCCTTGGGTACTTCACCTCGGGGACCACGGGATATCCAAAGATGGTCAAGCACGACCAGACGTACCCTCTGGGCCATATTCTCACCGCCAAATACTGGCAGAATGTCGAGGACGACGGACTTCATTACACCGTTGCCGATACCGGTTGGGCAAAATGCGCATGGGGCAAGATTTATGGCCAGTGGCTGGCCGGCTCAGCGGTCTTTGTCTACGATTATGATCGATTCGATGCCGGGAAGATGATGGACGAGATGGGCAAGTACGGGGTCACGACCTTCTGCGCTCCGCCCACCATCTTCAGGTTCATGATCAAGAGCGACATGTCCAGGTACGACTTCTCCAAGCTGAAGTACGCGGTCACGGCAGGTGAGCCGCTCAATCCATCGGTTTATGAGAGCCTGCTCAAGGCCACCGGCCTGAGACTAATGGAAGGATTCGGCCAGACTGAGACTGTTGTCTGCATTGCCAATTATCCCTGGATGAATCCCAAGCCGGGTTCGATGGGCAAGCCGGCCCCCGGATTTGATATCGTTTTAGTGGACAAGAACGATAAGGTATGCGAGGTGGGTGAAGAAGGCGAGATTGTGATCAAGACGGACAAAGGCAAGCCCGTCGGCCTTTTCACTGATTACCATTCCGATCCGGACAAGACAAAGAGCACATGGCATGATGATTATTATCATACGGGAGACACCGCCTGGCGGGATGAGGACGGATTCTTCTGGTTCATAGGCCGGACGGATGACATGATCAAAAGCTCCGGCTATCGCGTGGGACCTTTTGAGGTGGAAAGCGCTCTCATGTCCCACCCGTCTGTGATGGAGGTGGCCATTACCGGTGTGCCTGACGCCATTCGAGGACAGGTGGTAAAGGCAACTGTTGTCCTGGCCAAGGGATTTGCAGCTTCCGAAGAGCTGAAAAAGGAGCTGCAGGACCATGTTAAGAAGGTCACTGCACCATACAAGTATCCCAGGATCATTGAGTTCGTTCCAGAGCTTCCCAAGACCATAAGCGGGAAGATCAGGCGGGTGGAGATCCGGGATAAAGACAAGCCCTATCCGGTCATCAATACCCTGGAATGCAAGGCATGCGAGCGGTGTATTGAGGCCTGTCCCGCGGATGTATTGAAGATGGGCCATGAGCTGAATCCTCGAGGCTATCACTATGTCGTCTACTCTGGCGACGGCTGCATTGGCTGCGGAGCATGCTATTATACCTGTCCCGAGCCGCTGGCCATTGAGGTTCATGTGCCCCAGAAAGAGAAGAAAACAGAGGAGAACTGAAAAATGGCATCTCAGTTAATCGATGGAAACAAAGCTGTTATTGTGGGTGCTCTTTATGCGGGATGTGACTGCTTCTTTGGCTATCCCATTACTCCCGCCAGTGAGATATTGCAGGAAGCTTCTCGCTATTTTCCTAAATTGAGCAGGAAGTTCGTTCAGGCCGAATCGGAAGAAGCGGCAATCAATATGGTTTATGGAGCGGCGGGCGCAGGACACCGCGTTTTGGCGGCATCATCCGGCCCGGGCATGAGCCTGAAGCAGGAGGGAATAACATACATCGCCGGTGCACAGCTTCCCTGCGTGATCGTCGATATCTGCCGGGCCGGGCCGGGTCTGGGCAACATCGGGCCGGAGCAATCGGACTACAATCAGGCCTGCAAAGGCGGCGGGCATGGCTGCTATCACAACATCGTTTTAGCGCCTGCAAGCGTTCAGGAGATGTGCGACCTGACCCGCAAGGGATTCGATCTGGCATTTAAGTACAGAAACCCGGTAGTAATTCTGGCAGACGGAGTGCTGGGGCACATGGTCGAGCCTCTGGAGTTTCCAACGGATGCAATCGTTCCCAGCATTGATGCTTCCTGGGCGGTGTCAGGCCGGGCGGAGACAAGAGGCAACCTGATAACCTCGATAGAGCTCAACTTCGATGAGATGGAAAAGCACAACTACAAGCTTCAGGCTAAGTACGAGCGCATAAAAGAGAATGAAGCTGCCTGGGAGGGCTACCGGCTGGATGATGCCAGCGTGGTTCTCGTCTCTTATGGCATCAGCAGCAGGATCGCAAAATCGGCAGTGGATGCAGCCCGAAAGGAGGGCATCAAGGCAGGCCTCTTCCGGCCCATAACTCTCTTCCCATTCCCTGAGAAAGCGCTGCGCTCCCTGGCCGATCGAGGATGCAAGTTCATTTCTGTGGAGATGAGCGACGGACAGATGCGGGAAGATATTCGTCTTGCCACCGGCTGCCGTCAGGTCGAGCTTGTCAGCCGCTACGGAGGAAATTTGATTGGAATGGATTCAGTCATGAGCAAGATAAAGGAGGTGGCATAAGATGGCAGCAGTTGAGAAGGTGATCGGAGCGCATCCGGGAATGTATGCAAGTTTTCCCAGAAAGGGCGGGGCTGCACAAACGGCCACCCATTACTGTCCCGGTTGCGGACATGGCATTTTGCATAAGCTCATCGGCGAGGCCATGGCTGATCTCGGCATCCAGGATAGGTGCGTCGTGATCAGCCCTGTGGGGTGCGCGGTTTTCGCCTATTACTATCTGGATTGCGGCCACATGCAGGCGGCCCACGGTCGGGCTCCGGCCATCGCTACCGGCATATCGCGAGCAGAGAATGAGGCCATTGTCATCTCCTACCAGGGAGACGGCGATCTGGGGTCCATCGGCCTGAACGAGACCATTCAGGCTGCCAACCGGGGCGAGAAGCTGGCAGTGTTCTTCGTGAACAACAGCGTTTACGGGATGACCGGCGGCCAGATGGCGCCCACCACCCTCATCGGAGAGGTTACGGCCACGACGCCGAACGGACGAGATGCCCAGGAGCAGGGCTATCCTATTCACATCTGCGAGCTGCTGGATACTCTGAAAGCGCCGGTATTCATCGAGCGCGCATCTCTGTCCGACATCGAGCATATCAGAAAAGCGCGCCGGGCAGTCAAGAAGGCTCTGGAGATTCAGAGGGACAAGAAGGGTTATGCCTTTGTGGAGCTGCTCTCTCCCTGTCCCACTATCCTGAGGATGGATGCCAAGGCCATAGCCAATTTTGTCAATGAGCAGATGGAAAAGGAGTTTCCGCTTAAAAGGTTCCGGGACAGAACCGAGCAGGCTCAGTCCATAAACCGGGCGGAGAGCGACTACTCAAGGGAGTCTCTTGATAAGGTCTTCGGCTGCGAGGGCGGAGTATGTGTGCAGTTTCTGGATGACCCGGAGTTTGTGCCCAAGGGCGTGAAGATCGCCGGCTTTGGCGGGCAGGGTGTGCTGAGCATGGGTCTCGCCCTAGCTCAGGCGGGCTTTGGAAGCGGGAGATATGTTTCCTACTATCCGGACTACGGGCCTGAGCAGAGAGGCGGAACCTCAAACTGCTCTGTGGTGATCTCCGGCCAGCCCATCGGCTCGCCGGTGGTGGACCGTCCTGATGTCCTGGTGGCCTTCAACCGGCCCTCTCTGGAGAAGTTTGCCCCGACGGTCAAGAAGGGCGGACTGATCCTCTATGACTCACAGATCGGCCAGTTCCAGGCGCCGGATGGGGTCAGAGCCATATCCGTCCCGGCGACGGGAATTGCTGAGGAGCGCGGAACCCCGCAGGCGGCAAATACCGCCATGTTCGGGGCGCTGATGCAGACCGGCAATCTGGGGCTGCCCCGCGAGGCCTATGGAAATGCGTTCAAGGTGACCTTTGCCAAGAAGCCTAAGCTCATTCCCAAGAATCTGGATATTCTGGAGGCCGGGGCGCAGGCGGCCAAGGTGCTGGAGATGGCGGGGAAGAAGTGAGCTGCAGGGTGGCTTGCAGCCATCCTACTATCTTTTTTTCACATAGCGCGAAAGAACCGCGTATCGCCAGACTGTTATGAACAATCCAATTCAATGAACATTCAGATTGGTGCGCCATCACATGGGAGTCCAGATGTCCCCATATGATCTTCGAGGTACTTTTCTTGATATTCGCGATATTTTGTCGAAGGATTTCTGATCTTTTTTTATCTGTTCTTCAATAACCGAGTATCCGTTGTTTTCCAAATTTGGAAAGATCACTGCTTTCTTTGAACGGATCTTTCACAGAATATCCTCTATCAATACTCTCCCATAGCATCTGGTATTTTGTCTGATTAATATTTTTAATCTTAACACCTTCCGGCTGACTAATCGTTTTTTGTTGTGGGTTTTTTTGCGAAGACTCCGGCAGATTTAATGCCGCCTTTGCATAACCATCTCTGATAAGAATGACTATGTGCTTATCGCCAGGATATAGAGGCCCTCCTGGATGCGTATTGCCTTTTTCGTCTGGACCCCAATCCATATTGAGCCATACATCCTTGGTATCAGCATCAATATGTGTATAGATTTTATCTGTTCTCAAGTTCCCCTTTAGCCATTCAATGATGCCATCTACTTGGTTATTCGGTTCATTAAGATTTCCGAGATAGACTTCCGCATAAGCATGTCCGCCTGTAATATTGTTGCGAGCAAGAATAATTCTGGTAGTGCCACCTATTGATTCTATAAGGGCGGACATAAGAATGGCAAAATCATCACAATCTCCTGCACCTACACATCTCGCTTCTTCGCCAATTCTCAGAGTCTCATTGGCGTACATGAAGCTATCTATGCCCCTCGTATCAGCAACATAACTCCAACCTTTCTTTGAGTCTGCACCATTCTTGAGATAGCTGTAAATCGAGCTAATCTGATCGATAGTTCGATCTCCTGGATACTTGGCAGCGAGTACAACTGCCTCATGACGAACCGCTGAATTGTTTGGTTCCACCCTGGCACAAAACGACACCTTGAGTTCACCTACTTTATTATTTGTTGTTCTCGCCGGGATAATAGCACCCCCTGAAACTGGAAAAGATATAACCTCATCATCCGATATCTTGGAGATCGGTGGCACGCCTGAAAGCTCAGGAAATGAAGTGCTTATGCATTTCAATTGATCAGCGGAATAGCCTGCAATCTCGCAATAATTTCCATCAAAGATAAAAGGCACATCTGTCGCGACTCCAGATCCAACGACAATAATCACGCAAAACCAGAAAGCCAATAGAGACATGACGAACCAATCCTTACAGATGAAACTCTATGTATTTAGCAGCAACGCTATGGGTTTCTTCAAAGTTGTTGTTATGCCTAAAAAATTTTATATAAAGTCGTTATATCTCCCAATTGCTGCATCCTGTGGCTAAATCCAGGAAAAAAAGCATCATGAGTTGTTCATGCTGCTAAGCCCTAATAAAAATGTGCTGCTGGAGCAATCCCTACTCACGCGCAGGGCAGCCAGTCGATGCTGATCGTCCCGCAGGTGGAGTTGCCCCAGAGCTCTATGAACTTCTCGATGGAGAAGACGCCGGTCAGGTCCTCGACGCTGCGGCCATATTCGGCATGCCGTCCTTTGAGCTGGCTGTCCGCCGTCGGGTCTCTGGAGATCCAGCCAATGTGGGCCACGCCTATGGCATTGCTATCGAGGTTGGCCTCCAGGACGCCCGTACAGCAGGGACTATCCAGCTTGCACCGGCCCGGCCCGGAGATATCGCCGCAATATATCGGATAGGATCTGGTCTTGACCTCGGTCGCTTTCTGCAGGTGCTCGGCATGAGTGTACATCTCGGTCAGCACAGCGCCAATCCTGTAGTTCTGAACGCAGAGCTTCTCAATCCACTTCTGGTCATAGGTGCCGGTCTGATAGGAGACAGGCATGTACTCGAACTCCGCCTCCTTTGTGAAGTTGATGTAATCCTTTCGGATGCTGTAGTCAACCCACTGTCCTCTGTTGATGACAAAGCGCGGATAGCACCCCGTATCTATTTGCCTCTCGCCTTCTAATTCTGTCTTCTCAGTGATGACATTTCCTGATCCCGATTCCTTTTCAACCATCTTCTGGCCGTTAAAGCCCGTCTGGGTTGAGACTATCATCTCCACGTTTTTGTATCCCACGCCCTCTACCGATGCCTTTTCGTACATGTAGTTGGCAGAGGACGCGAGCCCCGCCAGCGCCGCCGCCAACACCGCTAAGACAAGCAGCCTCTTCGTATTCATCAGTTCATCCCTCCAAATCCAGGATTCCTAGTGAATAGCAAATTCATCATAATTGATGCATCCTCTGCTCTGCCACTCCTCTCATCCGCTCCAGTCAATCGTTCCTTTCATTTTACCAGAGCAGTATCCCCGCGTACCTCACCGCGTAAACCACTCCCACCACTATCACCAGCAGCCCGAAGAATTTAGTCGTCCAGGCTCCGATGGATACGTACTTTTCTCCTATCCTCCCGCCCACTGCTCGAGAAAAAGTGGCAATGGGAATGATGGGCACACCATGGCCGACGCCGAAGATGAAGAGCATCACTCCTCCCGCCAGAGGAGTGATATTTTGCGAGGCCAGCCAGATCAATACCGGCAGAACCATGGATAGTGCGCAGGGTGCCCAGCCCAGGGCGAAGAAGATCCCGAGCGTAAACGCTCCGATGAAGGAGGAGTGCTTGAAAAGGGCAACGGACGCCTCAACCGACCTTTGCAGCAGGCTTTTCCTGGTCTCGCAGTACTCTCCCTCACCCCGATAGCTGCGAATTTTGGCCCTCACCGGCTCAAGGATCTCTTCCAGCGGCTTGATGTTGCTGATCCCAAGAAGAATCATAATCAGTCCGGCTATCAGGTCAAAGATCCGGGAATCTCTTATGAACAGCCCCACCTGAGAGATGAACAGCCCGAGAACAAAGAAGACGGCAGCCATGCCGAATGTGAAGGCGATACCAATCATGAAGCCCTCTTTCGATGTGGAGACGCTCTTTCTCAGGTATTCGTCCTTTCTTCTCATGGTCATCACATAGGAGAACACGGCAATCATGAGGGCTATCGAGCAGGGTGCTAGCGAAGTGATTATCCCCAGCAAAAACATGCCAAAGGCGGAGACATCCTGCCGGAAGACCTCTCCCTCGAGCCCCTTCCAGTCCGAGCCGCCTACCTCCTGCAGCTTGCTGTAGAGCTTCTCTGCACTCTGCACGCCATCCTGCGCTCCCTCGCCCACCCGGTAGACATGATAGACGGCGGCTATGTTGCCGTCTTTATCGATAATAAGGATGGTCGGATTGGATGAGCCGCCATTCACATTCCAGTAGTCGAGATACTTGCTGGCGATATTGTAGGGCTCGAGGTCCTCGGTCCAGGGCCAGGTGATATTGACCTTCCACCACTTCTCTGCCAGGGACTTGCCGTCTCGGGAGTACGGGTTCTTCCTCATGTTCACGGTGGCTATCTGCACCTCGGGATGCAGGGCCCTCAGTTTCACCAGTTGCTCTACCTGCCCTTTAAGGGACTGCTCGCATTCCACGCAGAGCGGAATCTCGATGTTGGTGATATGAAGGATCAGGGGCGCTCCGGCAAAGCCGGTGAGGGAGAAGTTCTTGCCGTCAAGGTCCACCGCAGAAAACTGCGGGGCCTTTATGGCCTGTTCGGCAAGCGCGGGACAGAAGAAGATTGCCTGGCAGGCAAGAGCAAAAAGGAGGAAAGAAGCTGCCAGATGCATCCTGATCTTGCGGCCTTCAGCGATTATCGGTATCACTCTCAGCTTCTCTTCAAGTCCAGGCAGCGCTGTTCTGCTTGTAGTAGTAGATGGCATCCTTCACATAGGAGTCGATCCTCTCCTCGCTCATGGCATCAACCTCGCTGTGCCAGGCTACGCCAACCTTCCCGTCCTGGCCTTTGGCCAGGGTTACGAAGATGGTCGTGGGGACAACCGGCTTTCCCATGCCGTAGGGATCATAGACATCCAGGATATCGATCGCCTCTTGCAGGCTGGCTCCTTCTCCCAGAACATCGTGGTAATCAAGATCGCCGCTATAATTTTCTACGGCGGCCTTGATTCTTGGCACCTGGGCCAGGCAGGGAACGCAGGTGCTGCTGTGAATGAGGATGAGCACCGGTTTTTCCTTGAGGGCATCGAGCATCCAGTCTGGATGCTCTACCTCTTTGCCGGAGTTTTCGTTCTGATCGGGATATTTTATCCACCAGTCGTCATCGCCTGAGCCGACTGCATGTGAAGGAGCGTAGCTGTTCTCGTCCTGAGAGAGCGCTGTGCCCGCCGCTGCGAATAAAGATAGAGAAAAGGCAGCCATTGCCGCCAGAGCCAATACTGTGAGATTCCTGAATCCATTGAGCATGATTTTAACCCCCGAAATATCGTCTGCTCCTTTGATCTGCTAAATATTTAGAGCTTGTCTCTTGCCAGTTGGCACTCCATCAAGAACCTTTGGAATTTTGTCTGGCTTGCCATCCGCAGTACAGAATCATTAATGAGATCGAAAAGGTTGCAATCTTATTTATTGCTTTCCTTTTATCAGTCCCATCTCCATCAGCTTCTCATTGATCCTGGCATCAACGATGCGAGCAATTTCTTCATCGTTCTTTTCTCTCTCATACGATTTCCTGGAATCAGCCGAAACTGTGGCATCTCTCTGGAATATCCGCAAAGGATTGACGAAGAACGGCTTCTCTCCATCTCTGAGCCTTTTTCTTGCTTCCTTCAGCTCAAATACAAATCCACTGGTCTTTCCTGAGCCATCCTGGCCGAAGAAGAACGTCTTCAGCGCCCCCTTTGAGGCAGCAGTCATCCTTACCTGATCTGCATTTCCATTCTTTTCGCTCTTCTCCTTTTCTATTCCTTCATAAAATAGATCCTCCGGCCTCTGGCTGATATACTGCAATGCGAGCGAAATTACCTTGCAGAATCTGCTCTCCAGAGTATCATCCTTAAGGTAAGCTTTTGGATCGCCCCCATAGGGATTTCGAAGCATGATCAGAATTTCGTTTTCTCCTTCACCCATCTTTCTCATCGGCCATATATTCAAAGGCGTGATCCCTGTGGCCTTGGAAAGCGCCTCTCTTATTTTATCCGAATCGATAAAACCGCGGCAGAAGACCATTGCAAAGTCCGCCTTTTCCGGAGTGCAGCCAAAGAGCCTTCCTTCTTCGCTAAGGGCTTTTTTGACGAGCGCCTCCTCGGCATTTCTTTTTCTTGGCATTGATGCATAGAGCGGAACATATATGGGAGGCCTTCTCAGTCCGCCTGAGGAATGCTGCGCTATCGCCTGGCTTGGTGGGATCTCATCAGGATAGTCCCGGCCAGCCACAACTGGCTGCATGATTTTATGGATAAATCGATTGGTGGAGGCGAAATCCTTTCCAAAATTCCTGAGCAGAATCTCATTATCGATGATGATCACACCATTGGCTCCGCTGCCTCTTGTGAGAAGATCGTACAGGGCACTTATTGCCGCCAGATTCCTTCTGCCTTCCTTTGAGAACTGAGCTTTATCGGCAAAATCCCCCAGCTCAGTCAATACCCCCAGGACAAATACTGGGTAGTCTGCTTTCCCTTCATTTCTGATGTGGTTTATGATTGGATTGATAAATCCTGTTCCCGTTCCACCTCCAAATGAGACGATGAACAGGATTCCGTCGCATTCTCCTCTGCCAAGAGTTGTAAAGTCTCTTATGGCATTCCATGCACTGTCGAATATGGGATTGGGCGCCTGGATAGTTGAAGAGCCGTTGCTGGTTGAGGATCCTCCTTTTGCCTGCACCATCTCACGGGTCATGGTCCTGGCTACGGTCTGCTGGATCTCCTCATCGGTATCAAATATCTCAAATATGGCTTTAAGGTATTGAGCGTCTCTCACAAATCCCTGCTTCTTTACGTCGTAGCCGTATTTATCCCGGACAAGTCTATGAACCTCGCATCCATCCGCAACGGCGTCATGCGGGATATAAAAACAGGGATAGCATCCCTCGTTCATATCTCCGAAGAAATGCTGGATATTTTTAGCATCATTCTTGTCCGCCTCAAGCCAGATGCCCTGTATCATGCCGGGGGAGACGTATTCCGCCTCAGTAATGCGGGAGAGAAGCTGGAAATCCAGATCGACGTTTCCGAGAAACTCCTGAGTGATCTTGCCTCCAGCTCCGCCAATGCCTACAATGCATAGTTTCATCTTCTTACCTCCCAGGCCTCTTTGTAGATCGGGGTAATAAGCAAAGCAGCCGACACAATCAATAATAGTAGGCTAATGAACTCGACTGCTAACGAGCGGCCAGGATAGATCGTTCCCAGATAGGCAGAAAGAATGATCGAAAACGATAGAAGAATCGTCGTAATCCCGATCATCTTCTTCATGGCTTTGGAGATAGAATAAAAGCTGTATAATTCCGTTAGCTTGAATTCCCTGAGGTCTTCGGGCAGCTTATCCACAAACAGAATGAGTATTGCGACCAGCAGCGCTATGGATATTCCGAATATGGCAAATCCCATCGTATTGGAGGCTAAATCGGCTACATCCATGTAGCTGAACGGCAGGAAGGTTGGGACCAGCAGGTAGAGGAAAGCTATGGCCACAAAAAGCATTATCCACGATGTCAGAGCAAGGGCTGTGAAGTTGGAGCCCTGCGCTACTGTCAGCTCTTTGTAAAGAAGCGATTTGGAAACTGTCTTCTTCTGCAGAACTACCATCAGTTTATGCACCCTATTCAGATTATTTATGTGCAATGCTCCTGCCAGAATGAGGGCCATTGCCAGTGCGATTGTACCTGCCGCAAATAGGTTTTCTGCAGTCAATGCAGTATCTATGGGCATAACCTAGCTCCTCCTTAACATCCTGCCAATTCTATCGACAATGCTTTTTCCGGACTTGCCGTCAACTCCAGTCTTAGCTCCAATTGCTCTGCCTGATGCCCGCTCTTGAGATTCAACACCTTTCTTGAGAATTCTCTCAATGAAGAAGCCTCCCATCATGATCAGGATAAGCATCGAAGCCAAATTCAGGATCATTACCGGACTATAGATGCTGTAGGGCACTATCTTGGCGTTGATCCTCGTTCCTTTCTGGTCCATGCTGTCTTTTCCGCTTTGATCATATTCCGAATACTTCACCCTGTAGTAGAAGGTCTGGTTGGCATCGGTAACCTGGAATGGTTTGGTGTCATTGAAATACACCTCGACAGGATCGGGACCTATTTCTGCCATCTTCGTCTCTATTGTTTTCCATTCGCTGCTATTTGTCTTGGTGCTCAATGTGAATGCAACATCGTACTCCTCCGGATTCAGGTTCTTTGCCCTTACCTTGAATCCGTACAATTCCCACCAAAAATAATTCTCGCTGCTGGAGGAAAATTCCAGCTTATCCACAGATAGCTTTGGCCCTTTTCGAATATTTGGCCCTTTTAAAGGCTGCTCAGGGTCCTTGCCGACGAAATCTATTCCATCATCATAGCTGTAGTAGTAGGAGAAGTTCTTCCCGGCATCGGCTTCCTTAAAGAATCCATATTCATTGGCCTTGAAGCTCACTGGGCCCGGCTTTATATTCCGTGTCTCATTCCTCAGCTCAATGCCATTCTCATCGAGGATATGCAGCGTCACATTGAGCAGGTCTCCGTCTGCATCAGCTATATCTGCTTTGTACTCGATAGGATCATTGTATCTCACGAGGCCCGATGGAGTGATATTGAAGTTGCTCATGATCGGCAGGTTGTTGGTGACATTGAAGACCAGTTCGGAATAGTAAGGAGGCTTTAGGTCCTTGTAGTCCGTGGTGCTCCATCTATTGACTCCGTCGCTTATACTAGCCCTCACTCTGACTTCACCCATTTTCTTAAGGTTCGCGAAAGAGGGCAACATCCCCCAGATCCTGTAAGTGGTATTGGTCTTCTCGTTGTATTCGTTAGTCTGGATCTTCTCAGGCCAGGAGTTGACGCGCTCGTACTTATCCGAACCAGGCTCCTTTACCTCCAGATAAAGATCGAGCATACGCCGCATCTCCAGAGGGTTATTGTTGGTGGCTACAGTCACAATCTCGAGAGGCTGGTTTCGGCTGACTGTGGTGTTGTTGCCTTTGTAGTACATGAGCACAGTGGGCATTACATATTCTTCACTGGTGATGGGGTCCTTCCAAAGGACCGTCTTCAGTTCTTCTAGCTTGGCCGGCTTATTCTTCTTTGCATCCTCTACCGCCTTGAGCAGCCTGTCTATATCAACCGACTTGCTGCCGCCGCCACCTCCACCGCCTCCACTGCCGCCCGACGAGCCGGCAGATTGTGTAGCCGGTCCCACAACGTTTTGCACCGATAGCAGTAACGCAAATACAATCAGGATCGAAATGAGTTTGCCTCTCATTGCGCCAACTCCCTGGACTTTTTCTGAATATCGAAATCGTAGTACGGCGACGTTTGTACCTCTGGAATCTGCCAACTAAGCGTCTGCTCACCAGACCCAAACAGGTAATCCTGGCACTGGCCTTTGATCGCCCAAGTCTTGATCAGTTCAGGAATTGCGTTATCACCGCCGAGGAGGCATATAGTCAGGTTCTCGCTGGAATTGACCGTTGCCCAGAAATCATGGTTTTTGTTATTCAGGCGGTCTCCAGCATTGGATACCACCGCAATGATCTCCGGACCCTCAAAGGTTTGCGTCTCAGCTCCATCGATCAGGAACTTGTATTCCGCCTGGCCAAGGAATGGCGTCTCCCAGAAGGGCTTAAGCGTCCAGCTGACGCTCCCCGCAGTGGGATTGAGTCGCTTCTTGCCTCCCACGATCATCCATGGTTGGTCGGTTCCATTCGGCCTGACCGAGAGTTCAATCCATGGCACCTGCTCAGCGCTCCAGTTCTGAAGCTCCAGGGTGTAGGTCAATGCATGGATCGGGTCCTTTTCATCCCAGGCCTGAATGACGCCTACATTGGGAGTTACATTGCCGATTACCTTTACTGTGCTCTCGTCGAAGGCCCCGCCATTCTTGGCTCCATTCAGCCCGGTTCCTTGAGCGCCTGTCTGCCCGATAGGCGCTTTCTTGAGAACCCTCATGTAATGGTCGGCAAACCGGTAGTCTCCCAGACCGGTGTGATTGAATGCCAGAGAGATTGTGAAGCTGTTTCCTATATCTCTGTCTTCAAAGGGCACAATCGCTTCATAGAGATATTTGTTGTCCCCGATGGCCCTGTCGCTGAGATCCTCACGGAAATTCTTGGTGGGACCGGTCAGGTTCAGCTTGAGGATGCCTCCGCTCTTCGTGTAATTGATGGTGGAATGGATAAGCTGATCTGCTTTTCCTCCTGCTGGCACATAGAGCGTCGTATCATACTCCAGGATGAGCTTGGGCTCCCAGACCGGTTCGGGCTCTGTTCCTTCCAGTGCCACCTGCATGATGTGATCGTTAAACAGGGAATAGCTTCTGTCCTTCAGCTGGTAATCAAGAGAGAACTGGTAGCTGTTGCCGGCATTGGATGCATCAAATTCTTCTGTGTAATCATATCTGTACCGGTTTGCTCCGAGGTCGGTGACCGCCATGTCCACCTTTCGGCTCCTATCCGCTCCGGTAAGATCCAGGGTCATCGTACCCTTGCCATTCGGCGAGAAGACCTCTGCGCTGAAGGTCTGGGCCTCTCCTTTTTCTGGAGAGACAAACAGGACCGGCAGGAATTTTACGTCCCCTATGGCCTTAGGCTCCAATTCAGAGCTGGCTTCCTGGGCAGCTACCAACATGGTCCCTGCTGATCCGACCATGCCTCCAGCAGCGCTCGGGTTTGTGTTCTTGATGCTTATCGAATAATTTCCGATATCCTTGAGGCCGAATTCTCTGTTCCAGGTGTACAGGTACTCAGTTGCGCCCAGATAGACGCGGTTCATCTCTTCTGTAACTGGAATCCTGTTCGGGCCGGTAATGGTAAGCTGCATTGCGTCCTGATCTCCAGGGAAATCAACCACAGCTCTGACCGATTGGTAGGCGGGAGTATCATTTGTCACATACAGCACCGGCTCATCGATGTCAAATGAGATCATCCTGGGCTGACCTCCGCTGATTGTCGGGCCGGAATAGACATCCGATTCCGAGGTGTGACCGGCATAGCTGGCGGAATAACGGAAGCTGACAGCATTGCCCTCTGCATCGGCGCACTTGACCTTGAGCGGTTGCGCGTTCATATCGAGCACGCTATCACCAGCACTGACCCTTCCGGTTGCCCTCTGCACCCAGGTATGTGTGCAGGGATTATAAACCTCCAGCTTGACGGATGCATCTATGCTGGAGTTTACTGGAACGGAATAGACAAATGTATCATTCCACCTGCCTTTTTCTGGAGATACGCTGGCCCCGCCAAAGTCAAATGATAGCGACTTGACGGCTATCGTCTCCTCTGCGAGCTGCATATCTCCTTCGAGACCGGGATACCTGTAGCTGATAGTGTAGATATAGCTCTTGCCGGCATCTGTCACATTAAAAGGCAGGCTCCATTCGTACCTGTATCGGTTGCCGCCTACAGCTATGCCCTTGCTGGCTTCTTCGATGCTCTTTTCCGGCAGGCTGAGGATGGCCTGGCCCTGACGGGCGCCGTATTCGACCACCGCAGCAACGCTGGCCGATGAATCGCTGTCCTCGGAGACGTAGACCACAGGATCGCTCTGCAGGGAGATCAAGACTGGACTTCCACCCACAAAGGATGGTCCCTGGTATGGCTTTGAGTAATAATCCTTTCCGGCAAAGCTGGCCTTGAAACGGAATTTGGCTGCTTGTCCTTGCATCTCCGGGCATTCATAGCTGAAGGGCGAAAGTGTCCAGTTCAGCCATGATGACTGGACAGTTGCCTTCAGGGCACCTTTATCTGTCCATTCGCTGCTACAGGGATCATAGGTCTGCAGCACGACATCCAGAGGCACGATGGTGGTATCGATCTTTTGGGAATAGGTGTAACTCTCATTCCACTGGCCGGCAGATGGAGAGACAGCCCCTTCGGAAAACCTAACTGAGAGTGGCAAGATTCTGATGGCCTTGTCCTCAAAGGCATACCGGCCGCCTTCCAGCGACTCTTGGATGAAAGATAGCGACAGGGTGTAGTTGTTATTGATATGTCGGCTATCGAAGGCAACCTGCCACGTATAATGATACCTGTTTGCGCCCAGAGGCGTTCCTTTCTCAGTTTGGTTCAGATCCAGATTCGGGCCGGACAGATGAAGAAGCATATCCCCGGCACCCTTGGAGAAGGTGACTGTGGCGGATATATCCTGTGTGGTGCTCTCGCCTTCTCTTACATACACGGAGGTCGGATATTGCAGATCCAGTTTAGGTATCTCTTCGATCACTTTGAAGCTGATATTGGACTTCTCGGCCTGGTAATCCCAGTTATCATTCCTGTATACAACCCTGGCCTGGAATGGTGCAGCCTTGCTCAGTTGCACATCACTGCGGTTGAACAGGGCAGGTATATTGCTATTTGTCCATTCATAGACCAGGAAGCTGCCCACTATTCGGGCATCTGATGACTCGTATGTCCTTTCGCCACTCTGTGGATGGCTGATTATCAGGCTGGCTTTGCTCCCGTCTGGAACGCCACCGATCATCCTGGCTCCGGCATCCTTGATAAATGCCTGGATGGAAAAGTTTGTGTAGTCCACCATCTTCGGAATGCCGACTTTTTCTACCGAGGGGTTATAGGGCAAGAGAGAGATGTTGTAGGGTCCGTAGGTCAGGGGGTCGACCTTGAGGTTGTTATAAACCAGCTTGAAGGAGAAATCTCCTCCGGTCCTGTAACTGGAAAGGTCCTCAGAGACTGTGCAGGAGTAGGTGCTCTTTCCTGAAGGCTGGCAAGAGACATCGGCGGTGGTCCAGCTTCTGGAGTCAGCCGTTCCCAGCGGGCCGGTGACCTCCAGATGACAGGTGGGCCTGGGGTTCAGTCCTTCCATATCCTTGAATCCCGCTGATAGGGCAATTCCCTGGAAGAAATAGGGCTTCTTCTCATAGCTCGGGGTGCCGGTCATCGTTGGCGGCTGGACGATGGGTCCCTTAATCCTGGCAGTCTTGGCAACCTGCTGGCCGCCTGCATAGAAGATGAACTCAAAGGTTGCATTGATGGTACTTTGTATGGCAAACCTATCCTTGAAACTATAGGGCCCGAAGGAGAACGAGGTCTGGCCCATACCTGTTTGAGTAAGCGAGGATTCGGAATAGACCAGTTGATTCTGATCATAGATGTTGAGCTTCATGCTGTATTTTGTTACCGCTATCAGGCCTACTTCCCTTGCCGCGTCTTCGCTCATCCAGACCTGGGCGGTATAGGTGAAATCCTCGTAGCCATATTCCGGGGTGACCGCAGCGTTTCGGATTTCGTAGCCGCTCTGGGCTGCACATGGCATAGCTAAGGATATAGCAGAAATCATGCAGACAATTAATAGTAATATTGCTCTATTAGATCCATCAATTTCGAATTTATTTGGTGCACTAACTGCCATAATGAGTATTTCTGCCTTCGAACTCTTCAACAGCGATAACCCCCATGAAATCCAGAATATATGTTACCGAATGCATACGCAGAACGTCAATTGCCGTATTTAAGGTTTTCCATAGTCATGAAATCCAGAATATGTGTTACCGAATGCATACCTACTTATAAAGCCTTTTTGGCTCTCTTAGTCGCTATTTTGAGAGCGATCCATTATCCAATTGTTTCATTATGTTTCATTATTTTCAATTGTTATATTTTTTCATTAAATCGATTAAAAATAGATGAATTAAGTAAGTATCTGCAGTCAGCTTTCCAGAACCCGGCTGGCTGCTTCCACTCCTGCGCCGCAGGAGGCGATCTTGCCCTCCTTGGTCAGGATAAGCTCCAGAGTCTGGATGGTTCGCAGGATGTCGCCTGTTGAGCACATGCCCATGGTGCCGATGCGGAAGATCTTGCCCTTGATGAGGTCCTGTCCGCCGGATACGACCACGCCCCGCTTCTTCATGCCGCCGCGCAGCTTGTCGTCAGTGATGCCATCGGGTATCTTCATGGCGGTGACGGTATTGGAGTAGTGGGTGTGCTCGTTGACCTTCGGGTATAGCTCTATTCCCAGCGCCCTGGCTGCGGAGCGAACCGACTCGGCTTGCTTGGCAGTTCTGGCTCTGCGAACGGCAAAGCCTTCCTCTGCAGCCATGTGCAGGGACTCCTGCATGGCGAAGAACAGGGAGACTGCCGGGGTAAAGGGCGTCTGAGGCTGGCTCTTTCGCACGCTCTTCAGGTGGGCCTTCAGGTCGGAGTAGTAACTGCTGCTCTTGGGCAGGAGGCGCTCTTCAGCCCTCGGCGAGGTTGAGACCACTGCGAGACCTGGCGGTATGGCCAGAGCTTTCTGCGAGCCGGTTATGGCGATGTCCACGCCCCACTCGTCGGTCAGAAACTCATTGCCGCCGATGGAGGAGATGCCGTCTACGATGAAGATCGCATCGTGCTTTCTGGCGAGCTTTCCTACCTCTTTGGCAGGATTGGTGAGGCCCACTGAGGTCTCGTTGTGAACCATGGCGACCGCCTTGGCTCCTTGCTCCAGAGCCGCTTCTACCTTATCAAGGTCGAAGGGAGTGCCCCATTCGAACTTCACGGGAATGGCTTTGCCGTATCTCTCGCCGATCTCGGTGAACCGTTCGCCGAACTTGCCGTTGGATATGGTTACGATCTTATCATCACGGCCGATGAGTCCGGCGACAGCTGCATCCATGCCCACGGTGCCGCTGCCTGTCATCACTACGATCTCGTTCTTGGTCTCGAAGAACTGCTTGAGCAGTCCGCAGCAGTCGCTGTATATTGCGCTGAAGTCACCGCTTCGATGGCTGATCATGGGCTTGGACAGAGCGCGCAAAACGCGAGGCGCGACCTTAACCGGCCCTGGAATCATGAGCAAAGTATCCTCTATATCCATCAGATCCCTTCTTCCTTATGCTTCACACTTTAGATTCACTGTAGCTTCACACTAGATTCCTGGTTTCCGGCAGCCATTATATAAAACTAGCTTTGATGCGCTGCGCCGTCGACCAGCTTTGCCTGGCGCATGGCGGAAGGGCCTGTTTTTCCTTCACCCATTCCGTCAGGAAATTGATGGTATCCTGGTCGTGGGGATAGCCGCTGCCGATCTTGCAGTGCATGGATTCCTCCAGCTCTCGCATCGATGCGTCCCGCCTCACCTTAGCCAGGATGGATGCGGCTGAGACAACATGGTGGCGCTGATCGGCTTTGTGCTCGGCCTGAAGGATCATGCTGGTTTTGCTCGCGGCCTTCACACGATCTGCGAACCTCTGCGCATTCACATCGGCGGCATCGAGCATGCCCCGGTCGGCATGCAAATTTGCGACGACGGTCGAAAAGCTCCTGACCATGATCTCATTCATGGTCATTACGAGTCGAAGATCGTCGATCACCTGGGCCTTGACCTCCAGGATATACTGATCGGCGGCAATTCCACTGATCTTTTTCGCCAGGATCTCTCTTCTGGCCGGCGTGAGAAGCTTTGAGTCCCTGACCCCAAATCCGGCCAGGTCGAAGAGCCTATCCTCCTCGATCACCAGGCCGGCCACGAACATTGACCCTACCACCGGGCCTTTTCCGGCTTCATCTGCACCCAGGAGCAACACAAGAATATCACTGGCGCTTTATGATACATTAAGTAATCGACTCCCTGCGCCCTGCCACAGGAATACGCCACAGGAATATGTCTCAGGAATGCGTCTCAGGATTCCGGCTTGCAGATCGCTTCTCTTCAGACGGCGGCGCGGCGGCAAGCACTGCGCGCTCGCCTGAATTGGGGCACAGGAGGAATGGATTATGGCATGAGAAGGACCCATTTTCAGGGAGACGGGCATAATCCTTTCCTTTTGCCTCAACAGATCGGTGCCCTTTTGTGCACAAGCTTTATAAGCTAAGGTAAAGTCATTGAGTATATCCCAAATGAAGCGGGGTAGGGTAGTCAGGATATCCCGACGGGCTCATAACCCGTAGATCAGTAGTTCAAATCTACTCCCCGCTATAATTTAAAGCGCAAAACAGTTTTGGATCTTTTTTAGATGGAGTGCTTGATGCAATTTGTTCGCACCATAAGAGCCTTATAGAAAAGCAGGCAGAAGACCCTCTCCCTTCGGGGGCGGGATGAATGCCGTACCTACTGCTATAGAATCATGAAGCGAAATCTATATCTAGTTAGGGGTCCATTAACTTGTTAATGGAGAAAACAAGATACGCGCACTATAATCTCAACTATCATCTTGTCTGGATACCTAAATATCGCAGGAAGGTATTGGTTGGTACAATCAAGGCGGATCTTGAAAAT
>Ga0209099_1001395_pt1 | contig 24370 bp, 8 predicted proteins | sample AD_JPNHW2_MetaG_FD_184430 | JGI IMG/M metagenome (GOLD analysis project Ga0209099, IMG submission 184430) | Active sludge microbial communities of municipal wastewater-treating anaerobic digesters from Japan - AD_JPNHW2_MetaG (SPAdes) (version 2) | ecosystem: Engineered > Bioreactor > Anaerobic >... | reverse complement strand
GCGTAGACATCCAGGTATATGCCAACGGTTGTGGCGTTCCTTCCCCGATGATAAGCCATACGGTCAACGTAAGCCAGGCCCCGTCAGCGGAAGCCGGCGCCAAGGGAACCTATACCGGCATACCGGTCCAGCTTGGAAACATTTCGAGCGGTCCTGGAACATATAGCTGGTCACCCGCGACAGGATTAAACGATCCTGCAATTTCTCAGCCATTGGCCTCACCAATGGCTACCACCACCTATACCCTGACTGTGAACAACAATGGCTGCATCGCCACTGATACCGTTACCGTCGCTTTTGGAGGGATCGGGCACACCATCAGCGGAAAAACACTTTATGCCGGAAAAGCCAATGCCGGGAATCCTGTACCTAACACTCCAACCTATAATCCGGTGCTTTACTCCATCAATCATGAGATCGTAATACTGAAAAGTTATCCTGCAAACGACGAATTGGCAAGAGACACCAGTGATGCCAACGGCTATTATCAATTCACCAACGTCATGGATGGAAATTACATTTTGTCCTACGATAAGTATATAGCAGACACCATGATTTGGGCAAACGATGTAAATGCCATCGATGTTGCCTTAATTAAATATTTAGTAGGCAGCGACACGTTGCAGGATCCTACACGATGCTTCTCATCAAAATACAAGAAGGCCGCCAATGTGGATAATAATTTATCCATAAATGCGGTTGATATTGCCAGAATAAAAGCAAAAATAGGGGCTCCGTACGACCCAATAAGAAACTTCCCCAGAGGAAACTGGGTTGCAATGGATAAACCGCTGGCTGTTGCAGGTGCTGACGTGAGCATAAACCTTGAAACCATAAGCTATGGGGACTATAATGCCTCAAGCAGCAAATACCGGGATTCACTCAATACATGGAGCGGGGCAAAGTCCTTACCCGAAGAATTTATATTTACCTCAGACGAAACAATAATAATTTCGAAGCCCTCATACTTTGAAGTTCCTTTAAAAGTCAACACTAAAGTCAAGGATTTTTCAGCGCTCGGTCTCGAAATATCCTATCCGAATTCAGAATATAAACTGGTTTCAGCATACATGCCCGGGACAAAAGATAAAAGCCCTGTGAAGATCAATCCTTCTCTGGAAGAGATAATAACTCAAAATAATGATTTGCTGGTTACCGACGAACATGGAACCATCAGAGTAGTGTATGCTACTACCAATCATTTTGATGTGGCACCCAACAATGAGATACTCGTTCTTGGTTTTCGACCACTGAAGGGATTGGAGCCGGGGGAAGTTGATTTTGCTTTGTCGGGTACCGGAGTAATCGGCAACCAGTTCGGTGAAGAAAATGATGACACCTACCTGATAAAACCGAGAATCTTCGTGCAGGGAAACAACGAGGATGCTGGATTTGAATTTTCTGGTTACCCTAACCCATTCAGCGGGGAAGCAACATTGACATACAATATTCCTGAAAGAGGCACGGTTACGCTAAACGTATATAATGCCATCGGTGAGCTGGTTACAGAACTTGTGAACGAAAACCAGGAAAGCGGAAAACATTCAGTGGTATTCTCACAAAAGGACCTTGCAAGCGGTATGTATACATTTAAACTTGAATTTACGGGATTGGGTCAATCAAAAAACCTAATATTAAAGTTGATTCATTGATAATCTGAAAATTTTAAATAAAGCCTTTGCAATTTGCAAGGGCTTTTTAATTTCATTATCAAAAAATGTTCAGATGACTGTATATTTCCTTCGCAGTTAAAAAGAATAATGCTGTTCAATGATACGTCCGCCCTGTGTTCCGCCTCCAGGTCCAAGTTCTATGGTTTTCGATGCGGCAGCTATTAAAAGCGGCTCGTGGGTAACACAAACCATAGTATTTCCTTGTTCAATCAGTTTGTTAAACAGTATGATCAATTGATCAATATCTTTCGGATGCAACCCGCCAGTTGGTTCATCAAGCAGGATGAGCGTATCATTTCCTTTTTTGGTTGCAAGCCCGGAAACCAGTTTTAACCGTTGTAATTCACCGGTTGATAATGTTTTTAATGAACGGCCGCTTGTCAGGTGTCCGAGGCCCGTTTTTTCAATAAGTCCAAGAGTCGATTTTATCAGCGGATCATATTTTCCCTGAAGGTGATTGTCGAAAAAAGCTGATAATTCATTAAATGGGATTTGTAGCGCATCAAAGATCGTTTTACCGTCGATTATTATTTCGAGCACTTTATCGTTGAAGCCACTACCTCCGCATCGCTCGCAAGGTGAGGTAACATCATTAAAAAAATCCATACTCACCATAGTACAACCTGTCCCTTCGCATGTCATACATCTACCTTCTCGCGATCCGCTGATAAAATGAGAAGGCTTATATTTCCGTTTTTTGCTCTCATCTGATCCTGCAAAAATTCTGGCAATAGTTTCTGAAATTCCAATTTTATCACCAGTGGTAATATTAGTTCCTTTTCCAAGGGTAGGTTGTTCGATATAAATAAGGCCACTAAAGTTTTCAAAACCGGAAATCTGCTCACATAATACAGCCTTCCCTGAAGAAAAACTTTCAAAAATAACCTTGTCCAGAAGGCTTGTTTTCCCGCTTCCACTCACACCTGTAATCACAGTCATGATACGGGAAGGTATTTCCAAATCAATATTTTTTAAGTTATTTGCATGTGCTTTTTTTATGTTCAGACCTTTTCCCGGATTCATCTTTGTCTTGGCCAGTTGTGGCTTTTTTATGCTTGTTCGGGCATATCCCTCCGTGCTTCCTGAATAGGTTATTTGTCCGCCATCGCTGCCTGCCCCGGGCCCCAGCTCGATGGTTTGATGAGATTTTTCAAGCAGGAGTGGTGAATGATCTACCATTATAACACTGTTACCATGTTGGAACAGATTGACGATCAGATCACTGATACGCTTGGTGTCTTTGGGGTGCAACCCGAATGATGGCTCATCCAGGATATAGGCAACACCTGAAAGCGGGGCCTTTACCAATCCTGCAAGCTGCAACCGTTGAAATTCGCCACCGGAAAGCGTTCCCACGATCCTGTCTGTAGAAATATACCCTAAACCGGCTTTCAATAAAGCATCAAGCCGCTCCAGTATGATTGCCTGAAATGCCCTTGCGGCTTGCTCCTCCAGATCAGAGCCCCATGTCTGCATAAAATTCTCAGAAAACCATTTCACGGCATCTTCTGCGGTGAATGCTGTAAGCTGTCCGATGTGCAATTCTTTGATGGTGTATTGAAGCATTTCCGGCTTAAGCCGGAAGCCATGACAATTGCCACATTCCATGCTCTTCATTAAATTAAGTATTGCATCACCACGTGCATCAGCGTGTTTACGAATATATTCCGTTTCTACAAGTTTTAAAAATCCGGGCCAGTTTGTTTTAAGCCGGTGAACACCTTCGTGCGCACCACGTTTGTATTTCCAGGACACATCGAAACTTTCATCCCCGCATCCATGCATGGCAATTTCCTTTGCATGGTGATCCAGGTTTTGGTATGGAATCGAAAAATCTATCTTGTATTTTTCTCCGACAGTCAGCAATGCTGCGATATATTGCCCATAAGGATCCCCATAGAACCGCCCTGTTTTGCTGCCATCCATGGCCCCTGCGATCAAAGGTTTCTCAGGGTGCGTAACCAGTTTGTCTTCATCACTAACAGTAAGGCTGCCCAAACCTTTGCAAACGGGGCATGCACCTTCTTCACTGTTAAAGGAAAAAGCAGTTGATAAATGCATTGAATTTTGGCTACCGGATTTTGCCAGCCTGCTGAACATTAAACGGTACAGATCATAAAGCCCGGTAAAGGTCGCAACAATGGAACGGGGGTTTTTAACGGGATTCTTTTTTTGTAATGAGATTGCAGGGACCAATCCAAGGCTTCCCTGTAAAACAGGTGTGCCGGTTTTAATTTGGTACTGCCTGATGTGTGATGACATTCCTTCCAGAAACCTTCGCTGGCTTTCAGCATAAAGGGTTCCATAAACCAGGGAGGATTTTCCGCTGCCGGAAACTCCGGTCACCGCCGTAATTGAATCCACAGGAAATGATACGTCAATATTTTTCAGGTTGTTGGTTTCAACCCCATTCAATGTGATGGGCGCTTCAATAGTTTCTTTGGTGCAAGGAAGATTTTCCGTTCTTTTTACAGTGGCATCCCGAAGTAAAAATTTTCTTAACTCTGCCGAAGTAATGGATTCCTTATGGTTTATCATTTCGTTTACCAAGCCTTCTGCAACAATGTTCCCGCCGTTATCGGCGCTGCCCGGGCCCAGGTCAACCATCCAGTCTGATTGAAGGATAAAAGCAGGATCATGTTCAATGCAAAGCAGGGTATGGCCTTTTGCAACCAGCTTTTTCAAGGCTTTTAAAAGTGTTTCGATGTCGGCCATGTGCAGGCCTGTTGTCGGTTCGTCAAGGATATAAAGCGTCTGGTTGTTTGCTGATCGCGAAAGTTCAGTGGCAAGTTTGACTCGTTGTGCTTCTCCTCCCGACAAGGTTGTGGATGGTTGGCCCAATTTAAGATAGCCAAGTCCAAGCTCAGACAGGATAGAGGTTATCGCTGTTATTTTTTTTTGTCCTTCAAAAAAGCGGTGAGCTTCATCAACGGTCAGGTTCAGTATATTGAAGATGTTGAGCCCCTTGTATTTTATCTCCAGTGTTTCATCCGTAAAACGTTTGCCTTCGCATACATCGCAAACCACTTCAACATTTCCGAGAAAATGCATACCGATTTGTTGAACACCTGCTCCTCCGCAGCTTTCGCAACGTCCACCTTTGACGACAAAAGAAAACTGGCCTTTCTTATATCCTTTTTGCCGAGACTCCGGCAATGAAGCCAGTAAGTCCCGGACATGATCAGACAATCCCGTGTAAGTCGCCGGATTGCTCATAGGGGTGCGCCCGATAGGCGATGAATCAATGTAAATGATCTTGCGAAAGATTTCTGTATTGCCTGTTTTTTGTTTGATCGTGTTTTCGATAAGGAAGTTCACAAGGCTGGTTTTACCGCTTCCTGAAACACCGGTAATCACATTCAACGAATTGATTAAAAAGTTTGGTGAAATATTCCGGAGGTTATTTTTATCAGCATGTTCTGCTAAAAAAAATTCGTTGTCTTTATTTCTTGCAGGTTTCGCTGAAAACTCTTTTTTCTCAACAAGGTATTTTTTTGTAATACTTTCCGGTTGAGGCATTTTGAAAAATGTTTCAGCAGGGCCGTTGAAAAGAACTTTACCTCCGTTTTCACCTGCCCCCGGGCCAATATCAATGATCCAATCTGCTTCGCGTATACTTTGCTCGTCGTGGTCAACAAGTATTACCGTATTGCCTGCACTCACAAGTGAACGCATCACGTCGAGCAGGTTTCTGTGCTCCGATGGATGCAGCCCTGCACTGGGTTCATCAAGGATATATAACACATTCCGCAATCCGGTAGACGCCTGATTCGCAAGACGAATGCGCTGTGCTTCACCACTGCTCAAGGTAAGGGATTCACGATCCAGGGAAAGATGTCCGGCACCAAGTTTCATCAACAGGGCAGTGCGTTTTAGTATTTCTTCACGTATAGGCCGCACCATAAAAGATTCAGCGTCTTTCATGTTAAGTTCGCTGAAAAACTGATGCAATTGTTTGATATTCATTTCTGAATAAAATGCAATATTTTGTCCCCAGAGTTTCACGGAAAGTGCTTGGTCATTCAGCCTTTTTCCGTTACATTGGCTACATACATGGGAACGGGCGAAACGCATGATGTTCGGATTACGTTCGCGGCGCAGAATTTCTTCCATCACAGGAAGTATCCCTTTATAATAATCTTCCTCGCGTGGCTTGGCAGTGATGCCTGTCCAGCGAAGCCGCGATTCAAGAGGGTGCTTGCCAAACAGTACTTTGATTTTTTCTGAACCATAAAGTACCACATTTTTTTGTTCATCGGTCAGATCCTGCCAAGAATTGTCAACATTAAAACCTTCGGACCGGCAAACCTGATCGAGCACATCCATGGTTACTTGCGAATAGACAATATAATTATTGGGCGTAGTCAAGACAAATGCTCCTTCGCGAATGGTTTTTGAAGGATCAGCTATCAGCAGTGCCGGGTCTATGTGATCCTGCACTCCCAAACCCTTGCAAACAGGACAATAACCATCAGGAAGATTGAACGAAAATAAACTTCGGTAAGGATGTAAATCCGGTAAGCCTGATTTACCAAGTCTTGCAAACAACAGACGTAAAAAATCATATAATTCAGTAAGCGTACCAACCGTTGAACGCGGGCTGCGGACTATACTACCCTGATCGATGACCATTACCGGAAACATACCGTCGACCAATGAAGCTTTGGGTCGTGATAGTTTTGCAGAGGCCATCCTTCCGCCAATAAAATTCTCGAAGAACAACCTTTTGCCTTCAGCGCATAGGACATCATAGATCAGGCTGGTTTTGCCGCTTCCTGAAACACCTGTCACTGCAATAAGCTGATAATGAGGTATGCGGAGCGAAACATTTTTTAAATTGTTTTCGTGTGCATTTTCTATGATGATCTCTCGCATGATGTCTTTTTCATTTGGCAAAGGTAGAGCGGAATACTCAGCCATAAAAATTTTATCTTAATTTTCCCTGATTTATTACTTTTTTTTATGTTCATAATTTAGGAAATAAAATACTTTTTTCTAAATCGTTCTATTGCATTTATATGCCTGAAATTACGATTTGCATGATATGTTAAATCATTCAACAAAAAATTGATTATTATTAATATTTTGCAAAAGATGATTATATTTGCGCGCTTTTATTTAAAAATTGTTTATTATACACAACCCTTTTCATTTAATTTATAATTAATAAATTGATTCTATGAACAAATGTAAACGCACCATTCGCATCTATCAAAAATTGCTAAGACCTATTTTGGTTCTTTTCTGCATTTCTTTGAGCTTTTATGGCTATTCTCAGCAAGGAGTATCGATTAATACGGCCGGCACCCAGGCTGATCCTTCAGCTATGCTGGATATAAGCAGTACTTCAAAGGGGCTTTTAATACCTCGTGTGGCTTTAACCTCAATTAATGATGTTACCACCATTACAAGTCCTGCTACTTCATTGTTGGTATATAATACCAATGCAGCAATGACCGGAGGAGCTGTTGGTTTTTGGTATTTTAACGGTACAATTTGGGTTCAGGCAATAGGCCCGCAAGGACCAATAGGGCCAACAGGTGCTACAGGTGCTGCTGGCGCTCAGGGAATACAAGGTATTCCGGGAACTGCTGGAGTCACAGGCGCTACAGGTGCTACAGGCGCTGCTGGTGCTCAGGGGCCGGTAGGAGCCACAGGCGCTCAAGGATTACAAGGAATACAAGGACCTGTTGGCGCCACAGGCGCTCAAGGTTTGCAAGGTATTCAGGGTCCGGTAGGGGCAACTGGCGCTGCTGGCGCACAAGGCATACAAGGTATTCCGGGAACTGTTGGAGCAACGGGCGCCACAGGTGCCACAGGTGCAGCCGGTGCTGTTGGTGCAACAGGCCCCGTTGGGCCTCAGGGTCCGGTAGGGGCAACTGGCGTTGCTGGTGCACAAGGCATACAAGGTATTCCGGGAACTGTTGGAGCAACGGGTGCCACAGGTGCCACAGGTGCCACAGGTGCAGCCGGTGCTGTTGGTGCTGTTGGTGCAACAGGCCCCGTTGGGCCTCAGGGACCGGTAGGGGCAACTGGCGCTGCTGGCGCACAAGGTATACAAGGTGTCCCGGGAACTGCTGGAGCAACGGGCGCTACAGGAGCCACTGGCGCTGCCGGTGCTCAGGGACCCGTTGGTGCAACGGGAGCAGTTGGCCCTCAGGGTATTCAAGGTATTCAAGGGCCAGTAGGAGCCACAGGTGCTGCCGGTGCTACTGGAGCTGCCGGTGCAACAGGAGCAACAGGGCCTGCAGGACCGGTTGGTTGCGCAACAGCCAATACGATTATTAAGTCTGATGGGGTATCAGCTACCTGCAGCCAGATTTCTGATAACGGCACCAGGCTTGGTATTAATAATACAGGCTATAGCCACAAATTAACTATTGACGGTACTGGTGTAGATAATAATATTCTGAGATTGATTGGAACCGGAAGTTTTGGATCAGGAGCCAGATTTAATTTTGGAGATGGAGCTTATGTTTACCTCGAAGAAGATATTGATGATAATTTACTTATCTATGGTAATGACAGAACAGCCATTATGGGCGGTAATGTCGGTATCGGCACTAATATACCTGCCCAAAAACTGGATGTTGCAGGAAATGTTCAACTTTCTGGAGCATTAATGCCTGCAGGTCTATCAGGAAATGCCGGACAGGTGCTCAAATCGGCAGGGGCTGGTTTGCCACCCGTATGGGGCGGCGCTATTACAGCTTCTGATATTTATAGTGTGGAAAGTACTGCTGGTATTACTTTAACCTCTTCCTGGCAAATAGTAACCGGCGAAACCATCACCATTAACAATCTTGCTGTGGGTGATAGAGTAATCATTCAGTTATCCGGTAATGCTTTAATGACAACCACGGATTATGCAGTTGTATCAGTTGCCCCCTTCGTCAATGGTGTAATGCTTGATATAGGTGGATATGTCAGATTCTCATTAGATAATGATGTCGCCTTGATGCCATGGCAAAATTTTGCATCTGTTGCAAGATACACTATTCCTACAGCTGGTTCCTATACATTTGATGTCAGGGCAATTAGGTTTAGTGGTGCAGGTAGTATTACTGTTGGAGGAATTTCTACAGAGGCTGCCGAAGGTGTTTTAGTTATATATGTATTAAAAAACTAGTTCAGTTTTGTTCCTAAATATATTAGTCCTCTAAAGGGAAGAATTGATATCAGGTTAAATTGATAAATAATTTATGATTTTTTTATTTGATAATTTATTAAAATAAAACATATGAAAAAGATTTTAGCTATTATGGTATTTATGGGTTTTTTTGTTACCTGTATGGCACAAACTACCCAAACAATAGAACGTGTAAAGTTGGTTGACGCGGGAAGTGCCCAGTTAGTGGGCGGAGAAGCCGTAATAAAATTAGCAAATGACCTTGCAGTAAATGATTATACCGTCGTTTTAACTCCGTTGGGAGATTACAAAGAATTGTTCGTTGCTGTTAAAGAAAAAAACTCTTTTGTTGTGAAATCCAAAACCAATTCAGATGCTGAGTTTCAGTATGTCGTTGTTTTAAAGGTCAAAATCGAACGTCCGAATAATGAAGATTTAAAAAAGAAATAATTTTTATCCCGGTTTTCTTTTAACAAGAAAAAGAACAAAAACTTTAATTTAATATAATAAGATATTATGATTACAAAGTTTAGAATTGTAAAAGTTTTTAAGCAAAAACTTTTAATGCCGCTCTTAGTTGGATATTGCATTTTATTCGCCATAAATGGTTATTCACAGCAGGGCGTGTCCATCAATTCCGCCGGCACCCAGGCCGATCCTTCGGCTATGCTGGATGTAAGTAGTACGTCAAAGGGGCTTTTAATACCTCGTGTATCTTTAACATCCATAAATGATGTTACTACCATTGCAAGCCCTGCTACTTCCTTGTTGGTATATAATACAAATGCGGCAATGACCGGAGGAGCTGTTGGTTTTTGGTATTTTAACGGTACAATTTGGGTTCAGGCCATTGGTCCGCAGGGGATACAAGGACCAGTCGGAGCTACCGGGGCTGCCGGTGCTCAGGGACCGGTAGGAGCCACAGGTGCTGCCGGTGCTCAGGGACCCGTTGGTGCTACAGGGGCTCAAGGTTTGCAAGGTATTCAGGGCCCCGTTGGAGCCACTGGCGCTGCTGGTGCCCAGGGTCCGGTTGGAGCTACAGGTGCTGCCGGTACTCAGGGACCGGTTGGAGCTACAGGTCCTGCAGGACCTGTAGGCTGCACAACAGCCAATATGGTCATTAAGTCTGATGGCGCTGCTGCGACCTGCACAGAAATTAATGAAAATGCAAACAGGAATGTTGGGATTGGCATTACTCCTGATGATAATTATAAAATGTATATTTATAGGCCATCGACAAGCTATGGCACTGGTATGGCAACAATTTACGGATACAGAAGTGGGACATCAGGACCCACAAATGGTGGAACCGGATGGGATGCCTATAGTGTTGATGCGGCAATTAAAGGGTATAGCTATTGGGGAAATCAATACACCGCAGGCGTTGCTGGTTATAATTTCCTGGATTATGTAATAAGTGCAGGTGTGGTAGGAGCAAATAGCTCTGGTTCAGTGAGGGCTGAACTTGCTGCAAATTCTTATACCTATGATGGTTCAGCTGCAACATCCTTATATTCCTTGAAACTGACCGGTGATTTTTATAACCAGGAAATTGAATATGGACAATCAACCCTTCCATATTTTACAGGATCTTATTTGTTAAGGTCGATTCCAATTACCACTCATGGTACGGGCACAACAAACAGTATTGTCTGGGTACACGGAGAGGTTGATTTTTATAAAACTTCCACTGACTCATATGTTTGTTTTTATATATACCGGGATGGAGTAAGGCTCTGTGAAATCAGCGAAATCTGTAATTATGATGAAGATAAGACCGTACATATTCAATGGATGGATGAGCCGGCTGCCGGATCTCATACTTATGAACTTTGGACGTACTATCCCAGCGGAGGTATGACTTATTATGGCCATCAGTTACATGTGGTTGAATTAAAACGTTAATACTTAAAATTCAGATATTATGAAAAAAACGATATTAATTTTATTATTAGTTTTATCTTCAGGCGCTCTATTCTCTCAGAACTCTTTAAATGAAGATGCACGTGCCAGGATTGGAACATATGTTAAGCTGAATCCTGCAATTTTCGACGTCCAATTACATTCAACAGAAGCTCGTGCGGCTGCTGATGTTATTAATACGTCTTTTACTACATATTTTGTTGTACCGAACATAACGTTCTCAAATATTACAGATGCAACAGAAGCAGCTGAGCTAAAGCGACTTGTTTCAGATCTTAATAAACTTATAGAAAATCCCCCTTCCTGGGAGAAATTGGTAAGTATGCAAACGCAATTAAAAAACACTCCTCCATCGGCTCCGATCTTTGCAGGAGAGGAATCTGCCAAGAAGTTTTATAATTCGGGAAGTGATGGAAAAAATCGTAATTTGGATGGGAAAAATGCAATACCTGTTAATTCAAGCACATCGCATGAGAAAGCTCCGGAAATCCCAATTAAGAAATAATTTATATTCCACTATCGTGATTAATAATAATTTGTTTCTTATGGAATCAGGTTTTTAACCTTAAATGAAAAACAGAACAAAAACTTTAATAAATAAAATTTCACCTATGAAATCAAAGTTACAAATTACCAAAGCTCTTAAACAAAAACTGTTAATGCCGTTATTAGCTGCAATTTGCATTTTAAGCACAGTGAACGGCTATTCGCAGCAAGGTGTATCCATCAATACTGCAGGTACACCGGCAAATCCCTCAGCCATGCTGGATGTGAGCAGTACCTCTAAGGGATTATTAATCCCGCGTGTTTCATTAACATCAATAAATGATGTTACAACTATTGCAAGCCCTGCAACTTCCTTGCTGGTATACAACACCAATGCAGCCATGGTTGGCGGGGCAGTTGGCTTTTGGTATTTTAATGGTACAATATGGGTTCAGGCAATTGGGCCACAAGGTATTCAGGGACCCACTGGAGCCACAGGTGCCGCAGGCGCTGCTGGTGCAACAGGCCCTGCCGGACCTACCGGAGCCACAGGTGCCGCCGGAGTTGCCGGAGCAACAGGAGCAACAGGCCCTGCAGGACCCGTTGGTTGTGGGGTTGCCAATTATGTTGTAAAATCTACTGGAGCCTCAGCTACCTGCAGTATAATTTATGACAATGGAACAAATGCTGGTATCGGAACAACCACACCCGCAAACACTTTTGATGTAATAACCACAAATACTACAACTGATTTTGCCGCAATAAAAGGTTCAGAAACCGGTAATGCAAAAGTTTATGGTGTTCTTGGTTCCATTACTTCAACAACAAATGATGCTAGCGGTGTAAGAGGTATCGCTTCAGGAACCTCAGGCCAGACTAATGGCGTATGGGGCGAAAACGCATCAGCAGCGGGAGTGGGCGTTTATGGATTAACCACTAATGCTACCGGTGACGGTGTTTATGGATGGAACAATGCTGCAGCCGGAGCCAGCAATGGTTATGGTGTATGGGGAATTACTTCTCAAAATACCGGATTCGCTGTTGCAGGAAATAATTACAATGCCACAGGTACGGGTGTGGCCGGTGCCGGAAATGGAATCGGAATTAATTATATCAGTGGAGGTACCGGTGGCGCATTTTCCAGTACAAATATTGGCGCTTATGGATATGGAAATAATACAACTTCCAGTTGGGGTGTTCTAGGACTTTCTGCCAACGTAACAGGTACCGGGGTACGCGGTCAGAACAATACCACTGATGATGCTACCAGTGCAGGTTTTGGCGGTTTTTTTACCAGTACGCAGACAAAAGGATCTGGTGTTGCAGGATCGTTAGCTACTACCAGTACATATTTTGCGGGCGCTGGCGTTTCTGGATATACAGCGTCAACATTAGCCAACGGAAAGGGAGTCATTGGCGCATGTGATAATGCGACCGGTTCAGGTGTTTGGGGCCAGTCGGCAGGCGCTTCAGGTAACGGTGTTATCGGAATCGTTTCTGGCGCTACAGGTTTTGGTTTAAACGGACAAAACTTAAATGCAACCGGAACAGGTATTGCCGGAGCAGGTAATGCTTTGGGGCCAAACTACCTGGCAAACGGTAGTGGAGGAGCTTTTACAGGAACTCAAGTCGGCGTATATGGAAGGGCTACGAATACAGTTAGTCCCAGTGGTGGTGGATATTTTTCCAACGCAGTCAGCGTTAACAACTGGGCCTATGTTGCATACTACTATAGTGGAACTGCCTACAAGGTTTATGGAAACGGGACGGTATCAACAATTGTTAAAGATACTAAAGGCGATATGGTTACACTTCACTGCCCGGAAACACCTGAAGCCTATTTTCAGGATTATGGTTCCGGGAAACTGGTTAACGGTAAAGCTCATATAGATATTGACCCGATCTTTGCAAAAAATATTGCTGTTAATCAGGATCATCCTCTGCGTGTATTCATTCAGTTGCAGGGTGATTGCAAAGGGGTTTATACGTCTAATGAAACCCAGACAGGTTTCGATGTAACAGAGTTACAGGGCGGACAATCAAATGTCCCGTTTACATGGACCGTAGTTGGTAATCGTGCTGATGATCGTGATGAAAATGGAAATATCATTTCAAAATATCAGGATCTAAGGTTTGAACCTGCTCCATTACCATTACAAACATACCAGGATGAAAAACAGGAACTGATAAAACCATCGGTACTTGAAGATAAAAAGCTGGATTTCAAAACCAGTGAAAAAAGGATAAAACCAAGTAATAAAAATTAGTAGAATATAATTTTAATATACAGGTCATGAAAAAATCAACGATTTTTATAATACTAATCATCTTTGGCAGCTTAGCCTACGGACAAATCGTCAACAATGCATTCATCCGAAATGATGCCGGGGTTTATATTGTCTGCCCCTCCAATTTTGAAAACGATGTGAACGGTAGCGTCCAGAATAATGGTAATATTAACGTTGCAGGAAATTTTATCAACGACTACAATTTTATTTCGGGAGCTTCGAGCAATGTTAAACTTGATGGAGCGGTTCAAAATATCGGAGGTACCAGCTCTACCACCTTCAACAACCTTATCATTGATGGAACGGGAAATAAAACTATTTCAATTAATACTTCTGTTGCCAGTTCACTTATTATGAATGCCAACAAAGTGTTGATTTCAAATTATAACCTTTCGCTCTTATCAAGTGCAAACATAACCAATCCTGATAATTCCAGGTTTATTGTTACCAATGGTACAGGAAGTTTAATAAAAAAATCTCTGCCTCTTACCACGGATTTCTTATTTCCTGTGGGTGACACGCTTACCAGCTACAAACCTGCCATAATAAATTATTCCGGAACCACGGACACTTTTGCTGTAAGGGTTGAGAAAGGTGTTAACCCTACTACCAGCGCTAACCCGACCTGTGTGCAAAAAACCTGGGTGGTAAATGAAAGTACACCCGGTGGAACAACCGCGTCATTAAATTTGGGCTGGAACACAATAGACGAAGGAACCTTTTTTACCCGCGCTGCTGCCTTAACATGGCAAAATATCAGTAGTACCTGGACTATTTTGGCCAGTACACCCGGAGCTACTTCTAATTTACCTGCTACAGATTGGTATCATGTAACCTCCGGAATTACTGATTTTTCAGCTGCAAATTCCAGGTTTATTATGAGGAGCTATTCCCCTCCGACTATTGTCAAACATCCTGGCCCTGCTAATGGTTGTGAAGGTGGAAGTTTATCGTTTAACATCTCTGCAACCGGATTACAGCTGGATTACCAGTGGCAGGAAAACTGCGGAAGCGGCTGGAACAATTTATCAAATAATGCGACATATTCGGGGACAACGACGAATGCACTTACCATAACGGGTATTACCTTATCATTAAATGGATGCCAATATCGTTGTGTGGTTACTAATGATGCGGGTTCGGTTCCATCTAATGCTGCTACTGCTTCCGTTTATGCATACCCAATTGCTGAGGCTGGAACTCACGGAACATACACTGGTGTACCTGTACAGATCGGCGACCTTTCCAGCGGCCCTGGAACGTTTAGCTGGTTACCTGCATCGGGCTTGAATGATGCTGCTATTGCCATGCCGCTGGCCTCACCTCCGACAACCACAATTTATACCCTTACAGTGAGCAACAATGGATGTCTTGCCACCGATACCGTCACCGTGGTTTTTGGCGGCCTTGGCCATGTCATCAGTGGAAAAACAGTATATGCAGGAAGAGCCAACGCAGGCAACCCGGTACCCAACAACCCAACGTATAATCCGGTGATATACTCCATCGATAATGTAATCGTAATATTGAAAAATTATCCGACAAATGATGAAGTAGCAAGAGATACGAGTGATGCCGCCGGGATCTATCAATTCACCAATATCATGGATGGAAATTATACCCTGGCCTACGATAAGTATACAGCCGACACGATGATGTGGTGTAACGATGTGAATGCCATCGATGTCGCCTTGATGAAATATTTCATTGGCAGCGACACCTTGCAGGATCCTACCAGATGTTTTTCGTCAATCTACAAGAAAGCGGCAAATGTAGATAATAACATAGCGATCAATGCTGTTGATGTTGCGCGAATGAAAGCCAAGATCGGCGCGCCTTATGATCCTGTCAGGAACTTCCCCAAAGGAAACTGGGTAGCCTTAAACAAACAGGTAACTCTTGCCGGGGCAGATCAGATTGTTAATCTTGAAACGATCAGTTATGGAGACTACAATGCTTCCAGCAGCAAATACCGCGATTCGACCAACACATGGAGCGGTGCAAAATCATTACCTGAAGAATTTATCTATACGTCAGATGAATCCATCATCGTAACAAATCCTTCGTACATCGAAATACCATTAAAAGTGAATACCAAAGTGAATGATTTCTCTGCTCTTGGACTTGAGCTGGCTTATTCAAATTCTGAATATAAGCTTGTTTCAGCACGGATGTCCGGAACAAAAGGTACTGTGAAGATAAATCCTTCACTGGAAGAGATCATAGCCAACGATAATGATTTGCTGGTTACCGATAACCATGGAACCATCCGGGTAGTTTACGCCACCACGAACCATTATGATGTGGCCCCCAACGATGAAATGATCGTTCTTGGTTTCCGTCCGCTGAAAGACCTGCCGCAGGGTGAAATCGAATTTGCCTTGTCAGGAACCGGTGTGATCGGTAATCAATTTGGTGAAGAAAATGATGACACATATCTGTTAATGCCGAAAGTTTTTGTTCAGGATAACGGTATGGATGCGGGATTCGATTTTTCAGGTTATCCGAACCCATTCAACGGCGAAGCCACTATAACCTACAACATTCCTGAAGACGGATCGGTGAAGCTGAATGTATATAATGCCATCGGCGAACTGGTGACCATCCTCGTGAATGAAAAGCAGGAAAGTGGTAAACATGCTGTGGTTTTCTCACAAAGGGATCTGGCTGCAGGTATGTATACGTTTAAACTTGAGTATACAGGCATAAATACATCAAAAAACCTGATACTGAAGTTGATCCATTGATTTTTTTGGAAACGGATTGGTTTATTTTTTATCAAAAAATCTGGTTTTAAAAAAAATTAGGATAGTAAAGGCTATAATAAAAAATATATAATTATTTTTGAAAAAAGAATTTCGTTCTTTTGATTTTATCGTTACTTTTTTTAACTTTGCTCTTAATTTTTAATTACATACCATGAAAAAAGTATTTATGTTCTTTGTGTTTCTGGCAATGTTTTTCTTTTTTGCCGGAAATTCTTATGCGCAGGAAACAGGCGTTATTTATCCGACAGAATTTAATATTACCAAGCCTTTGCGTGACCTTGTAAAAGAACATCCTTTTGTGGAACCTGATTTTAATGCTCCGGCTTGGGTTTCTCCTGACAGAAAAAACCGTCCGCATCAAACGTTTCTTTATTCCAGTGCTGATGGCCCTGAATATGGCAATGATCCATCAATAATTCAAACGGTCATGGGAACCCGTGAAATACCTCAAACCAAAGCCGTTTTGCAAAATTGGGCAGGGGTTACAAGTTCTGCATTTCCACCAGATCCAACAGGTGCTGTGGGCCCTAATCATTATGTGCAAATGGTCAATTCCACGACAGTCAGAATCTTTAGTAAAACAGGAACAACAATAACCTCCTTTCAATTAGGAACTTTATGGGGATTATCTTCTAATAACGGTGATCCCATCGTGATGTACGATAAATTTGCAGACCGTTGGTTTTTAGCCCAGTTCGGCAGTCAAACAGACCGAAAAATATATATCGCCGTTTCACAAACAAATGATCCTACAGGCTCTTATTACACTTGGACCTATGTTTCGCCCCAGTTTCCGGATTACCTGAAATTTTCTATTTGGCAGGATGGCTATTACATGACCAGTAATCAAGCTACTGATAAGGTTTATGTTTTTGAAAGGAGTGTCATGCTTACCGGCGGATCGGGTGCCAGGGGAATTTATACCTCTTTTACAACAGGGACCGTATCGGATTTCTTCGTTCCCCTGCCTGCCGATGCTGCTGATAATGCTACCTTGCCGGCTGCCGGGACTGCATTTCCTTTCTTTTCTTATTATGATAATGGATGGGCCGGTGGTACAGATGGCATAAAGATATGGAACATGACCACGAACTGGACAGCAGGGACAGCAACTATTACCGGCCCCACACAAGTAAACACCAATGAATTTGATGCTACATATGATGCGAATTGGGATGATTGCCCGCAACCTAACGGACAATATCTTGATGGTATTGGCGGGGTCTTGATGTTCAGGGCGCCCTGGAGGTCATGGACCGGATATAATAATGTGGTTTTATCCTGGGGTATTCTTATTGCCGATAGCCCAAGACAACGTGCCATTTATTGGTGTGAATTACGACAGGTTTCAGGAACCTGGAGTATGTATCAGCAAGGTATTTATAATCCGGATGCCGCTACACGTTGGATGTCCAGCGCTACCATGGATGACAACGGAAGTATTGCCCTTTGTTATGCCAAGTCATCCACATCCATTTATCCTGGTTTGTATTATACAGGCCGGTTGGCCAGTGATCCGTTAGGAACCATGAGCTTTGCAGAAGCTACTGCTATTGCCGGAACCGGCTCCCAATCAACCTACAATCGTTATGGAGATTATGCCCAGACCTCTCTGGATCCGGATGGTATCACCTTCTGGCATACAGGAGAATATGTCTCATCAGCTTCAGGACAGGAAACAAGGATTTACTCGTTTCAACTTCCGCTTCCAGCTCTTGTTGCCTCGGTATCCATTGCAGTGACATCCGGCTCTAATCCCACCTGTGCAGGTTCTTCCGTAACTTTTACGGCAACCCCGACTAATGGCGGGACTGCACCTACATACCAGTGGTATCGGAATAGCACCGTGATTTCGGGAGCGACCAATTCAACGTATTCTTCATCATCGCTAGCAAACGGGAATATTATTACCTGTGTCATGACTTCAAATTTATCCGGTGTTATTGGCAGCCCGGCCACTTCAAATGCCATTACGATGACGGTGAACGCGATTCCTGCAACACCTACAGCGTCAAGCAATACACCGGTATGTGCAGGATCAGCCATAAATTTAACCACCCCGACAGTTAGCGGCGCCACCTATAGCTGGACCGGCCCGAATTCATTTACTTCTACGGCACAGAACCCGACCATAGCAAGTGCTGCAACTGCCAATGCAGGAACCTATTCTGTTACGGTGACGGTTTCAGGCTGCACCAGTCCGGCGGGCACAACCAACGTGGTTGTTAATTCAGGGCCGGCAACACCCACAGCAGCGAGCAACTCGCCTGTTTGCCTGGGCTCATCAATTAATTTAACCACACCAACGGTAGGAGGAGCCACCTATAACTGGACCGGCCCGAATTCCTTTACCTCCACATTGCAGAACCCCACCATTGCAAGTGCTATAGCAGCCAATGCCGGGACCTATTCGGTTACCATTGCACAGGGAGGATGTTCCAGCCTGGCAGGCACAACAACGGTCGCATTAAGTTCACCACCTGCTGCAGCATTCACAGGGACACCGACATCGACCACCTGTTCGGGATTTGTTCAGTTTACCGATAATTCAACAGGCACACCTGTTTCCTGGCTTTGGGATTTTGGTGACGGGCAAACCTCAACATCGCAGAACCCTTCACATACTTATACGGCCGGCGGCAATTATACCATCACTCTAAATGCGACAAATTCATGCGGGAGTAATCAATTGGTAAATACAAACTATATCACCATCGACATTCCGGCACTTCCGGTTGGCACCGGAGCCTCAAGATGCGGAACTGGAACGCTTACCCTTAATGCTACAGGTTCCGGTACCATCGCATGGTACGATGCTTTGACCGGTGGCAATTTACTTGGTTCGGGAACATCATACACTACCCCCAGTATCGCTACAACAACTACCTATTACGCCGAGAACCTAATTGCAGCAGCAACACAAAGTGTAGGGCCTGCGGTTGCCGGTAGTAGTTCAACCTCAACTTCATACCTGACCTTTGATGTTTTACAACCCATGACGCTGGTCTCTGTTCAGGCCCGCCGGCAATTTACCGGAAACGTCACCATTAGCTTGCAGGACAATACTGGCGCCACACTTCAAAGCACAACGGTTTCGGTTGGAACTGCAGCTACTACGCTCACGCTTAACTGGACGATACCGGTGGGAACTAATTACCGCCTCGTGACACCAACAAACTCCAGGCTGTATCGCATGAGCAGCGGAGTTAGTTATCCATATGCTATTGCAGGACTTGTCAGTATTACCGGCTGCAGCGCAGGAAGCACCATATACAGTTCCTATTTCAACTGGCAGGTTAAGGGGCCGGATTGCAGCAGTGCGCGCCTTCCGGTTATAGCAACGGTAAACCCAACTGTTACACCTTCAGTTTCTATTGACGCAACAGCCGGTACAATTTGTGAAGGGACTTCGGTGACCTTTACTGCCACCCCGGTAAATGGCGGAACTCCAACATATCAGTGGAAACTGAACGGGTCTGATATTTCAGGTGCTACAAACAGTACCTATACCTCAGCGGCTCTTTCAAACGGGAATATCATCACCTGTGATATGAACTCAACCGTAGCATGTGCTTCACCGGTTACAGCTAATTCAAATGCCATTAATATGGCCGTTAACCAGATACCATCTGTTGAGGCTGGCACCAATGCCACTTATACGGGTACACCTATACAAATCGGATCTCCGGCCAGCGGCCCGGGAACATTCAGTTGGTCTCCGGCAACAGGATTGAGTGATCCATCGATTTCCCAGCCAATAGCAGCACCGTCCGCTACCACTACATACACGCTGACGGTTAACAACAGTGGCTGTACCGCAACCGACGCCATTACCATTGCATATGGGAATGTAGGGCATTCGATTAGTGGCAAAACCCGTTATGCCGCTAAAGCCAATGCCGGCGCTTACGGATTTTTACCTACTTATAATCCTGTGATTTATAATATTGGCCAGGTTATCGTCATTCTTAAAAATTCTCCTGAAGGAACAGAACTGGCAAGGGATACCAGCGATGCTCTTGGAAATTATCAGTTCACAAATATCAATGATGGGACGTATTTGCTGTCGTATGATAAATATACTGCCGACACCATGCAGTGGGGTGATGGCGTGAATGCCGTTGATGTGTCTCTAATGATGTATTATATAACAAGTGACTCGCTTTATGATCCGTCAAGATGGTTCTCTGAGATTTACAGGAAAGCTGCCAATGTTGATAATAACACCACTGTCAACTCCATTGATGTTTCAAGGATTAAATCCAAGATCGGAAGCCCCTCCGTACCTTCCAGAAACTTTCCGAAAGGAAACTGGGTGGCACTTAACAAGCCTGTTACTGTTGCCGGCTCTGATGTGATAACTGATTTGGAAACTATATGCTATGGCGATTATAATGCCTCAAGCATCAAATACAAAGATTCCACATCGACCTGGAGTGCAGGGAAATCATTACCGGTAAATATTATTCACCAGTCTGACGAATCAATTACCACCAGTAACCGAGCATATTTTGAAGTCCCCTTACGGATAAGCACCAAAATAAATGATTTCGCAGCATTAAGCCTGGAGTTGAGTTATCCGAATGGCCAATACAAACTGGTAAGTGCTTCTATGCCAAAAACCAGCAATAAAAATGGTGTGTTTAAAATCAACCCTACTTTGGATGAGATCATTGACGCAGATAATGACCTTTTAGTAACAGACGCCGGCGGAATCATCAGGGTGGTGTTTGCAACCACAGATCATTTTGATGTTGCACCAAACGACGAATTGATCAGCCTTGGATTCAGCCCTGTCAATACCTTGAAACAGGGTGAGGTTGAATTTAAACTCGCAGGTACGGGTGTCATCGGGAACCAGTTTGGCGAAGAAAATGATGATGCCTTCCTGATGATGCCAAAGATCTTTGTTCAGGGCGACAACACGGATGCAGGCTTTGAGTTTACTGGCTATCCCAATCCTTTCAGCGGTGATGCAACGCTATCCTACAACATTCCCGAAAATGGAACGGTGAAGCTGAACGTATTTAATGCTATAGGCGAACTGGTAACAGAACTAGTGAACGAAAAGCAGGAAAGCGGAAAACATTCCGTGGTGTTTTCACAAAAGAACCTGCCTGAAGGTATGTATACTTTTAAACTGGAGTATACCGGTTTGAATAAAACGAAAAACCTGATCCTGAAGCTGGTTCATTGATTTTTCAATGCATTCCATTGGTTGCTATGGTCCAATACACGCTAATGGTTTTGTGTTGGCAGATAAAGAATGCCTTGACATTCTGAAAAATCATCTCACGCATTCCGGATGGTTTGGGTGAGGGTAGTAATGGTGCTATGAACAGATCGTACATACTAAAATGACCGGACGTTAGTATGCGACCTTACCTGATTGCTAAAGTCCATTGAAAATTTTTTTAGTAGAAATTTTAATGGAATTATATTAGGTATATGAAAAAAATATACCTTTACGATATTAAAATTAACGGAATCGTTTAACAAAAACTTTATATCATGTTTATATTAAAAACACACCGGAAAAAAGCAATTATTCTATTGTTTATTGTTTTTAGCTTCGTTTCGTTTAAAGCATATCCGCAGTTTATTGAAAACAAAGGGCAGGTACTGGACCTGGCTGAAAATTTTCACCCGGAAGTAAAATATCTATACAGTTCAGGGATCAACACGATGTTCTTTGAGGACCACCGGGTGGTTTGTGTATTTTCAAAAAAGGATGATTTTAATTATGCCCCTTATGAAGGAAATCAGAAAGCTAAAGACAGCATTTATAAAACACTCGGAAAGGAAATTCAACGGGTTGATATCGAGTTTGTCGGCGCTGCCTCTAATAGCGAGCTTATTTCAGATGGAAAAGAGTCAGCGTACATGAATTATTTTTTGAACAAGCGTGAAAACATCAGAAATGTCGGCATGTTCAAAAGCGTGTGTTACAAGAACATTTATCCCAACATTGATATCGTGTTCAAACAATTTAAGACCGGAGTAAAATATGATGTTATATTGCATCCCGGGGCTGATATTAAAGATGTTAAGATCAGGTATAACGGTGCTAGTTCGCTTGATCTTGCCGACAACACCGTGAAAATAAAAACGAAACTTTACGAATTTTCAGAAGACATTCCTGTAGCATTTATTAACGATGACGACAAACAAATAGCCAACGTTCAATATAAGATCGAAAATGATATTATCAGCTTTTCGTGTAAGTATTCCGCCTCAGATAAGCTTACCATTGATCCGGTCATTGAATGGATGACCTATTATGAAACGACTTCGTCCAACGGACTTATTGATTACGATCATAACGTTGCGGACAACGATGGAAATTTATTTATTTCGGGATATTGTAATAACTCAGCAAACGATTATCCGACAGTAAACCCCGGAGGATCAGCCTATGTTCAGGTATGGACATCCAATGATCTTTATATTGCCAAATTCAATTCAAACCGCGCATTGGTTTGGGCAACGTACTTTGGTGGGAGTAATTCAAGCATGGACTGGGCACTTGGTACGGAAGTTATGGCTATTGGAGGCGATGTGCTGCACATAGTTGGTGATGAGCTGGCAACAAATGCTCCGTTTTTAAATGGGGGAGGGTTTTATTATAATGCGGGGTCAGCAAGGCCCTATTATTTGAGATTTAATAAAAATACGGGACAATTACTTCATTGTACAAACATAAGTGGAGGGTACCATCCGAGTATTGCAGTAAGCCCCAGTGGACAGGTTGGGATAATGTTACATGCTTATAATTTTAATACGGTGCATGTTGTAAACCGTTCCGGGGCATACAATCAGGCAACAAATGGCGGTTATACGGATTTATTTTTAATGTTGCTCAACAGCAGCTACACGCAGATTTGGGGTACCTTTTTAGGCGGCCCGGGAACCCAGGAAAACGGCCATATCGCTTTTGATGCAAGTAATAACATCTTTTTTTCAGCAGAGGTTCAGTGGATGACTGGAAGTACCGCTGCCACCGAACATCTGGTTAATCCGGGCGGAGGAGCCTATTACCAGACTACCTATAACGGGGAAGATATTATGATTGGCAAGTTTACTTCTTCTGGTTCGCTTTATTGGAACACCATGTACAGCGGTAACGGAAATGACGGTTTAGACGATGAAATGGGCAATGGTACCAAAGTGATCGTTAACCCGTCAAACGAAGTGCTTGTTATTGGCGGAACCAGTAGCACCGACCTTCCTTTGATGATGCTTGCCGGTGCCTATAATGCAACCTGCCCGGCCAATGTCAATAATGGAGGCTCCTATGATGACTTTGCAAGTTTTATTCTGAAATTTTCCAATAACGGTGTCAGGCAGTGGGCTACGTATTGGGGTGAAAATTCAGCGACCAGCTATGCACTATTGTATGATGGCAAATTCACCTCTTGTGATAAATTTATTGTTGCCGCAAGGGCTATCTATTCGCCCATATCATATCCTGGGTATTACAACAAGCCTACCGGTGGGCAATCCTTCTTGATGCAGTTTAACAATAGTTATGCTGCCGAATGGTCTTCTTATATAGGCAATTCAACCGGCGTCCCCCAATTAGCTTATTCTTCTTTCGGCAACCGGCTTTTTGTAACGACCTATACGAGCTCACAAACAGAAACTACGGTTAACCCGGGCGGAGGAGCCTATTACGATGGCGTTTTTGCCGGACCCTATTATGGAAGCTATTCCATCTGGCAGTTTAATATTGCCACAACACCGACATTCAGCGCCATGGGGCCTTATTGTGTCGGTGATACGCCCGGAACTCTGCCAACGACATCTGCCAATGGTATTCCCGGGACATGGAGTCCAGCCACCATCAATACTGCCTCAGCGGGAACGGTTACCTATACATTTACTCCTTCTGTTTCTTGTTCCAGCAACACCACTATGTCCATTACCGTCAATCCAAGCCCAACACCATCATTTTCGGCTTTAGGGCCTTATTGCGTAGGCGCCACACCCGGAACACTCTCAGGAACTTCCAGCAACGGCATCACCGGTACGTGGAGCCCGGCGACCATCAGTACCGGTAGCGCAGGCACCACTACTTATAACTTCACACCAAGCGGCGGTCAG
>Ga0209099_1001393_pt1 | contig 24387 bp, 15 predicted proteins | sample AD_JPNHW2_MetaG_FD_184430 | JGI IMG/M metagenome (GOLD analysis project Ga0209099, IMG submission 184430) | Active sludge microbial communities of municipal wastewater-treating anaerobic digesters from Japan - AD_JPNHW2_MetaG (SPAdes) (version 2) | ecosystem: Engineered > Bioreactor > Anaerobic... | reverse complement strand
CCCCGAAGTACGGGTGAGCGTGTTCAAAGTTTACGAAAACAACCTGCAGCATTACATGCGCAGGGGACAGGAATGGCGCTGGGATTACGAAGACGATGAATACTACGATTATTCCACTTACCCTTTCGATGAGGATTACGGCCGGCAGGTAATGAGCAAAGTGATCAAAACCAGGTCGTTGCCAAAATCAGGGAATATGTCGCTGCTTAATATCGACCTGGCCGATTTCCAGGTAACTGACAATTTCAGGGGCATGTACGTAGTAAAGGCTGAATCAAGCGACAAACGCTGGTTGCAGGATGCCGTCATGGTATCGCTGTCCGACCTCGGCATTATCGTGAAAGAAGGTACCGACGACATTCTCGTCTTTGTCAACTCCCTCAGTGACGCATCACCGATGAAAGGCGCAAAAATCGATTTCTACAGTTCCAACAACCAGAAGATATACAGCGCCACCACCGACAGCCGCGGGGTTGCCATGCTGAAAAACATCAAAACACAGTCGCCTGGATTTACGCTGAGTATGGTCTCTGCCGAGTACCAGGGCGACTTCAACTTCATCCTGTTCAACACATCGAGGGTGGAAACGTCGCGGTTTGATGCAGGCGGCAAACGCACCAGCAATATCAACTACGATGTTTTTCTCTACGGCGACCGCGACCTGTACCGCCCGGGTGATACGGTGTATTACAACGCCATTGTCAGGACACTGCAATGGCAGACAGTAAAAGACCTGCCGCTGAAGATCAGGATTCTGGCGCCAAACGGCAAGGAATACCAGAGCCAGCGCAAACAGCTTACCACCGAAGGTTCAGCATCGGGGTTGTTCTACATCCCTGCTTCGGCCATGACCGGAACCTATTCCATCGAAGTGTTCTCATCCAACAATGTGCTGCTGGCTACAAGGCGCATCGCCGTGGAAGAATTCATGCCCGACAGGATCAAAGTCACGGTTAAAACCGACAAATCAGTCTATAATTCCGGTGAAGCCATACAGGCAGCCATACAGGCCGATAACCTGTACGGGGCTGCAGCTGCAAATCGTAAAGTAGAGGCCGAGCTACGGCTGTCGCGGAAATATTTTAAGCCTAAAGCCTTCCCCGACTATAACTTTACGGTTGAATCGAAAAATATGCCTTACCTGGCATCACTCACCACAAGCGGCGTCACCGATGAAGCAGGCAAAGCCAGTCTTACCATCAAACCCGAAACTTATGAAGGCCTCGGCATTCTTGACGGAACGCTTTTTACAACAGTTTTTGATGAAACAGGCCGCCCCGTGAACCGCCTGAGCAAATTCGACATTCTGACGCAGCCGGTGCTCATCGGTATCAGGGAATTCGACCGGTGGGTAAGCACCCGTAAGCCAATGAATTTCAAGCTCATTGCCGTGAACCGCGAAGGCAAAGCCCAGGGAAATGTACAGGCACAGGTAGTCATTTCGCACCTCAAATATGAAACGGTCATTGAACGCGATGGCGACCGGTACCGCTACATTTCGCAGCAAAAAGAAACCGTGGAACTTTCAAAAGCAGTCACCATTTCCGCTTCAGGCGAAGTTCTGCCATTCACACCAACGCAGTCGGGTGAGTATGTGCTCAAAGTGATGCTTCCCGGCAGCCAGAATTATGTTTCATCCACTTTTTACGCGTATAGCTGGAACGACACTGATTATACTTCATTCGAAGTAAACCGCGAGGGAGAGGTAAATATTTCTGCCGATAAGGATGCATACCAGCCCGGTAATAAGGCAAAACTACTGTTCAGCACCCCGTTCGACGGGAAGATGCTTGTAACCTACTCCAGAAACAATGTGCTGGAATACAAGTATATAGATGTAAAGAAGAAATCAGCAAGCCTTGTTTTGGATATTTCAGAGCAGCACCTCCCGAATGTGTATATAGAAGCGACGCTTTTCAAAAAGATAACCGACACCGAGATGCCTCTCACCGTAGCGCATGGTGTGATCTCGCTTAAGGTGGATGATCCGAAAACCAGGGCTGAGGTCACGATAAAGGCTGCCGACAAGTCGCGGTCGAACATGCGGCAGGTCATCACTGTAAATACCCTTCCGAATGCCGAAGTTTCAGTAGCTGTAGTTGATGAAGGCATCCTGCAGGTTACCGGTTTTGTCACACCCGATCCTCACGTTTGGTTTTTCCAGAAAAGAGCGCTCGAAGTAGCTTCTTACGATGTTTACAAACAGTTGTTCCCCGAACTGAAACGGTCAGGCTCCAGCCCTGCCGGCAGCGAAGGATTTGACCTGGCGCGGCGTGTCAACCCGCTGACTTCCAAAAGGGTAAAACTCATTGCCAGGTGGAGCGGAGTGTTGAAATCTGATGGTAAAGGCCAGGTGAGCTTCTCGGTCGATATTCCGCAGTTTTCAGGCGCGTTGCGCGTGATGGCGGTTGCATACAAGGACAATCGTTTCGGCTCGGCTGAGAAAACCATTCGCGTTGCTGATCCAGTGATCATCAGCTCTGCATTGCCACGGTTCATGAGCCCCGGCGACAAAGTCACCATGATTGTAAATCTTACAAACACGACTAACAATTCTGCCAAAGCAACCATCGATGTTTCAGCCAATGCACCATTGTCAGTTTCGGGCAGTTCAAAACAAACGGCTACGCTGGAAGTAAACCGCGAGCAGGCTTACACCTTTGAAATAGCGGCTGGGTCTGGCATTGGCAACGGGGTTGTGAATGTAACCGTTAATGCCATGGGGCAAAAATTCACCGAAAAAGTCGAACTGCCTGTCCGGCCTGCTGCCGGTCTTACATTCATTACCGGATCGGGGATGGTAAAAGGCGGAAGTTCCAAAACGCTTGATTTTGCCTCCGGACTTATGCCACAGGGTGTCCGTTCGCGGCTAATGCTTAGCAGGTCGCCGGCTGCAGAGTACCTGAAGAATCTCAGTGACCTGATCCGTTACCCCTATGGCTGCATGGAACAAACGGTTTCGGCAGCTTTCCCGCAACTCTACCTCCGCGATATAGCAGCAGCGGCGCACCAGCAACTCATCGCCCCTGAAGATGACCGGTATGGAACTCCTGAGAATAATATTCAACAGGCAATCTACATGGTTGAAGCACACCAGTTGTATAACGGCGGATTTCCCATGTGGCAGAGTGGTGGCAACGACCAATGGTGGATATCAGCTTATATTGCACACTTCCTCACCGAAGCCCAGAAAGCGGGTTATCAAACCAATGACCAGGTGTATTCAAATGCATTGAAGTACCTTGAACAGAAGGTAAAAAGCCGGCAGGCGGAAACCTATTTCTATACACAGCCATCAGGAACAATCTCTTCGGTAACAACCCCGGCCCAGGAAATCTTCTATTCGCTTTACGTGCTGGCATTGGCCGACAGGGCACAGGTACCCACGATGAACTTCTATAAATCGCAGGCCGGTACACTCACGTCAGAAAGCCGTTACCTGCTGGCTGCTGCTTACATGATTGCCGGCGATCGCCGCAGTTACCAGGCAGTATTGCCCCCCGCTTTCGGAACATCAAAGATTCAGTCGCTTGCAGGAGGATCATTCGCATCCTACTTACGTGACCGTGCCATAGCGTTGAATGCACTGCTCGAAGCAGACCCTGATAATTCCCAGGTTGGACAACTCCTGCAATCAATCGGCAAGGAAATGAAGGAACGGCGCTACCTCACCACACAGGAAAACGCCTTTTGCATGACGGCTATTGGCAAGTTTGCCCGAAAAACAGCGGGTTCTGATGTCAAAGCAAGCATCTCGATCAATGGAAAGCAGGCCAAACCTTTCATTGGTGATGACCTGGTACTTACCAACAACCTGGCTGCGGCCAAAGCAACCATCAGCACCAGCGGAAAAGGCAACCTTTATTACTTCTACGAACTCTCGGGAATACCATACAAACCAGCAGCCGGAGATGAAGACCGCTCACTAAAGGTGCGGAAACAATTCCTCGACCGGACGGGACAGGTTTTAAACGGTGATTTATTCAAAGTGAATGACCTGGTGATAGTGAAAATCACGGCAGAAACCGAAGGGGGTAAAACCATTGAAAATGTTGCCATTACTGATCTGCTGCCCGCCTGTTTCGAAATTGAAAACTCCCGGCTGGTGGCCGAACGAAATTATTCCTGGCAGCAGAATGCCAGCACTCCCGACTATCAGGATATACGCGATGACCGGGTCAGTTTCTTCACTACGCTGCGATCGGGCATTTCCACGTTTTATTACACGGTAAGGGTCGTAAACAAAGGCACCTACACCTTGGGCCCGGTGAGCGCCGACGCCATGTACAACCCTGAATTCAGGTCGGTATCGGGGAGCAGGGTGATCAGGGTGGATTGATGTTACTAACGAAAAGCGCCGCCTGTCAATAACAGGCAGCGCTTTTTATCCAGCTTTTAATAATCCTTAGAACGGCCAGAACTGGTTATCGTTCCAGATACTCTCCTTCAGGGCTTCGTTAAGGTCGTGAAGTATCTTATGATGTCCCCGCTCCCACTCTGCCAGCCAGGCATACATTTCCTTTTCGTTGGGGTCTTCGGCTTCTTCAGCACGTTTTGAATACACTTCCACCGCCCGAGTTTCGAAATCCATGGCAGCCGAGATAGCTGCAGCCTCAAAACTGGCAGCCGATATCTGTTTTACAATCTCCTTATTGAGAATTTCACCCGAAATTTCATCTGAGATATCGGCCGTTGTATCAGGTTTTGCAAAGTGTTTCTCCTTCACATAATACGAAAATTGTTTCGAGAGGTACTCTACATGCTCTTTCTCTTCTTCGGCCATTGTCATGAAGATCATTTTAGCACCCTCACTGTCGGTTTGTTCGGCCATCTTCTCATAAAACGCTTTTCCGCGCTTTTCCATCAGGATTGCCATCTTAAGTATTTCTAATGCTTTGCTTTCCATAGTATTAGCAATTATTTATTTTGATCACCAATTTTAACAAAGATAGGAAATTTAAGTTTTGTGATGATGAAATCCTGCCATGGAAAACTTACCGCTTTTATTACGTGATTTACGCAAACATGATACTGGCAATAAAATCAGCGGACAATCAACCGCGAAAAATGCTACTTTCGTAAAATCGCTTATGAAACGCAAATAATAAAAATACTTCAAAACAAGTGTCTGACAATCACATAGAAGACCTGAAGGAACTATTCCGGCACTGGTCAGGAGAAGAAGGCATTGAGATAGAATCGTTGCCGCAGGCTGGTTCTTACAGGCAATATTTCCGTATCTACGGACACTGGCGGCAGGCGATCGGCGTGTATAATCCTGATAAGCAGGAGAATGCAGCTTTTCTCTCATTTACAAGACATTTCCTGCAAGCCGGTTTGCCGGTAGCCGGAATATACGCCGAGAACACCGCAAAAGACATTTACCTGCTGAGTGATCTTGGGAGGGATTCTCTCTTCGACCTGCTTGAGAGTGATCAGTCAACTGAACGCCCTTCAGAAACCCTGCGCGGATTGTATCGCGACACTGTGGCTTTGCTGCCTCAATTCCAGATAGTTGCCGGGTCAGGAATCGATTATTCGGCGTGTTACCCTGTACAGGATTTCGACTCCCGGTCGATGCACTGGGACTTGAATTATTTTAAATACTTCTTTCTGAAGCTGTTACGTATTCCGTTTGACGAATACGCCCTCGAAAAGGATTTTGAAACGCTCTCAGGTTACCTCCTTGAAGCTGACAGTAAGTACTTTATGTACCGCGATTTCCAGGCACGCAATATCATGATCAGTGAAGGTAAACCATACTTCATTGATTACCAGGGCGGACGGCGCGGCCCATTGCAATATGACCTCGCTTCGCTGCTGTTCCAGGTAAAAGCAAACCTGCCCTTCAGTTTCAGGGAAGAAATGCTGCACTGGTATATCGAAAACGTGAACCGATATACCACCATAGCTGAAAAGGACTTCATTGAAAAATACAACGCATTTGTACTTATCAGGCTACTGCAGGTAATGGGCGCCTATGGGTTTCGCGGTTATTACGAACGTCGTGCCCATTTTCTTCAAAGCATTCCTTTCGCGGTCGACAATGTGCGCTGGTTTCTCGACAACATCCATCTGAAACCGGCCACTCCTGCTCTTAATGCCACCCTTGAATACATAGCCAGGCTCAATATTTCTTCACCTTCGTTTGCACAAAACCAGTCACTTACGGTAAACATCAACAGTTTTTCGTTTAAAAACGCCCCTCCTCCTGATTATTCAGGTAATGGCGGCGGCTTTGTATTCGATTGCAGGGCGCTTCCAAATCCCGGCAGGTGGGAGCATTACCGGCACCTGACAGGCAGGGATACCGCTGTGATCCAATTTCTTGAACGTGAACCGGCTATTGAAAAGTTTATGCAAAATGTATTTAAACTGATTGATCAGTCGGTGCTGGAATACCAGAGACGTGGTTTCAGAAACCTGCAGGTGAATTTCGGCTGTACCGGCGGGCAGCACCGCTCAGTGTACTGTGCCGACAGGCTGGCGCGCTATCTCGAAGAACGCTATTCGCTTAACATAGAACTCATTCACACCCAACTGGAGCCTACGGGAAAATACAGGGCTCCGGGCGAAGAGTAAACATCTTTATTGTACAAGGAACGATATGACAAAAACCCTATGCGAGACCAAAGACCCCGATAAACTGAAGGACAAACAGAAAAATCCCCGGTTCGAATGTAAAAGGTGCGGAAGGCAAGCGCGGAAAGAGAAATATGTCTGTAAACCCAAAAAGATTAATTAACTGTGGAACAGTTTGATATTGAACTATATAAAAACAAGTCAGCAATCATCAGCCAGACTGTTAAGCAGGTGCAGAAAGATTTCGGAATGTTTGGCTTTGATGTCACATTCTCAGGGAATGCTGATCTGGCTTATGAGGAAATGTTCAGGCAGCTTTCAGTATATATTACGCAACTCATTGAAAATGATTATCATAAATTAGCATCATTGCTATATCATATCGACCTGGGTGAGGACAAAATTGCTCAGGCCGGCGAACAGCATCCTGAGTGGGGAATCGCTGATATTATTACGGAACTGGTGATACACAGGGAGTTAAAAAAAGTGTTGATGCGCAATTATTTCAAGCAGAAGGACCTGGAATCATGAAAGCAATGATTTTTGCCGCCGGCCTTGGAACGCGCCTCACTCCTTTTACTGAAACCATGCCTAAAGCACTGGTCCCGGTTGCAGGCAAACCCATGTTACAATGGCTCATCGAAAAACTGGCAGCCGGCGGATTCAACGAGATCATCATCAATGTCCATCATTTTGCCGGCCAGGTGATTGACTTTGTGAAAGCCAACAATTCCTTCGGACTGCGGATTTTGTTCTCCGACGAAACCGGGCAGTTGCTCGAAACCGGTGGCGGACTGCTGAAAGCTGCATGGTTTTTTGATGACAACAAGCCGTTTCTGGTTCATAATGTGGATGTTATCTCAGATATTGACCTTCGGAAAATGATCAGTTATCATACCGGGCAGGGAGCCTTGGCAACACTTTCTGTGAGTAAACGCGAAACCTCCAGGTACTTTCTTTTTGATGATGCGCTGCAACTCAGGGGATGGAAAAATGTAAAAACAGGTGAAGAAAAAATTCCTGTTCTTGTTCAGAAGCCTCTGCAACCACTGGCTTTTGGCGGCATACATGTGATCAGTCCTCAACTTTTTCAGCTCGTTACCGAAAGCGGCTGGTTCCCGATTGTTGATGTTTATCTGCGTCTTTGCAGCAGATATCCGGTAAAAGCATATCTTAGTGATAACAATTATTGGTTCGATATGGGTAAACCGCAGGATCTCACCGAGGCGGCCAAATATCTTGAAATCAATTTAAAACACAGTTAATCAGATTTAAATACCGTTTTGAAACCATTTCTGCAACAGCTTGCCGATGAGCTTTTTCTCACTTATGGAAAAAACATAAGCAACCTGTGCCTTGTGTTCCCAAACAGGCGCGCAGGATTATATTTCAGAAAGTACCTGGCACTGCATCTTCAGAAGCCGCTCTGGTCGCCGGAAGTTTTTGCCATCGAAGATTTTGTGGCGCTGAAGTCGGGGTTGACAATTGCCGGCCAGCCTGCACTTCTCATCAATCTGTACAAACTCTATTATAACGACTTTGGCGATAAAGCCCGGCCGCTGAAGGACTTCATCACCTGGGGAAACCGCCTTTTGTCCGATTTTGATGAAATTGACCAGCACCTTATCGACGGAACATCCGTTTTCAGTTATCTCACTGATGCCAGGGCTATTGAGCATTGGAACCCTGATGGCAAGCCTCTCACCGATTTTGAGAAAAGCTACCTGGAGTTTTACAAATCGCTGGCGCCGCTCTATGCGCAGTTCAGGGCAGAACTCATCACCAACGGACAGGCATACATGGGACTCGCCTTCCGCCGCCTTATCGAAAACCTTGATAACACGTCGTTTGACGAGTGGCACAGGGTGATCTTTGCCGGATTCAATGCCTTAACACCGGTTGAAGAACGGCTGTTTTCCACATTGAAAAATGCCGGAAAAGCTGAATTATACTGGGATGCCGACAGTTATTACCTCGACGACGGCAGCCATGAAGCCGGTCTCTTCATGCGTAAATATCGCGATAATAACCAGTTCGGCCCAATTAGCTGGATATCTGATTTCTATAAAAATTCTAACCGGCAGATTCATATAACGGGAATTCCTAAAAACATTGGCCAGGCCAAATTTGCCGGTCAGTTACTTGATTCGCTTGACAAGGAAAAGGCCGGAAGTATAGCCGTGGTGCTGGTTGATGAAGGATTGCTGATCCCGGTGCTCAACTCGATCCCGGCGAGCATCAGCGATTTCAACGTTACCATGGGATTTTCCATGAAACTCACGCCTGCATACTCCCTGATTGATACGGTGTTAAACCTTGTGATAAACTCACAGAAATACGGCACAACAAGGGATGGCAATACGGTGTGCAGGTACTATCGCGATGACATTCTCCGACTTCTGAAACATCCGTACCTGAGTGGTCGCAGGCCCCTGAGAGGCAATGCAACCTTTGATGAGGCCAAAGAGCTAAGCCGCTCATTTTACCAGGGTTTAGATTTTCTGAAAATTCTTCATAACTACGATGATTTGCTGGGTGATGCGTTTGAACCTTTCATTTCTGGTGAAAATAATGCAACAAATCTGCTGACGCTGTTACAAAGGATAATAGTTTTGGTGAAAGTTACATCAGAAGAAGGTAATGACCGCTCTGAAACGGCGGTTTCACCCAGTTCGGGTATCGAAACAGAGTTCCTCTTTGGAATTGCCGACATCATCCACGACCTTCAACTATTGATGGGCGAACTGCCACAATTACCTGATTTTGAAACACTTCACGCACTATTTACGAATCTTGCCGGAACCATGCGGCTTCCATTTTATGGCGAACCATTGAAAGGAATCCAGGTAATGGGCGTACTTGAAACGCGCACCCTCGATTTCGACACGCTGATCATGATCTCGGTGAATGAAGGGCTTCTTCCGAAAGGGAAAAGGCAGGATTCGTTTATACCTGTTGATATAAGGCAAGAGTTTGGATTGCCGGGCTATCGTGAACATAATGCTGTATTTGCATACCACTTTTACAGGCTTTTGCAAAGGGCTAAAACAGCCTGGCTGCTATATAATACCGAGGCTGATGAGATGGGCAATGGTGAAAAAAGCCGGTTTATTACACAACTGCTTTACGAACTGCCAATTTACAATCCCGAAGCTGTCATACTGGAGCAGGTGGTGGGATCAGTTTCAGTAGCAAATGCCCCGCCTGTTATCACTATTCCTAAAACTCAGTCAGCAGTTCAAAGACTGAAAGAAATTGCAATCAGCGGATTTTCGCCTTCGTTGTTGAGCAGTTATCTCAATTGTTCATTGCAGTTCTATTTTTCGGCAATTCTTGGCTTGCAGGAGCCTGATGCTGTTGAAGAAACCATTGACGCCAGCATGTTGGGGAATGCCGTTCACAGTGTTTTCCAGAAAGTTTTTCAACCTTACCTGGGTAAAACGATGGATGCAGATGATATTCGTTCACTCCTTGAACCCGCAACAGCATTGGTAAGAGAAGAACTTTGCCGTCAATTTCCGGGGAGTGATCTTGATACAGGCAAGAACCTTATTATCGTGAATGTTGCGCGCAACATGGTGCGAAGTTTCCTCGAAACAGAAGCAGAAAAGCTATCACGGGAGAAAGCAATGCTTAAAATTCTTCATCTTGAAGAGAAGTTTTGGGGTAAGTTAAATATTCCTTCCCATGAAAACGGTGAGACTCATGAAGTAGCCATAAAAGGCACAACCGACAGGATTGACCTCTTCGGGAACCAGCTAAGGATCATTGACTATAAAACCGGCACCTTGCAACCATCGGAACTCAGCCTTGATGATCCCGGCGATCTGGCTTTGATGAAAAAACCTCAAAAGATGTTGCAGTTGCTTTGCTATACCTGGCTTTATTGTCAAAATCACCCGGTAGCCGGTGAATTTGTATCGGGAATTGTTTCACTTAAAACGCCGAAACGTTACCTGCAAAAAGCAAAAATCAGGAAGTCGGAAATGCTTAACGGCGATATTCTAAACCTGTTTGAGGAATACCTTACAAACTTGTTAGCCGAAATATTTGACCCTGCAACTCACTTTCAACAGACTGAAAACCAGGATAATTGTACTTACTGCCCGTTCATTTCTATCTGTAACAGGTAATTCTGGATTTATGCACGAAAAAATTTCATACATAAGTTTGAATATTCGTGGAAAGTATTACCTTTGCGCCTCGTTTAAAAACGAATTGCTCTTTGAATCGGTTCGGTAGTTCAGTTGGTTAGAATACGTGCCTGTCACGCACGGGGTCGCGGGTTCGAGTCCCGTCCGGACCGCAAATGCGAAAATAAAGCCTTGTAAATCAATAATTTACAAGGCTTTTTGCTTTTTTTGGGAAACATATGGGAAACATCGTTGTTTTCCTTGATTCTCTAAGCAATTCCAGATTCCTGGTACATATTAGTAGTACCTGACCAACTCTTAAAATATTTCTGAAAGGCTGTATAATCCCCGCTTTGCAAGTTTAGCCTCCCAATTCCTAACCTGGTATAATGGTAATTCGCTGCAATAGTATTCATGAGATGCTTTGGCATAGCCTGTATTAATCAATATTTCATTCAGGCATGTCCCATCAGGCAAAATGAGATAAGCCAACTGGCGGCCCCAAAAATCGGTTTCATTGCCAGGTTCAGTATAGGTAGTAACAAGCGAGCCTGGTGGACATATCCTGCTGACAAATTCCTTTGATTGTGTGCCCATGAATCGAAGCAGTTCACCTGCCACCCTGGTTTTTGCTTCATCTTCCCTGAGTTTTCTGCTATACCTGGTTTCGGGTGCATCAATACCATATAACCGGATCTCTTTTTCTATCCTGGTGAACTTGCCTATTACTCTCAGGCTATCGCCATCAATAACTGCACTGACTATTTGCCATGTTTCTTCGATGATAGGTGCTTTTGCTTTGTATAACATTGTTTTACAGCGTTTTAACAGTTGATTTTAGACAAATTTACATAGAAATTTGTCACTATTCAACGCTTGATTTTCAACACTTTAATCACTGCCTTTGCTAGCAAGAATGAGTGACAGAGTGATCCGAATCAAGCAAGCAATTCAATCAAAATTAACTCCTTAATCATTTTTACAATGGCAAGACAAAAAGGACACGTCAAGTACGTTGGTACCATTGGCGATATCCGACATTTCAAAATCAAAGGCCAGACCGGGTATTTCGCCGGACTGGTCGGCGGACCTACCGGTGAGCAAGTTGCCACGGCTCCCGAGTTTGAGCGTACCCGTGAAAACATGAACGAATTTGGAGGCAGCGCCAAAGCTGGCCGCTCCGTGCGTTCGGTGTTCAGCTCCATCCTGGGCAAAATGACCGACAGCCAGCTTACCGGCAGGCTGACCGCTATCATGAAGAAGATCAACCTGGAGGATCAGTCGGAGCCTCGTGGGTATCGTGCGATCCTGATCAGCGAACAGCGCAAGTATCTGCTAGGCATCACCTTCAACAAGAATGCCAATTTCGATTCCAGCTTCAAAGCCGGTGCTGATCTCGTGAAGACCATCAAACGCGGAGTTGCTGACTATACAGTCGGGGCATTCAATCCGATGGATGACATCCAGGCTCCTGCAGGTGCAACCCACTTCCGCCTGATTTTCGGACTGGGCGTATTGAGTGACTTCGCTTACAATGCCACCAGTGACACCTATGAGCCGTTGAAGCCCGAATTCCATGAGCTGTCGGCTATCACCTACTCGAACTATCTGCCTCTGACAGCACCAGTTCCCGAAACGGTTCTGAATGCTGATTTGGATACCGAAGACCCGGTGCCCGATGATTGCACCATCATCGCCGTGGCAGGAATCGAGTTCTTCCAGCAGGTAAACGAAAACTACTATGCTTTCGCCAGCGGAAACGCCCTGAAAGTGGTAGATGCTTATTAGTACCGGAGGTGTGATGGAAACCAGGATCATAAGAGTGGCCCAGGGTAAAAACTCTACCCTGAGTCACCTTTACATCGAAGGACTGTTTGCCTGTTATCTCCTTGAAGATAGCATCCGGGATGTAAAGATACCCGGGCAAACCTGCATACCCTCCGGAGCTTTCCGGCTTACATTCAACAGATCGGCAGGGATGCACTACAAGTATCTGAAAGAATATCCCAGGATGCATCAGGGCATGATTGAGATTGACGGCCTCCCAAATTTCGACCTGGTTTTCATTCACAAAGGGAATACCCATCTCGATACAAGAGGATGTCCCCTGGTTGGCCATTACTGGACCAAAGTTGGTGACGATTACCAGGTGGCTCTTTCCGGGTTTGTTTATCAGTTGGTTTATCCCAGGCTCGTAAATCAGATCCTGAAAGGGAATGACCAGATCATCATCGAGAACCGGATTATTAAGCCCTAATTCCTTGTACCCTATGGAACAGATTTCAAGCATACAGGTCATCTTCGGCTCGATCACCAGCATCCTGCTGAGTATCGTTGCTTATTTCATCAAGCAGCTGCACAGCGATTTCAGAAAGATGGAACTCGATCTCTCGGAAGTTAAGACCATGACCATGCTGATAAAGACCGAGTTCAACAGCCGTTACGACCTGCTGTGCCAGCGGGTCGAATACCTGGAGAAAAGAGTTGAAAGTATTGAGCATCTCACCTTTAAAGAACATTCCTATGAAAGCAAATGAAATGAACCTCATTGAAAGGCTTCAATCCCCTACCCCAAAGTTTTTCAGGATACTCCGTAATGTCGGACTGGTGCTGGGCGCTGCGTCGGCAGCCATCCTGGCGGCTCCTGTTGCATTGCCGGCGGCAATCGTGACTGTGGCCGGGTACCTGGCAGTGGCCGGGGGTGTGATCACGGCTGTCAGCCAGGCTACAGTGGATGAAGATCCGGAGCCTGATCCCGGCAATTGATGATTGCAAGTGCCTTATAAAACAGTCCCGCATCCCGGGGCTGTTTTTTTTATAACCTAACATGCATGTTTTCTTACATGGGTGCAATCATATTGCCTTCATATAGGGCTTATATGTTGCTTATCTATTGATTAGGAGACAAAAAAACCCGGGATTTCCGGGCTTAGTTCTAAGAAAATTGAGATCAACGATACATGTCGATTTGAAAGGACTTGATGAGGTCACCATAACGGCGGATACTCTCTGAGGTGATTTCATCATCGGGATAGAGGCTGAGGTGCTCTTCCTTATCGAAGTTGTAAATGGCGCAGGAAACCTCTGCAAATCCGGCTTCGAGGAAGGATTTGAGCCACTCGCGGGTGAACTTCATGAGGTCGGCGATGGCAGGTTCCAGGTGGGTGTGTTCTTTAATCTCCTCGGACTGGACCTTATAGGAGACCTTCTTGATGGTGATGACGTGGAATTTATTCATGGAGCATTGGGGGTTTGAAGGGTTAAGCGAAAAAGGGATTACCGGAACCATGATAGACCTCCTCGTCGAAAGCGGAAGAGAGGAAAGCGGTGTACTCGGTTTTACCACAATGGGGACAGAGCAGAGTACCGGTTGCAGGCCAGTAATAAGCTGACGAACCTTTGCGGAGGACTGCATTGCATTCGGCACATTCACCGGTATATTTGACGGTGATGGAGCGGGGATCATTTTTGTAATGTCTCATTTTGGATGGGGATTAAAGTGATAGTTTGAGACCGCCACGTCCTGCTGCTTGCAAAGCATAGCAGCAGGACTCGCGGAGTAAGGGTTTTTTACCAGATTGGGATTAATGGCGGGTGAGGTAATGGTGAACGGTGGCACGCTTTGCTTCACCCAGGAGGGTGAGGGTGTTTTTCATCACCTTCTCCCGGGATTCGAGCAGGTTGAGGGTGTCGACCAGGACTTTGAAGGCAGCTGGTTCGGCGATAGCCTGGATGCCTGAGTGGTTGAGGACCTGGAGCAAGTCATTTAATCGGATAAATTGGATGACGGACCCGATGAGATAAGGCCGGAAGGCCTGGCCCTGCCAAAGGCCAAAGCAGAGCCAATAGTAAAGCTCTTTCTCCTCCAGGCTGGAAGCCTGGCAGGTGAAACAGTTCGGGCAGGGATGGTGCAGAGGCTTACCGGCGTTGTATCCTTTGTTGAGGATGTAAAACTCGAACTCGCTGCGGGGAGTTGCCGGGTTGTGCGTGGTGATCTTCATAAGGTATTGAGTTTTAATGGTTTACAGGGGCTTTGTATGTGCCTGGTTTTGAACCGCTTGCGCCCCCACAACAAAACAGAAGAAGAAAAAAACCAGGAAAAAAAGAAAAAGAACCCACGCAGGCAGGGCAGCCTGGAGGCTAAGGCAAGGCCGCAGGTCAATTTTTTATGCATGAAAAATGCCCTTACGGGCAGAAGCTGGTGTTATGCATAAAAAAGTGAATGCGCCCGAAGGGCTTGGCCTTGACTGAGCCAGAAGGATGCCCTAATATTGGGTTCGTTTTCTTTTTCCGGTTTTTTTCGTTCTGGTTTGATATGATAATCCCGGAACCAATTATCGGATCATATAAAAATGTGGTTTTGATATGCCGCACTGCCGGTAGGCTCGCCCGGATCGACCGGAGGGAGAGGGCAGCAAGCATGAGCGAAGCGAATACCGCTTAGCTCGTTAACTCAAAAGCTCGTAAGGACGGCGTGGGGAGAAAAAAGCAGAGGCATGGAGCGAACTTGCTGCCATATCGGGGAGACCCATAAAGCGGATCCCGGACACCATGAGAAGAGGTGCGGGAAGGAGCTGTCAGGATGGCGAAGCCAGTAATGCAATGGATGGCAAGCCTCCTGACAGCGTGAGAAGCAGCAGCGGGGAGCAGGTGTCCGGGAGGCGCTAAATGGGGGCGGGCAAAAGGCAACGGCAAGCAAGAGAAGCGACATGATGCTGCTGAGGGGCTGCGTAATGAATGCCTGATGCCGACGCAGGAGGCATGGGCATTTATTAAAGCAGCATGGATGTGGGAAGGTGCTCAAACTTCTCGTCAAGAGGGGGTGCGGGAAGGTACTTGGCAGCTTATGAAGGCTATGGAACGAAGTGTGGGTGGATAACCGTTGCGTGGAGTGACCTGCTGACTTCACAGTCGCCGTGAGCGGTGGTTAAAGTGATAGCAGGCGTCTGGAAGGCAGCGGGGAACATGGGGCATGGCAGGTGACACCCAGAACTGAGTGGAATAGACTTTATATGCTGCCGTGGGGCTGCGAAAAGTATGGAGGAAAGAAGCCGAAGGAGGAAGAGGAACGAAAGGCGAAGGAAGTGAGCAGATGGTGCAAGTGCCACATGAGCCGAAGTGACGAAGGAGCGAGGCTTATAATTGTGGCACGGTGCTGGCCAGAGAACATACCAACAAAAAAATTAGAAATATATGTTGTCTGGGCAGCATGCACCTGCTGCGAATCGACAGAAGCCTGAGAGACGATGACGGATGAGGCTGAAAGACGACATATTTTGCAGCAGCATGGATGCGGGAAGGTCTCAGATTGCTTGTATGACAGCGTGGCGCAGTGAAAATAAAACCCGGTGCGCATGAATGCAGGATATAAGCGATAGCCACTACGTGGGATAGACTGCATGAATAAAAGGGAAATAATAAGCCAGAAGGATTTTGCGTTGGAGCAATTTGGCGAAGCCGGCAGTACATAATGCCTGTTATAGGCTGAACGCAACGCAATAATATCAGCCAAAATGCAAGGAAGCCTATGAACATGCATTATGTAAAATTGCAGGGGAGGAATCCGGATGGCTGGTAGTTATTTTTCCTTTATGAGTGTTGTTTGAGGTTATGGGAAGGAAGCGATTAGCACACCGGGTTTCTATTTTTACTGCCTTGGAGTAGACTCGTTGTCTGAACTTATGAACTGCAGAATCTATACTACCTGCAAAACTTTGCAGGAAGATAAATTCGGGAAGGAGAATTTATTATACCTAAAGAAAGGATAACCTTTGGTGAGATAGTTCTACAGCCGAAGTATCCGAAGTTGCAAACTTCGGATAACGATTCTATTGACAATGCTGGCATAATACAGACTGCGGGGGGGGCAATATCTATCAACCATTAAAAACCTGACTAATAATTTATTATCAATTTGATGGTTTTGTAAACACCTGTATTGGTTAGTAATTGCATGAAATACGTGCCTTGTGCAGGATGGTCAATCCGGATAAACGTATTATTGCCGGATATCTCCAGTTTGAAATCAATGGATCTACCCAATAGATCAAAAATTCTAATTTCTTCTTTGGTATATATCGTCGATGATTTAATATAAAATGATCCATTATTCGGATTCGGATAAATTAAATTATCAGGCGGTGTTTCTTTCGCAATAATATCTGTATTGAATTCGCCTCTTCCTGAATACGATTTATCGCTCTGAAAATCTGAAACGGTTGCCCTATAATCTGAACCGAGATAAGAGGTAAAATTAGGATAGAGTACTATTTCATTGCATGCCTCAAAAGCTATTTTAGTAATGTTCGAAATATTCACCGGTGAGGAATTTGCAAAATTAAATGATCCAGCTAGTTGGTCATCATAAAGTGCATTGGAATAACTCGAATTGATATTCTGTGAGACATCACAATCTACAACATATAAAGGCTCTTTCAAAACGTAGTACATTGACAAGTTTTTATCATTTTCAGGGTAAATCTGGTCAATATTGGGATGTACATTCCTGTTCCAAGTTTCAAGTTGTACAAAATATTTTCCAGCCTGATTTAATATTGGATTAATAATATTTGAGTTCCATGAATTATCACATCTTTCCCACCAACGTGTCCATTGAACACCGCCAATATTATCACAGTTGTAATTACCTGACCCCCAATCTTGGGGCATCGAATAACTATTAGAATAAACAACGCCGGAATTATTGAATATTTTCCAACGAGCATTAGTAATCACATTTTCTGCTCCTCCTGGTATTCCATCACCACCACTGGGGTATTCGTTGAAACAATAGTCCGAAGAATGCCAATGATTAAAGTATGAACCCCATCCATCCCATTGAGCAATAGATGTAATAGCTTGATTCAATTTAATAACATGTTTCCCCGTTTTTAAATTATAAGGGTTAAGATAATTGGGATGTAGACTCAAGCATTTTGTAATCTCAGATACTAGTAAAAGTTCTGTTTCCTCTGCCATCCATCCATCATTGTCATAAACCATTAATGTTACAGGATAAGTATCAAAAGCAGTAAAGGTGACCGTCTCTGATGGAGTCCCAGACGCAGTCCCATCCCAATTAGTGATTATTAACCATGGATAGCCATTCGAAAATAATGGTTGAGAACCTGTATTGAGCCCTTTCCCAAGAATCCAGTGCCACTGATAGTATGGTTGATACCCTCCTGAGGTCTGGTCAAGGAAATTTACAGGCATATTTGTGCCCAACACATTTGGATTTGGAGGATTTGACCATGTAAAGGTGAATGCAGCCTGGTGCGATCCCGGTAACCCGATACTTATCGGCACTTGGTCATTGCCAGTATTCCCCAAGGCATCAACTACAGTATAAGTTATTTCGTAAGTGTTACTATTTGAGAAGGTATGTAGTTGATTGTAAAACAGGTCATACGAACATTCAGTTTGAAAGGTGGTTCCATCGCCGTAATCTATCTCAACATCGAAAGGCGGGGTTCCTGTAATAATGGATAAACTAAAGCTCAATTGCTGGCCGGGCAATCCAAAGCCCGGGTTGCTGCCTATTACTTCCAATGTTCCACCGGAACCACCCCCCGGTTCGTAAACAACTATATAATCGTTTATGGTTTTAGTATCCTCGGCATTGCTTGCATCAGTTATAGTGAGCGAAACCGGATAAACCCCGGCAGTTTCATAAATGATGCCTATTGGGTTGGGTACAGTGGAAGATGTTGTTTGAGCGCCCGGAAATGACCATTGCCAATCCTGTATGGGATAACTTCCGGTATGTGAAAGATCAATAAAATCGACAGATGTATTAACCGCAATGGAATTTGAGGCTGATTTATGTGCCACTTTCGTAAAATTTGCTTTTAGTATGTTTGCAGGTATTGAAGGGCCAATCATTATACCGTATGGGCCGGGTGTATTTGCCTCATCGCTGTCGAGCCGTGCTACAATAAGGTATGCTATCGTATTGGCATTAGAAATATCAATTTCGGCTGTGGCAAGACCTGAATATAGAGGTATTACAAGATTATTGCCTGCCTCATCAAGAAACACAAGATTAAGATAAAATTCGGGACTTCTGCCATCCCCATCAGGATCGCCATTGAAGTTCAAAAAGGCTTTCCCTTTATTTCGAAAGGTTATTTGAAAATAGTCAATGCCATAGCTTGAGTTTAACAAACCACTTGCAGAAACTTCAGTGTTATTGAAGTCTAAATTAGTTTGATTGATATGGGAATAATAACTATCTGATGGGCAAGGCGACCATTGCCCATATACAGGATCGTTAAAAGCCACTCTTTTTGCAAAATCTTTAATGGCCGATTTCATATCAGGGTAATTATTGGTATTTAGCTTTGTATCCATATGGGTTTGTATTGCAGGCAGGGTAGTAGCTGTGAAACCCATACATGTTTCCCTGAAAATGGCCAGCTTGTCTTTTATATTTGCCGATGTGCTGTAATTCTCATAAAGAAAACGCCAGAACATACAGTATGGATATGAAATTTGGAGCAAGGATGAGTTAAGTTTATCCCAAATATAGTTATTGGCGTCAATGGCATATAGACCATAATTATCTCCTTTGAATTCTATTTCAGGGCTGCCGACAATTGATTGTATGGCCCTTGCCTGGCCTTCAATAAGCCAATATTTTTTAGAGTCTCCAAACATTATATTATTGAAAGTGAATTGCATGCCATGGTAAAACTCGTGGAATAATGCAATTTGTAAAAACTCATCTTCTGAATATTGTGTATAAGGAGAAATATTTGGAATGAATAGCTCTGGATTAGCAGTAATACCAATATGACGAGCCTGAGTTGGAAATTCGTAACAATCGACTAAAAAATAATTTCGTTGAAAAATATAATCTGTAACAGTTTGATAGGGATTTACGCTGAGCGAATAGGTATTATTAGTTGTAGTAGGTGGGTTCCCATTGTTTATTTGATAATCAATTACTTGTTTTTGCCATGTGCTATTGTAATAATTGATGAGCTTATTAATATAAGTATCACAGATGGTTATTCCTGAGGGATGGTTATGAAAAAATCTTTTAGCGTAATAAACATTTAAAATCTTTCCGAATGTTAAATCAGTCTTCTTACGTTGTAAGGCGATATAATGATTAGGAAATTCGTGAATGAATGCATTATTTGACCAAATTTGAAAGACACAGAAGCCATCAGAACCATTGTTTTGTGGAGTATAACTATTAATCGTTTCGCGTGAATCATTTGTTGTATTTTCTAAATAGCTTGAAAATAATAATACAGGAGTATTTCCAAAATTGTCAGCAGTGTATATTCTTAATTCTGGATTAGGTATGTTATTGTCAACACCAGTTACTTGAAATTTCGTGTTTCCGTTTGTGAAAACACCATTGTCTTCTATGGTTATATGATGGGTTGTTTCACCGCTTGGACCTAATGATAAAACATCAAGGTTCTGCACGGAGCTCAAATAAACCCCAGTCCAAAAATTCGATGATGATCCAATTCTATTCTTTTTTTTTTCTCTTATAGTATTCTTAAGTACTTTCAAATAATATAGACTTGATCCTGCAGTCAATGCGACATAGTTTTCCTCAATAATAATACCCGAAAAATCATTCACGCTAACTGCTCTGCCAAGTATTATTCCATCAACAATTTGAAATTCGTAAATTGCTTCTTTGGCTTTTACTTTCTTTCCATTATAATAGTAAAATGAAGAAGGATTTAATTTCACCTTGGCCCTCATATTAATAAATCTGTTTGCAGTATCTAACTGAAAATACTTTTGAGAATGATCTTCCGACAAGTAAACCACTCCTGGAATAATTTGAATATCATCTGCTTTCAAATTACACCCTTCTTCAAAAAAATATTGTTCTTGCCTTCGTACAAGGTCAAGGAAAATGTATGTCCTGACAAGTGTTGAAACAGAATATCTGAAAACACTATCATTTGAGAAGGTTTTCTCAATCTGTAATTGTTTCAGAGTGCCTTCATCAGCCCTTAAAGTATCATCCCCTTGAATATAAAACAGAAATAACTTAACACTAGGGCCTCTACTGTTAGCCTGTGCCAGGAATTTGACATCAGGGTAAACCGAATCTAAAAGTACTTGCAGAGAGTAGTCTGGTTGAACTAGAGATTTTAAATCGTAGAAAAGCTGATATTCTTCTTTCTGCACTGTCTGCGCTTGGGAATCAATGGAACAGAAAATAACCATTAGTAAACCAGAAATATATCTTAAGGCTTTCATCTCAGATACTTGTTTATTAAAATTTACATGTTTTGATTTCAATGCTAAAAGGTTGCAAAATTAATCTTTCTCTTCTATCGCCTTAATCCTCTTTTCCTGTTCAATAATATAGAGTGTAAGCTCTTCTATTTTCTTTAATAGTAAAGCATTCATTTCTCCAAGGTTTATGCCGTTCTTTTCAACCTCCGCTGCCGGAGGAATTTCAGGTAAATGCCTGTTGGTAATGATGAAGGATTCTAGTTCTGGCAATGTAAGAAGCTTGTAATGCGGTTCGAAAACATAATCGCTCCAGTTTTCCTTTAGTTTAACTTTTACTTCTTCGGCTGATATGCCTCCAGTAACGTACAACTTATGTGAGGTTGGAATATTCATGCCATCCGGTATGCCAATGCCTACCCTGCCACCTTGTATTGTTATCACTTTGGTATTCAATCCATCTTCAAACAGGTAGCCTTTGCCATCAATCACACCAAAACCAATAGATTTACTTCCTCCTGTGGCCCATACAACTGCCGGGTTTGTTCCTTCGCTCCTTATGCGCATGTAGGCTTCGGTTTTTGTATTGGGGGCATACACCGTAAAATCATCCATGGGCTGTATGTTGTTGGTCTTAACTCCAACATTACCCGAAGGGCCGATAAATATTCCTTCGTTGGTGCTGCCTGCATCATCGTTGGTGATAAATTTTCCGCTCATCTGCAGGTTTCGGGTGGCAATATGGCTTCCCATCTGGTCGCCCACAGGTATGGGGGCAACGCCCAGGTTGCCATACCTGTCGGCAATAATCATTGATGATTCATCCGATTGCAATGAGGTTACTTTGAGTGTGCCTGTTAAAACACTCGGACCATATACGTTAAGTGATGTGGGGTTAACAGAGGAGCCTACCTGAAATGTGCCTGCAATAATTCCCGGGCCGTAAAGGTACATTGAAGCGGGAAGTTGGGCATCGCCTATTGTTAATGTCTGTTTAATTTTTGTTGTACCATCAACCTGTAATTTTGCAGTTGGTGTATTTGTGCCAATGCCCACATTGCCGTCATCTTTTAGAAATAATACATAGTTTCCTACACTTCCTTTCGGGTTATACGTGCCTGAGACAGCTTTGCCCGGGTCAAAAGGTTTCCAGAAATTCAATCCATTGGTTTCGTATTCTATCCCCCATTTACCCCAACAACCGTTAGTGGGCGGGGCATCGGCAAATAAGAGGGTGCTGTTTACACCGGTAAGAAGAACATTGCCACTAATATGAAGTGGTTGAAGTGGATTTGTAGTTGCTATACCAATATTTCCCGTTCCGGTAGAGCTTGAAGACGGACCAATATAAAAAGTGGGCACGGTACTATTGAAGCCTATCATTAGAGAATTAGGCACACTATTTATCATAGGTCCCACCATAGAAGTCGAAGAACCCAAGGCAATAGCTCCTGAAGCATTAGTCTGCATGTATCGGCCAATAGCTAAAGATTGACTGGCATTTGTTACACAATTTTGACCAATGGCATAAGATTGCGTAGCATTTGTTGTACTGAATTCGCCTATTGCCAACGATTTAAAATAATTAGATTTTGCTTCATACCCTATTGCTATTGATGTTTGAGCTGCAGCAATCGCTTTGTATCCTACAGCAAATGAATAAATACCTGAGGCTGTGGACATATGCCCTAAAGCCGTAGAACTTTCGCCTGAGGCGCTTGATTGATTACCGGATGAAAATGCGTAATTTCCTGTACTACTTGTTTGGTTTCCAATTGCTGATGAATATGTACCAGTGTTCGTTGAGCCATAGCAGGAGGTTTTAACACATTGAGCGTTAACCGTCAACGACAACAGCAATATAATTACTGATAAAACAATGGATGCTGCGGTTCTTTTCATAGTTATTGAATTTTAATGATCTTTTTAGTATATACTTCACCAATATTTAATTTTACCTGAGCCAAATAAACTCCGGCATTTAAATTTGATGTATTGATTTTATTAGCCCCACGCGTCAATAATTCTTGTTGTACCACTCTCCCTGATAAATCTATAAGCGTTAAAAATGCTTTTTCAGCGAATAATTCAACCTGGAAATTATTATCAAACGGATTGGGGCTTATTAAAAAGTGTTCATAAGGGCACACCTTACCCTGGCTTGTATTGGTTATTAATCCCTGACTGTTCAATTTCAAGAAAAATACATCGTATTCCAGACCCTGTGTGTTCTTGTCGTATCGGTCGGCAAGTATCAGGTACCCTCCATCGGATGTAAGCAGCATGGAGTTGGCGTGATAGTAAGCATCACCTCCATAATAGTTAATAAAGTACGGTTGTAGCGTAGAGTCCAAAGCGCCAGCTATCAACCAATTAGGCTTTTGCGGAAAGAAAGATGCTATTTGTCGTTTGGTGCCTGTAAAAAATATACTGTCAGGATTCCGGTAAGCAAAAGTAGGGCGACCATATGCTGTATAAAAAGTAGTATCGTCAGAACCAAAATACTGCGGAGGCACCCATTGCATTGTGGTATCCAATAGCGAAAACCCAATTCTTACTTCCTGATCCCAGTTAAGCATTTTACCCATTACAGCTCCGGTAAGAATCCGGTTATTCGGAAAATTTGCAATAGTAATATTGTGCGAAAAGTCCTCCAGAATCCCATGGTTTAAATCCATATATTCAGGAAAAGCTTTAACTGACAGCAGATTAAGTGCTGTATCGTACACAAAAAAGTGACAAGATTCACCATCATTAGGAAAATTGGTAACTGCATAAAACCTGGTTGAATCAGGCGAAAGGATGCAGTCCATATAATAACCTGATTTGTCTGCAGGGTATGGTAAACATGAGTAATTTACCAGATTTAATTCCTGATCCACTTTAAACACGAAACTTTTAACTGTGTCGCCCCAATACCCAACACCAAATAAATAATAATTACCGTGAAAGAATCGAATTACATCAGAAACATGATGATTCAGGTCGGGTAGGCCAATGCTCTTTTGCTTAACAAGCTCAAAGTCAGAGTTTAATTCCAACATAGCAATCGAATATACTTTGAAATCAGGATGGAAACTATAAATACCAAAAACATGATAATTCCCATCTCCTTTTTGAAAAATCTTAATAAAGGAAAGTGAAGTGTCATTTAAATAATAAGTTTTGGTCAAGGTATCAGTTGGGCTGCTGAATTTCCATAACTTTCCTCTGCGCCCGGAAAGATCATAGTATGGTTTTGTGTTATCGAACCCAACGGCAACAAATTGATGTTGGCTGTTTTCAATTACCGACATGGACATTTCGTCATAAGGACACTGAAACAATAGTGGATAAGTTTCCTGGGCAATGCTACTGCAAGGCATACAACCTATAATCAGCAGCATTGCCGGAATAATGATATTTTTTTTGAAAAATGACTGTTTCATTTCAGGAAACAATATGTTAATCCGTTGTAATA
>Ga0209099_1001389_pt1 | contig 24434 bp, 11 predicted proteins | sample AD_JPNHW2_MetaG_FD_184430 | JGI IMG/M metagenome (GOLD analysis project Ga0209099, IMG submission 184430) | Active sludge microbial communities of municipal wastewater-treating anaerobic digesters from Japan - AD_JPNHW2_MetaG (SPAdes) (version 2) | ecosystem: Engineered > Bioreactor > Anaerobic... | reverse complement strand
ATGCATCCACAAATCCAAGGCCATTTTTAACTAATGGAACTTATAGTTCATTAAATATTACAAATATTACAAATGCAGGTTCAACTATTTCTTTTACCTATAATGGGACGCAACCAACTATTATTCCAAGTCAAAATCATTTGACGTTAAGTGGTCATTTACCTTCCGGTGCCAGTGTTCAATCTTTATCAATTGCCGGTATAAATGTATCAGATTCCATTTCTATAAATTCTACAACTCCATTTTTAATTTCAAATAACAATTCCACATGGGGGACTTCTATAAAGTTACCTCAAGAAGGCGGTACTTTGTATGTAAAATATAATTCAACAGTTTTGGGATCCAATAATAGTACAATTACATTGATTAGTGGATCAATTCAACTAGCAACAATTAATGTGACTGGTATTATTACAGATATATCGAATCAAACCCCTATTGCCTCTTGGAGTTTTCCAACTCAAATTCAAATGCCAAATACACCAACTTCATTTGCTGCTGAAACTGGAAATGGAACTATTTATTTAGAAGGATCTTATGGCTCTTCTGTTTGGGCTCAAGCTACTCAACTAAACATGTATGCTGGGGTTACTACATCTGCTTTAACTTTAGTGGATAGTGCGGCAAATGGCAAAAGTATGGTTTTTGCATTATCAATGAGCAACTTACAAAATCTTACTTTAAATTTTCAAAGTAGAGGAACTACCTCTGGATTTGCTACTCATGAATGGTCGTATAGTACTAATGGAACAAATTTCACTACTTTTCCAACTACCAATACTGGATCACAAGTAACTACATTTTCACCTAAAACTGTTGATTTTTCATCTGTAACAGCTCTTAACAATCAACCAAATGTTTATATTAGAGTAACAGTATCAGGAGCAACATCTGCATCAGGAAACAACCGCTTTGACGATATAGTTTTCCAAGCATCTCCATATTCTACAGGAAATACAGTTGCAACTCCTGTTCTATCTGTTCCAACTTCTGTAATCTACACTCCGACCAATGTAAGTATTACTTGCGCTTCTGCCGGTGCTGCCATTTATTATACTACAGACGGATCAACACCAACTCAAACATCAACACTTTATTCTACACCAATTCCTGTAACTTCAAATATGACATTGAAAGCAAAAGCCTTCTTAACAGGATATACTGAAAGTTTTGTGGCTACTGCAACTTACACATTCCCAATTGAAGTGGCTAATATTGCTGCTTTTAAAGCTGCGAATACTGCTACTAGTGGAATCGTATACAAAATTACAGGTGATGTCACTTTCGTATACAGAAACGGTAGAAATATCTTTGTAAAAGATGCATCTGCCGGACTTTGTATTTATGATAATTCAACTTCGATTATTACTCAAACTTATAATAATGGCGATATAATTAGTGGTGGATTATATGGTTCTTGCACATTATATGGCGGATTATATGAGTTTATTCCAACTTATGCTACTGCTGCCGGAACACCTGGTACTCCAGTCACACCTTTAGTTATAACTGCGGATGCGTTATCAACTAACTTCTCTCAATACGAATCTCAATTAGTTAAAATTGAAGGTGTTACATTTGCAACCGGTACTTTTGGAACCGGAGCTGCAGGAAATGTTAATATGACTCAAGGTTCTACAACTCTTGTTTGTCGTAATCAATTTGGCGTTCTTACCGGATATACCACTGATGCTACACAACCTTATGATGTTGTTGGTTTTGCTATTCCTTACAATACAGCAAAACAAGTAGCTCCAAGAGCTTTAACAGATATCACACCATCCTACACCATTCCTACTTACACTGTTACTTTTCCAACTGTTACAGGTGTAACTTTCACTCCTGAAACCGGTTCTGTATCTCCTGTGGATTCATTAGGTAATTTCTCTTTTACTGTATCTATTGACCCTGCTTATAGCAATTCTGTAATTGTAGTTAAAACAAATGGAAATACCATCACTCCTGTGGCTGGTGTTTACACCATTTCTACAATCACCGCTAATCAAGTGATTACAATTGAGGGTGTTACAATAAATACATATACTATCTTAGCTTCTGCCGGTACTAATGGTTCAATAACTCCAAATGGTACAGTAACCGTAAATCACGGTTCTAATCAAGCATTTACCATTACACCTGACAATAACTACCAAATCAGTACCATCTCCGTTGATGGCGTTGCTGTTACCAACGTTCCTACTTACACTTTCACCAATATAACTGCAAATCACACTATAGCTGTTGCTTTTGAACTTATTCCGGTGAATCAATTCCAAATTACTGCTACAGCCGGAGCTAACGGAACTATTTCCCCTAACGGAATTGTAAATGTAATTTCAGGAAATGACCAGGCATTTACCATCGCTCCACTTTTAGGATATCATATTGATTCTGTATTAGTTGATGAAATTTATAATGCAATAGCAACTTCAACAGGTTCTTATACCTTTACAAACGTAACAGCTAATCATACCATCAGAGCTGTCTTTGCGGTGAATACTTACACAATAACAGCCACTGCCGGAGCAAATGGTTCTGTTTCTCCATCCGGTGTTACAACCTATAACTATTCAGCTAATGCCGCTATTACTGCTACTCCTGCGAATGGTTATCAAATAGATTCTATGTTTGTGGATGGTGTTTTTACAACCCCAATTGCAACCTATTTATTCCAAAATATCACTGCAAATCATACCATTCATTATACTTTCTCTTTAATTCCACTTCCATCCTTCATTGAAGATTTCGAAACATTAAGTGCAGGAACCGGTTCTTACGCTGGATCAAACCTTACATTTGCTACAGGAATCTATTACGTAAAAGGATATACAACAATGGATGCCAACGACAGATTCTTAGGAACCAGATCTATCAGAATGAGAGGAAACGCTTCTGATCCAAATGGCAATGAAATCACTATGACTTTTGATCGTCCAAACGGTATTGGAACCGTAAGTTTCAAATATGGATCTTATGGTACTCATACCGGTGGTGCTTTTGTTGTTCAATATTCCTTAGACCAAGGTGCTTCCTGGAACGATGTCCCTTCTAATAACTTTACATCTCCTGCATATAATGCTACAACAGGAATGGAAACCGGAAATGTTGTATTTAACGTTCCCGGTGCTGCCCGTATCCGTTTCTACAAAGCCATGCAAGGAAGTGGAACTTCTGTAAACATTGACAATATTGAAATGACAGATTATACAGCAGTCAACACAGTTGCAACGCCAACTTTCAACCATCCTAGTGGTACTGTTTATGCTCCATTCACTGTAGAAATAGCTACAACAACAACCGGTGCATCTATTTATTACACAACTGATGGCTCTACTCCTACTGAATCTTCAACTCTTTATACCACACCGGTAAATATTACTGCAACTACAACTTTAAAAGCTAAAGCGTTTAAAACCGGAATGACTTCCAGTTTTGTTGCTTCAGCAATTTATACATTCCCGGTTCAGGTAAATACCATTGAAGAGTTTATCGATGCTACTGCTGGTGTTACTTCTACTACTCCTTACCGCATTACAGGCGATGTTACCTTCGTTTTCAGAAGCGGAAGATATATCTATATCAAGGATAATACTGCTTGTCTTATTGTTTTAGATAATGCTACTACTCCAGTGATTACAAACACCTATCAAAATGGAGATGTGATCTCCGGTGGAATTACCGGTACTTTCTATTCTTATTACGGATTAAGTCAATTTATTCCAATTATGGATTGGGCTGCTTCTACTTCAAATACAGGAGCAATCACACCTCTTGTTGTTACTGCTCAAGAGATTGCAGACAACTATGGACTTTATGAATCAAAACTAGTTACTATTCAGGATGTTACTTTTAGTGCCGGTGAATTTAATACAACAACTACTACAAATGTTAACTTTACTCAAGGAACCAATCAAATGGCCGCACGTAACGTTCACAGAACATTAAGCATGACTATTGCTGAAGGATTCCAGGCTGATATTACCGGTTTTGTGTTAAGATATAACACAACTTTCCAAATTGCTCCTAGAGACAATAACGATATCGTTGAAAATGTACCTGAACAAGTTGCTACACCAACCTTTGCACCTGCTGCAGGAACACATGGGGCTCCATTAACAGTAACCATCACATGTACAACACCAGATGCATTTATTTATTATACTACAGATGGTGCTACTCCAACTGATCAATCTCAATTGTACACTGCTCCTGTGATTCTAGAAGCCGGACAATACACGATGAAAGCAATCGCTTACAAAACAGGTATGACTCCAAGTGAAGTGGCTTCTATTGATTATTTAGTTACCTTAGGGGTAGATGATTATTTGGCACAAATGATTCAAATCTATCCAAATCCAGCATCACAATTTGTAACTATCAATAATACTTCTGATGCTTTTCAAATAACAGGATATCAAATATTTGACCAATTTGGAAAAGTAATTGTTCAGTCTAATGAAACTCTTGAAAATAATCAAATCAATATCTCCAACTTTGCAAATGGGGTGTATGTAATTCGCTTATTAACTAATGAGGGTGCTATCAATAAGAAATTAATGAAATTATAATTTATTGAGAATTTTTAACTCATATTTCTCATGGAAACTACTAAATTAGATATTTTTAAATCTAATTCACTCAATACTAATGAGATTCCTTTTCAGTTTCCCTACCATCAAGTGGAATATTTGATCGATGGTGAAATTAGAACCTGGAAAGGCGACATGAATCAAGTTAACTCCCCCATCTTTTACCAAAAAGAGGGGGAGTTTTCCAATATAATCGGATCTTATCCATTAATGGATACAGAAACAGCACTTTTAGCCCTCGACAGTGCCGTTCATGCCTACAAAAACGGTACCGGGGAGTGGCCCAAAATGGGTATTGAAAAACGGATCAACTGCATGTTGGAATTTGTCCGACTCATGAAGTTGGAACGGACTAAGGTCGTGCATCTTTTGATGTGGGAGATTGGAAAAACCAAGAAAGACTCTGAAAAAGAGTTTGATCGAACTATTGATTATATTTTAGATACCATTCAGGCTTTAAAAGAATTGGACAGAACCAGTTCCAGATTAACCATTGAACAAGGAATTATTGCACAAATCAAACGAGCACCTTTAGGCGTTGTCTTATGTATGGGACCTTTTAATTATCCATTAAATGAGACATTTACGACTTTAATACCTGCACTGATCATGGGTAATACGGTTGTATTTAAACCCCCAAAACTGGGTGTTTTATTGCATTCTCCTTTACTCAAAGCATTTCAACAAGCGTTTCCTAAAGGAGTTGTGAATATTGTTTACGGAGAAGGACAAAAAGTGATCACTCCGATCTTAGAATCGGGAAAAATCAATGTTCTGGCGTTTATTGGATCTTGTCGGGTGGCCGATATTTTAAAAAAGCAACATCCGAAACCTCATCTCATGAAGGCTGTTCTAGGGTTAGAAGCAAAAAATCCTGCCATCATTTTGCCGGATGCCAATTTGGAAGAAACGGTTAAGGAGTGTATTACAGGTTCTTTGTCATTTAATGGACAACGTTGTACCGCTTTAAAGATCCTTTTTGTTCATGAAGCAATTCATGATATATTTGTTGAAAAACTGGTTTCTGAAATAGAAAAATTAAAAGTTGGGTTACCTTGGGAAGATGGTGTTTCCATTACGCCTTTGCCTGAAAGCAATAAGACAAACTATTTAACCGGATTAGTTGATGATGCTTTACAACATGGAGCAAAAGTTGCTAATCCATCAGGAAATCAATATTTTAAAACGGTATTCTTCCCTACTGTCATAACCGGAGTTAACGATAATATGCGCATTTATCATGAAGAGCAGTTTGGACCGATTGTTCCGATTGTGAAATATAGTTCCATTGATGAACCATTAAATTATGTCATCAATTCGAATTATGGGCAACAAACTTCCATTTTCGGGAAAGACCATGAAGCGATTTCAGAGTTAGTGGATACTTTTGTAAATCAGGTTTGTAGAGTCAATATCAACTCGCAATGTCAACGTGGACCCGATGTTTTTCCGTTTACAGGGCGAAAAGATTCCGCAGAAGGAACACTTTCTGTCAGCGATGCATTACGGGTGTTCTCCATTCGTACATTAGTTGCTTTAAAAGAAACCGAAGAGAACAAAGAGATTCTTCGAAAAATCCTTTTAGATAGAAGTTCCGGGTTTTTGAGTACGGAGTTTATTCTATAGGCAAAAGGGCGAAAGGCGAAGGGCGAAAGGCATTTTTAATTCGTGAATTCGTGGCTAAATAATTTTTCATTTATCATTTTTAATTTTTCATTATAAAAGATGTCTCAAATAAAAACATATACCGTTCGGGAAGAGAGGGCCAATTATTTAACCCATGCTTTTGGGGTTTTGGTAGCGGTTGGAGCTGCCATTTATCTGATTCACAAATCGGTTGTAGCTGATAATGGATGGGCAGTTTTTGCTTACTCTATATACGGTTTCGGGATGTTGATGTGCATGTTGTCATCCACACTATATCATTACGTTAAGGAGCCCAAAACCAAGAAAATATTACGTCATATTGACCATGGAAACATCTATTTACAGATTGCCACCAGTTATTCTCCGGTAACCTTGATTCTCCTTAGAGAACATGGGATTTGGGGCTGGTTGATATTTGGATTGGTCTGGTTTTTGGCCTTTGTAGGTATATTACTCAATTTCAGAGAATTAAAACCAAACAACAACCTCAAAACTGCTTTTTATGTAGTGATCAGTTCCACGATTTTTATTGCCATCAAACCGATGATTGATATTTGCAGAACTCAAGATTGTATGTCAATTTTGTACTGGCTCATCATTGGAGGAGTTTTTTACATCGCCGGCACCTTCTTTTACGCCTCCAAAAAAGAGTTTATGCATGCCATTTTCCATGTTTTTGTCCTGTTAGGACTGATCAGCCACATTATTTCGGCGGCGTCGATACCTTTGTAATACGTTCGACGTTAAACGTTCGACGTGCGATGTTTTAGTTTGATTTTGGTTTGTGTTTTGGGTATTTTCTGATAAAATAGCCACGAATTCACGAATAAATAATGAATTATGTATCCATCCGTCTTCCAGTACGCAGCTGCCAAGTGTGGGCTACATAGGCGCTGCACTATTCAATATCAATACAAATGATTTTGAAGATTAGTTAATGCAATTTCAATAAATTTTGGATTTGTGAACAAGGTTTTCTTTCTGTTACTCCACTGTTCCAATTCTTTAGTGATGGATTCAATGGTGTTAACTTTCTTTTCTGTGATGATGAAATCAATGGTAGAAAGTAATTCCAATCCAAAAGGGGAATAAAAGCCGGATAAAAATGACTTTGTTTTTTCAAGTATTTGATTTAATAATTGATTCTCAGATCTATTCAAATATTCTATTACATCATTTTCTGCATCCGGAACTAAAGAGAGTTCTTCAAAAGGTTTTTTGTCTTTTGAACTATATCCCATTATATAACTTCCATTTAGATAATATAGGACATGTTTAACTTTTCCGGAATATGGGCCATAAAAATCAGGGTGAAATTCTAATTTAAAATTTTCTTGCGCCCCAAATCTCTGTAAGAAATAAGCAATTTTTTCTGATGAAAATTCTGAAACAAACTCACCATTATGAACTAACTCGTATAACATGGTGAGCAACATGGCCCTTGCCGGGGTTAATTTAACTCTTTCTTTTTTCATTGCTTCCTGGATTGAATTATTGGGCTCATAAATGTATATATCACAATCAAGATTTTTTAAGTGTTCCTCTAAAATTGGTTTTACCTTGTGCCAATCTAACCCTCCATTACCTGATCCTAATGGTGGAATCGCAATAGATTTTATTTTGTTTTCTATGATTACATTTACTAATTCTTTTAATCCTAACTCAATATATTCGTATTCAGAAGGTAAACGCCAATCAGTTTTCGTTGGAAAATTGATTATCACTTTATTTCCTGAAAGTAATGTTTCTTCTTTATGAACTAAAAGTTTACCTATTTTCAGATCTTGATTTTTGCAAGCAATTGAATATAATTTAAAATTATTGGGAAACATATTTTTAAACTGTAATGCAATACCTTTCCCCATAACTCCAACAGTATTTACGGTATTCACTAAAGCTTCTGCTTCGCTATCTAATAAATTTCCTACTTTATAATGTATCATAATTTAAAAATAATATTCTTGTTTTCCAAATCGCTTTCCTCTTTCCAATATTTTGCATTTATTGCAGATCTATCAATTATTTTATCAATATTTTCAATGTCACTGGTTGAATATTGATTACTAAAACGATCAACGGCATGACCGTCTGTAAAAATAAAATCCAAATTTAAATCCAAAATATTTTTTACTGAACATACACAATAGACAATATCTTCTGCCGGAACAGGAGATACCATGTTAAATCCATTTTGCATAACATATAACATTGGTGTTCTAACTCCAAAATAAAACGGAATATAATCGCTTTATGAGAAATATTATCGATGTGGGTCATTCTATAAAGGTAAATACTCTTTAAATCGATCATTTTAAATTCACTTTTTTTTATCTTTAAACGACACCTTTTAATCCCCAACAACAAATTAACCAAATTACGATAATATAAACTATTACAGGATGCAAAGATAATAAAAAAGATCAGATTTTAATAATTGAACATTTTAAAAAACACATTTCTAAATTTCATTTTTTTACAAAACGAGTGGCTCAGTTTGGTGCGGAATTGGTGGTTCTGTTTGCGCGGAATAATCACATACATATCAATTAGTTTCTCATTTGTTTAAATAACATTTTCAAGTTTTTGTCAATTTAATGCAACTTATCCACGACTCAGAAACATATTCATTTTGGAGCGTGGGCAGAAAGGCGGAAGCTATTTTTAAAGCTTTTGGTTTGTGGGTTGGCTTGTGTGGGCTTGCAAATAGAGCAGGAACTAAATTTCCTTAGTTAATCGCTCAACTTTTATAATATTTTTTACTTCATCAAAACTGTACTTTTGTTTTAATTCATTGATATATTTTTGACTCCAAAAGGGATGTGAAATTAATATCATTTTATTTCGATAACTCACTATATAAACATTTGGACAAACTTCCTTATATGTTTTGAATCTATCTATAATATTCTTTAAGTAAGAATGCCAGTAGCTTTGAGAAAAATCTATTTGAGTATCTTTATCTTTTGCTAATTCAGATAAATCTAAACCCAATCTCCAGTTCATGATGCTGTGATATTTTTGATTATAAAAGTCTCTAATGCAATCATAACAAGAACTTGCACATTGAGACTGGTGTTTTTCATCTACATAGAAATCATAGAGTTTATTTCCAATATTAAATTGTTTAATTAATGCTTCATAAGGTACTTCCTCAAATATTCTTCCACTTAAAAAGTTACAATACCCAGCTCCATTTTCGAGTCGTTCTACAAAAAACACTTCACTTTTTTTATCTTTATTTACTTGAAACCCAACTTCTATCTCATTTGTTTCAATATCAAGAAAACTACAAATAGCTCGTTGTAATAAAAATCCCCAAGAAATGAAAGCAGCTTCAATTTCCATATGATTATCTTTATTCGAACATAGCGAATTTAAGTCAATGTTTCCGTTTGTGCTTTTAATTCCAACCGTTAAGACGCCAGTTGTTTTTGATGCAATTAAAGCAATGTTCTTTTCGTCAAATACTTGAGGTTGTCTATTAATAGGATACGCAGATGGAGAAACATAACGATTTGTATTTTTCAGCCTACCAATGTGAAATAGTTTGCCTTCATTATTGTTTATTTGATGTACAATTCCATTTTGTGGTAAGATGTTCGAACTAATTGATAGATTTCCAACTTCTTGTTTAATAGGGCTTAAGACAGAAGCAGCATCAAGGGACATAGAAGTGTAAAATGGTTGAAAATCAAAACGACCATTAAAATCTTTTACATCAGCATCATAATCTGTACAAAACCCTAAAGGAGAACAGACATTAACACTTTCTATTTCAGTTGAATCACAATAGGGACAAATTTTAATATCTTCTGACAAGGTAGTGAATCCACAGATTTTACAGATTTGTGCTTTTTTTTGTAATTCATTCAAACCATCCTTTTCGTTTATTTCACCATAGTTTTTTTCATAATATACAAACCCTACTGCTTTTAATAATTCTTTATCTTTCACTATTTCGCTTCCTGGAGCGAATGAACTAATTGCTATATCTAAATTTCTGTCAACAACATCATTGGCGGGTATTTTTTTAGGTTTCTTATAATATAATAGTCTAACCCGAGTTGGGAATCCAAACATTGGTAACAAACCTGCATTTGATAATTTTTCACTTAATGCTTTTTGTGGGTAATCTGGATTATCAATTTTACTATCAATGTCTTCAATTAGTTTTTCTGAAATGTAATTTTCAATCTCTTCCTTACTTTTGTTTAGCCTTGTTTCTATGATTAAGCAATCAATAATATGTGCAATTTCATTTTTGTTTTCAGAAATCCAATTTTTAACAATTTCTCGATTTCCATTTTTCCACATAGTGGCAGTCCCAAATTCACCGTGTACGCTTACTCTTGAATTACTGTCCGTATATTCAGATGAATTCTCTAAAACAGAACCTTGAAATGCACATTGCAAAACTTGACGGATAACCATTCTTTCTGCTATTTCTCTACTCTTTATATCCAAATATGGGTCTTTGGGAATTGCTGAAACCATTCTTTCTGTTTGGAAATAATGGGTTTGGTCGTGGCTATTGGCTTTTGCAATAGTTAATGCCACAGAAAGAGGGTGCCCTCTTCGACCAGCACGACCAACACGTTGTTGGTAATTGAATCGTTGTGGAGGAACATTCCCCATCATCACAGCAGACAATGAACCAATATCAACACCAGCTTCCATTGTTGTTGTAACACTTAATAAATCAATTTCATCAACTCTCTTATTTTCATCATCCAGTAATATTCCTTGAAATAGCCGTTGTCTTTTTGTTGAATCTTCTTTTGAGGTTTGTCCTGTAAGCTCTTCACAATGGAGACGATATGGTTCTGCTGATTTTGCAAGATAAATGTAATAATCAGCTTTGTCATTTAAATCCTCTTCTGAAATAGTATGTTTTATTAGAGATTTTGAGCAGCAATTTGAACAGACACCACATGATTCGTGTAAGTGAACAGCATTACATTTGCTACAAATCCAAACGGGATCTCTCGGATTTGATTTTTTAAAGAATAATCCTTTACCTGTCAGGATAAGTTCATCCGTCTTTGTAATTTGTTTTTCTTTTAAAATCTCAATTAATTTGTCAATCTGAGGTTTGTTGTTTTTTCCATGTTTATCTCCATATACAACTTTTGCAAAATTCCATACTGATTGAGGTAAGCTAGTTCTTGTAAATTTTGCTTCATAGCCATCAATCCTCCAATTCTCTCCTAATAATCTAATTGCAACGTCCACAAATTGAGCAAATATTGAACCTTCATTATTGTAATTTGCAGAAACAAACCCCAACTTTAAAGACTCAAATGATCTGTTTTTATGTGCAAAAATAGTTACCAATTGTTCAACATTACATTGAAAAACAATTCTGTCAAAAAAGGTGCTTTGACTTCCTGTTACGGTTCTTGTTACATCCTTTTTAGACCAATCAAATAGTTCTTTCCAATGTGTGTCACCCCATAAATTCAAAGATGGTTTTGGTCCAGAAGGATTAATACCAAATGAGGCAGTATCTAAAAGAACTTTATATTCAATGTTTTGAAGTCTTGGGGTTGATTTTTTTAGAAAATCATTTAGTTCTATTATTTCTTTGGAGTCAGAGGAATATAATTCTTCATTATTAATAATTGAATTATATTTTGCATAATATCCGCCTTCATTTATCCATTTTCTTATGATTTCTTTATCATTGTCAGATAATTGTTGTTTAGCTCTAACTTTTCTTAGTAATTGAATGTTTTCATCTTCCGATTCTAATGAATTAAGAACTATTTGTCTGAGCACATCTCTATAATGGTCTAATTCTATGCCGGCAGACAATTTTGCAGCAGCTTGGCGACTGTCTGAGAATAAAACAAGTTTTGGGTCATCTGTTTTGTTGGCTTTTATTGTCCGCATTAATGCGTCAGCCATTACTTGATTAATTTTTTGTACCCCAGTATTATGTTTCGCAATTGGAGACAAAGAATGCTCATCTTTAACTTTATAACTTAATTGACACTTGGGGCAAAGATTAGGCAAATTTATTTTATATGAATTTCCGGGTATGAATAATGATTTTTCTCCTGATATTGTTATGTCAATTTCTCCATCCAAAGGATTAAAGTTAGTTCTTTCCCAATGATTATTTTCATCTTCAATAATTTCTCGATTTATTTTTTTATTCCAAAGTACGACTTGTTTTGAATTTTCATAGTTTGGATATCTATCTAAAAAGCGAATATCTTCACTTTTATTATCAAAACCAGTAAAATATATCTCTCCGCAATTTCGACAGATTAATGCTTCATATATTTTTGAACCACAAGAACAAGTATTTATACCGGGACTTCTATAAAGTTTCCCGACTGTTCTGCCATCCCATTTGTATTTTTCTTCAACTTCAGAACAATTTGGATTTGAACAAGCCCAAAGACCATCAATATTTCTGAAAAAATAATGTGCACGAATAGGTTGTAAGGCAGCACCGCTTTTAGTTTTACACATGCAGAATAACAATAATAAACCTTCTAATGATTTTTCTGATTCATTATTGTGAAATAACTTTTGTGCAATATCTGGAACTTTCTTAGCTGTTAAAATATTGGGATTTTCGTCATCTTGCATTACAAATTTTAAACAATCTAAAAGATGATATTTTTCAACGATATCATTAAATGAACCACATTGTGTTTGGGCAAAAAGATAGTTTTCTGCAGAGGCAATATCTTCATTATTTGCAAGATCTACAAAATGAGATAATGTTTCAATCGGAATAATAAAAGATGGCTCGCTTAAAATCGGTTTATGACTAGGATTAATGAGAAGTTTGAATTTATTTTCAAAGTTATTTCTATCTACTCCAAAAAATGAAGATAAATATTCTTCTGTCTTTTCATTCCTCTGCATTGAAGCACTTGAGGCCAAAAATTGAAGTTGTTTATGGTTCGGATTTAATCCAAGTTTATCTAGTACAAGTCTTAATAAATAAGCGACTTCGGTGCCTGCTGTTCCTCTGTAAGTGTGTAATTCATCTACAACTAAGTGAAAAACATTGTTCTCATCTTCTTCCAACCATTTTTTTGTTTGTTCAAATATTGAGTTTTCTTGCCTACGGAAAAGCATAATATTCAACATACTATAGTTGGTTATTAAAATATCGGGAGGCGTTTCCTGAATTGTCCATCTATCCCATAGCTCAGCAGAACCATCATCCATATTTGTGACGTGATATAATAAATCATTGTTTGGATTTTGATCATTTGCTTTTTTAGCAGCTTCCCAATCTGCAATAATCTGTTTCTTTACTTTTGCATTTTCATCTTTTCTTTGTTCTTTTTTACCACTTGTAGGTGTTTTGCCTGTATAACGTCCAAAGTAAAAACGATGACCACTTCTATTATTATCTAACCAATTTCTTGAACTTTCACTATTTAGAGATTTGCGAAGGCGAATCATTTGATCTTCTGCTAAAGCGTTGAGTGGATAAAGGATAAGCGTTCGTACCGCCTTTGTTCTGTTAATATTCCATTTTTTGGATTCATTGACTAAATCAGCAATTACAGGTAAAAGAAAACATTCTGTTTTCCCCGATCCTGTTCCTGTTGTTGCAATGATGTGTTTTCGTTGTTCAATATCTTTTTTTATTGCAAATTCAAGAGCTTCTTTTTGGTGTTTATATAATTTTCTTTTAATACTTCCATTGTTAGGAAATAATCCGCATTGTGCAAATTCGGCAAAATCAGCACATAAATCTATGTCGTTACAAACTTCTGAGAGTGTTGCAACTTCTTCATAACTTGAAACTAACTCAATAATAGGTGGTTGACAAATTGCAGTTCCTTGTTCGTAAAGATTTCGTCTCTCTTTAATTAACTTATCGTGAGATAATGGTAAACCACTATCAATATATTTGAGATAAATATTTTTTAATTCACGCCATATTTTGATTGGATTATCCATTTGTAATTATTGTTTTTGTGTCAAAAATTCGATTTAGTTCTTTTATTGTTGATAATGGGGTATTTGGGAAACTTATTTGAAAATCTTTTTCCTGAATAATCACGTCCTGATATAGTGAATTTAATCTCAATATGCGTTCAACTAAAATAGGTAAACTGAATTTTTTTACAGTTAGCATTTTATCGTTTCGATTATAAATAAAAATATCATTTCTTTCGCTGCATACTTGGTGGCATTCTGCCAGTAACCAACCTTCCGGATTATTTGTGTTTAAGGGAATTTTGAATACTTTTTTATCAACTTTGAAATAGAAAATATGACTATCAGATGATGCCTTAAATATGCCAATATGCTTTTGACATTTTTCCCATTTAAAGTTGTTGTAAAATAAACCATTATCAAATGTTGAATTACATTCTTCAAACGTATTAACAATATCCTTGACTTTTGGAAAATGCATAAGTGTTGAGTTGGTAGTAAATTCTTGATAATTACAATTTAGTGTTGGATATAATTGTAAAATATTTTTGGAATTAATTTGAAATCGAATTATGCCAAAAATATCTTCGTTATAAGATAAGTTTTTTAACTTTTCTTTTTGCTCATCTGTAAAGTTTACACCAACAGCAATTGATAGTTTCGGATAATAAATAATTACAGATTGAGAAACCTGAAAATTTCCATCTCCAACAAATTCAACATATCCCCTTTTTAATATTGGAAAAAGGAGTTTTAAGACAGAGTTCTTTTCATCCAAGTTATTTGATATGCATAGACTTCTACAAACAACGCGTATTTGTTCAATGGTTTGGACGTTAAAGTGCTTTAACCATTTTAACAAGAGTGCTTGTAGCTGTATTTGCTTATCCATAGTTATGCTTCAAAAATACTATCTAGTTCAGTTTTTATGTCATTTAGAATATTGATTCTGTCAAATTCATCGAAATTTCTATTGTTAAGAAAATCGACAGTCAATATTTTGCTTTCAGGGTTAGGTAATAATTCTGTTTCCCCCTTTATATCGAAACGAAAACCGATAGCACCCCAATTATCAAATGTATTTCTGTAAATTGGAAGTCCAATTTCTGGTTCTTCAAAAGATGCAATTGTTGCAATAATTTTTAAATTGTTAGGGTAGGGCGTTTGACCATAAGGGATTTTCTTTCGAACTCCAATTAAGATATCAAGTAAAGGTCGGCAGTAACATTCTAATGCAGACATATTAATATCTTCAAGCAGAAGAAAATGAAATTTTTCTGGTGAATTATGAGCAGAGTTCCAAATTTTACCTAATCCTTTTTGCCAAAAATCTTTAAAATGTAACCAATCAGGTTCTACTTGCTGAATAATATATTTTGCATTGTTTGTTGCTTCAACAATAGAAAGACCAATTTTAATATCTTTTACTAAAATTGCCTTTTGCATTGAAATAACATTCGTGATTTTTGTGGCAAATTTTGGGTTAATGGTATTTTTAGATAGATGGAACTTCAATTGTTCATTAAATTCTTCAATTGATTCTATTCTATTACTTTCTTCATCAATTATTTCTTCTACAACAAAAGAATTTAGATTTTCTTGAATTAAGTTATTGCATTGATTTTGACCTTGTAAAACCTCTTTGATTATTGAGAAATCTTGTATTATGCGGTCTTTGTTCTCTTTTATTTCAGTTAACTTTGTTTCTGTTTCAATAACTTGGGTTGCTAACTTTGCAAGAGAAATTTCTTTTGATTTTTTCTGTTCTTGAATGAGTTTTATTTCTGCTTCAAGTTCTATTTTTTGTTGTTCAATCTCACTTTTATATTGAGATAATTCATTTGCATAATTCTCTTTATATTCCTCTTTGTGATTGTTAAGGCATTCTTCAAATGCCACTTTAAATTTTTCGGAGCTATCAACTAAGATTTTGACATCATTTCTTGATAATTCTAATAAATCAAATTTTTCTTCAATTCTTTTAATTCGAATTTGGTCTGCTTCAAGTTTTTCTTTGTCTGTTTCCGAAAATAAAATGGGGAGTTCGTTTCTCCAACTTCTGTTTTTATCTAATAAGTCAACATAATCTGGTTGAATTTGCTTTAAATGTTGACGAAACCACTCGAAAAGCTGCATTTCATCCATACAATCCAGTACAATTGATTCTCCTTGAGGTTCTTTAATTAACCGATACTTTCCATCCACACTAATCATATTTTCAGATTCTATATCCCATAACTGTATTCTGTGATGAAGGGCTGGTTCTACACTATTGTTTTTACATCTAAGTTTTCCAACAATATATTTATCTGTAATACCATAAAATAAACCATCCGTTTTATCTTCTAATGTAATAGTGTTAAGATTTGTAGATAAGCCATTTTTTTTAAAGCCATAAATTTCGCGTGTATTTATTCCAAAGCTTTTCAGGTCAGGTGAACTATATTTTAATTTAAACTTATCTTGTCCATCTGAGGCTCTATTATTTTCCTCTATCCGAAAAGTAATTATATCTCCAAGATTATATTTATAATTGTGAAAAAAACCAGGTTCAAATACAAAACCATTAGGAGGAAACAGCTCCTTTGTTTCATTTTCTGTCAATCTTGTTAATTGATCTTTTTCAGATAAAAATGCAATTATTTTAATTCTTGCATTTTTATCACCAAGTTCTTTATCTATCTTGCCTATAACCTTATTAACGGTTTCATCGAATACCATAATTTGATCTTTTTATTGCTTTTAATACTGTTGATGAATAATCTTTTTCTTTTTTTATAATCTTAGAATTCACAAGACTTATCCAATCCGCAATATTTGACGAGTTTGTTTCTTCCCAAAAATTATTTATTAAGCCGGATAACTGAAAGTTGCAGTTAGCAGGACCCCAGTTTTTTTTGTCAATTTTCCATCCATTACAAGTTCTATTTAATGCGTTCATCGGAGCTAGTATCTCAATTTTTTCTATAGAAGAATCTTTTGCAATTTTGTGTACTCCAACAGAAAAGTTGGAACAATCAATTATATTCTCTTCATACTTAGTTCCATTTATCCACATCAAAGATTTTTCGTAGCAAGTTATTATGGGACCACATCCTTGCATCCATCTTTTATAGGCTAATTTTACACCGCCTTCAATTCTATAACCTTTTGATTGCATAGAGAAGTAATTATGCCAAAAGTGATGCTTTGATATATTATTTAATTGATGCGTCACAAAAATATCGTAAACGCCACTTATTTTTTGTTCAATCTTACATAATGAATCAATAAATATCCGGGCTTCACTTGTAAGTTTGCAAATTATTACATATTTCTCTCCAATTTCAAACTTCTGTACATAATCACTTTCGCCAGAAATTGTATCCAGTTTAAAAATCAAAAATTCTTTATTGTAGAGGCCTTTATGTCTTTCGACAAATGAAAATGCGTTGATATTTTTAAGATTAAATTCATCAATTGTATCATAATTATCATTTAAAACAAATATGGTCTCAAATGATTTATTTAAAGTGATATGTATGTCTTGAACTTTTTTGTTGCGAGATGTTTCTGGTCGTATATTATTGGTAGTCTGAGGATATGAACCATCCCATTCGTCGATGAAATAATTGTATATCTGCCAATTTAGTTGTTCAATACTTCCAAATTTATTTTTCAAATTTTCTTTTACCCTGTAATAATGAGTATTCATACAGTGGCCATTGTCTGCATCTTCTATTAATTGAGAGAAATCTTTGAATTGAATAAATTGTGATTGTTTTATTCCTATATTTTCAAATAGAATAGATGTTCTTTTTAAGTCTTCTTTTCTTAAAAGAGCTTGCGAATAGGGATATTGAACATAACATCCTTTTCCTTTTCTTAGATTTGGAATATTTATTTCAAAATCATTTTCAATACAGAATTTCTTGAGGTTTTTCCAGATGTCGTTCTGATATGAAGAGTATAGTGATTGTAATTCATTTGTGTTAATATTTAAAAACTTTGCAAATCTAGGATTGTATTGTTTACTAGAGAAAGTTTCATCTTCTTGCATTTGACTAACAATGTAAACTTGAATAGCACATATACCAAAAAAATGATTTTTTTCTAATAGCCAGTTACTTCTTAATGCAGAAGAAATATTTATTTGGAAATCACTACGATTTGTTCCTTCTCTTTGTAAGTATTCTGATATAGTTTCCTCATCAATAGAAAACAGTATTGAATTACCTTTATTTTCTATCGGAAAAAATTTTTCTTTAATATATTCATTAAACTTACTGTATATCATTTTGTATTTGTAATCATTTTAGCACTCTTAGGCAAAGATTTGGTTTGAACGTTGTCTAATGTGCTTTGGCAATGTGCGCAATGTGCATGGGTTTTTTAATCAGTTCCTGAAGTATAATATTCTTTTGGGAGGCTATGAGTTTCATTTTAAATTCTGTCTGCAAATTTAAAAAAAGAATTTCAACTTGCAATACTTTTTCACTTAATTTAATTAATAGGATTAATATTTAACAAATATTAAGATTTCACTCCTCCGGAGTGATTCGGATGGGGTGTGCATGGGGGATTCATTTGCTACCAATATAACACTCCTCCGGAGTGTGGGGGTGTATTCAAAATGATGCCAAAATTAGGGGTTATATCATCGCAATCCTTAGGCATCTAACAACCATGCGAACAGTCACTCTTGGTTGATTTAGAACCGCTCGCCTTTAATTTAGAACCGACCATGCTTAATTTAAAGTCACTCTTGATTAATTTAGTACCGCTCATGGGTTCCTGTAAACAAATTCTAATGAAAGATGTACTGTAGACTGGGCGAAAACTTAAACCCAAAACCCAATAACTAAAACCCAAAAAACCGCAGGTTTTGAATCGCGTTAGGGCGCAGGCCAGGTACCCCGCAAGTTGAGCTGCTTAGGGGATGACGGATCGGGCAGAGCGACCTTGGGAGCTACTGCCCGGCCGATCAGCCCCTTGCAGCGAAACGAGGAGTACAGGCCGGAGACCGACCCTTTGGCTAGCGACGGTTTTTATTTTCAATTTGTTGGGAATGGGGTTGAGCGTAGCCAAAGGGGAACGCCCGGAATAAAAGACTACAGACAACGGACTGCAGACTACAGACGAATGAAAAATGAAAAATGAAAAATTGAGCACATGAGCATTCGAGCATTTATTTATTGAAAACTATTCATGTCTAAGTCATATTTTTCAAGATCCAATCTGGATTAACTTCCATTTTTGAAAATCCAAATAATTTCTTACCAAGATCTTTTAGAGATGCACCAATATGATAAACTAATTTATTATCAATAATCAAAAAACGATCATGTACTTTTTTTGTAATAACAACATCAATTTTAAAATACTGTTTGCTAAATTTTTCAATATCAGTTTTTAAATGATCTGATAAATTTGATGTATATATCTTAACATTAACATTCTTCCTTTTTTTAAGCAACAAATTAAGAACGGATTCATCAATATAATTATCAATAATAATTATTGAGTTTTCAGCTGATTTAATTACTTCAGATATAAAAACCCATGCATCAAAAATTTGTCCACTAAAAAAAACGCCTTGCTCTGTAAATACAAATGGAAGTTTTCTACGTCCACCATGTTCTAATTTTGAAATCACATTTTGTGATATCAAAATGTTATCATATTCATTTTTTGATAATTGGAACATAAAATCAAGTGGAAAACGGTCAATATTTCTTTTGATCGCTTGGTTTAGTACTCTAGTTTCAACTTGATACATTTCAGACAAATCACTGTCTAATAATACTTGAACATTACGAATAGTAATTATTTTGTCTTGAATACTTTTAGCAGTCAGTATAGATTTAGGAGTTGTCATGAGTTTTTTTAAATTATTAAAAAAGTATATCACAAAATTAATAAAATTTTTTAATATTAAAATGTGATAATAAGCTAATTAAATGAAAAATGAAAAATTGAGCACATGAGCATTCGAGCATTCTGAACATTTGCTAATTTATAATTCGTGAATTCGTGGCATCTTTTTAGTTTTTTCCTTATTTTTGTAAAACTTTAACTGACTGAACCTTTAAAACAACCTTATGCTTTTTAATAGTTATACGATTTTTATTTACATTCTCTTTTTTGTTCTGATTTACAATGTAGTGAAATGGATCACGACCAATATCTGGGTGCGGAATCTTCTGATTTTTTTCGGTAATATCCTGATTTTACTGACACTGGTTAAAGAACATACTTTGATCGTTTTATCTGTTTTTAGCGTTCTGATTTACTTTATCGGAAAAATCCTTCAACATAAAAACTCCAGAATCCTCCTTACTTCATCCATTTCGATTATCCTACTCCTCTTTGTCATCCGAAATTATCCTTACATCCAAAACCAACTTTCTGACGGAATCTTTTCCTTTATCAATGCCCCTATCCTATCGGTTCAAAAACTGGGAATCTCCTATATCCTGTTCCGTTTGATCCATTTTCTCGTTGAATCGTACCGAAAAAAAATACAACGATCCAACTTCATCACTTTCCTGAATTATATCCTCTTTTTCCCCACTTTTATTGCCGGTCCGATCGACACCTACAATAACTTTGCATACTGGGTTGGGCATGAGCGAAAATCGTACGATTGGAAACTGTTTTTCGCCGGCATCTCGAGAATCCTGATTGGGGCCGTCAAAGTGGTTGGTATTGTTCCCCTGATTATCGTCTATGCCACCGACTATACGACCCTACTCCCCGATTTTTCAGCCTGGTGGGCTATTATTCTGAGTCTGCTCTTGTACTCTGTTTACATCTATCTCGATTTTTCAGGATATAGCGACATATCCATCGGAACTGCGTACATGATCGGGATCAAAACCCCTGAAAACTTCAATAATCCATACATTTCTCAAAGCCTTGCTGAATTCTGGAAACGGTGGCATATCACCTTTTCAAGCTTTCTAAAAATGTATGTCTTTAAACCCACTATTCGTGTTTTTAGCTCATTCATCAACGTTAAACACCGATTATTGATCACCATACTCAGCTATATCGTAACCTTCACCATTTGTGGATTATGGCATGGGAGTTCCATCAATTACGTCTATTGGGGACTCTGGCATGGTGTGGGGCTAGCCATCAACAAAGTCTGGACCTCCCAATTGAAACCCAGATTTGCTTTTTGTAATAGTACCGGTTATAAAATCGCAAGTATCATCCTTACATTTATTTATGTCACCATCGGATTTGTTTTCTTCCAATACTCTCAAAACCAATTGATTGAACTTTTCAAATTGTTATCATGAAACTATTAGAAAAAATATATAAAACCTCCAACCTTTTTAAAAACGGGATTTTTATTGTGATCACCCTGATCATTCTGATTCTTTTAGGGTATCTCATCCCAAATCAAAAACCTGAAAGTTTTAAAAATCAGATCTATACATTAAATGGCTTTAATGCTAAGTACAATGACGAAGCCGAGGTCTCCGATTTTTTCCATTCTATTAAGAAAAATCATGGCTATCTCGTAATGGGAACCTCTGAAACAGTGTCTATGGAAGAGGGTAATTACCATGATTTCCTGAACGAGGATCCTGACTTGAAAGGGATACAATTCTCCGTATTGGCAGGTGCAGGAAGAACGTGTGGTACCTATATTCCTCTATTTCTGCATCATCAGGAAGATCTGGACTCCTTACAACTGATCTACTTCATTAATCCGGCCTATTGGAGAGCCAATTTGTGTGAGATGAATCTCAAATATTGGGACAGATATACACAATATCAGATATGCAGGACCATTTCTCTTACAGAATCGGAACAAAAACAGATATTTCAACCGGTGAATCATTATAAAGAGGAACTCACTTTCTTTCAAAAAGGGATCGCTTACTTTGATTATCTGGCCAGGGATGCGAGAAGAAACTACTTCTGTGATTTCAGAAATCAACTCTTTCCTGAAAAATATGCTCAACAATTTCAGTTTATTACAGATACGTTAAGTGATTACCGTTCTTGCCCAAAATATGGTCAAATAGATACAGAACTTATTGATACGGTGTGGAATGTTTTAAAAACATTTCAACACCAAAGTTGGTACCAACCCATGAATGAAACAGACACATATCGAGATATGGAGTTGACCTCTTTTATCCGGTTATGTAAGAAACTGGGCATTAAAGCGACTTTCGTGATTGGCCCCTACAATGAACGTTTTATTCAACAATACAATCCGGAAAGTTTAGCCGGACATCAAAGGGTGGTTCAGAAAATCAAACAACTGTTGATTGATCAAAACGTGAACTACATCGATGCAACTGCACTATCACCCGTTGCCGGTGCTTTTGTGGATCATCAACACTATTCCAGCTATGGGGCATATCGAATTTATCAACTCATGAAACAACAATTGTATGAAGAAAAAAGTCATTAATATTGTTTTAAAAATTGCAATTGTTCTTGCAATTATCTACCTTTTAATCTCTTTTAACAACGGAGACATCGAATATATTTACGCCACATTTTAACATGAAAAAACTTCCCATTTTAACAGGCTTAATCCTGTTTTTGATCCCCATAAAATCGATTTTGGCTTCAGATATTGACACATTGTACGCTCGTTACATGGCAACAGCTGTTTATAATCCAACTCAAGAGTCTATAACGAGCGCTTTATCCTTTTTGAATCCGGATGGGTCCTTTTCCGATATCGACTACAAATCAAAAACCGACATTAGTATCCATTTGACACGTTTAAGGGTTTTAGCCGGTGCCTACCAATCTGTTAGCAGTAGTTATTACCGGGATTCAACTATTAAAAATCACTTTAACAGATCGTTACAATATTGGATCACCACAGATCACAGACCTTCCAACTGGTGGTTTAGACATGTTGGCTATCCAAAAGCACTGGGAATAAGTTTATTTTTGATGAACAAAGAGCTCAAAGCCGACCATCCCGAATTGTTTCAACGAGCTATTGAGTATTTACTTTGGGCTTACAATAAAAACGATCACATGGAGGGCGCCAATGGAGCAGATAAGATCTTCGCCGCTTTACCCGCTGCAATCCTTACAGAAAATGACACCCTTTTAAAAAGATTTCAGCAACAAATCAAGGATCTCATTGTTGTACAGACTGTTGGAGAAGGGATTGAACCCGACTGGATGTTCTCGCAGCACAGCTTTCAGGGTCGACAACTCTATGCAAACTACCAACAAGAGTATTTGAATTCCATATTATCCTATTTGGATCTTTGTAAAGGGACCATTTATACTGTAAGTACTACAGAATTAACAGTTTTGGACAATCATATCATCAACGGGATGCAGTGGTATGTGTACAAAAAGCATCAGGATCCGGCACAAACCGGAAGAAGACCAAGTTCGACATTAAATCCTAGATATTCCAACAATTTGAGTTTGATGATTGCTCAGGATTCACCACAAAAAGAGCAGCTTTTAAACATTCAGGATAGAATCTTTCTGCTTCAGGATATTGAATTGAAGTTGTTGGGGAATCGAATGTTTTGGCGTTTTGACTACATGATTCATCGTCGTGAAGGGTATTACGTGAGTTCCCGGTTAACCTCGACTCGGACAATCGGAATGGAATCGGGGAATGGCGATGGGTTGGACAATTACTACACTTCCGCGGGATTGAATTTCATTTTCAGAACCGGTTTAGAATATGAAGCGCCCTATTTTAAAGTGATGAATCCTCGTCAGTGGCCTGGAACTACCGCTGAACAGGGGGATCGTAAGTTGCCCTCTGTAGAGTGGGGAAAGAACAGTATAAACAACAATCCTTACGCCGGTGGGGTTTCTAATCAAAATTACGGCACAATAGGGTTTATTTACGACAAAAAGAACTTAGAAGCTACGAAAAGCTGGTTCTATTTTGACCATGAGTTTGTAGCATTGGGATGTGGCATTTCTCAAAGGTTTGGAAGAGATAGTGTCTTGACCACATTAAATCAGGTGATTCAAAAGACACCGGTATATTACTCTGAAAACCGAACAGTAAAGATACTTGAGATCGGCTCCGGGATTACAAAAGTTAACAATCCTGAGTGGTTATTACAAGACAGCATTGGGTATATTAATTTACAGGGAACATCCAATTTTGCGATCAGTAGTGAGATCAAAAATAAAACCTCCTTATTCAGTTTAGGGATTGAGCATGGAAAAAATCCAAAAGATGAATCGTATGCGTACGTTGTATATCCCAATTGTAGTGAAGTGGATTTAAATTGGTATCGGGAGAACAATCCGATTCAGATTTTAAGCAACACTAAATCG